>Ga0302324_100000428_pt1 | contig 114329 bp, 103 predicted proteins | sample Palsa_T0_1_FD_201949 | JGI IMG/M metagenome (GOLD analysis project Ga0302324, IMG submission 201949) | Peat permafrost microbial communities from Stordalen Mire near Abisko, Sweden - Palsa_T0_1 | ecosystem: Environmental > Terrestrial > Soil > Palsa > Peat permafrost | place: Sweden: Abisko... | reverse complement strand
CCAAGACCTGGCGGACTTTCGTAGGCTTCCTGTGTGCGCGAAGCGTCTTGGAGTGCGTGCGCGCCAGCGCCGCTTTGGTCCTGAAACAGGCGTCGTGTCCCCATCAGAAGAATTTTGTCTCACACCCAAGATGCGCCCGTCCTGCACAATGCGCTTGAAACAGGGGTGCTCATGAGTGATAATCCCTGCATGAGTGCGACCATAATTGATAAGAAACACCGACTGACCCTCCCGGAGTCCATTTGTGCGGCCATGGGCCTCGAAACCAATGATCAAGTTGAGTGGCGTGTCCAAGATGGCGAGATTCGCGGACGCAAGCTTGTGGCTCAAAAGCCCAAGGAAGCCTTCCCTCGGGGAAGTCTCTTCAAGTACCTTACTCCGGAAAGGGATAAGGAACAGCTTGCCATTCTGAGCGGCTGTGTCCAGGGACCCGTCGCATCCAAGTGAAAGAGCAGTTCGTAAGAGAATTTAAGCGCATGCTCAACGAAGCACTCAAAAAGAGAATACGGCTTTACAGCATCAAAGAGCGCAGCCTCTTCAAGGCAGAGCGAAGGCGGGCTGACGCGGCAGAAGCAGCGCTGGGAAATGCAGAACATGTTCAAGAAAGGAATTGGGCTCTCCCTCCTGCCTCTCAATTCGTGTTTTCCGACCGGGAAAAGATCATGCCCACGGAATGAAGAAGCAGTTCAACCCTCATGAAATCAAGCCTGTCCTTCAGGCCCTCGCGCAAACATTTGAGTCGTGAAATGTTGCATGTCGCTTGGCGGGCAAAGTGGCGTTCCCCTTCAAACAGATTGATCGCCTCCCGCCTAGGCGCTTGAACATCCGGGGCGCTTGTGGGACATTCAAATTATGAACATGGATGATTTGCGGTTCAAACTCACGGCCGTTTTCGAGCCTGCGACCGAGGGTGGCTACACTTGCCATTTCGAGGAACTGCCGGAAGTTTTTTCCGAGGGAGAAACCTTGGAAGAGGCCAACGCCAATCTGTTGGACGCGTTCACGCAAATTATGGAATTTCATGCCCTCCAAGTATAACTGATTGACTTATGAGAATCCAAAATTTGACCCGTTCTATTTTCCTTTGTCTGGCCCTCCTGGCGCTGCGCTGGCCCGCGTTTGGGGCGGGCGCCGATCCCAATCAGATCGAAGGCCCGCGGGACACGCCGATGCTGCCGGGTGGGAAATGGCATGTGCATGATCCGGACCGCCCGCAGCCGCCCGTCGTGACGCCGGGCGCGACGTTCAGCCAAAACGCGCCGGCGCCTTCCGACGCGGAGGTGCTCTTTGATGGCACGGACCTCTCGAAATGGCAAAAGCCCCAGGGCGGGGACGCGGATTGGAAAGTCCAGGATGGTTATATGATTGTCGCTCCCAGCGGGGGCATTCGCACGCGCGGGCGATGGGCGGATTTTCAATTGCACGTGGAATGGGCTTCGCCTTCTCCGCCGACGGGCAGCGGCCAGGGGCGCGGCAACAGCGGCATTCTCATCAACGACATGTATGAGGTGCAGGTGCTCGATTCTTATCAAGCCAAGACCTATCCCGACGGCCAGGCGGGCGCCATCTACGGCCAGTCGCCGCCGCTGGTCAACGCCTCCAAGCCGCCGGGCGAATGGCAGACTTACGACATCATTTTTGAATCGCCGCGCTGGGACGAGAAGGGCGATTTGATCAAGAAAGCCTGCGCGACGGTGCTGCACAACGGCGTCGTGGTGCAGAACCATTACGAATTCATTGGCTGCACGGATGGCATCAACTCCGTGGTGCCCTGGTCAACGCTGTCGAAATATCCTCCGCCGCATCCGCCCGAAGTGTTCATCGAACTGCAACAGCACAGCGCCCCGGTGCATTACCGCAACGTGTGGATTCGCCGCCTCGGCGAACGCGACCAACCTTAAACTGAGGTTGCGTCACAGCCGCACGGGAATTTCGCGGGAGGCGAGATACTTTTTAACGTCCGCCACCGTGTATTCGCCAAAGTGAAAAATGCTCGCGGCCAGCACCGCGTCGGCCTTGCCCGCGAGCAGCACCTCGGCCATGTGTTCCAGGCTGCCCGCGCCGCCGCTGGCCACCACCGGCACGCCCACTGATTCGCTGATCCGCCGCGTGATCTCCACGTCAAAACCGGCTTTGGTGCCGTCGGCGTCAATGCTGTTCAACACGATCTCGCCCGCGCCAAACGCGACGGCTTCCCTGGCCCAGGCGACGGCCTCACGGCCGGCCGGCTTGCGGCCGCCGTGGGAGAAAACTTCCCAGCGATCCGGCGCAACTTTCCTGGCGTCAATTGAAACGACGATGCACTGGCTGCCGAATTTTTCCGCGCCCTGGCGGATGAGATCGGGATGGGCCAAGGCGGAAGAATTGATGCTCGTTTTGTCGGCGCCCGCGCGCAGCATGGCGTACATGTCCTCAACGGACCGGATGCCGCCGCCGACGGTCAGGGGCATAAAGCATTGGTCGGCCGCGCGTTCGATGACGTCAATCATGGTGGCGCGGCCATGCGCGCTGGCGGTGATGTCGAAAAAGACCATTTCGTCCGCGCCCTGTTCGTTGTAGCGGATGGCCAATTGCACGGGGTCACCAACGTTGCGCAGTTCGCCGGCTTCGGCGCGGCCGAATTGCACGCCGCGTGTGACGTTGCCGTCATGCACGTCCAGGCACGGGATCACTCTTTTGGCCAGCATATCAATTGTTCGGTTTCTAATTTAAGGGCCGCACCACTGATTGCGGGCGCAGGTAGTCCAGCAACGTTTCCGGGCCGAGAACGCCGCCGCCCAGGCCGCTAAGATTGCAGCCGCCGTAAGGGATGCCATGCGCAAAAAGGTTGTGTGCGTTGATCCAACTGTTGCCCGCCACCAGGCTCTCCGCCACACGATTGGCCCGCGCCAGGTCGCCGCTCCACACGCTGTTGGCCAGGCCGTAAGAGGAGCGGTTCACCAGTTCAATGGCTTCCTCCTCCTTGCGGAATGGCATCACATACGCGACAGGGCCGAATATCTCCTCGCGCGCGCACACGTTGTCCGCCGGGCCAGAGAGCAAGGCGGGTTTGACGTAAAACCCTTTTTCGTGCCCCACGACTGTCGCCGGGCCGCCGCGCAGAAGGAATTCCGCGCCGCTCCCGGCCCCGCGCTCCAGGTATCCCAAAACGCGGCGGCGCTGCTTCTCGCTGACCAGCGGACCCATCTTCGTCGCCGGGTCGAAGCCGTGCCCGATCGGTGTCGTCGTCAGCGCCTGGACGGCCGATGCGACGAATTTGTCAAATATGTTTTTATGCACCAGCCAGCGCGTGGCCGTGCAACAAACCTGGCCCGTGTTCAAAGTGATGGCTCCGGCCAGCGCCTGCGCGGCGGCGGGGACATCTATGTCGTCAAACAACACCGCCGCGCCTTTGCCGCCCAATTCGAGCTTGACGGGCACCAGGTTGCGTCCGCACGACTCCGCGATGAGCCGGCCCACCTCCGGCGAGCCGGTGAAGGACATGCGGTTGAGGCCGGGATGGCCCGCGAGCGCCGCGCCCGCGGTGTGCCCCAAGCCGGTGACGATGTTGATCACACCCGGCGGAATGCCCGCTTCCTGCGCAAGCCGGCCGAAATAAAGCGTCGAAAGCGGCGTGTCTTCCGCCGGCTTGATCACCACCGTGTTGCCGGCCGCCAGCGCCGGCGCCACACCCCAGCCGACCAGCAAGAACGGGAAATTCCACGGAAAAATGAATGCGCAAACGCCGTGGGGAAACCGCACCGTGCGCGCGTCGAATCCCGAAACGGCGATCGGCTCGCGCCGGCGGGTGTGGACCGACAGGTCGGCATAGTAACGCAACGTTTGCGCGGCATGCGGAATGTCGAACCCCGCCGCCGCCGGAATTGGTTTGCCCACGTCCAGCGATTCGATTTGGGCGATAATGCCCCGGTGTTTGTCAATCAAATCAGCGAGGCGGTGCAGCAGCACGGCCCGGTCGTTGGCGGGCAGTTCGGCCCACCCGCTCTGGACAAAAGCCTTGCGCGCCGCCCGCACGGCGCGATCCACGTCCACCGCGCCGCCATCGGGCGCCTGCGCGATGACCGAGCCGTCACCCGGATCGCGCACCGCGAAGGTCTCGCCGTTGGCCGCGGCGGTCCATTTGCCGCCAATGAACATTTTGACGGGCGAGGTTTGGAGAAATTTTTTGACTTCGGGTAATATGGCGATCATGGCAATTCCGTTTTGTTAACGCAGCGGCTGAACAGATGGAGCGCGAAGAGGCAGAGCACAAACGATCAAACTCAGCCAAAAAGCGCATCCGGCGGCGATCAAGAATAAATCAATCCATCTCATTGTGCGGCGCGTTTTCCAACCAATTAAACGACTTCACGAGCGGATTTTCAAATTTAATATCTCCGACCCATTTTCGTTGAGCATGATGAGACCGGACAGGTTGCATTCGGGCGGCATTGCTGAACATTTCGCGAGAAATCATGTTACCTTTGCCCGGATGTGTAAATGTATTGAATAGAATGATTGCCGATGACATGGCGTTGGTGCGGGAATATGCCGAAAGGGGTTCCGAGGAGGCGTTTGCCGCCTTGGTGTCGCGTCACATCAATCTCGTTTTTTCTGTCGCAATGCGCCAGGTCCGCGACACCCATCTGGCGGAAGAGGTCACCCAAGCCGTTTTCATCATTTTAGCCCGGAAAGCGCGGTCGCTTGGTGATCGGACGGTGGTTTCGGGCTGGCTTTGTCGGACAGCCCGAAATGCTTCGGCCAATGCCTTGACCATCCAACGCCGCCGCCAACATCGCGAACAACAGGCCTATATGCAATCCCACTTGAACGAACCAGATTCCACTGCCTGGATGCAAATCGAACCCCTGCTGGAAGCCGCGATGGCGCAGCTCGGGGACAAGGATCATAACGCCGTGGTGCTCCGCTTTTTTGAAGGCCGAAGCTTCAAGGATGTCAGTGCGGCTCTGGGAACGAGCGAAGCAGGGGCGAAGATGCGGGTGACTCGGGCACTGGAGAAACTTCGGCAAATCTTCACCAAACGCGGCCTCACACTTTCGGCGGCGGTCATTGCCGGGGCAGTCTCGGCCAATTCCGTGCAGGCCGCGCCGATTGGGCTGGCGACTTCCGTCACAGTCGCCGCCGTCAAAGGAACAGCCGTGACGACCTCAACATTCAACCTCATCAAAGCAACATTGAAAATTATGACATGGACCAAAATTAAAACCGCCGCCGTCGTGGGCGCTCTCGCAATTGTGGCCGCGGGCACCGCAACGATCGCCATCCACCGAACCAACTTGCCTGCCAATGCCTTCGTGGCCAAGGCCGCTCCTTCGCCGTTCAAATTTGCGGGCTACGCGACGCCCGAGAACGCAGTCCAATCAATGATTTGGGCGACCAGCATAGGAGATTTGGAAAAACTTGGGGCCGGCGTGACCCCGGAGGAGATGGAAAGGGTCAACAACCAAATGTCGGGGAAATCCGCCGAGGAGATAAGACAGAGTGGCATCGCTTGGGCGAACGCCCTGATCGGCTACAAAATCACCCAAAAGGATATCATTTCCGATGACGAAGTCCACTTGCATATCCATGCCACGCCGTCCCCTGACGCCCTGCACAACGGGAAGGGTGTCCTTCTTATGAGGAAAATCGGAAACGAGTGGAAGTTTGCCGGGAACCTTTGAAAGACACGGAATTCTGGCTATCGTGCAAACAAGAATATGAACGCAAAGCGCGGCTTCACGCTCGTCGAACTTCTGGTGACTATCACAGTCATCGCCGTTCTGGCCGGGCTTCTTCTGCCAGCCCTGAGTCGAGCCAAGGAAAACGGGAGGCGAACATCATGTGCCGGCAATTTGAGCCAGATCAACCTGGCGATACGCTATTATGCAAGCGACTACTCGGATTCCCTGCCGGTTTTGCCAAGTCCGAACCCTTATCCAAACGGAGTTGGAGCGTATTACAAACAACTCGTGAAAGGTTATCTGGGATTGTCAGGACCGGCATCGCCGAACGAGAAAGTATTTGTCTGTCCGTCCGATCCGATCATGTGTACACTCGTGGGGCATGCCTTCACGAGTTACACCTTCAATGGCTACGAGGTGGGACCAGGAGCCATTCCGCGCATCACGGGTCAGAAGCTGGGAGCCATCAAGAATCCCGCCAAGGCGGCGCTGGCGGGCGAGTGGCCGGCGTTTTTCGGAGGGTCGTGGCATCCATTGGCAGGTGGAGATCATCCCGACTTGCAAAACGTCCTGACCTTTGTGGATGGACACGTGGCTTTCGTAAAAATCTATTGGAATGGCGTTTCCGATTCGAATCCGTGCGATTATGAACCGCCCGCCCGATATGAGTATAATTGGGATGGGGAATGATGTGAGACGCTCGCCGCCCTGGCGGGCGAAGTTAAGGCAACGGATTTTGTGAAAGGTGCGCAATTAGATTCTTAATTTTAAAAGCTCACGAAATCATCTCTCAGATTTTCGTTTGCCTTTCTCTGCGCTCTCCGCGACTCTGCGCGAGAAAATCCGGATCATGGAACCCAACGAGATCACAGCTCAAGTTGTGGATGCGGCCTTCAAGATCCACACCCAACTTGGCCCAGGTTTGCTGGAAACAGTCTATGAAGTCACCCTGGCTCATGAACTGAGAAAGCGCGGCCTTCGCGTTCGCCGCCAGGTTCCCGTGCCGATTGAATTTGACGGCCTCCAATTTGACGAAGGGTTTCGCATGGACCTGTTGGTCGAGGAGTCAATTATTGTGGAAATCAAATCCGTCGAGAAAAACCATCCGCTCCACCCGAAACAACTTCGCACGCATCTGGTGCTGGCCAAGCTGCAACTTGGGCTGGTGCTCAACTTTGGTTTGGAGCGAATGAAGGACGGCATCACGCGCATCGTCAACGGGCTTCCTGAACCGCCGAGCCCAAGCAAGGAAATCGAATGAAGATTGTCGCGCAGAGTCGCAGAGGACGCGGAGAAAGCAAAAACCGTTGAAGACCGAGGAGATTCTCAAAAACAAAATTCAAATGTCTTTGGTTAGATGTTCACGATTACCCTGATCAAGGAAAATCTTCATCCGCGCCGATTTCGCGTGCCTAGAGTTTCGACGTTACGGGAATCTCGTTCTGCCCGGCCAGACTCCAAAATTCCTTGAGCGGTCTTTTCACTTAATGTCTCTTCGCCCGGGGTCGAAAAAACCAGCGCTTTCCCCTTCCGCACAAATCCAGCGCTTTCCTTGTTGGGCGTCAACGTCACCGCCACTCCATCAATGGAGACTTTGAATGTGTCTCCAGGTTTGATCGCAAGCTCCTTTGATCGCAAGCTCCTGCCGCACGTGCTTTGGCAAAACAAGTCGGCCTGCCTGGTCAATGGGAACCAGTGTATCCTTCATGCTTTTTGAGAATACCATTACCATTTGATAATGGCAAACCATCTGGGTGCACCTCGCTTTTTAGCAGCGCCGTAGGCGCGACCTATTTGTAGATCACCGTCTCCTCTAAAGAGCAAAGCCTCGTAGAGGCGACATCTGCCTTGGCTCCGCCCGGGATATGCCGCTTCCTACGGAGCTAATTTTCCTTTGGATGTGGTTGGTCTACAAAGATTTCGCTCCTAGCGGAGCTGCGAATCAGAACACCGTGTCCAAAAAGTGAGATGCGCCTAAAGCATCTGGCGCCGAAAGATCGCGGTTGACAATTATCGCATGTTTGCGATAGATTGGTGGGTGATGATCGTATGCCGCGAACCCGGCTGCTTTTCTTTCAATTTGTTGCCAGCCCTGCCGCCCACACTTTTATAGGAGATATTGAAAATGCGTAGCTCAAAAACTCAAAAGCGCACCAGTGATGCTCTGGCCCTTGTGGAAAAACTCACCGGGAACAGTCAGGAAATGGCTGACTTGGTCGAGCAGGAACAGGCCAATCTGGACATGGCCCGGAAAATTTACGAGCTTCGCGCTGAGGCCAAACTCTCGCAGGCCGAGTTGGCGCGAAGAGTTGGCACGACCCAATCCGTCATCTCTCGGCTCGAAGATGCGGACTACGATGGCCATTCCTTGGACATGTTGCGCCGCATCGCTTCCGCTGTGGAAAGGCGCGTCGAAATCCGCTTTCTGCCTGGTCGTAAACTGCAACACGCATAATCATTGCCCAATCTTAGAGGGTTAATGGCACAATCGCGCTTGCCGAATGGTTCGCCAGGAAGCTTCTTTTTGTAACCAAACCCCCTCCTCCCGCGTATCCTCATTGGACAGATTGACATTTATGCTTATGAAACGACCTATTCTCATTCTCGCAACCGCGGCCGCCGTTTTCGCCGGCGCGCCGATGGTTTTCGCCGCTGCCTTCAACCCCAAGGACGTCGCCGCTGACCCGGCCCTGCTCCTCCACGTGGATTGCGACGCTTTGCGCGCCAGTTCCGTCGGCCAATCCATCCTTGCCGAACAGGAGGTGCAGGACAAATTGGCGGCGGTGGGCGCCATCTTCGACTTCGACTTGCGCAAGCAGTTGCATGGGTTGACGGTCTATACGACCGAGGAGCATCCCAAGGACGGAGCGCTCATTGTCTATGCGGATTTCGACCCCAACCGCCTGATCACCTTGGCCAAGGGCACCTACGGCTTCCAGGGCGTCACCAACGGCTTGGTATCCTTCGGCCCCGATGGCGCCGGGGCTGCGAAGGGCATCGAAGGCTTAAAAAGCACCACCAACGGCTCGCATGTAATCTACTCCTGGCTGGGTGACAACAAGAAAGGGAAGGACGGCGAGCGGCCGCGCGTTTATGGTGCCATCATGGGCCACCGCGTCATCTTCGGCCAGAACGAAAACCATCTGGCCGACGCCCTGGATGTTTTGGATGGCAAAGCGGCCAATTTTTCCGGCAAGAAGGGTCTGCCGGAAGCAGCCGAAGGCGAATCTATCTTGGCGGAGGGTGTCATGCTCAAGTTTGACTTCGACAGCGACGACCAGAACGCCGCAGTTTTCAAAATGTCCAAATCGGTGCGCCTGAAATTGAGCGAAATGGCCGGCAACATGACCGCGCACGTCCGTTTTGAAGCCAACGACGCAGATACGGCGAACAACATCGGCAACATCGCCCAAGGTTTGCTGGCGTTGCTCAAATTGCAAAAAGGCGACGCCGACATAATGAAGCTCGCCAACGCCATCGTCATCAAGCAGGATGGCCCTGCGGTGGGATTGACGCTTTCGGTGCCATCGTCCGAGTTGATCAAAACGATCAAAGAAGGGCAGAAAAAGGCGGAAGAGAAAGCGCAGGACACTAATACTCCTCCGGAGACGAAGTAGTGGCGATTGATTTCCAATCCATGTCCGATGAGGACTTGGCCCGGCAAAGCCAGGCCGGGGACCTTGTTGCGTTTGAGGAACTGGTCCGCCGCTACGAAAATCGTATTTACTCATTCATCTTCCAATCCTGCGGCCACGACGCCGACGCGCGCGAAGTCACCCAGGACACCTTCGTCCGGGCCTTTGAAGCCATTGCCAAGTTTGATCCCAGCCGCCCGTTCGCGGCGTGGCTCTTTACCATTGCGCGGCGCAAGGGCATTGATTGCTTTCGCGCCAGGCTTCCGGGCGGCGGCCAGGTTGCGCCGGAGGAGTTGGACGCGGACGATCCCGCCGAATTGCTGGCGCGCCGGGAAGAGGCCCAGGATTTGTGGCGCCGCGCCCGCGCGTGGCTGCCGGACGGCCAATTCCAGGCCCTCTGGCTGCGCTACGCCGAGGACATGGACATCGCGCAGATCGCCCGGGTTTTGGGTAAAACGCAAACGCATATTAAAGTGATGCTGTTCCGGGCGCGGCACAGGCTGGCCGACGAATTGGAGCCTGCCCGCCCGCAGATGGTCCTGACCGCAAAAGGAGCAAATCTATGAAATCATGGTTGTCAAAATGGAGAATCTCCGCCGCGCTCGACGCGGGCCGGCCGTTGCCCGAATCGCTGCGGCGAAAGATCGCCGCCGACCCGGAACTCGAACGCTTCACCAGGCGAACGCAAGCCCTTCGCCAAACCTTGCGGAGCGTGCGGCCGGCCGCACCGGCCATCCACGATTCCATCATGCGCGCCGTCCGGGCCGCGGCACGGCCGGAGCCGCCGCGGCGCGCGCCGGTGTTGTCCTGGCTGGCGGCGTCGGGAGCGGTGGCGGCGCTGGCGGCGGTTTGCCTCTCGCCGACCGTGTTTCGCCCGAAACCTCCGGGCCGGCAGGCGCTGGACGGGCCCGCCATGATTTTGCAAATGAGCGAAAACATGCCCGCCAACATGCAGTCGTTTGTGATGTCGCCGCTGTCAAATGAATGGGCGCGAGTGGACCACGACTTGCAAGACACCAAGCAAGTTTTGCTGGCCAGTTTGCCTTGAGGAACGAAGTTTCGATCACTTTTCGGAAATCGGCGCTTCAACAAAATCCGCCGGCGCATGGCCGGTGGACGGACGGGTGAATAACTTGCCATAGGCGGTGAAGCCGGGCATGAACCCGCCGGTCGAAAGGAAAAACTGTCCGTCCTCGACGCCCATGAAACGATCCAGACGGTCCGTTTTGCCGGTCGGGTCGTGGCTGAAAGTGGCGGTGGTCTGTTCATGCCACTGGCCGTCGGCGGTGCGGAACCATTGGTTGCCGTACAGCGCCTTGCGGAGGAGCTGGCCGTTGCTGCCGCCGAAATTTTCGCAGAAGCTGTACAGTCCGCGCAGATACCCGCCATCCTTGGGCGCTTTCCAACTGGAAATAAGCATCCACTTTTGTTGTTCCGGTTCAAACCAGTAGCCTGAATAAATCGTGTGGCTCGCATCCGATGGCTTGGCGGTGACGGCGAACCGCTGCTTCTGGCCGGTCTTCCAATGGCAGACCAGATGGCTGTGGCCGCCGGTGCCTTCGTTGCCAAAGTCGCCGGAGAAGACTCCCTCGCCCTTGGCCACCAGCGTGACGCGATCCTGCGCGCCAACTTTGTTCCTGTCCTTGCTTTCGCCGCCGCTGTCCCAGACGCTGAAGATAATGCGTCGTTCCGTGGGACTGTTGACTTGCATGCCCAAATAACCGCGATGCCAGCCGCAAGCCTCGAAGTATGTCCACAACGGCGTTTCCACGCCGGTCACCTCGCAATAAAACGCATCCACGTTGGTCGCGCCCTCCACCGGATAAAAGAGATGCACCGAGGCGGCATTGCGGCGTTCCTTGAGATTGAAATGCGCGCCCACGGCGGCGGGACCGTCGAGCACCAGCGCCTGGAGATCGCCCGCGGCCTGGCCCGGCGCGTTTAACGATTCGAGCGTGAACCGTTGATAACCCGCCGCCGGAATATCGAACGGTCCAAAAGCGACCTTCACCGGATCGCCGCCGATTCCTTTGGCGGCCGCCTCCTGGGATTTTCCGGCGACCGTGAGGCGCAGCCTGGTTTCCGCGCCGGCCGGCAGCCGCAGCTCCAGAGAGCAGTCCAGCTTGCCGGGATTTTTGATGTCACCGAACCAAAGCACCTTGAGCGCGGGGTCCGTCCAATCGGAGATGCCGGAACGCGACGAGACGCGCGCGCCGTCGGGATCCGGCTCCAAGTAGGCGGTGAAGGCGGGCACTCGCAGTTGCGCCTGCGCGTGGCACAAGGCGGACAGATAGAACGCCAGGATGATCTGTTTCAATTTCACCGTGAATCATTTATGTCGAGACGATAGATTTAATCCATGAAAAACAGGAGATTTGGACAGGATGAACGATACGTCTAAGCCGGAACGATACAGTTAAAGAACTGAATTTTGACAGGATTAACAGGATTAACAGGATGGAAAAGATGATGTGGCATCAGCAATAATCCTTCACTGTTTGGGGAGATCTCCGTGTGCTGTGCTTCATCCTGTTCATCCTGTTCATCCTGTCTCAAAACCTTCCTGTCGTGTTCTTCGACTGCATGGATGCGGCTAAGTGGCCGGGATGAACCGCTGGAGCAAAAGCGCCAGCGCAAACCACAGGGCGAAACACCCGATCCACGGCTCGCTGCCGCTGGCCAGCGCCAGCAAATCCACCAGGACTATCCCCGCCAGCAGGCGCGACACCGTGTAGCCGACGTTCGGCTCCGCCTGCCCAAGGCTCCGGCTCAACGCCCATGAGGACCAGGCCGCCAACACCAACGCATAGACCGCCGCCGGCATCCAGGAGGCGTCATTGTCAATCAATGCGGCAAAAACCACGGGCGCCGCCAGCAACAGGCTGGGCCAGAAATTGATCCGCACCCGGCTGCTCTCTTTGCGAGCCAGGCAACTCAAACCCACGATATAACACGCCAGAGCCAGCCCCTTCCAAATCACTTCCCCGCTCACTCCATCTTGCGCCGCCGAGGCTGCCATGAGATAGACGCACCATCGGCACATTCCCATCAAGACGGGTGCGATCGGCGCCCATTTGTGGACGGCATTGTAAAGCACGATGCAGGCGCACAGGGCCGCCGCGCACATCACGACCGTCAGCCCCAGCCCAAGAACCGTCGCCAGCCCAAGCGCCAGCCAGACGAATCCCCACTGCCACACTTCGCGTTGGCTGATCGCGCCGGATGGAATGGGCCGCGTGCGCCGGTGGTGGCCATCGAACCCGGCGTCGAAGGCGTCGTTCAAAAACATCCCGCCCACGTAGAAGAAGCTGGCTGCCAGCGTCACGCAGGCCAGCGTGACCCAGGCTCCATGGCCTCCCAGGCACCACGCGGCCAGGCAATCAGACCAGACGGTCGGAAGATTAGACACCCGTCCCAGGACGAGGAGCGTGCGCAGCTTCGATGGAGGATTCAGAGAATTCAACATTCCCCCAGCCCTCTGTCTCGCAGGCGCTCCAGACACCAATCGTATTCGGCCGCCAATTGCTGGACGACACTGCCGCTCTTCAACGCCGCCGGCATCACTTCCCAGGTGTAGGTTTCCATTTCCAGGTGCGAACAAAGTCCCGGCTCCGCTTTCAATGCGTCCAGCACCCCCAGCAAATGATCCGTTGTAGGCTCGAACCACTCCGTTGCCGGGCAATGCAGCGGGATGTGAAAGTGAACGCGCCATTCCTCCGCCGGCGCTCCCGCGCTCAAGGCGGCGTCGAGGTCCCGATAGCGAACCAGTTTGCCTCCAGCCTCGCGCGCCACGACCTGATGCAGATACACGTCGTCGGCAAATGCCGCCAGGGCCGCGCGCGCCTCCGCCGTGGCCCGCGCCTTCAAAGCCGAGCTGAGATGCAGCTTGCTGACCTTGATTTGATGGCGACGCAACAGAGCCAGGGCCTCGGCCGGATTCTCATACTCCACCGCCAGGTGGCAGGTGTCGTAATTGACGCCCAGGCATCGCTCCAGCCGCGTGTCGCCGGGATGCTCGTCCCGCAGACGCCCGAAAAACTCGACCGTCTCCGCCGTCGTTTCCAAAAAGCACAGCGGCTCCGGCTCCAGGCCCAAGTGCAAAGTCCGTCCGCTCTCCCGGCTGCGCCGGTCAATATGCTCGACACATTGAAAAAGGTTGTCGCGCATCGCCTGCTGTTGCTGGTCCGTTTTGATGAACTCCTTGAATGATCCCGGCACGGTGCTGACGCTGCCTTCCACGCCAGACGGGAGCAATTGGGCCAGCAGATCGAAGAGCCGGTTGGTGTAATCCAGCCGTTCGGGCGTGGTCCAATCCGGCGCGTACACCTGCTCTTTAACCCGTTGGCCGTGAAAGCGTCCGAAGGGAAAGCCGTTGATGGTGAAAACGTAACAATCGTGCTTTTCCAGCCAGCGTTGGAACCGCGTCAGCGCCTGGCCTTGCGCCAGTTCCCGCGCCGCCTGCGCGCTCAATCGCAGCCCGATGGCGTAAGGCCGTGACGGACAGACGCGTTCCTTGACGGCCAGCGTGTATGTTTCCAGCGCGCCGAAGGTTTCCGCCCACGTCTCACCGCGGTGGATATTGGCGCAATAAGCCAGATGATGACCTTGTGCCAGACGCATCAGGTTTTGGGCGCATTGCCGCTTCTACTCATAAACTTGATCCAAACATTAACCCGCACTCACTGCCGAGATCAATGGCTGCTTTATTTCGGCCGGTAGCTCTTGACCACCCAGTCGCTCAGGACCCTGTCGGGCGTCTCGACGGCGTCTTCGTCAATCACAAATTCCTGCTGGCCGGTGTTCTGCGCGATCAGCTTCAGGCCGAATTGGTAGTCCTTGAAGCGCGCGGCGCACAAATCGCGCACCGGCACCGATTGTTCCAGCGCCAACGCCACCAACCGGTCGGCGGCGGCCTCGGTGAAACGGATGTTCAATTTGAAGTTTTCGCCGAAACGGACGGCGAAATCCTGCGCCAACTGCCGCGCCACCACCCGTTCCTCCTTCTGGTGCTCGGCCAGCAACTTCTGCAATTCCGCGCCGGGACGGTCCACCAGTTCGCGCGTGACGACGAAGCGCCGCACCAGCGTCGAAGGCAGCTCGAATTTGAAGTCGCGGAACACGCGCTCGCAAATCGTCATCAAACCGCGCGCGCCGGTGGATTCCTCCCCCGCCAACTCGGCGATGCGCCTCAGGCCGTCCTCGCGGAAAAGCACTTCGATGCCGTAGGCGGCGAAGGTCTGTTCGTACTGGCGGATGATGCTGCCTTCGGACGTTTTCAGAATGGTGAACAGGTCGTCCACGGTCAACTGTTGACAGATCACCCGCACGGGCAAGCGCCCGATGAATTCCGGCTCGAATCCAAACTCGATGAAATCGCGCGTCTGGCTGTGGTCCAGCGCGGAGGAGTCCTCCACGTTGCGCGCCGCGAGAGGAGCGAAGCCGATGGAGGCCTCGCGCAAACGTTTCTTGACAATCTTCTCCAGGCCGTCGAACGCGCCGCTGACGATGAACAAGATATGTTTGGTGTTGATGCTGGCCGGGGCTTTTTTCCCGCGCTGGTTGAAATCCATCATGGCCTGGATCTGGCCGCTGATATCGTTGGGCGAACGGGCCGGCACCTCCGTCTCTTCCATCAATTTGAGCAGATTGGTCTGGACGCCCCGGCCGCTGACATCCCGGCCCGAGGCGTTGGCGGCGGCGGCGATCTTGTCAATCTCGTCAATGTAAATGATGCCGTATTGGGCGCGTTCGATGTCATTGTCCGCGCGGCGGAGCAACTCGCGCACGAGGTCCTCGACGTCGGCGCCGACGTAACCGGTTTCGGAGAATTTGGTGGCGTCGGCTTTGACGAAGGGCACGCCGATGAGGTCGGCGGCATTGCGAATGAGGTAGGTTTTGCCGACGCCGGTGGGGCCGAGAAGGATGACGTTTTGCTTGGCGTAATTGACATGGCCCGGCCCTTCGCGGGCCAGGCGCACGTGATGATAGTGGTCGCACAAGGCCACGCTCAGGACCTTCTTGGCTTCCTCCTGCTTGATGACGAACCGGTCCAGGTAGGCCTTGACCTCGCGCGGCTTTTTGTCGAACGAAAAATCCTTTCCCGGCGCCGGCTCCTCGGGGACCTCGGGCGCGCCGGACAAGTCAGTCTTGCCCGGCGCGGCGCCGGCCAGATGCTGGCGCATAAACTCCTGCAACTGGCGCTGGAATTCCTCCGGCGAGGGCGGCCCGTTGAAAAATCGCTTCTCCATATATCCGATTCACTTTAAACGAGAACGGTCAAAGCGCAATCCAGTGCGAAGCCGCCGCTTGAGATTTGACGAATGGAATGAAGCGGGCCACACTCCGCGCCGTCAAACGAACATGACGCCACCGACGCCTCCTGCCCAGCCCCGCCTGACGGCGAGCGGGAAGTTTTTCCGCCTGGGCGCGGCGAAGTTTTATCCCAAAGGCGTCACCTACGGGCCGTTTCGACCCGGCGCGGGCGGCCAGCCGTTCCTGGAACGCCCGGAGACGGTGCGGGATTTTGAGCTGGCGCGGCGTCTGGGCGCCAACCTCTTGCGCGTTTATCACGTGCCGCCGCGCTGGCTGCTGGACCTCGCCGAACTGCACGGGCTGAAATTGCTCATTGACGTGCCCTGGAACAAACACCTCTGCTTTCTGGATTCACCGGTGTCCCAGCAACAAGCCCGCGAAGCCGTGCGCGCCGCAGTGCAAAGCTGCGCCCGTCATCCCGCCGTCTTCGCCTACAGCGTCGTCAACGAACTGCCGCCGGACATCGTGCGCTGGAGCGGCGCGGGAGCGGTGGCGGCTTTTCTGGACGAACTGGTGGAAGTGGCCAAGAGTGTGGATCCCGAGTGCCTCTGCACCTTCGGCAATTATCCGCCCACGGAGTTTTTGAACCCGCAAAATTTTGATTTCCTCTGTTTCAACGTCTATCTCCATCAACAGCGGCCCTTTGAAAATTACTTGGCCCGCCTGCAAATGCTGGCCGAATCCAAACCGCTCATGCTGGGTGAAATTGGAATTGACAGCCTGAGCGAGGGCGCGGACCAGCAAGGCGACATGCTGGGCTGGCAGATCGAATCGGCCTTTCGCGCCGGCCTGGCAGGCGCCGTCATCTTCAGCTTCACCGACGAATGGCACAAGGACGGGCGCGACGTGCCGGATTGGAGTTTCGGTTTGACAACCAGCGCGCGCCAGCCCAAGTCGTCGTTCGAGGTGGTGCGGCGGCAATTCGGCCAGGCGCCCTATTTCCCGCTGCCGCGTTACCCCAAGGTCTCCGTCGTCGTCGCCTGCTACAACGGCGGGCGGACCTTGCAGCAGTGCCTGGATTCCCTGGGCCGCCTCCATTATCCCTCCTGCGAGGTCATCGTGGTGGATGACGGTTCGACGGACATCACGGCGCAAGTGGCCTCCCTCTACAAAAATTTTCGCACCCTGCGCCAATCTCATCAGGGTCTGGCGGTGGCGCGCAATGCGGGCCTTTTCGCCGGGGACGGCGAAGTGATTGCGTTTACGGACGCGGACTGCCGCGCGGACGAGGATTGGTTGTATTATCTGGTGGGCGATCTTTTGAAAGGGGCGTTTGTGGGCATGGGCGGGCACAATTTTCTGCCGCCGGATGACTCGGCGGTGGCGGCGGCGGTGATGGTTTCGCCCGGCGGTCCCGCCCACGTCATGCTCACGGACCGCCAAGCCGAACACGTCCCCGGCTGCAACATGGCGTTTTACAAATGGGCCTTGGCCGAGATCGGCGGCTTTGATCCCATTTTCCACCGGGCGGGCGACGACGTGGATGTTTGCTGGCGCCTGCAAGAACGGGGCTACCGCATCGGCTTCAGCCCGCCCTCCTTCGTCTGGCATCACCGGCGCTCGACGGTCGGGGCCTATCTGCTGCAGCAAAGCGGATACGGCGAGGCCGAGGCGATGCTGGTGCGGCGGCATCCGGAATACTTCAACTCCTTTGGCGGCAGCGTCTGGCAGGGGCGCATTTACGCCACCTCAAAATTAGGCTTGACCATCCGCCGGCCCATCATCTATCACGGGCTTTTCGGCACGGGCTTCTTTCAAAGCGTGTATCGTTCCGAGCCGGCTATCGCGCTGATGCTCTGCACCAGCCTGGAGTATCACGTCCTGGTCAACTTGCCGCTGCTGGCGCTCTCGGTCCCGTTCCGGTCGCTCCTGCCCCTGGCGCTGGCCAGCATCGGGTTGTCCTTGGGCGTGTGCGCGGGGGCCGGCGCGCAGGCGGATTTTCCGCGCAACAAGCGCCGCTTCTGGTCCCGGCCCATGGTGGCCCTGCTCTTTTTCTTGCAACCCATTGTCCGCGGCTGGGCCCGCTACCAGGGCCGGCTCAATTTCGGGCCGACTCCGCGGAAGGCGATGGAAAGCCTGCAGTCTCTCTCTTTGCAAGACCGCCCGGCGGCTCTCGATCAGGTGGAATACTGGGCCAATACGCCGATGGACCGCCTCGATTTCGTGCGCCGCATCCTGGAACGATTGGACCGGGAAGGTTGGGAAACCAAACCGGACGCCGGCTGGAGCGATTTCGATGTCGAGATTCTCGGCAGCCGCTGGTCGCATCTGCAACTGGCGACGGTGGTCGAGCCGCACGCCCAAGGCAAACAAATGGTGCGCTGCCGCCTGCGCGCAGGTTGGTCGCTCTCGGCCAAAGTCGCCCTTTGCTCGATGCTCGGCTTCGAACTGGTCGTCATCGGCTTCGTCTGGCAGGCCTTGTGGCAGATTTGGTTTCTAGTTTTGACAGTTCCGGCCTTTGCCTGGTACGTCCACCGCAACCGGGGCGATTTGCAGCGTTTGATTGCCGTCGTGCTGGATGACATCGCGCAGAAGAACGGCATGATCAAATTGAACCGCGACAAACCTAGTCAAAGACATTTGAAATTTTGATCACCATGAACGTGACCCAAGTCGCCATCCGCCCCAGCCACGCTTCCGAGCAGGCCAACCGGCCGGCGTTGACGCCGGAACTGCTGGCCGCCAGCGGCGCCCGTTATTCCAGGAACAACGAGGGCTTGCAGTCCATTCTTTCCAAAATTGATCCGCAACATCTGGAAAAATCGGTGGATTCGATTTTCCGCATGGTGGATTACGGCCATCAATCCATCGCCGACATGGTGCCGGTAGCCATGTTCATGGACGGTATTTCAATGTGGCTGGCCTACTACATCTGGACGCTCTGCCCGACCGCCGGCGGCCAGGAATCTTCGACCCGCTACATAAAAATTTCCGTGGATGGCTTGATCGCGCCGGAGAAGTTGGGGATTCGCGACGTGGCCAAATGGCGCACGTTGATGGAGGAATGCTTCCGCGCTTACCAATCGTCGGTGGACATGTGGGATACTTTGGCGGGCGCGAATCCGTCGCTCATGGGCATTCCGCAATTGCTGCTGGATGACCCTTCGGAAAACGCGCGCAAGAAGGCCGCCCGCATGAAGCGCAATTACGCCTTTGACCGTGCGCGGTATTTCCTGCCGGTCGCCGCCGCTACCAATGTCATGTTGATCATGTCCGCACGCGGCTGGGTCAATCTGTGCCAATTTCTGCTCGCGCAACCATTGCCGGAGGCGCAACGCCTGGGCGAGTTGATTCGGGGCGAACTGGAAATTCCCGCCCCACGCATGCTCAAGCACGCGCGTCGCGTGGAAGCCGTCCAGCAAGCCATTGCTGCCGAATTCGCCAAGCTCGCAAAACAAGCGTGCAACTCGGCACTCGCAGCCCCGCCAATTATGGAAGCGCTATCACCAGAGTTGAATAAAAAACGACGAGGTAAACACTCTCGCGACCGTGACAAATTAATAAGGGAACCGCAATCACAAATGTGGCTCTTGCTGGATCCGGCGCCTAAGCCGCCGCCCGCCGTCCGGCAGCCCAGCGCCATGCCACACTTGGCCGTGCTGCAGCCAGACGGAGTTTCGCCGGAGGAAATTGACGGCGATCTCGATTATCACAGCAATCGTTACGCGCCGATTGGCACGAGCCTGCAACGAACCGCCGTGCGTTTTGGATGGTCCGCAATCAGCTTCGCGGAAATTCGGGATTTAAACCGGCATCGCACTGGCGCGAAGTATTGCCCGCAAGTTCCGCAAGGTTTTTATTGCGCCGCCGATCAAATTCCCCCCGCAAACGTCGAAAACGAAACAGCCTTGCGACAATTGGCCGCGACCGGCGAACGGGCCAACGAAATCGCCCTTGGTCTTCTCCGAGACGCGGACCCGACCTACATATACTGGACACTTCTCGGCACCGAGTATCCCTTTGAGCATGTGACCACGGCGGACAAATTCATTTATGAAGCCGAACTGCGCACTGGCCTGGGTGCTCACTACCGTTACGCCAAACATTTGCGCGACGCCCTGGCCTTGTTCTACCAGCGATTCCCGTCAACAAAGGGATTGATCCTGGAAGGCAGCGCCGAACCGGAATAAGTAGCACGGCTTCAGGTGTTTACCAACACAGGATAATTGACCTGTTCGGCGGCAAATTCCAGACAAGCGCGAATGTCCTCAGGTTGCAGGAAACTGTAATCCTTCAGGATTTCAGGCTCCGGCACTCCCGCAGCCAGCATGTCCAACACATCCTTTACGCGGATGCGGTAGTGGCGAACGCAGGGCCTTCCGCCACATTGTTCCGGGTCAAACGTGATTCGATCCGTGTATTTCATAAAACATACCTTACCTTCTCTCTTCGTGCCGCTCAAGTAAGACTTTTGCCACGGCAGATCACAGCGCGGTAAACCGCAACCAAGCACATGATTTGAACAGAAGGCAACAGAGGAAACGGAGAGATGGACCATGTCCAGCGATGCTCTGTTCTCTCCGTTTTCTCCTGTTCAAAGCATCTTGTTCCAAAGGTCATATTCCACGGCCTGGCACGGCGCGCCGCAACCAAAACCGTGCCGGAAGGGACAGGTGCGCACAGAGGCGCAGGGCGCGGAGAAAGAGTCCTTGGCGGATCTCCTTTCCCGTTGTTGCTCCGCGCTCTCCGCGTTCTCTGCGCGAAAAAAAATCCTCGCGAACATGCGTGATTCTGACGGATTGCAGTGCAAAGAATACAAAGAGAAGAACTTGGATAGTTTGTTTTCTTTGTGATCTTTTGCGCTCTTTTGTGGCCAACTCACCTTTGGTTGCGGCTCTGCGTCCCCTGCGCGAGAGAAATCCATCAAAAACGTCGCATTTTGGCTGAAAAAGCGTGGAGCCGTAAACATAATGAATTATTCCTGTTGCATTCCCATCTAAGAGTGGCAGTGTGGTTTTGTGGGGCGCCCCGGCGCCTGTTCTTTGAAATAGGGGCATAAATAGTGGTTAGTGATTAGTGGCCAGCGGTTAGTGGTCTGGCTGGGCCATGCGGCAGGCTGTTATCAGGCTAGAGCCGGCCAATCTGCGTAAGTCGTTGATTTCCATGATAATTCCAGATAATTCCAGATAATTCCGCTCTTGAAAACCCGGCGATCAATCGTCGCCGTGCGCCGGGACGGCCCACTCAGCCGGAACCATGCAGTACGTTTTTAACGCAAAGACGCAAAGACGCAGAGCCGCAAGGGAAGTAAGCGAATTTGGCCCCTTGGCCAACGCCCACCATTTGGTGAGTCGGAGTACCAAGGGCAAATTCCTCTTTGCGTCTTCGCGTCTTAGCGCCTTTGCGTTGAAATTCTTCTGCCCTGCTGCATGGATACGGCTCAGGGGAAGGCTTGCCGTGAAAAGTAATGGTGTCAGCGCCGTTAACGAAGGCGCTGTAGAGATCGCGAAACCGGATGCGACTGCGGCGCTCTGGATAGCGCATATTGGCCTGCGCCCGCCGCGATCCCCTCAATCTCTGCGAGATAAATTTACGCGATTTCGACTTTAAGGGTCTAAAACGCGCCCGGTCCAGCTCTGCCAATATGGCTGGGAGGTCCCCTGCCAAGCTGTTTGCCAGGCGGCACTTAAGAATTGAGAGGCGCGCCGGACACACCCCAATCCTTAGCGACTTTCGCGTTGTAACGGCTTTGAGCAACGGGTTGCAACGGGTCATGCAACGGGTTAAGTGCTTGATTATCAACGTTTGCAACGGAGCAACGGCTGTTTTGAGGGGGGATGGGGGTATCTGCTCAAATCTCCGCCCCCAACCCAACTTTTGAGTGAGCCATCAAGCATGTCGCTAAGGATTCGGGGGGACGCAAAAACGATGCGCTTTTCTATTGACTGGGGGCGTGGGTTATGTCTTGATAAGCAGTCGGTGACATCGGTTCCAAATCCAGTGCCATGACCAAAAGTTCTCGCAAATCCAATGCGGCTGCGGCTTCGGGTAATACCACCAAGTACGACGCCCACCATCACGTCCTGAGCAAGGCTTACGGGGCGCAGGCGGATTTGCGCCGTGAATTGGCCGATTCCAAGGAGGCGGTGGCCCAACGGACGGAAATTCTCAAGATTTTCGCCGATTGCGGCGACCCGCAACGGGCCTGGTTGCTCCTGGAGGACTACTTTGAGAAGCTTTTGCTCACGCGCAAGGATTTTGGGACCCAGGAATGGTGGCAGCGCCTCTTGGCCGCCCGGGGCAAAAAGCGCCTGGAGGAGACGGCCATACTCTTCATGCGTTTCAACCGCCCGGTGCCCACGGAGTTGCAGGCGCACGCCAACCCGAAACGCTTCGCGGAAATCGAACGGGCGGAAAAGGACCAGCGCCTGGTGCAGCAACTGGAGCATTGGCTCTTTCCCTCCTCCCCAGCCCAATTGGATTCACCCCGCGCCTCCATTCGCGTGGCCTGCGAGCCGCAACCGGCCGGGGAGTTTTCCTCCCTCTACGGGCTGCACGTGGCTTTCTTTGTTTCCCGCCATCGAACGGGCGAAAAGGGCCGGACGCTGGCCGAGGTGGTGGCTCTGACTTCTCGCACGGCGCATGAGCGGGAACTGTTTTCCTTCGAGGACTGGCAATTCATCCAATGGCTGGCCGACACGCACGCGGACCCCGAGGGGTTGTGGGAATCGCTCTTTCTGAGCGGGTCCGAGCTGCTGCAATGGCTGGTGCGATGGGGCGACAAGGGCCGGCTGCGCCTGGCGGAGTCCGACCTGCCCATCGTTTTTGACGGGCAATTGGCGCAATTGGAGCCGCATTTGGAATCCGTCCAAAACGAGCTGTCCTTCACCCATCAATTGACACTGCCGGGAGGTCAGCGGCATTCATTGAGCGAAGTGCGATTTTTTGCCGGCCGTCCGGCCATCGCCTTGGTGGGCGGCGCTTTCTATATGTTGCGCAGCGCGCCGACGGACCACCTGCTGAACGGCTGGGCGGAACAAAAATCGCTCCCGGTCAGCAAGTTGAGCCACCGGCTCCTGACCAAGTTGCGCAAGACGCAATCGGCGGCCGACCCGCGTTGGGAGCAACTGTGCGTCGTTCATCGCGCCCAACCGCGATTCCTCTTCGAGTTGGTGGAGGACACAGTGCGCTTGCGGCTGGCGGCGCGGAGCGAAGATGAGGGCGGTTTATGGCATTGGACCGGCCAGGAGTGGGAAAGCGACGAGCCACGGCTGGACGTGACTGGAAAACCGAGGATATTGGACGACCCACGGCTGGAAAAAGCCATCCAGTGGCTTTGCCGCCTGGACTGGTTTACGCCTGAACCCGGATTGTGGGTGGGCGACACGAGCGATGATTTCCTGGCCCAACTGGCGGCAGCCTGGCCGGACCGGCCCGATCAGGCCGAATACCTCGGCAACCCGGCCTTCCATCGTTTGTTCCTGTCGCCGCAACCGCTGCGACCGCGTTTGATGGTCCAAGGCAGCGGCATAGATTGGTTCTCGGTTTCGGCCGCGTGGGAAGCCGAAGGACTCAAGCTCTCGCCAGCCGACCTGCTCCGATTACAAACGGCCACAGGGCGTTTCATCAAGTTGCCGGACGCCGGCTGGCTGCAATTGGACGCAACGGCGGTGCAGGAAGCGCATGAGGTGATGGCCGATCTGGGTTTGGAAGGATTGGTCCCGGCGCCGCAAAAACTCGGTTTGGAGCAGGCGGCGCACCTGGATGATGCGGGGCTGCGACGTTTGGGCGATTCCCCAGAAGCGCAGGCGTGGCGCAAGCGCCTGACTGAATTCAGCGGCATTCCTGACACCCCGCTGCCGCCATCCATCAAAGCCGAGCTGCGCCCTTACCAGCAGAGCGGCTTCCGTTTCTTGTGCCATCTGACGCGCCACAAATTGGGGGGCATCCTGGCCGATGACATGGGCCTGGGCAAAACGCTGCAGACGCTGGCGTGGCTGGCGTGGTTGAAGGAAACTCATCAGACCCCCAGACCGGCCCTGGTAATCTGCCCGGCCTCGGTTTTGCACAATTGGCGGCGCGAATCCCAGCGGTTCACACCTGAGCTTAAGGTGCTGGTGCTGGAGAGCGGCGCGGCCCGGCATAATCTGCGGCGCAAGATTCCCGAACACGATCTCATTGTCACCAATTACGCCTTGCTGCGCCGGGACTTGGAGGCTTTGCAAAGATTTTCCTTCCGCGCCGTTGTTCTGGATGAAGCCCAATTCATCAAGAATCCCGATGCTCAAATCACCCTTTCGGTCAAACAGTTGCAGGCCGACCAGCGTCTGGCGCTCACGGGCACCCCCTTGGAGAATCGCCTGCTGGACCTCTGGAGCATCGTGGATTTCACCCAGCCGGGCCACTTGGGAACCCAGCAAAAGTTCCGCGAGAATTACGAGCCGCGCGGCGAGGAGGACGGCGACCAGCAGCGCATCACCCGCCGCCGCCTCTCGGCCAAACTGCGGCCCCTGCTCTTGCGCCGCCTCAAAACCGAGGTTGCGCGCGATTTGCCCGACCGCATCGAGCAAAGGCGCGATTGCGAGTTGGGCGAGGCGCAACGGAAACTCTACCTGGCCGAATTGCGACGCAGCCGCGAACAAGTGATGAATTCGGTGGCCCAACGCGGAATCAACGGCAGCACCATCCACGTCCTGGCCGCCTTGACGCGCCTGCGCCAGATTTGCTGCCATCCCAATCTGGTCGGCAACGACGCCGCCTCGGGCAAGACCGAGACACTCCTTGAGCTGCTGGAGCCGTTGCTGGCGGAGAACCACAAAGTTCTGCTCTTCAGCCAATTTGTCCAGATGCTCAGAATTCTGGAGCGGGACTGCGCCGCGCGCCAAATTCCCACCCATATCCTGACCGGCGTGACCAAGAACCGGCAGGAAGTCACGCAAGCTTTCCAAGACGACCCTCATGGCGCCGTTTTCCTGCTTAGTTTGCGCGCCGCCGGCACGGGCCTCAACCTCACCACCGCCAGCAACGTCGTCCTTTACGATCCTTGGTGGAACCCGGCCGTCGAAGCCCAGGCCATTGACCGCTCCCATCGCATCGGCCAGACCCTGACGGTCAACGCCTACCGCTTGATCGCGCCGGGGACGGTGGAGGAAAAAATTTGGGAATTGCAGCAGCGCAAAGCCAAGACCATCGCCGACGTTCTGGGCGAACAAGGCTTCGCCCGAAACCTCTCGCGGGCCGATCTGGAGTATCTCTTTGCCGACGATCAAGAAAACGGCCAGGACCAAGCCCCCTCGACGAAAGAATGATTAAGACAGAACAATGCAGTGGCGCGGGGAGCGCACGCGCCCTCGCGTGCAGTGGTTGGCGCCTCGCCAACCACATCCCGCTGCTTATTTTCTCCATAGCATTCAGTGAAGCCGGACCCTCAAGACCAACCGGCGAGGGCGCCGGTTGGCTGCACGCGGGGGCGCGTGCGCTCCCCAACTCCAATTGCACCGTTCCGGCTAAAACCTTATGACCAATTTCTATGGACCGCACGGAGCGCTGGCCGTCTTGACTTTTTTCTTTCTCGCCATCCTCTGTCCGACCGCCCTGGCCGGATCACCCGCCGCCGATGCGCTCAACCATGCCGCCGAACTCCGCGACAGCGGCGATTTCAAAGGCGCGGAGGAAGCGCTGACTCAGGCGCTGCAAGCGCCCGGCGTGTCCCCGGCGGAACGCAGGCAATTGGAGTTCCAGCGCGACGTGCTCAAACGCATCAAGCAAGATTACGCGCTGACCCAGGAAGCGCTTTTCCGCAAATTGATTGCGTCACTCAAAGGCGCCACCCACGAGGAATTCGAGCGCTGGCTGGCCGGTGGATGGTTCGATAGCCGAAGCATTGATGGTCAAACCTATTATTTGGACGTTAGCGTCAGGAACCTGTATTTCCGGCATCCTGAGCTTAAGAGCCGGCGGATGGACGGCAAGGATGACGCGCCGGAACAAAAGCGGCGGCTGGAGATAAGCCGGGCCATCAAGGAAGCCGCGCGCCAGGAGGTCAAGCCTTGCGTGCTGCCGCATTCTTTTCTCTGCACGATGACCGTCACCGCCTCCAGGGAAGCGGCGCCGGCGGGGGAAATCATCCGCGCCTGGCTGCCCATTCCGCGCCAGTATCCCTTTCAGACCGGATTCAAATTGGATGGCAGTTCTTCCCCCGTCGTGAACCTGGCGCCGGAGAGCAGCCCTATCCGCTCCGTCTTCATGGAGCAACGGGCTGCGGGCGATGGTCCCACCAAGTTCCAGATCACCTATAGCTACACGACGCGCGGCGTCTTCTTCGATCTTAAACCGGAAGCGGTCATCCGTCCTGACTTGAGCGATCCGGTTCTGGCGCACTATGTAGCCGAAGCGCCGCATGTCGTTTTTACCGACAAAATCAAGAAGCTGGCGCGGGACATCATCGGCTCGGAAACCAACCCCATGCTGCAAGCCAAAGGCTTTTACGATTGGATCGGTACCAACATCCAATACAGCTTCGCGCGGGAATATTCGACGCTGACCAACATCAGTGATTATTGCCTCTCGCACCGATACGGCGATTGCGGGCAGGAGGCGTTGCTCTTCATCACCCTTTGCCGCTCGCAAGGCATCCCCGCGCGCTGGCAGTCCGGCTGGGACACCTTCCCCGGCTTCAAAGACATTCACGACTGGACGGAAATATACCTGGCGCCTTACGGCTGGGTGCCGGTGGACCCGTGGGCGGGAATTTTTGCCGCGCAATACTGCACCGCCCTGGCCGGGAAGGATCGCCGGGAATTGCACGATTTCTATTTCGGCGGTCTGGATTATTACCGCATGGCGGCCAACAGCGACCATAGCATCGAACTGGATCCGCCCAGGAAGTCCATGCGCTCGGACAACGTTGATTTTCAACGCGGCGAATTGGAGTGGGACGGAGGCAATATTTATTTTGACAATTATTCCTACAAGTTGGACGTCCGGGAATTGAAATGAATTTCCCGTCCCAACGCGCGCTGGAGTGCGCCGTGACCGCCGCCCGCGCCGCCGGAGGCCTGATGCGCGGTGAAAAGGCCGCGCGCAAGAAAATCAAAGAGCAATCCCAGCACGACATCAAGCTGGAATTGGATGTCCGCAGCCAGAAGTTGATCGAGAAAATTTTGTCAGCCTCGTTCCCGCAGGCCGCCGTCCTGGGCGAGGAAGGCGTGTCCGGCCGGCAGGACGCTCCGTTGCGCTGGGTGATTGATCCGATTGACGGCACCGTCAACTTCGCCTACGGCATCCCGCACGCCTGCGTTTCCATCGCCTTGCAGAAACGAGGGGACGGGGGGGAATTCGCCACGGAGATCGGCGTGGTCTATGATCCCTTTTGTGACGAGCTTTGGACCGCCGTGCGCGGTGGACCGGCCCGCTTGAATGGGAAAATCATTCGCGCCAGCCGCCGCAAAGTTCTGGCGGAGGCCATTGTGGCTATCGGCTTTTCCAAAACACGGGAGAGCCTCCAGGAAAATCTGCCCGTGTTCAACGCCCTCGTCCGGCGGGTGCGCAAAATCCGCATGATGGGGGCGGCGGCCCTGGCCCTCACTTATGTGGCCAGCGGGCGCTTCGATGCCTACATCGAATCCGGCATCTCCCTGTGGGACATAGCGGCCGGGGGATTGATCCTGGAATGCGCGGGCGGGGAATTCTGGCATCGTCCTCTGCCCGGTTCAGACAAGTACCGCATGATCGCCAACAACGGCCTGTTGCGGCCCAAGCTGGAAAGGCTCGCCCGCGCCGCGCGCAAGGTTTGATGTGGCGGAACGGTTGGATGTTGTAACAGCCAACTGAGGGCGAATTGCGGCAGTTTGCTTGGCGGCGTCGTCCAGCGCGGCCTCAATCCCATCCATACTCGCGGCCCGCGCCCTCCAGAAAACGTTGCAAGTGGCGGCGGGCATAAGTCCGGTAATCGAAATCCAATTTGGAAACCCCCAGTTGCATAAATCCCCACATCGCCTCGCGCATGTCGGAAGCCAGCCGCATCAACCGCAATCGCCGGAGATCGGCTGGCCGCGTTTTGCCGAAGTAATATTGCAGAAGCATCGTTTCCTGTTCGCGGTTAAAGAGATTGTTGGCCGCCAGATTGCCCAGGTCGAAAAATAAATCTCCCGCGCCGCCATATTCCCAGTCAAGAATCCAGACCCTGCGCCGGTCGTCCACCAGGTTGCCGGGCAACAAATCATTGTGGCAAGGACACACATATTCGGGAACTCCGGCCGCGTCCTCAATCCGCCCCAGCGTCTCCCGCGCCAGCACGACGTTGCGCGGAAACGAGACCTTCCGCTTCCGCGCTTCCGCATAATAACGGCGCACCGTCTCAAACGCGGAGAATCTTCCCGCGCCTTTCGCAGATTCATGATACCGGCGCAAGGACGCGACCACACGCCGCAGAATCGCGGGGGTCTGCACCGCCTCAACAACCAGCACCCGTCCGATCACAAAGCGGGTCACCATGGCCCCGTGCTCGGGAAAGAACGCCACGACCTCCGGTCCAATGCCAGCGGCCTGCGCGGCCTGGGCGCAGGCAAGTTCGGCCCGGCGATCAATGCCCAGCAACCCGGAGTTTTCTCCCGTGATGCGCAGCACGAATCGGTCGCTCCCGCAGTCAATGCAATAATTGCGATTGGTCAGACCGCCCTTCAACGGCCGCACGGCAACCTTCCTGCCGTTGAGCCAGGGCATCAAGGGGATCAGCGTTTTGACCTCCGCATTCACCTTGCTAACACAGGATTTTTTTCCGCTCGGGATCGTAAGGCGCTTTCAAATGAGGAGCGGCTGGAAAGCGCCTGCCGGAAACATTGATTTCATAGCGGCCGTCCCGAATGAATTCGGGCGTGACCCCGTCCTGGCACTTCACATAGCCCATGCCGACGGCGGCGCCGAGCGTATGGCCGTACGAGCCGGATGTCGTATAGCCCACCGCCTCGCCGTTGCGGTAAATTGGCTCGCTGCCCCAGAGCATAGGGCCGGGATCTTGGAGGACGAACGCCACAAGCTGGCGTTTCAACCCGGCCTGTCTCTGCTCCATCAACGCGTCTTTTCCGAGAAACGGATCGCTTTTTTTCCAGCCAATCGCAAAACCAAGACCCGCCTCCAGGGCGGTGTCGTCGGGCGAAATGTCCGCGCCCCAGGCGCGATAAGCCTTTTCAAGCCTAAGCGAGTTGATCGCATAATGGCCCGCATTCACCGCACCGAAAACTTTCCCGGCCTTCATCAGTGATTCATAGACGAGCACGGCCTGACTCACCGGCACGTGGAGTTCCCAGCCAAGTTCGCCGACATAAGTGATGCGAACCGCGCGAACCGTGGCCATTCCAATAGCCATGACCTGAGCCGTCCCAAAGGGAAAAGCCTGATTGGAAAGATCGGTGTCACTGACGCGGCCCAGCAACGCCCGCGAATTCGGCCCCATTACGCCAATGACGCTGTGCGCTTCGGTCACATCGGTTAATACGGCTTGCTCGCCGGCCCGCAAATTCCGGCGTATCCAATCCAGGTCGCGCATGGTTTGGGATGTTCCGCTGATGAGATAAAACTCATCCCTGCCCAAACGAATCACGGTGATGTCGCTCTCGAAGGCGCCGCGGGCATTGAACATGCCGGTATAAACCGCCTTGCCAGGCCGCACATCCATGTCGGCTCCGCAAAGGCGTTGCAACACCTTCAGCGCGTCCTGGCCCTTAAACAAGTATTTCGAGAAGCCAGTCTGATCAAAGATCGCGACGCTCTCACGGCAGGCGCGGTGCTCCCGAGCATGGCAGTCGAACCAGTTTTGGCGGCCAAAGGAATATTCCACCACTGGCTTGACGCCGCGGATGGCGAACCAATTGGGCCGCTCCCAGCCATTCTTGCTCCCAAAACATGCCCCCCGTCGCGCGAGGCGGTCATGCAAGGGAGTCTGGCGCAAGTTGCGGCCGCTCTCCATCTCGCGATTTGGCCACGCCATTTGGTAATGCAGGCCGAGCACTTCGGTCACACGCTCGCGCAGGAAAGTCCGGTTGTTGGTCCAGGGAGCGAAGCGGCGAATATCCACTGACCAAAGATCGAGCGTCGGCTCCCCGGCCAGCATCCATTCCGCCAGATACTTCCCCGCGCCGCCCGCGCTGGCGATGCCCACGGAATTAAAGCCTGCCGCGACAAACAAATGGCGCATTTCGGGCGCCTCACCCATGATGAAATTATTGTCCGGCGTGAAACTTTCCGGCCCATTGACAAATTTGGCGAACTTGCAATGCGCCAGCGCGGGGATGCGGTGCTTCCCATTGGCCAGCGGCACGGAAAATTTCTCCCAGTCCGGTTCCAGCAACTGGAAGGAAAACTTCTCGGGAACCTTGTCCACCATCCAGGGCTTGGAGGATTCCTGAAACGCCCCCAGCATGACGCCCTCTCCCTCCCCGCGAAAATAAATGCACAAGTCCGGGTCGCGCCCGACCGGCAATTCATCAAACGCCCCGGCGATCGGTTCGGTCACGACGTAATGATGCTCCACCGGATAAAGCGGAATCGTGACCCCGCAGCTCAACCCCAGTTCGCGCGTCCACATGCCGCCGCACAGCACCACATATTCCGCCTTGACACCTCCCTGATCGGTAAGAACCGCCGTGACGCGCCCGTCCTTGCTCTCGATTCCAAGGACGCGAATGTTTTCAAAAATTCCCGCGCCGCGCGAGCTGGCGCCGCGCGCCAGGGCCACCGGCACCTCCTTGGGAATCACTTTGCCGTCGTGCGGCAGCCAGGCTGCTCCCAGAACATCGTCCACGCGCAGGAGGGGCCATTTTTCAAAAGCGGCTTCCGGGCTGATTAAATGCGCTTCAACCCCGAACAATTCTGCCATCGCCATCGTGCGGCGGAGTTGGATCATGCGGTCTTCGGATTTTGCGACGATGAGGCTGCCGACCTGTTTCCATCCTACCGAATGCCCGGTTTCCCGCTCCAGTTGCGAGTAAAGCTCGACCGTGTATTTGTTGATCCGGGTCATGCTGTTGCTCGTGCGCAGGCGGCCCACCAAACCGGCCGCGTGCCATGAGGTTCCGCCGCCGAGCTGGCCTTGTTCCAGCAACACCACGTCTTTCCAACCGAGTTTGGTGAGATGGTAGGCAACGCTGGTCCCGATGACGCCGCCTCCTACGATCACAACTTTCGCCTCCGCAGGCAGGGAACGATTAGACTCCATAGTAGGTTTCATAGACGCGCGCCGCTTCCCGGCGGGCATCCTTCCAATTCCACGGGATTTCCGTAAAGCGGTCCGGGCTAAGGCTCTTCACGTACTCCGACGGCTTGCGGTCGAAAATGGATTCATAAACCAATCGGCCAATCCCCGCCGAACCGCTGATGCCGTGGGCATTGCAGCCCCCCGCCATGACAAACCCGGGAACCCGGCAGCTTTCGCCTATGATAAAACGCCCATCCGGCGTAAAGGTCGGCCAGCCGCGTCCCACCCGGGTCTTCTTGACGCCCCGGGTTTGCGGCAAGAGCCGCGAGAATTGATCCTCGAAGCTATTCAACACCGTCCAGTCCGGCTCCACGGGAGGCGGTTCGGCGTTCAAGCCGTATTCCCGAGGATCCGTCTGAAGCGATGACGGCTCCCAACCGCCCAGCAGAAGGCCGCCTTCGCAGGGACGGCCATAAAGCGTCCATTCCGGGACACGAAAACAGGGAAGATCCGGCACCATCCCTTCGACCGGCACGGAAACGAAATATTCGTGGCGCACCGGCACAATGGGCAATTCCAAGCCGACCAATTTGGCGATGTGATAGGCATGGGCGCCGGCTGCATTGATGACGCAACGGCACGAGGCGGCGCCCCGGCTGGTTTTCACGCCGGAGACACGCCCGTTGCGGCTCAGAATCTCTTCGACGGTGGCGCTGGTGGCGATGCGGACACCCAGCTTGCGGCACTGATAGGCGTAGGAACTCGCCACGGCGTAAGGCCGCATGTAGCCGTCCGAGGGGCACCAAAGAACCCCCTTCACATCGGCAAATTCCATGGCTGGCCAGAGCTTCCGCGCGGCGGCGTTATCAATCAATTCCGCTTCCAGCTTGGCCAGGTCGGCAACGGATTTAAGCTGGCGCAATTCAGCAACCCGTTTATCCGAGAGAGCGATGCGCAGCGAACCTGTTTCGTGCCATTCGGGTTGCACCTTGGGGTCGCGTTGGAGTTCGCGGAAAGTGGCCACCGAGTGCATGGCCAGCAGGGTGCGCTCCAACGTCGAGCGCGGTTGCCCGCACAAACCGGCGCCTTGGGCGGTGGTGACTTGGGCCACGTCCGCGGCTCGCTCCACCAGCAGGATGTCCGTAACGCCGCACCGCGCCAGACTGTAGGCTACGCCGCAGCCGATGGCCCCGCCGCCAATGATGACGAATTCCGCGTCGGAAACCTGGGTCATGGTTCTTTGGCTTGCAACTGGTTGAGATACCACCGGACAAAAGCGTCCACGTTGTATTCCTTGTAGATCGAATAGGGGCCGGGAATGTAGGCGTGGGAATTGACGCCCCGTTGCTGGCGTTCGCAGATTTCCCAATCCTGTTCGGAAGTGAGCTGCCAAAACGGCATCAGCCTGGCTAAATCGTAGTCCCGGCCTTCAACGGCCCCCTGCTCCACCAGCCACCACACGCGGACGGCCGTCAATTGCGGCCCTTTCGGCAGCAAGCGCGTGCTGACGGCGTGGTCGCAACTGGAATGATTCCAAAAATTGGGCAAGGTCCTCATGCGCAGGGTGCCAACATCGCTATCGGGATAATCCCCCATGAGCGGAGCCACCTGCGCGCCATCCATGGATTCGCTGGCGAAGCCATCCACCAACGCCGTTCGGTTCGCCGAATACCAAATGTTGCGCCCGGCATCGGGAAAGGTGGTCATGCCGGTTTGTTTGTGGCTGACGGCCAGACCCGACGCGGCCCATTTGGCTTCGCTGCGGCTGACGGCCGCGGCCATTTGTTCGCGCACGCGCGGTGTGGTGTCGTCGGCGTTGTAATGGTCAAAATTCGCCTTGACGTACTGCGGATGGTTGGCGTTGCAATGGTAACACTCCCGATTGTTCTCCCAGACCAGTTTCCAGTTCGCCTTGACGAGATAATCCAGCACTTTGGCGACTTTGGCCCTGGCCAATCCCTGGGGTTTGGCCAAGGTCGCAAGCACGTCCTGCGCCGCGTCAAAGTCCAGCGGCTCGCCGGCCAGAGAGACGAAAATCAGCCCTTCCGTTTCGCGCACGTGAACGGGCCGGAGGCTTAACTGCGATTTGTCCAGCTCCTCCTGCATGCCTGGCGTATGCAGCAATCGGCCGTCGAGATCGTACGACCAGCGATGGTAGGGGCAAACCAGCTTCTTGACGTGGCCGTCAGCATGATCGCAAATCATTGAGCCGCGATGGCGGCACACATTGTAAAGCGCCCGCGTCTTTCCATTTCCGTCGCGGATAAGAATGATGGAGTCGCCATCCACTTCGAGCGTGAAATAGTCGCCAGGTTTTGGAATCTCACAGGAATGTCCCGCAAAAATCCAGCCCGTCCGCCAGATCCGCTGGCAATCCGCTTGATACACCTCTTCATCGGAATAAAATTCCCGGAGCATGCATCGCCCGGCGGGCTGGCGGGCCATCAAATCCCGGACTCGCGGCGAAAGTGAAGGGTTGTCGGTTCGATCCATCGCGGACTGTAATTTCGCCGATGATTCAGTATAAAGGCAATCCCCAATTTTAGCTCTCACGTTGCTTTTGGCGGCAGCCGATTCCAGAGCGGCGCCAGCATCAGCCCGCCCACGGCGAGGGAAATTCCCAGCCCGACGAAGATCGCAGTCCAGATGTTGTGCCCTTTGCCGAGAAGCGATTCCACTGAGCCTGGCAGCAATACGCCCAGCATCTGCCCGACAGAGCCCATCCCATTGATCAGTCCATTGGCGGTGGAAGCGCCTTTCTTGGTTCCAAAATCAATCGCTGCCGTGCCTGCAACCAGCGAATCAGGTATAAACACCAAAAACCCCATGGCGAACATCCCCATGCCCATTCCCAGGCGTGATAACGGAATAAAGGGAAACACCAGCATGAGCGCGGCCAGACACAGCAATGCCATAACCGCGACAGGCATTCGTTTGGACTGAAAAACCTTGTCCGACAGGATCCCTCCCACCAATGTCCCAATCGGCCCGGCCAGATCAAACATGCTGCTCAACCACCCGGATTGCGCCGTATCCGTTCCCATGCGTTCGGCAATATAGACCGGCGACCAAAACAACAGCAGATAGCGCGTCGGCTTCACTAGAAAATACACGGCGCCCAAGTACCAAACCATTCGGTTTCGCAACACCGCCGACACCACGTGCCAGGTTCCTTCAGTTTCAGCGGCTGGCGCCTCCTTCGCGTCAATGACTGCCTCCCTTTCGCTGTGATACTCCTCTATGGAAGAGAGGCCCACGTCTTCGGGGCGGTTCCGTTGCAGCAAAAAAAATAAAATCCATATCACCACCAAAAGGCCCGCCGGCACAAAGAACGCATAACGCCATCCGTACCACTTTGCCGCATACCCGGCGATGACCGACGCCACGAAGCCCCCCAGCGCATAATTCGTGCACCAAAACCCCATGACGCTGCCTCGTTCGCGCTGAGAAAAAAATTCGCCCATGTTCTTGCCCAGCGGCGCCCAGCCGCTGGCCTGCCACATCCCCTGCAAAGCAAACAGCAATCCCATCCAGAAAGCGATGCTCGACGTCCCCATGAGAGCCGCAGTCACGACGGAAGCCATCATGCCGAATAAAACCACTTTTCGCGTGCCATAGCGGTCGCCCAAGGTGCCCCAAAAGAATTGGCCCAGCGCGTAAACCGCCGAATAAGCTCCGTCCATTCCTGACATCTGCGCCTTGGTCAAACCCAGGATTTCCGGCTTCTTAAGCTCGTTCTTGGCCACGGAAAATGACTTGCGCGTGAGGTAAAATCCCGCGTACGCGAGCCAAGTGACGCCAAAAATCCTCCGGCGCCAACGCTCATATTTCGGATTCTTGTTCCCAGCCATGATGAGGTTCAAAATCTACTTCGCCAAATCCAGGCAGACCAGATGATCTTCGTTGCGCAGGTAGAGCTTTTTTCGCGAGAGCACCGGCGCGGCCCAGCAGGGATAATGCAGTTGCGGCACCTGCCAGTGGCAAATTTCTTCCACTTTCACCGGGTTGGGCTTGAACATGCCAAGCAGTCCGCCTTCGCCAAGTGTGATCAATTTCCCGTCCGCCAGGATGCTCGAACCCCGCCCATAGACGCTCGGCGTCGCCGTGCTGTGCGGTGGCCAGCTCTCGTCCACGTCCCACATCAGTTGGCCCGTTCTGAATTCCACGCAACGCATCCGCGCGTCCGGCTCGTTGCGTCCGCTGCAAGCGTAGAGATAACCATCCAGGTAAATCGGCGTGGTCCAGTGAAGCTCCAGGGCCGTGCCGCGCCAGACCTCCTCCACGCTTTTGCCGTCGGGCTTCACCCGCAGCAGGGCCGAACCGACTTTGTAGTAGGCGGCGGAAATGAAAATCAAATCATCCACCACCACGGGACACATCGCATTGACCGACTCGTTGACGCGGGAGCAGAACCAAAAACTGAAGTTCACCCCGCCTGTCTTGGGATCGAGCGACACCAACCCCTGGCGCGTCAGGCAAAGAACCTGCCGCCGCCCGTGGATGGTCGCGGCGACGGGGGTGGAATAGCTGGCCTGCTTGTCCCAGGATTTCCAATGCACCGGAGGCGCGCCCGGCCAACCCGTCATCGGCTTGCCTTCCCAATTCGCTTCGCCGACGCTTTCCCAAACTGTCTTGCCGGTGAGGGCGTCGAACGCCACCAGGCCCGAGTTGGGTTGTCCGCCGACCATCACGATCAGCAAGCCCTCTTCCAGAATGGGTGTGCTGCCGACGCCGAAAAAGGCTTCCGGCACCTTGAAGTCAGCCGCCGTATCGCGTTGCCAGACCAGCTTGCCCGACTCCAACTCCAGGCAGGTCAATTTTCCTTCCGCGCCAAAAGTATAACAAAGATTGGAAGTAAGCAGGGGCGTGCCGCGCGGGCCGTTGTTGTAACCGTAAGGATCAATGAAGTGGCTTGCGTAACCATAGCGCCAGAGCGATTTCCCGGTATCGGCGGCAAAGCATTCCACCAACTCTTCATCGCCAATGCGATGGTGGAGCACCAGTCTTTGACCGAGGACTGAAGGAGCGCCATAGCCCGTCCCGACACCTTTCTCCCAAACCAAAGCCGGCCCATCGGCGGGCCATTTGTCCACCAGACCCGTTTCGTCGGAAATCCCATTGGCGCGCGGCCCGAGAAATTGCGGCCAATCTTCAGCCGAACCCTCCGCGCCGAAGAGCGACGAGGTTGACAGCAGAAAGAGCGCGGCCAAAACGGGGCCGGCTTTTCCAGAGCAACCGCAGAGGCCGGGAAACCTATTACATTTCACTAGTTAGACCGCTCGTAGGCGATTTCCATGACCTTGACCTCCGCATCGCCACGAAATTCAAAGAATTCCATCAAATGGTGATTCTTGTCGATGGTTTTGACGGTTTGGCGCATTTTAGTTTTCATCCCAGGCATGGGCTCTTCCTCTCCGATGTAAGTCAAGGTTTTGGTGGCAGGGTCATAAGTGCCCTCCATCGCCATGATGCCGGTCCCCATGTTATCAATCCACGACGCGACGTATTTCTTCTTGACGTTGTCGTATCCCTCGGTGCCGATGCCTTTGAATTCCGAATCCATTATTTTGCCGTCCGGGCCGGGCATGGACATCTTGCCGGTGTGTTCGGAAATGATGTACCTGCCGTCCATGACGGATTTGGTGGAGCGGGTGCCCGTGGACTCCATCGGCGGAGCATCGGGACTCATCCACCATTTCACCTTGTAGGTCCATGAACCGACCTCCCTTTCCAAGACTTTGTGGTTCTCGCCCGGCTTGGCCATTTCCATCATGGTGGCCATCATTTGGGCGTCGGGGCCGCCGGACGGTTTTTCTTGGGTCTTGGGGGTGGTGTTGTCCTGGGCAAAGGAAGGCGCGCACAGGGCAAGAGTCAGCAACATTGTCGTCAAACTGATTGATTTTCGGGCATTTTTCATTATGCAATCTCCGTATTCATTGTTTTGAAAAAGGAACAGGAACAACCCGGCTGCTCGCGCGAGCATTGGTCCACCGGTTCATTCAGGCGAAGGAAGCATACACATTTGTCGGGAATTGTAAAACAAAAAGAACAGGCGTTTCGCTCGCGCTTCATCGTCATTTTACTCATACCCGCAATCAAGATCGGCCTCCAGCGGAGGGTGTCCCCACCGCAAGTTACCGCAAGTTACCGCAAGTCACCACGTCCTCGGGCACGATTAGGCGATATTGAGCGTCCTTGGCTTCAGCCTTTAGCCTTCCATGTCTGGTCATAGCCTTGGCGACGGTGGATGCCCCTTCGCCCCTTTCCCACTGCAAAATGTCAAAGAACAGGCGCCTGGGTGCCACACTCTCGGACAATAGCACGTTGTTATGGGAATTCAAATACAAAAATTGGCATATTTTTTGCGCCGACGCGGTTTTCCTGGCAAAGCGCGGTTTATCTCATTGATTTGTCTCGCGCAGAGGTCGCAGAGAACGCAGAGAATGCAATGGGCATTTGCATTGGAAATTATTGCGCTTCAAGCGCATGCAGCTTTTTTGTGCGGCTTGGAGCGAGAGGCCCCCAGCGCAAGAAGAAACGAGTAGGCGTCGTCTTTGCTCTGCGCCCTCCGCGCCTGCGCGAGCTTGGCTTTATCCTTATTTGGCCAAGGGGCAAGGAAATCGCATGTCCGCCTCCAGAGGTTCAAAACCCACACGCTCATCAGCCATTGGTCGAAACTATCAGCAAAGCCCTTTGTTTGGCTTGAGCGCAAAAAGCGTCAGTGGTAAGGATTGACCCACGGACGCGACGACAAGGCTCCCGATAGAAACAAAGGCGCAAAGGGCGCGTTCGTTATAGAAAAGGTCAGACCACGTTGCCTTCATGGGGTCTGAATATCCAGATGACTGTAAGCGTGTATGCCACAAACGCGACCCCAAGCCAAGAAGTGGTGTAAGCCAATACGCCAAAATCCAACCCAACCATCGCAAGGAAGCTGAGGCAGTAGAGACCAAGCAAAACGGCAACGATGCTGACCACAATCCGTGCCCAGCGTCTGGCGCGGAAAAGACCGACGGCGGTCGCTGCAGCGAAAGCACAGAAACCAGAACCGATGAAAGTGCTGACGACATCACCGCCGGTCAGAGCGTTGCCCATGTGCAAAAGCCGCAAACACTCAATGACGCTGAGGGCAAGCCCTATGACTCCGAACAGCAGCCAAACCGAACCAATGATGCGGTAGTGTGTCATACCCTATCTAATGGCCTTTATGATGCGCCGACCGGTTCGTTCATTGAAACACAAAAATCCAATACCATCGGGCAGCACCCGTCCGATCCATCTGCATTTTCAACCCGGCGCGAACAAGGATTACAAAAAATTGCAATGCGCCCCAGTTTCCAGCCATAAGAGGCTTGCGCTCCCGCGGTTTTGCCCTCATATTCACATCAATTTATGCAGACCAGTACACTGACCGAAGATGCGGTTCGCCAGAAAACTTTGGAGTTGTGCGAAGCCCTCGTCCAGCAACCCCAATTTCAAAGCATCCGCCAGCGCGTCGAAACCTTCATGGCCGACTCCGCCGCGCAACAGCAATACCAGAGCTTGAGCGAGAAGGGCCGCTCCCTCCACGAACGCCAGCATCAGGGCCTCCCCCTGGATGGCAATGAAATCGCCGCGTTCGATTCCGAGCGCGACGCCTTCCTGAATAATCCGGTGGGCAAAGGGTTCATTGACGCCCAGGAGGAAATGCACGAGTTGCAGCAGGGGGTGCAGCAATTCGTCAGCAAGACCTTTGAACTGGGCCGCGTTCCCTCCGAGGAGGATTTGCAGGAAGGTTCCTGCGGGCACGGTTGCGGCTGCCACCATTAAGCCGAAATCCTGCGATTGGTTTAGCCGCAAAGGAACACAAAAGAACGCAAGGAAAACACGTTCTGGCCTCTTTTCTATGTGTTCTTTTGCGTTCCTTTGCGGCCAGTCCAAATGGCTTTTTTAACTTAAAACTGCTCCGTTTCCCGCTTCAGCCAGGCGAGGTAGCGCTCTGTTACGGCAGTCAACTCTAAAACAACGAACTCCGGCGTGTCGTAGGGATGTTCGGCCAGGATGAGTTTTTCCAAGTCCCGCAAGCGGGCCGCGCGCGTTTTGAAAAGAAGCAAGACTTCGCGGCTCGATTCGATCTTGCCACCCCACCAGTAATGCGACTCCAGGCCGGGTATCAGATTGGCGCACGCGGCCAGGCGTTCGCGCAAAGCGGCACGGGCCAGGCGGCGCGCCGTTTTCATGTCCGGCGCGGTCACCAGCACGACGCGGAATTGGGCCGTGGCCTTCATGTTAATTTAAATTGATTTCCAAAGTTCACTCAAACGGCGATGCTGGCAAACAAATATGCTGCTGTTTCGAGAACCGATTCCCGCCGACTGGCTGCCCAAAGTGCTGGCGCATCTGCCCGCCGTCCTGGTGGATCATGCCCACCTGGAGCGCAAGGCGGCCACAACCGCCTTGAACTTGGAAAAATACCACGACCTCTACGGGCGGGTCGGGGAACTCAACGCCATCGCCATCGAGGAACTGCAACATTTTCAACTGGTGCTCAATCTGCTCAAGGCCCGCGGCATTCCGTTCGGCCAGCCGCATCCCAGCCCGTGGATCACCGGATTGATGCGTTCCATCCGCAACGGCCAGCGGCATCAAGTCATTGATCATCTCGTGTGCTGCGCGTTGATCGAGGGACGCAGTTGCGAAAAGTTCCAAGTGCTCGCGCGTGAACTGGGGAACATTGACCCGGAGTTGGCGGCTTTTTACGGCGGTTTGGTGGAGTCGGAAGGCAACCATTACGCGACCTATCTCCTCATGGCCCGCGCCGTCCATGACGCCGAAACCGACCGCCGCCTGGATTATTACCTGGACCTGGATGCGGAATTGATCCGCCAAGGCAGCCCGCTGCCGATTCTGCATTGAGCCTGGACGATGCAGGCGGTGACCGTGGGTCAGGCGCATCAGGGCTTCTCTTTGAAATTCTTGGATTGACTCAGGAAATCCACTGGATTCCCGTACATCATCTTGTCCACTGCCTCCGCCGTGTGGCCGCGCTGGCGCATCTCCAGCGCCGCCCGCGGGACGGCCAGCGGCACGCTCACGCCCCAATCGCACGCGCTGTTCATCCAGAGACGCTCGCTGCCGTACATCTCCACCATGTCCGCCGCCCGCGCCGCCGTGCATTTGGACTCCGGGTAGAGCGTCATGCCCGCCCAGAAGCCCGCCTCCAACACCAGTTGAATCGTGTGTTCTTCGACGTGATCAATGACGACCCGCCCGGGCGCGACCCGCCCGTCGGCCTTCAAGGCGTCAATAATAAGGCGTGTTCCCTTGAGTTTGTCTTCCAGGTGTGGGGTGTGGATCAGGATCAATTGCCCGTGCCGCGCCGCCAGGTCCACGTGCTTTTCGAACACCGCCAATTCGTTGCGGCTGTTCTTGTTCAATCCAATCTCGCCAATCCCCAGCACCGAGGGCCGGTCCAAAAATTCGGGTATGATGCCGATGACTTCCTCGGCCAGTTTAACGTCCTCGGCCTCCTTGGGGTTGAGGCACAGCCAGCAATAATGCGCCAGGCCGAATTTCGCCGCCCGCTTCGGCTCGTAATCCGTCAGTTGCCGGAAATAATCGTAAAAGCCGGCGACCGAACTGCGGTCGTATCCCGCCCAAAACGCCGGTTCGCAGACCGCCTGGCAGCCGGAGGTCGCCATGGCCAGATAATCATCCGTCGTGCGGCTGACCATGTGCGCGTGAGGCTCGATGTAGCGCATAGCGGGTGGTTCCGGTCGTTTTATTTCTGACCCGGCCAGGCGCCGGAGGCGGCTTTGGTGGTGGCCGCCGGCAGCGGAGCGGTGGTGGGGTCGCTCAAACTGAGCAAAACGCGTTTGGCCCGATCCGGCTTGCCGCCGGGCAGTTCAAGCAGAGCGTGGCGCAAGGCGGCCATGCGAAAATCGTCCGTTCCCGGCGCCCGATCCACCCGATCCAGGAAAGCCGCCAGATCAATCAGCTTGGCGCGCGCCTCCATGAAATAAAGGTCAACAACTTGCTCGCGTTTCATACATTTGATTCTTCGTTTGCGACTCCTAATCGTAATCTTAATCGTAATCGTAATCTCCTTCCTGCAACAGGAAAGAAGAAAATCCGGTTTGAACACGCCCTCGGGAGCAACTCTGCTTTTTCGAGAAGAATAGTCAGAGGAATGATTGTCAGGGGAATGGGAAGAAGAGTTTGCATCTTAATTCCCCTGACCAACATTCCTCTGACACGTCTAAAATCGGGTCAATTTCTCCAGCGTCCGGCGGCGCTTTTCAATGCCGGCGCGGGTGGCGCGCATGGTCGCTGTCACTCCGAACCCCTCGCAGCAGTAGGAGGCCACGATGCTTCCGTAAATCATGGCGCGCCGTAGATTGCTCTCCACCGGCCCCTTGGCGCTGGCCAGGTAGCCCATCATCCCGCCGACAAACGAGTCTCCCGCGCCAGTGGGATCAACCACCTCAGCCAGCGGGAAAGCCGGCGAAAGAAAGAGGCCGCGGCGGGTCGAAAGCAACGCGCCGTGCTCGCCTTTTTTGATGATGACGAATTTCGGCCCCAGCCGGTGGATTTTTTTGGCGGCGCGCAACAGGTTGTCTTCCTGCGTCAACTGCCGCGCCTCGCTTTCGTTCAGGACGAAGCCGTCCACGCGGGGCAACAGTTTGAGCAGGGAGGGCAGGGCGATGTTGAGCCACAAATCCATGGTGTCGGCCACGACCAGCTTGGGCCGGCGCATCTGGTCCAAAACGTGATGCTGCAAACCGGGGGCGATGTTGGCCAGCAGGACGAACGGGCTGTCTCGCCAGGCGGCGGGCAGGCGCGGAGTGAAGGTCTCGAACACGCCCAGTTCCGTCGCCAGCGTCCGGCGATTATTCATATTGACTTCGTATTCGCCGGACCAATGGAAGGTTTTGCCCGGCGCGATTTGAAGTCCTTCCAGGTCAATGTGATATTTGCGGTAGAGGCGCAGATAAGCCTTGGGGAAATCCTCTCCCACCACGCCGACCAGCCGGACCGGCGCAAAAAAGCTGGCCGCCAGCGCCGCATGGCTGGCCGAGCCGCCCAGCAGGCGCGAGTGGCGCGCCGCCGGTGTTGCGATGGAATCAAGGGCCGTCGAGCCAACAATCAGGACACTCATGTAAATGCTAATTCTTAATGTACTTCTTCCCCTGCCGGGATTTGTCCCGGCACAAGAAATGTCTTCACCAGTTCATCTTCACCACACACAATCATGCCCGGAAACTTTTTGAACCATTTCCCGCTTGGAACTTCCGGCCGCGTGTCCAGCCATTCGATCATCAAGGCGAGTTGGTTTCCCGAGATGTGTCGTTGCTGGACGCGTTCAAGCAGATGCTCATACAACTGTCGGGGCAGATTGCGTCGGAGAATTTGTGGCATGAATCATTCGCCGTAGAACCCTCTGGTCATGGCCGACTTCAATCGAATGATTTCCGCAGGATCCTCCGATGCGGCCAGCCTCTTGGCTAATTCACCCAATTCCTTGCCGGTAAGTTGACGACTTTGAGCCAACCCGACAGTGAATTGAATCACTTCGGCTTGCTCCGCAGGCGGCAACTGCTTGATTTCCTGGATAATTGCGGCCGATGTCATGATGAAATGTTAGTTCACGGTGTAAATATTGGCAAGTTCTACTGCCATGACCAGCGTGCCTAGGCGGCGAAACATCGGCGCAACCGGCGGACCAATTCCCCGGCGGATATTTGGCCGGGGGCGGTCGGCTTGTCCAGGTAACCGTAAGTCAGGCATGAACCAAGCGTGGCGAATTCGATTCTGGTCTTCGACCATGCGCGGCCCATGCCGATGACGCACAACGGCTTGTCCCACCGGCGCCGGAGCAAGGAGCGCAACACATCCACGTCGCTCGCTCTCTTGATCATGGTGGAAACCTTGGCGATGGAGCCGATTTGATGCGCCTTCCCGACGATCGCGCAAAGTTCGCGCAAGGGCGGCGTCTTCTCGAAATCATGGAAGGAAATGACGCTGGCTTTTTTCAAACGGGCCGCTTCGCGCACCACCGCGAGGCTTATGACACTGCTCAGTTCCACATCAACGGCGGCCAGTTCCTGCAAGCCTTGTTTGTAAATGTCCAGACGTTGTTCGTCATCGGTTTCCCAACCTCCGCCTTCGGCGCGGAGCCGGACCGTTAGCAGCACGGGCTTGCCGCCGGACTGAAGGGCGGCGCAACGTTGCAGCCAATTGGATGGGCGCAGCATCTTGTCGAGACGCACCTCCACGATGTCGCCGCAGAGCTTTCCTTTTGGCGCGAGCGTCGAGAGCGTCCCCACCACGCGGGGGACCGGCCCGACTGCCAGCGCGGTGGTGGCGGTGCGAAAGTTCACGGTCGCTTTGCTCATGATGAGGATGATGCGGAAAAAACTTTAAACCTCAAACCTCAAACTTTAGTCTCGTCCCACGTATGACTAAGACCATTATCAAACCGGCGGGTGCGGCGCCCGCCGCCGGACCTTACAATCATGGAGTGCGCATCGGCGATCTGCTGTTTTGCGCGGGGCAAATTGCCACCGTTCCGGAAACCGGCCAGTTGCTGGCCGGCGACATCAAAGCGCAAACGGAGCGGGTATTGGAGAACATCAAACTCATTTTGAAAGACCAGGGTTTGACTCCGGCCCACGTTGTCAAAGCCACGGTTTTCATGGCTGACCTGGCCCACTTTGGCGCGATGAATGAGGTTTATGGGCGCTTTTTCTCTTCGGATTTTCCCGCCCGCACCACGGTGCAAGTGGCGGCCTTGCCGAGGGGCGCGCAGGTGGAAATTGAAGTGATCGCTCATTATTGATCGTTGTGCCACTGGCCGGTTCCATTGCGATTGCATTTGCCGTGGGCGTGTTCGTGGGCTGGCTGCTGGCCATGATAAGAAGGCGCGCGCCGGACGGACGCCTGGAGGAGGAATTGCGCCAGCAGGTGCAGGCGCGGGAGCGGGAGCTGGCCGCCAGCCGCGAGCAACATGCCAAAGCCGGCGCCGCGCTGGCCACCGCCGAGGCCAACGAAAAGGCCGCCCAGGCCCGCCTGGAGGACACGCGCAATACTTACGCCGAAAGCCTTCGCGCCGCCAAGGAAGCTCAGGAAAAAGCCTTGGCCGATTTGCGCGAGACCTTCAAGGCGCTCAGCGCCGATGCGTTGAAACAGACCGCGCCGCAATTCCTGCAACTGGCCAACGAAACGTTGGGCAAATTCCAGGAGACAGCCAAGGGCGACCTGGCCACGCGCCAGCAAGCCATCGCCACTTTGGTGCAGCCGTTGAAGGAGCAGTTGGAAAGCTACCAACGGCGTTTGCAGCAAAGCGAAACGGCGCAGGCCGCCGTTCTGGGCGAGGTGAAGAAACAATTGGAAGGACTGGCCCAAAACAGCCAGGCCCTTTCGACGGAAACCTTCCAACTGCGCCGAGTCCTCAGTTCCAACCAGGCCCGCGGTCGCTGGGGCGAAGAGACCTTGCGCCGGGTCATCGAAGCCGCCGGGATGAGTCCGCACTGCGATTTCAGCGAGCAAACGCAGTCCGACGACAAGAAACCGGACCTGTTGGTGCATCTGCCGGGCAACCGCATCATTATCATTGACGCAAAAGTGCCCGACCTCGATTTTCTCCAGGCGCTGGACGCCGCCGACCCGGCCGTGCGCGCCCAGGCCCTGAACGTTCACGCCGGCAAACTCAAGGAAACCATCAAAGACCTGGCCAAGAAGGACTATCCCGCCCAATTTCCCGGCGCGCTGGATCACGTCGTGCTATTTCTGCCGGCAGAATCTCTTTTCAGCGCCGCGCTGGAAGCGGACCGCGATCTGATTTTGTGGGCCGCGCAGCGCCAGATCATGCTGGCCACGCCGGCGTCGTTGATCGCGTTGCTGCGGGCCGTCAGCGTCAGTTGGCAGCAGCACGCGCAAACGGAAAACGCGCGGGAGATTTCCGAGGCCGCACAGGAACTGTTCAATCGCGTGGCCACCTTCAGCGAGCACTTCGAGAAAATCCGCGCCGGCCTGGAGAGAGCCAACGCCGCGTTTGACGCCGCCGTCGGCAGCTACCAACGCATGGTGCGCCCCAGCGGTGAGAAGTTGCTCAAGCTCGGCGGCGGCAACGCCGCCAAAGAACTGGCGGACATCGCGCCCCTTGACGCGACGCTGCGATTGCCGTCTGCTTGATGAGCGCATAATAAATCTGAGGGAAAATTCGGTTTTCCTCGCGGGATGAGAATGTCAAGTTCCGCGATTAACGCTCACGAAGGTAATTTTGCACGGCCTCGTGATTACCAGCGAAGTCGAAAGTCAAGACGCCTTTGCGCGCCAGGAAAACCAGCCGCAATTTTAATCCTGCGCGGCATTCAAACAAATCCGGTGCCAACTTGCGGAGTCCCAATCCTGAGTGCCGGTGAGGATGGCCGAAACCTGATTGCACTGCCGCCAACACTCGCGCCACTTCCGCCTCGCGCCCTTTGATGGACGAACGGAAGCGCCTGGTTGTTTCAATCGTGCAGGGCATCGGGTTTCCCCGTGAAGGGCTTGACGGTACCGCGGCGCCGCTCATGGGCGATGCTCTTTCGAATTCGTCGCGCCGCCGCCTTCATTTCGGCCTCGGTCATCCCGTACTCCTGCAACGCGTAATCCTCGGAATGGACCGTGACGGGCCGGAGCGCGATAATCTTGCCGCCGCACACGAACGCCACATCCACACCCGCGACCGCCTGCTTGAGCCAAAAGCCAAGGCGTCCGCGCCCCTCGGTAATTGTCAAAGTTTTCATTCGCTCATTCTAGCGTCTTTTTCTTGTTTGGCAAGGTCTAGTTTTACGGCGTTGTTTGAACAAACTCCGCAGCCTTGGAGTGTGTCAGCCGCCAGGTTGAGGCTCTGCGAGCTTGTCACGACCACGGGCGGTGGGTAACGTGCGCACACATGACTCAGAAAGCTTACGCGGCGGCGGGAGTGGACATTGACCTGGGCAACCAGGTCAAGTCTTCGCTGCCGCAATTGCTCGCTTCCACCCGGCGCCGCGAGGTCCTGGGACGAGTCGGCGGGTTCGGCGGATTGTTCGAGCTGGATGTCAAAAAATACCGCCAGCCGGTGCTCGCTTCCAGCACCGATGGCGTCGGCACGAAACTTAAAATCGCCTTCGCCATGAACCGCCACGACACGGTGGGCCAGGACCTTGTCAATCATTGCGTCAATGACATCGCCGTGCTCGGGGCGGAGCCGCTGTTTTTTTTGGATTATGTCGGGACGGGCCAACTGCAACCACCCGTCTGGAGGCAATTGTTGCGGGGCTTTGCCACGGCCTGCCGGGAAAATCGTTGCGCGCTGATTGGCGGCGAAACGGCGCAAATGCCGGGCTTTTACCAGGACGGCGAATATGATGTCAGCGGCACGATTGTGGGCGTGGTGGAAAAGGCGGCCATCCTCGACGGCAAAGGCATCCGGGCGGGTGATGCGATCATCGGCCTGGCCTCCAGCGGCCTGCACACCAACGGCTATTCGCTGGCGCGCAAGATTTTCTTTGAAACGATGAAGCTCCGTCCGGATAGTGTGCCGGCCGGGTTGCAAGGCAGCATTGGCGATGAACTGCTGAAAGTCCACGTGAGTTATGGGCCGTTGATTCAGGCGGTGCTGAAGAAATTTAAAGGACGCCGGGAGATCAAGGGCCTGGCCCATATCACTGGCGGCGGTTTTATTGACAACATTCCGCGCGTGCTGCCAAAGAAGTGCGACGCGGTGATCCGGAAGGGGTCGTGGGAAGTGTTGCCGATTTTTCAATTGCTGGCGGCCAAAGGCGGAGTCGCGGAAGCCGAGCTTTACCAGGTGTTTAACATGGGCATCGGCATGACAATGATCGTGGCCGCCGAAAAGGCGGACGCGGCGCTGCGGTTCATCCGCGCGCGCCGGCAAGCCGCTTGGATCATCGGCGAGGTCGCGCGCGGAACCGGCATAGCCAAAATAGTTTGACCAAAGCCGTGAATATATTTGACGAACTGGAATGGCGGGGATTGGTGGCGGATTGCACGGACGCGCCGGAATTGAAAAAGCGCCTCGAATCCGGCCCGATTGTTCTATACGCAGGATTTGATCCGACCGCGGACAGCCTTCATGCGGGCAGCCTTGTGCCGCTGCTGGCCTTGCGGCGGTTTCAAATGCACGGCCATCATCCCCTGGCCGTGGCCGGCGGGGCCACTGGCATGGTCGGCGATCCGAGTGGACGCGACACCGAACGGCAGCTTTTGACCAAGGAAGTGCTGGATCGCAATATCGCCGGCATCAAGGAGCAACTGCGGCGGTTGCTGGATTTCGAGAGCGCCGCCAACCCGGCGCGGTTGGTGGACAACGCCGATTGGACTGCGCCGGTGGGTTATCTGGATTTTCTGCGGGACATCGGAAAGCATTTTTCTGTCAATCAGATGATGACCAAGGAGAGCGTGCGGGCGCGGATGGAAGACCGCGAGTCGGGCCTCAGTTACACCGAGTTCAGCTACATGCTGCTGCAGGCGTTTGATTTTTTCCACTTGTTCCAGGCGCATCATTGCGAATTGCAAATCGGCGGCAGCGACCAGTGGGGCAACATCACCGCCGGCATGGAATTGACGCGCAAGAAGTCCGGCGCCCGCGTCTTCGGGCTGACCTTGCCGCTGATCCTCAACAGCGACGGCGCCAAATTCGGCAAGTCCGCTGCCGGCGCCGTCTGGTTGGACGCCCGGAAAACCAGCGTGTACCGGTTCTACCAATTCTGGATTCGCACCGATGACCGGGACGTGGTGCGTTATTTGAAGTATTTCACTTTCCTGGCCCGGGAGGAGATCGAGTCTCTGGCCGCGCAACATCAGGCGCGGCCCGAAGCCCGCGCGGCCCACAAGGCGCTGGCGGCGGCCATGACCGATTTGATCCACGGCCCGGCGGCCACGGCGGAGGCGGTGCGCGCCAGTGAAATCCTCTTTGGCGGCGGCCTGGAGGGCATCGCGGAGAGCACCTTCAACGAAATCGTCGGCGAAGTGCCGACGCGCGAGTTCGAGAGGTCCAAACTGGAAGGGGCCGGAGCGCCGCTGGCGGAGATTTTGGCCGCCTCCGGCCTCTGCCCGTCCAAGGGCCAGGCGAGGAAGGACATCGAAGGGGGCGGGGCTTATGTCAACAATATCCGCGAATCCAACGCGCAGAGGCATCTGACCGTGGCGGATTTGCTCTTCGGCAAACACCTGCTTTTGCGCAAAGGCAAAAGGAACTACACCGTCATGTCAGTCAAGTAACATATTATGAAATGGAATCACTTCACTCTCGCGCCGCTCGCCGGGCTGCTGGCGTTCTGGCCGGCCGGCGCGCAATCCCAACAGGAACTGGTCTTCGTCGGATCGGGCCGAAAGAACATCGAGGCCTTCCGCTTCGACCTGGCCTCGGGCGCGCTTACGCGAATCGGCCTGGCCGCGGAGATTGAGCATCCCTCCTTTTTGTCCATTTCGCCGAATCATCAATTTCTCTATGCGATCAGCGAAGGCGGGGGCGCGGCGGCCAGCAGCCTCAGCGCCTTCGCCATTGACGCGGCCACCGGGAAACTGACGTTCTTGAACAAGCAGCCAGCCGGAGGGTCCGGCCCATGTTACGTGGAAGTTGATGGCAGCGGCAAGGACGCCTTGATCGCCAATTACGGCAGCGGCAGTTTCGCTGTGTTTCCTCTGGCTGCGAACGGGACGGTGCAACCCATGTCTTCCTTTATTCAAGACCACGGGTCAAGTGTCAATCCGGGCCGGCAGGAAGGGCCGCACGCGCATTCTCTGGTCGTCCGGCCAGGGGAGCGATTCGCTTACGGTTGCGATCTTGGATTGGACAAGGTGATGATCTTCAAGTTTAAGGCCGCCAGCGGCACGCTGGTTTCCAACGAGCCGGCTTTTGCCCAAGCCACACCCGGCGCCGGGCCGCGCCACATCGCTTTTCATCCCAATGGCCGGTGGGCCTTTGTCATCAACGAAATGGCCTCGACTATCACGGTCTTTAGCTGCGACGCCGTCGGGGGGGCGTTGCACGATCTTCAAACCGTCTCCACGCTGCCGGAGGGTTTTTCCGGCCAGAACACCTGTGCGGAGGTGGCGGTGCATCCCTCGGGCAGATTTGTCTATGGCTCCAACCGGGGCGACGACAGCATCGCAGTATTCGGCTTCGACCCGAAGAGCGGGCGGCTGGCGTTTATCGAACGCGTCCCGACCGGCGGCAAAACGCCGCGTCAATTCGAGATTGATCCGACCGGCCGCTATTTGCTGGCGGCCAATCAGGATTCGAACACCGTGATTGTCTTTCGTATTGACCCCGCCAGCGGCCGGTTGCAACCGGCGGGCAGCCAGGTGGAAAGCGACAATCCGATGTGCGTGCGCTGCGTGATGGAACCACGCTGACGCGTCAACGGAAATGCAGCGGGCTGGACTGGGGCATTTCGTGGGCGCAGGGCTGATTGGTCGGCGCGTCGGGCTGGCGGTCGTTGGTCTGCACCAGCGAGTTGGCCAGCAGAAAGGCCTCGACTTCCTCCCCGCTGATGTCCGCCAGCATCCGGCCATTGACTTCGACGCACGGGCTGAGCATCTGGCCGCTCTTTTCGATCATCTCCTGGCGTTGGTCCGGGTCGTTGATGATGTCGCGGTCTTCAAAGGGCAGATCGTATTTGCGCAGGACAGCGCGCACGCCCTGGCTCCATCCACAAGTGGGTTTCAAATAGGCAACAATTTTAGGTTTCTCCATAAGAGTATAATATAGGCTAGTTTGCCACACCTGCCACCAAAGGCAATATGCAAAATGTACCGAATAAAATAGACACCATCCTGCGTCTAATACTCGTACGTCAATAGCCCGAAAATGAAACGATTTGGCCTGTCCTACCTGATGCTGCTGGCGCTCCCATGCCTGGCCTTGGGCGCGGACAAGGGCGGGATCACGTTTTATCTCCAATTGATCCGCGGCACCGACGACGACCACCCTCCCGCCGCCGCAGCCAGGCTGGCCGGCCCCGAAATCTCGCGCCGATTACAGATGTTCCGATGGAAGAACTATTGGGAAATCGAACGACGAACAGTCCTGTTGGGTTCTGGCGCCAAGGCCCGCCAGCGCATGTCCGCCGAACATGAGATCGAGATTGCCCGGAACTCTCCGCGTGAAATGGTCGTCAGCATCTATGACGACGGCAAATTGGCCCGGCGCAGAACGCAACCGCTCGACACGCCATTTTACATCGCCGGCGGCGACAAAGACGCGACGCAATCATGGTTCATTGTGGTGCGCCGGGACAAGCCGCCCGAAGGGAAAGCCGGCCTGAATTGATGACCTCAAGATAGAACTCTGTAGTGTTGATGAAAAGGCGGCTTTTCTGAGCATGGGCATGTCGGAGGCGGCTAGATTGAGGCAGCAAAACTCTGCCGAAGAGAATGTTTGCCTAAATCCCCAAAATAGGTATTTTAAAGGCATGATTGTGACGGCGACAGAGCTGGCAAATGAAAGCAAGAGCATTCTGGACCGAGTCTTGCAGAGCGGCGAGGCCGTAGAGGTTCAACGCCACGGCAAAACTGTGGCAGTCGTTCAACCGCGAGTGGGCGCAACGCGCTCGGAACTCTTGCGGCTGCTGCGCGGGCGCGGCTTGCGGAACGCAGATTCCAAGGAATTGAAGGCCGCGATGGACAGTGCTGCTCAGGTCATTGGCTATGCCGGTGGCGATTGATACGAGTGTTCTGATTTCTGCGGAGCGGCAGGGTGATTTCGACGGACTGCTTCCTGAAAACGAGCACGGTCCTTACTACATTCCGGCGCTGGCAGCATCGGAGTTTCTTGTTGGGACGCACCCGCCGGTCAGGCGAGACTTGAGGCAACGGGCGTTTCAGCTTTACCAAAACAGGTTCCGATCTTTGGTTTCAAGTTTTAATGAGACGGATGCCGCTCAATTGTCCATGTTGATTGTTGAGCTAAAATCCAAAGGGCAGCAGATGAAGTTTTTTGACGCGGCCATCGCCGCCACCGTGCTCGCGCGTGGTGATAAGCTGCTGGTGCTCGACGCCGACTTCGACAGGCTGAAGGATCGAATCCAACTGATACAGCCGAGATCATAAATTCCGCTGCGTTCAACCGCAAGAGGACTGGTCTTTCGGTCCGCTGGCTGGGGAACGACTCAAGGAATATTTGCTCGCAAGGATGTTCACTCCACGTTGACGTTGCCGCAGAAATGCACTTCCAGGCCCAGTTCGGCCAGCATGGCGGCTTTGATGCGGCAGGCGCGATGGGCCTTTTTCTCGTCGGGCGCATAAACGACCTGAATGTGGTTGGATTTGTGGCGCGCCATCATTTGGTCGCGCGTGACGCCGTCAAAGCAGGCGTGCATGATCGGCCATTGCGGAGTCGTTTCGAGCCAGCGCCGTTCGGTTTCCCTTCCAGGGAGCGCCACCGCCCGGCCCACGCCCAGATCGCAGTGCAGTTTTCCATCCATGATGAACACACGGCTCCAAACGATGTGGCCGGGCTTGCTGATGCCTTTGAGGGTGCCGCCGCCGAGGCGGAAGTACATGGGGGGCTGCCGTTCGCTGGAAGCTCCTTTCCAGCCGCCGGTGAAGTGGGCCGGTGGGGCGGCCCCGGAAATTAACAGCACCCAGACAAAATCGTCGAACTCATCGCTCTGATACCGCTGGCCCCAGCGAAGATCGTGCAAAGTATTTTCCGGCGCGTAGCCCAGCTTGCGCCACAGACGATAAGTGAGCAATCCATCCAACCCCGCGCATTCATCCACTTCGTTGAAGTGCGGCAAGGCCTCGGAGGCGTAGAGGACGCGCCCGGTGCGCGGGCATTTGACGGGCGGTCGGTCCACGTTGTTGAGCGTGCCTTCCGCCAGATCGCTGGCCGGGGCGAGGTCCTTCAACCCTTGCTGATATTGTATGCCGATGGCCGCGCAGCCGAAATCGTCGGCGATGCGCAGGGCGGCGATGTACATCTTGCATTGTTGAAGGGTTTGGGCGCGGGTCAATTCGGTCTCCTCGTTTTTGCCCCATTTGAATTGCACTCCTTTTTTCAAGTACCATTGGAGCACGGCGCGGGCTTCGGCGTCCGAGACCTCGCGCATGGCGGCAAAGAGCGCGGATTGGCTCAGGCGCTCCTTGAAAAGGCCGGTGGGATGAAGCAGTTCGTCCGGAATGATCGCGTTGAACATGCCCATGCAGCCTTCGTCGAAAACGCCCAGGATGGCTTTGCGCTCTTTGAATTGCCGGCCAAAGGCGCGGCCGGCCTTCTCCTCCGCCGGGGGCAACGCGACGCGGGCGAAGTCGCGCACGTGGCTTTGATCGTGAGTGAGCAACCCGGCGTTGAGCCATTGGCGGAGGCCCTTTTGGAAAAAGCCGTCGGAGAAGCCCTCGCTCCAAAGCGAACTGTAGTGGAGGCCGGCCTTGGTCATTGATCCGTTGAGATTCAACATGCCGACCAACCCGGGCCAGGTGCCGCTCCAATTGGCCACCGTCAGAATGGGGCCGCGATGGGTGAACAACCCGGGCAGGACATGGTGACTGTATTGCCAAACCGATTCGGCGACAATGAGCGGGGCGCGCGGATCGAGATGGCGGAAGACCTCCATGCCCATTTTCTGCGAATCAATGAAGCCGTGGTTCTTGGCGGGATCGAAATGGTGGGCGCGAACGAGGTTCCAACCTTCAGTCTGGACAGATTGGGCCAGCAGAGTCTCCATTTTGGACTGGACGGGCCAGCACTTCTGATTGGCGCTGAGGCGAAGATCGCCGCTGGCCATGAGATAAGCGTGTCGGGGCGGCAGTGATTTGATCGGCATATTGCGAAAACATTTCAGAGTTCGTGTTTCAGGCCGGAGTTCACCGGCTCAAGCTGACGGCATCTTAGGCGCGACGCAGCCAAGCCGCAACCCAACTTTCACCACGAAAAGCGCAAAGAGCACGAAGAAGAATCGTCCAAAAAAAACATCCTGTTGCGCGGACGCTGGAAAAGACTATGTTAGTCTTATGGATTGGCAGCAAATTGCAGCCTTGGGAGTGGTCGCAGCGACCGCGGGCCTTTTTTTACGAGCGAAATTGCGCCGGCGCAAATTCAGCTTTGAACACAACACGCACTGCGGCTGCGCGGCCACAGGCGCCGCCGGCTCGAAGACGTCCATCGTTTTCAGCGCCCGCAAAGGCGAGCGCGCCAGGATCATTATGAAAAACACTTGACTCCAAGCCCGCAAGAATATATTCCATTACTCCTTGCATAACACCCAAGCATAAGCTATCATCTTCCTTTGCCATGCATAAGATAAGCTCCGCAGTGCATTTTGCCAAACGGCGTCTGGCCGTGGCACGAGATCACGATACTCAATGGGCTCCAAACACCGATGTCTATGTCTCCGATGCCGGTCTCGTCATCAAAGTCGAGCTGGCGGGCATGCAGCGGGAGAATCTGGAATTGACGGTGGAGGGCGACCACTTGCGCATCAGCGGCCAGCGGCCCGACGGCTGCCGGGCGCCCCAATGCAAATTCCTGGCCATGGAGATCAACTACGGCGCTTTTGAGACCGTCATCGAGGTGCCCGAAGGCTTTGACGTGACCTGCGGCAAAGCCGTTTATCAAAACGGGTTCCTGCGCGTTGATATTCCCTTTGACTCCTCTCGTTCCCGCGGCGCCGGTTCCGATGATTGACCTTAGGGCATGACCATGCCGGAAACCGAGTTTATCAGCATCCTTGGCGCCGGAGGCAGCCCGGATGCTTCGGGAACCAAGGTGTGGTCCAAATCCCTCCCGGAATCGCTCCCGATCCTGGGCTTGTCGGACATTGTCATTTTCCCGGGCACCGTCACCCACCTTCTGGTGGAAACCCCGCAAAGCATCCGGCTCATTGATGACGTGGTGGCGGGCGACCGCTTTTTGGGGCTGGTCTTGCAGCGCAATCCGGATATCGAAAACCCCGCTCCCGCCGATCTTCATCTCTGCGGTTGCGCCGGGCGCGTCCTGAAGATGCTCAAATTCCCCGACGGCAGCGTGCGCGTGGCCGTGGAGGGGTTGCGCCGCTTTCGCGTCCTGAGCTATGCCTCGGAATCGCCTTACCTGGTGGCGAACATCGAAAAACTCAAGGACGTGGCGGACGACTCTTTGGAGTTGACAGCCTTGACCCGCAACGCCGAGCGCGAATTCCAGGAGATCATCAAACTCTCCCCCACTCTGGCCGAGCAGGTCAAAGTCGCCGCATTGAACACCGAGGAGCCGGGCAAGCTGGCCGATCTCATCGCCGCCAATCTAAATCTCAGCCTGGAGGAGCGCCAGCATTTGTTGGAGATGCCTTTGGTCAAGGACCGTCTGACGCGCCTGCTGCCCTTGTTGAGCCGCGAACTGGAAGTGCTCAAGCTCGGCTCCAAAATCCAGAATGAGGTCGTCACCTCCATGTCCAAGAACCAGCGCGATTTCTTTCTTCGCGAGCAAATCCGCGCCATTCAGCGCGAATTGGGCGAGGTTGATTCCGGCGCCGCCGAAGCCAAGGACCTGCGAGACCAGATCGAGCAGAACAACCTGCCCGAGGAGCCGAAGAAGGTCGCGCTCAAGGAATTGGAGCGCTTGCAGCAAATGCCTCCCGCCGTGGCCGAATACACCATGGCCCGCAATTACCTGGATTGGTTGATCACTTTGCCGTGGTCCAAATTCACCGAGGACAAACTGGATCTGGCCGGCGCCAGCCGTTTGCTGGACGAACAGCATTTTGGCCTGCGCAAAGTCAAAGACCGGCTTTTGGAATTCCTGGCTGTCATCAAGCTCAAGCAACAGCTCAAAGGCCCCATTCTCTGCCTGGTCGGCCCGCCGGGCGTCGGCAAGACTTCCCTGGGCAAAAGCGTGGCCGACGCCCTGGGCCGAAAGTTCGCCCGTATTTCCCTGGGCGGCATGCGCGATGAGGCTGAGATTCGCGGCCACCGCCGCACCTATGTCGGTGCCATGCCCGGACGCATCATTCAAAGTTTGCGCCGCGTCGAGTCCAGCAATCCGGTCATCCTCCTGGACGAGTTGGACAAAGTCGGCTCGGACTTTCGCGGCGACCCGGCCTCGGCCCTGCTGGAGGTGCTGGACCCCTCGCAAAACAACGCGTTCGTGGACCATTACCTGGATATTCCTTACGATTTGTCGCGTGTATTATTCTTGACGACAGCCAACTGGCTGGACCCCATTCATCCCGCCTTGCGGGACCGGCTGGAAGTCATCGAATTGCCCAGTTACACTGCGGCGGAAAAAGTGGAAATTGCCCGGCGGCACCTGGCGCCGCGCCAATTGGAGGAGCACGGCCTGAAGAAAAAGCTGGTGCGCATTCCCGAAGCGACTCTGCGCCAGCTCATCCAGGGTTACACCCGCGAAGCCGGCGTGCGCCAGCTCGAACGGGAAATCGCCGCCTTGACCCGCAAGGCCGCGCGCAAAATCGTCTCCCGCAACGTGCGTCTGCCGCTGGTGATCACTCCGGCCATGCTCTCCGGTTACCTGGGCCCGCCGCCTTTCACTTCCGAGACGGCCGAACGCATTGACGAATACGGCATCGCCATCGGTCTGGCCTGGACTCCTGTGGGCGGGGAAATCCTCTTTGTCGAAGCCACGCGCATGCCTGGCAAAGGCGGCTTGCTGCTGACCGGTTCGCTGGGCGAGGTCATGAAAGAAAGCGCGCAAACCGCCCTGAGCTTCCTGCGCAATCGCGCCGCGTCGCTCAACATTGATCTAAGCGACTACGAGAAGCGGGATATCCACGTCCATGTGCCCGCCGGCGCAACCCCCAAGGACGGCCCCAGTGCGGGGTTGACCATCGTGGCGGCCCTGGCCTCGTTGATGACCCAGCGCAAGGTCCGGTCCGACATCGCCATGACGGGCGAAATCAGTTTGCGCGGGCGCGTCCTGCGCGTCGGCGGCATCAAGGAAAAGGTTTTGGCGGCGGCCCGATCCGGGTTGAGACATCTCATTCTGCCGGCCCAGAATCGCAACGACTGGCTGGAAGTGCCCTCGGAGGTGCGGCGGAAATTGAAGGCGCATTTCGTGGAGAATATCGGCCAGATGTTTCCCATTGCCCTTTTGTCCAAGTGAAGCGCCGCATCCTTGCAGTGCAATATCCCGAATTCACCCATTTCTGACAAAACTTTTTCACCACGAAGAGCACGAAGGACACGAAGCATTGAATATGACAAATGGTACGATTTTTCTTCGTGTCCTTCGTGGTGAAAATTGGGTTGCGGCTGGCCGCGCTGTGGCGTTGCTGATCGCGGCACAGGCCGCGTTCGCTGATTCGCCCGCGCCGGATGACTTGGCCGCCGGTCTAGCCTTGGCCGAACAAATCCGCAACGCCGTGCCCGAGGAAGCCAGCCAGATTCAGGGGACTCTCTTCATCCGGGCGGGCGGCCAAACCAAGGCCGTGCCCGTGGTCTGCCGAGTGGTTCTGCACGGCGCCACCTGGGAGACCGATTACGACACCGCCGCCACGGCCAATGCCGGCGCCGAGCAGTTGATGGTCATCCATGGCACGAACGCCCTCAATGAATACCTTTACGCCCGCGCCCAAGCCCCGTCCGCGCCGCTGCCCAAGCCCGCGCCGCTTTCGCCCGAGGAAGCCGCCGCCACGCCGCTGGCCGGTTCGGACTTCTCGGTGGCGGACTTGGGCCTGGATTTCCTGCATTGGCCGCAACAGCGTCGATTAAAAGGCGAAATGCGCCTGGGCCAGCCGTGTTATGTCCTGGAAAGCCGCGACCCGGGGGCTAAATCCATCGTGCGCGTCAAATCGTATATTGACAAGGAGAGCGACGGGTTGCTGGTCGCCGAGGCCTACGACGCGGCGGACCATAAGGTCAAGGAATTCTCCCTCCACGGCAGCAGCTTCAAGAAGGTCAACGGCCATTGGCGCCTGAAGGAAATGGAAATTCGCGACATAAAAAATCACTCGCGGACGGAATTGAAATTTGATATACTGGATAAATGATCGCGCTCTTGAGCATGGGCCTTGGCGACCTGCTTTGCTGGTTGATCGCATTGCCTATGTTCGGCGTCTTGTGCTATCGCAGCCTGGTCAATAGCGACAACCGCCGCGCCTTGGTGCTCAAGTGGGTCTTCAGCATCCTTCTCATTCTCCTCATCGCGTTCATCTTGTCGTGGCGTACCATGTTCAAGGTCCTTTTCGTTCTGCCTCCCGCTGTGATCCTTGGCTTTATTTGGACCCCCAGCATAGGCCGCATCCTGCTCAAACCGCTCACCGGGTCGTTTGACGGCGAGGGTGATGAAATTGAGGCCAAACCATTTTACTACACCGCCGAAGGCAAGCGCCGCCAGGGTCTTTACCAGGAGGCGGCCGCCGAGGTGCGCAAGCAATTGGAGATATTCCACGGCGATGCCGAAGGGTTGATGAAGTTGGCCGCGATTCAGGCCGAAGACCTGCACGACCTGCCCGCCGCGACGGCCACTTTGAACGATCTTTTGCAGCAACCCGGTTTGCCGCCCAACAATGCCGTCGCCGCCCTGCAAACTCTGGCCGACTGGCAAATGAATTTCGGGCGCGATCCCGCCGCCGCCCGCGCCTCGTTCGAGCGAATCATTCAGATGTTTCCCGATTCGTCTTTCTCGCACACCGCCGAACAACGCCTGGCTCACCTAGACGGTGTGACCCAGACGAGGGAGTTTCGCGAAAAAACCGTCTTCAAGGTCCCTCTCGGCGAACGCGGCCTCGGCCTGCGCAAAACCATCCGCCCGCCCGAATCCCCGCAAGGCGATGCCGACGCCTTGGCCGCCGAGTACGTTCAGCAATTGGAGAAGCACCCGAACGACACCGAGACGCGGGAAAAGCTGGCGATGTTGTACGCCGGCGCTTTTGAGCGGCTGGATTTGGCCGTCAATCAACTTGAACAACTGGCCGCGCTGCCCAATGAAACTCCCCAACACATTGCGCACTGGTTGGGGCTTCTGGCCACGCTGCACATTCGTCATGGCCACGACATGGTGGCCGCCGAGAACGCCCTGCGCCGCATCATGGACCGATTTCCCAATTCCGCCGCCGCCACCCGTGCCCTGTCTCGCCTGACGACGTTGGAAGCAGAGTTGAAGGCCGCCGCCACCACCACCGCTGCCAAGGCGCTGGGTGTTTATGATAAAGACCTGGGCCTGAAGTCCCGCTCCTCCTCATTTTGATTCCACTTTTGCTGGCAATCCTGGCGGCTTGTGGCAGCTTGGCATGTAGCCTTGCCGGACGGACAATTCGGCATGGCTTTGACGCAACCAAAGGGCGCAAATCCACTTTTGTGACGGGTTTGTGTGATGGTTTGTGACGGCAAATGTTACGGGTTAAGTGCTTGATTATCAACAAATGTGACGGTGTGACGGGTAAAATGGGGGGGGAAGGTGGGGGTAGGGGTCAAAACCCGATTTGCGCCCGCAACCAAGGACGTGAACAAAATTGCTTTTGCCCAGGCGGCCATACTGATCCTTTTTGGACTGGCACAGATTGTGTCTGGCCAGAACGCGCAGTCTGCCGCCGCAGCCGGACACCACAAAGTCCAGGTCAACGATCGCGCCTTGGGCCGGAAGATCGGCGCGGGAGGCGCCCGCCTGATCGCCGACTATGGCGGGTTTCAGCTTTATGACGCGCTAGATTCCATGACCAATTTTCCGGCGGACAAAGCCGAGCTGCGCGATGATTATAATTTGATCCTCCTCAACGCCAGCCGCCTGGATACCACGACAACGGAAGTCAAGGCGCTGCGAAAAACCGTGGGCAGCTTCGCCGGCAGACGAATGCACCTGGTCCAATTCGCCGGCCCGATCAAGCCGGATTGGCGGCAAGCCCTGCTGGACGCGGGCGCGCAAATGGTCAGTTACATTCCGCACAACACTTATTTGATCTATGGCGACGCGGAGGCCATCGCGCGCGTGCAGACCATGGCCGTGGCCGCTCCTCATGTCCAGTGGGAAGGCGCGTATTTGGACGAGTATAAAATCCATCCCTCCGCTAGACCCGCGTCGGTCAAAGTGGATCAGTTCGCCATCCAATTGGTGTTCGATGACACCGCCAATGCCGGCACGCTGAAGGCGATCGGGCAACTCAAGCTGGCTCCGATAGTGCGGCAGCGGCGCGTCCTGAACTTCGTTGACGTGGTGGTGCGCGTGGCCCCCGCCAGCCTGGCCCAAATCGCCGCGTGGCCCGATGTGATTTCGATCCAGCCGTACGAAACCCCCCGCAAGTTGTGCGAACGCCAGGATCAGATTGTGGCGGGCAACCTGTCAGGTAATGTTCCCAGCGGACCGGGATATTTGGCCTGGTTGCAGAGCCACGGATTCACCCAGTCTCAGTTCGACGCCTCGGGCTTTGCCGTGGACATTTCGGACAGCGGGATTGACGACGGCACGATGCATCCCAATCATTTCGGCCTTTACGCGGCTGGGGACACCGCCAGTGCCAGCCGCGTCATTTACAATCGCCTGGAAGGGACGCCCAATCCCGGCAGCACGCTCGTGGGCTGCGATGGTCATGGTAACATCAATGCGCACATCGTCAGCGGCTACGATGACCGGAGTGGGTTCCCGTTTGCGGACAGCGCGGGTTATCACTATGGTTTGGGCGTCTGCCCGTTTGCGATGCTCGGCTCGTCGGTCGTGTTCGATCCGACCAACTGGACCAATCCGTCCTACGAGGACTTGATGTCGCAGGCCTATGCCGACGGCGCCCGCATCAGCAATAACAGTTGGGGCGATGGCTCGGACGAAGACGGCCTTTACAATCTGGATTCCCAGGAGTACGACGCTTTGGTGCGCGACGCACAACCGGAAGGATCGGCCTTCGCCGCTCCGGGCAACCAGGAAATGGTGATCGTCTTCGCCGCCGGCAACGACGGCCCCACCACGGAATCAGTCAGTCCGCCCGCTACGGGCAAAAATGTCATCGCGGTCGGTGCGGCCCAAAACGTGCAGTCCTTCCCGGGAGCGAACGACGGCGCGGACCGCGGTCACACGACCGACAGCGAGGCGGACGATGCCAACGCCATCGTCGCCTTTTCCAGCCGCGGCCCGTGTGAGGATTTGCGCCAGAAACCCGATCTGGTCGCGCCAGGCACACACGTCAGCGGCGGCGTGACCCAGGCCGCCAACCCCGGGCCGGATGGCACGGCCGCTCCCTGTTTCCTGGACATCGGCACCAACAACATTGGCGTGGACGGCGGATCGGACGGCAGCATTTTCTTTCCCGACACCGGGCAGCAGTTTTACACCGCCTCCTCCGGCACGAGCCATTCGACGCCGTGCGTTGCGGGCGGATGCGCGCTGGTGCGGCAGTATTTCATCAACCAGTCGTGGACGCCGCCCAGCCCGGCCATGACCAAGGCCTGGCTGATGAATGCCGCGCGCTACCTGAACGGCCCCGAAGCTGATGACACTCTCTGGTCGGACGCCCAAGGGATGGGGGAGCTGGATTTGGGGACCGCGTTCGACGGCACGCCCCGGTTCCTGCGCGACGAGGCAACCGGGGATTTATTCACCGCCAGCGGCCAGACCCGGGTCTTCGCCGGCGTGATCGCCAATCCGAAGGCGCCTTTTCGCGTGACCGTTGCCTGGACCGACGCCCCCGGCAGCACCACCGGCGCGGCCTACAACAACGATCTCGACTTGACAGTGACGGTTGGCGGCAACGCCTACAAGGGCAATGTGTTCAACGGCGCTTTTTCCATCTCCGGCGGTTCGGCGGACCCGTACGACAACGTCGAAAGCGTCTTTCTGCCCGCTGGAGTCTCCGGAAATTTCACCGTCACCATCACCGCCGCCAACATCAATTCCATCGGTGTTCCGGGCGCTCCGGGCCTGGTGAACCAGGACTTCGCCCTCGTCGTGTATAATGCCGGCCCGGTGCCCGCTTTGGCGGCGGGAGGCGCGGCCCTGACGATGGAATCCTGCCAGCCTGCGAATGGCGTGATTAATCCCGGCGAAAGTGTGACGGTGGATTTGACCATCCAGAACGCCGGCTCCGCCAGCACGTCCAATCTGGTGGCAACTTTGCTGGCCAACAACGGCATTGCTTTTCCCTCCGGCCCGCAAACTTACGGCGCGCTGGCGCCCGGCGCGGCGGGCACGGCTGCTTATTCGTTCGAAGCGGATGGCGCGTGTGGGGGAAGCATCACCGCGACCTTGCAGTTGCAGGACGGGGCGGCAAACCTGGGAACAGTCAGCTATAATTTCCAGCTTGGCAAATTGGTCACCATCACCAACTTTGCGGAGAATTTCGCCGAAGTCGCACCGCCCGGTTTGCCCGCCAACTGGACCACTAGCAACACGGTCGGATCGGTCATTTGGACCACCGAAAGCGGTGTCAGCGACACTGGTACCAACGCCGCGTATTGTCCGGATTCGGCCTTTTATGACGCCGTGTTTCTGGTGTCCCCCGGCATTACGCTGCCCGGCGGCCCGTCCCAACTGAGTTTCCACCAGCAATTCAATCTCGAAGACCAGTATGACGGCGGAGTTCTCCAGATAAGCATCGGCGGCGCGGGGTTTGAGGACATCGAGGCGGCAGGCGGGAGCTTCGTCACGGGGGGCTATGCGGAACAAATACTGTCGGATGATCAACGGGGCTGCCTCAACGATCCGCTCACCGGCCAATATGCCTGGAGCGGCAATTCAGACGGATTTATGACCACCATCGTCAATCTGCCCCCCTCTTCGCAGGGGCAAACCATCCAACTGCGATGGTATTGCGGAACGGATTGCCAGAACCTTTCCTTAGTCGGCGTTGGCGGCTGGTGGATTGATAACATCGCCATTACCCAGACGAATTGGGCCTGTTGCAGTTCCGTCGCCAGCGCCATTCCCAAGATTCTTTTACCGACCAACGGCTACCAATCAACGGTTGCGGCCATCGAAATCGCCGGCACCTCGACGCCTGGGGCAAGCCTGACTTTGTCTGACAACGGCGGTTCCAACGAAACCATCACCGCTGATGCCACGGGCATTTTCAACGGGCTGGTGACACTTTCCGAAGGCGCCAATGTGCTGCTCTTGACAGAAAACGGCACGACTAATTCGAGTAGTCCCGTAGCGGTTGTCCTTCTGCCATCGGCGCCAACGCTGATGGTGGCGGCCAAATCCAGTCCGGCCGTGGCAGTCAGTGGCAGCGGCGTGGCCGGGGCGGTGATAAGCCTGCTGACGAACGGCGTCCTGGCGGCCAATTTCACCAACAATGCCTCGGGCAACTTCTCCGGCACGGTCACGCTTCCCGACGGCGTCTATTCCAATTCCATCAGCGCGACGGAGACTGTGGACGGACTGACCAGCGGCCCGAGCGCCGCCGCCTCCGTCACCGTGGTCGCGGTGCCCGTGCCGGTCATTCTCTCCCCGCCCAACGAATTAACGACGAACACCGCTTCCCTGACCGTGACGGGCATAGGCATGCCCGGCGCGACGGTGTTCGTGTATAACGGCGCGAATCTTTTAGGCTCGAAAACCGTCAACAGTTCCGCGAAATTCAGCGTAGCGGTCAAGAACTTGTCCAACGGTGTCCATCAGTTGACGGCGTCGGAAACCTCTGGCGGAGTCAGCAGTTTGCCGGGCGCGGCGGTGACGGTGACGCTGATTTTGACGCCGATAATCACGGCGCAGCCGCAAGGCCTGACGGGATTTCTCAAGGAGACAGTGACGTTTTCCGCCGGCGCTTACGGCGCGCCGCCCTTGCGCTACACTTGGGAGAAGAACGGAGCCAAGATCGCCGGGGCGGACGCGACGAACCTGACCCTGGCGGCCCTGGCGAGCAACAGCGCGGCCAGCTACCAGATGATCGCCGCCAACAGCTACGGCTCGGCCACCAGCATGGTGGCGGTGTTGACCCTGGCGCCGAATCCGTTTGTCAATTTGACGGGAACCTATTACGGCCTGTTCGCGCAATCGAACGCGCAATTTGAAAGCTCGGGCTTTTTGACGCTGACGCTGGGTTCGCTGGGCAGCTTCAGCGGGAGCATTCTCAATGCGGGCGGCTCGTACCGTTTTTCCAGCGCGTTCTCCCTTGCCGGGCAGGCCCTGGCGCCCGTTTCGCGCGGCCCCGGGGAGGAACCGTTGATCGTCAATATGAATCTTGACCTGACGACGAACGAACAAATCCTGGGCGTTGTTTCCAACGCCGCGTGGAGCGCCCCGTTGCAGGCCAGCCGCGCCACTTTTGGCGCGACGAATGTGTTCCCCGCGCCAGGCAAATTTACGATGCTCTTTGTGAACGACAGCGACGGCAGCGAGAATCCCGGCGGCGACGGTTACGGCACGGTGACCATCAGCGCGACCGGCATGGCCACCTGGAGCGGCTTTCTGGCGGACAATACGAGCGTCGCCCCCCCGGCGGTGGGCATCTCGAGATTCGGCCAGTGGCCTCTCTATATTCCGCTCTATGGCAAATTCGGTTCGCTCTCGGGCTGGATAACATTCAACGGGAGCAACACGTTCGCGGGCGAGGCCAGTTGGTTCCGCGTCGCGGCCTCCGGCAAGCTCTACCCGGCCGGTTTCACCAACACGCTCTCCGTCGCCGGTTCCGCTTTCACTCGCGGGACGGCCAAAATTCCGGTGCTGACGCCGACCAATAATCTTTTGTTGACGTTGAGCGGCGGCGGGTTGAGTCCGCCGCTGACAAACGCGCTCGCGCTTTACAACACGGGCGAATTCGTGACCAACAGCGCGGGCATCCCGAAGTTGACGCTCTCGGCGGCGCCCGGCACGGGTGTGGTCAATGGAAGTTTTCTTGACCCGCTGACAGGGTTGCCAACGACGCTCAAGGGGGCCGTCTTGCAACAGCAAGGCTTCGCCGCCGGTTTCTTCCTGAGCACCAACGCCACTGGAAGTTTCTATTTGCATCCTTAACCGCGCAGTTTCGGGGCGTCGGGATTGGCTTCAGGCCCAAAGTAGCGCAGCACCACCAACGGCTCGACGTCGCTGGTGTTTTCGAAAGTGACGCCGGCCCGGGCCGCGCTCTCCGTGCAGAAAACTTCGTCCTCGGTCAGCTCGTGGAAACGGATCAATTTGGGGCAGTCCAGAGTCAGCCGGTTCATTTTGCCTTTGCCTTGCACGGTGATCAAACCGTAGGCGCCCTGGTCCTTGATCGTGCAGCGGGCGCGCGGTTCGATAGTCAATTCCTTGGCGGTGAAAAGTTGTTCGCCGTCAATTTTGCCATAGACGATCCAGCGATCCGTGCAGCAATCGCAATCTGCGCCGGCGATGGGAATGGGTTCCAGATAATGATTGTCTTTGAAATGCTCGTCGGTGTTGCCTTCCCAATCCAATTGGTCAACCAGATAGTCGAGGTCCTTGTGATGCTTCTTGGGCACATCTTTGACCAGCAGCGACCAGGGCACTTCGCGGCCTTCGACCAGCGATTGGTACATGGCAAAAACGTCACTGCCCCATTGCGGCTCATAGGTGCAAAGCGAACCCGGCGCGTGCAGGATGCACGGCGGAATGAGCCACCCAGTGCCGGGTTTGAGGCGATAGGCGCGGCTAAGGTCCAGAATGCCGTTGTCGCCCTTGTTCCAATTTTCCAGGCAGCGGCGGACATCGCTTTTGGCGGTGCCCGGTTCCAGTCCCATAAAGGTGTAAGGAAAGTTATTGCCGACGTTGTTGTGTTGCGGCGGAAAATAGTAGGACTCAGGTTTGCCCTCCAGGCCCAGGAGCGCGGCTTGTTTGGAGTTCTGGTGGAGATGATGCGGAATTGGCCCCATGTTGTCGAAGAACTTCGAATAAACCGGCCACTTCTTGTATTTGCGCCAGAGACGATCCCCGATGATCAAACCGCCGCACTCCGCCACCGCTTGTTGCAATGTGAATCGTTGCCGGCCGGCCGCGACGTAGCTCAATCCTTCGTCCGGCGTCCGGTTGTCATTGGCGGCGGGCGTGGTGGAGGAGAACCAGCGCTCATCAATGCCGCCCCGGTTCAAGCCAAAGGCGTAGAGGTCATCGGGATGGAGTTTGAGTCGCTTGCCGGGCTGGAGAAAGGAGCGTGGCACCCAGCAAGGCGCCAGCCGCAACAAACCGCCGCTTTCGGCCAGGGCGGCTTCAACCAGGGGCGCGACTTTATTTTTGACAATTTTGAGAGAAGTGACGGTATTCATAGTGTCCGCACGAATTAACCGTTTTCGGGCCGCGTGTAAAGCCTGTCGAGGCCGCGCGATTTTTGGAAGCCGCGCGCGCTTACTTGCCCGATCTGGAACTGCCGGAGGATGACGGCGGAGCCGCCGCCGCCACCAGCGCCGGCGCGGCGTGAACAGGTTCCACTGGCGCGGGCCGGCTTTCAACCGCGGCGCGCGGCAAATCGGCTTGGCGCGCAGGCGCATTATATCCTTCGAGTCGCGGGGCGGACGTGGCCGGACGCGCCACCTCTGTCGTTCCGTATCCACGCGGCCAATTGCGATGGGCGGGCGTCGCATCCGCTCCGGAGGCCACGATGACATCTCGAGAATGGTTGCGAACCCCCGGTGGATTGCCCGCGGGATAACGCAGAGGCGGCAATTGGACGGAAAGATCGCCGCTGTCGGACGCGCTTGGCGGGATGGCCGCGTCGGCGGAGTCATTCTCCGCGAGCATGACCGGGTCCTGGCCGGGCGTCTTCTCCTCCTGCGCCTGGGCGCGGGATTTATTCAAGTCAGATTGAGCGGATGAGGACGCGCCCGCCGGGGAAGCAGGGGCAACATAAACGGCCAATGTCCTGTTGTCCCTCGCCAAACCGGCGGCCTCCGGCGAGGATACGGCGCGCAAAGTGACATCCGGCACGGCTCTGTGCGCGGCCGTCGCGACGTCATCGCGATTGACGCCAACGTTGAAGATTCTATTATTTACAATGGCGTAGCTGTTGATCAAGTCGCTATTTTCGACCAGGAACTTGGCCTGGCTGGCGGGAACAACGTGATGCGGCAGATGGCGGCTGATCAAATTGCCGGTGCTCACGAATCTGTAAGCCGAAGGAAGCAGGCCGAACGTTTCATTTGGTCCGGCGGGTTTGCTATTGTAAGTCATTTGGCCCAAGACATTGAGGCCCATACCCGGTGGCAGCGGCGCCCAACCAATATACTGAGGAGTGGACCGCCAGGTCACCCATGCCGGCGCCCATTGGTTGCCGGGCACCCAAACCCATCCCAGATGCGGCACGTTGGCCCATCGGCCATAGTGAAAAACTGACCAGCCCCATGTGTAGTCGGATTGCCAATACCAGCCGCTGTCGGAATAGAGCCATTGGCCCGCATCAACATACGGACACCAATTGGCGTTGATCGTTTCGACCGTCGGCTGCCAGCAAAGGCCATAGTCGGGTTGTTGCACCCAGGCGCCGTAGGGAGCGAGGCCGCTGTAGAATACGTTGGGGCCCGAACCGGCATCCGACGGGCTTGGAGCGGCAGGCGGCCCTGCCGGCTGGGGTACGGGCGCGGCGGCGATTGCCTTGGGACTTTGCGCGGCGGTGGCAAGCGGCGCGGTTTTGACAAGGGCGCCGATTACATCCTGGGACAAGCCGAGGTCGGAAAGATAGAGGATTTCGTCCGCCGTGGGCGAGAAAACCTGGCCGGAATTTTGTATATAGGCTAGTATAACTCCTTCATCTACATGGGCTTGAACGAGCTTGATGAGTTCGGACAGGCCGGGGGACAAATTGGCTGGCAAAGCCGGTGCGCCCACCCCCTCCGCAGGGGGATCGTCCTGGGTCAGTGGCGGCGGATTTGGCGAAGGATTGGCAATCGCATGGGGTGAACTTGCCGGATCGAAGTGGGCGAAAGCGCCGATGATCAAAACCGCGCCCGCCCCAATGGCCACCAACCAGGCCGAGACGGGCAAAATTCGAGTGTTCATACTCATTAAGCACCGACGTTTGGCGCCGGGCGATATTCATTTCTACTGCTAAACTTAATCCTACCTAAAGCAGATTCAGATGGAAGCAGAAAATGGACAAAACAGAAAAAAGGGCGCAACGCTGGTTCTGACCTCCAACCACAACTTCATTTCGTTAAGCCGAAAGCAGGCGAAACAGACCGTGCCTAAACCGGAACGATGCAGTTGGATTTGGGAGCGCGACCAGCCCGCATAGCGGGCCGCTCCTATGTTGTTCTGACTTCCCGGTCGCCCTGGCCGGCGTCTCGCCGGCCAGTCTTGCGAGGATGCTTCCAACACCAATTGGTACGGGCTCCAACGACGGGAGGGTTTCCGGCGGGACGCCGAAAACGGCGGTCGAGAAGTCAAAACAACAGTAGGCTGGCCCGCTTAAGCGGGCTGACCGCGCTCCCCAAAGCAACTGCATCGTTCCGGCTAAAACAGGACGCTTTGACTAGATTCATCCTCCTCCGCGGCTTCTGCGGGCAAGCCGGATTCACTGGATGGAGTGTTCAGCCGGGGCACCCCCCTATGCTAACTTGCGATTACTTGCGACTGCTTGAGACTGCTTGCGACTACTTGCGGGAAACGTGGCAGTAATGGCGCTTGATCCCGTTCCAAAAAGGAACCCGGAACTATCTGGAATTATCATGGAAATCAACGACTTGCGTGGGTCTGGACGGCTGGTTTTCAAGGCAAGACTTTTGCCACAAGAGAACGCAAAGAACACAAAGACAAGAGGTTATGTCAATTGTTGTGTTTTCTTTTGCGATCTTTGTGCTCTTTCGCGGCCATTCGTCTTTGGAGGAGGCTTCTCGCCTTGTTCTCCATGACTCAAATTTCCCGATTTTATTTTTCCAAAGGCGGTATTGGGCGGTATTGCCGTCGTTCTGTCAGGCCCTGAGCGGCGACGCAGAACAGCGGCGGGACAGCCCGCAAAGCGGGCCGCTCTTGTGTTGTTCTGTATCCGCTGCCACTGTGGAAGAGGCGTCCCGCCTCTTCTCTTGGCTTCCACGGCAGAATCGAAGCATTCCCTGCGTTTGTCTTCGCCGGGAGGACCACGCAATTTCCATTTTCCACCTTCCCTCTCTTCCCCCCTCTGCAAATTGTCAAAGAACAGGTGCGCGCGAGCACCATACAATGTCATTATACCACTCTTGGATGGGAATGCAAGCATGGGAGCGTGCCAGGGCAGACGCATCTAAATTGCGGGACGTTTCTGATGCGGGCCGCGAGGCGCGACCCGCTGCACGCGGGGGCGCGTGCGCTGCCCGGAGGAAGAAGTCGCAGGAAACAATGAAATAGGCTGAGTAACAACCGCTTGCGCGGGGGCGGAAGTTGGTATAAAGGAAAGAAATGGAAAAGCACCGCGGGCTGCTGCTCGCCATGGCGATTTCTTGGATGGCCGGCACCGCGCTGGGCCAGGTTGATCCTGAGTTGCGAGAACTGCTTCAGGCTGGCTTCACCCAATCCATTCAGGGAGCTTCGCCGGTAGCCGCCTACGGATACTATTACCTGAACGAGCCGAATTTCTTCCACACCAATGTCACCTTGCGCCTGGCGCTGGCGCCGGTCTATCTGGACTCCGAAGTGGGTTTGGTCGGATTGCTCGGGCCGCATACCGACCTGGGCATCGGGCTGGCTGGCGGCGGTTTCGCCGACAATTACTATGAGTTTCAGAAGGGCAAGTATCTGCCAGGCCAATCCTTCACGGGTGACAGCATGGAATCGTCCGTGTCGGTCTATCATCTATTCGATCCCGGAAAGCTCATTCCGTTGTTCGGCCTCCTGCGCGTCAAAGAGCATTACTCCATGTATCAGGGAAGCGACGAGATTTCCCCCGGGTTCGTTCTGCCGCGCGACCATTCGTCGCTGGATTGGCGCGCAGGCTTGCGCTTGGGCGGACGAGAACCGCTGCTCACGCCGGCTTTGGCCATGGAACTTTCCGCCTGGTACGAGGGGCAGTTTCGTTCCGATTCCGGCCCCTACGGTTTTGACGGCGACCGGATGCTGCAGCCGAATTCGGAGCTGTTTTGGATGCGCGCGCTGCTTATTTATACGCTGCCGGATTCAAAACAAAGTTTTGACGTCAACTTCACCGCCGGAACCAGCGGAAATGCGGATCGGTTCAGCGCCTACCGTTTGGGCGGATCGCTGCCGCTGGCGTCGGAGTTTCCGCTTTCGATTCCGGGCTATTTTTACCAGGAGTTGAGCGCGCGCAATTTCGTTTCCTTCAACGCGCAATACACCTTTCCGCTGAACGCGGACAAAGAGTGGAGCTTGACGCCCATGGGCGCGGCCGCCGTGGTGGATTATTTGCCGGGCACAGGGCAGCCCGGCAGCTTTAATTCCGGGGCCGGGCTGGCCTTGGGTTACCACTCGCACTCCGGCAAGTGGCAGATCATGGCCAGTTACGGATACGGGTTCGAGGCGATCCGCTCCGATGGACGCGGCGCGCAAGCGGTCGGAATATTGTTTGAACTTGATCTTCATGCCAGGAGGCCCGGCGAACCAACCCACCTGGACCGGGCCATCGGATTCTTCCCCAGCCATTTCTAGCAGGCGCGTCAACCTGCCTGGAGGCGGAAAATCAGAATCAACAGCGCGATGGCGCAAAAGCCCGCCGTAAAACTGAGAACGACAATTTTCTTCTCGTGTTTCATGATCTCGCCCAGCACCGCATGCGCGGCCAAAAAGATGAACCCACCGCCCGCGTGCGCCAAGGCCAGGTCCACCCAGAAATTGGAAACACTGCGGAAAACGAACCATCCCAGCAGGCCGCCCAAAATGGTGGTTGATTCGACGGCGGCCACCAGCCAGAGCATTCGCCCCCGATGGTAACCCGCGCCCAGCAACAAGGCGCCCAGAGCCAGGCCCTCCGGCGCTTTATGCACGCATATAGAGACCGTCACAGCCATATCGAGCCAGAGGGTGGAAGCCGGTCCGGCGTTTTCCTGGCCTCCGGCGGCCAGCGCCAGGCCATCCACCGTGCAGTGAATGGCCAAGGCAACCATCATGGCCAGCGCAATCTCGCCAAAACGGTGTGTGGCCGCCTCGTCAAAGTGGCTGGCCGCGCAGGCCGGGCAAACGTGGAAAATGTACTTGGTGATGAGGGCGAACAAGAAGTAGCCCGAGGCGGCCGCGAGCAGGAATTGCCAGGCGGCCAAACCCCTCCAACATTCCGGCCCGATGGCAAAGACGGTCACGCCCAGAAGTGTTCCCGCGCCCAGGCTGATGAGGGCGCACAATTGCTTGTGAGTCCGCGCCAGCAGCGCGCTCAACAAACCGCCGCCCAGCGCCACGGCGAAGGCCACGAGCGTGCGAATCACGATAGGTATTGCCGCGTTCAAATCAAAATGTTGCCGAGACAATCATGCTCAATCCCCGCAGGGCATCAAGTTGGAAAGAAAAGCATTGTGTCCGGCGGATTCTTTCCACAGGCTTCTGCCAATGGCAAAAGAAAGCTTAGGCCGGGATTTGGGCGCGCTTATGGGAGGCAAGCCAAAGGAAGAGACCGCGCCCGTGAGCGCGGGCATCCGTTCGTTGATGCGCGGCCACACAACGCCCGCGCTGGCCGCCGCGCCCAAGCCCGTCATTCCGCGATGGTATCTTTTTGCCGGAGACGTCCTGCTGGTGGCCCTGGCGCTGCTGACGATTTACAAAAGCCCTCATCCTCTCTCGTGGCCGCGCGAGCTTTATTGCGCGGCGCTGGTGGCGCTGGCCGGTCTGCTGGCCGTCATCGCGCTTTTGATGCCGGAAAGCAAGGTAGGCCGCAGCCCCAGATAAGCTCCCATTCTACGCGCTGGCGCTGGTGTAATGGCGCAGGGAAAAACGCCAGAAAAGTTCCGAGATAAAAAAACACGCAACCCCCATCCCGGCCAGCAACAGCATCGGCCCCGGCGATTGGAGTTGGTTGAGCAGCAATTTGGCCGGGACATTGGCCACCAGGAGCATCGGGATGGCAAAAGTGAAAAAGGCCTTGAAGAACCCCTTGAAAGCCGCGTCTGGCAGGCGCGCGACATTGAAAAAGCTGTAATAGCCCCAGATGATCCCCTGCGCCCGCACCGTCCAAAACGCCACGCTGGCGAGCAGAAACATCAACGAGTAATGGATGAGAATGCCGGCCACGCACAAGCACAAAAACCCCAGGACGTGACCTGCGGACGGCGTCAGATGGAGTTGGCGCGCGGCGTAACCCATCACGGCCAGGGCGGAAGCGCTATTGACAAAGCCACCAAGATCCACCACCCGCAACGAAACCAGAAAGCGCGTGTTCATCGGCAGCAGCAGCATGAAATCCAACCGCCCCGTGCGGACCAATTCGGAGAACTGGATGAGGTTGGACAAAAACACGGCCTGGAAGAGTTGCTGGATGAAATGGCTTGCGCCCACCAGCAGGACCACCTGCCATTTGGTCCAGGTGGCAATGTGGTCGGTCTGAAGATAGACCACGCCGATGAAAGAGAGTTGCAAGGCAAACCACAGCAACTCCACCACGATCCAAAGCAGGAAATTGCTTTTAAACCCCATTTCCCGCACGACGGAGTTGCGCCACAACGCGCCGTAAATGGCGGCGTAACGCCGCGGCAGTGAAATCTGTTTGACAGGTTCAGCGTTCATTTCAGATCATCCTCCCACGGCGGAGTATTTGCGGATGCCGCGATGCCAAACCACCCGCGCCAGCAGGTAAAAAAAGACCAGCCAGGCCGCCTGGAGGCCCAACCCGCGCCAAAGGTCCGGCCCATGCACCTGCCCCAGGTAAACGCTCACGGGAAAAAACAGCACGTAGGGAAACGGCGTGCAGTTCAGGAAGCGCTCAAGCGCGGGCGGCAGAATGTTCAGCGGAAACACGTGCCCGCCCGCGAGGTATTCGACAGCGAACGCCATGAAAATGACCGTCGAAACCTCCAGCAGCCAGAAGGCCATCAGCGCCATCGTATAGGACATGAAAAATTGCAACAACGCGGCCAGCAGCGTGGACAAGAGGAAGCAAACCAGCGCCCATCCCCCGGCGGGCGCGACCATGTATCGGCGCAGGCAGAAGACAAAAATGCCCACCGGGACCAGCGACACTGCTGTAAAGATGATTTTACCGGAGAAAAAGAGGCACAGCCGGTAGGTCAGATAGTTGATCGGCTTGAGCAGAAACTGGCTGATGTTCCCGTCCTTGATGTCCGCGGCAATCTGCCAGTCGTCTTCGTTGACGGCGGTGAGGGTATCAACAATGGTGACTAGCAGGTAATAAGAGATCATGCCGGCCAGGCTGTAACCGCCGACAGGGGAAGTTTTTCCGCCATAAACCGTTTGCCAGAGGTAGATGGTGGCCAGCAACGGAATCAGCCCGAAGCCGGCGCGGAGGAGGAAATTGACGCGGTACACCAGCGTATTCTCGAACCCGATTTTAATGACATGCCAGTACTTGCGCATCATTCCTCCAATTCAGCGCCGGTCTTCCTGCGGCAAGCGGACGCCGAAAGCGGGCAATTCCGCCGCCAGCCGTTCCAGCGGCAGGCCAATCACGTTGGAGATGGAGCCGGCGGTGGCTTCCACCAGCATCTCGGCCTTGTCCTGGATGCCGTAGGCGCCCGCCTTGTCCAAAGGATGGACTAGGGCGTGGTAGGAGCGGATTTGGGCGCGGGTCAATGGAGCAAACCTCACGGCGGTCTCTTCGGAAAAAATTCTCTGCTGGTGCTCCCGCAAATGAAGCAAACAAACGCCTGTCACTACCCGATGCGTCTTTCCCTGCAAGGCCCACAACATTTGTTCGGCCTCCCCCAAGGTGGCCGGCTTGCCAAAGAGCGCCGTGCCCAGTGCCACCACGGTATCCGCTCCCAGGACGAGGGCATCGGGGTATTTTTTGGCGGCGGCGCGGGCTTTGCGGTAGGCGTTGATCCGCGCCGTTTCGCCCGCGCTCAAAGTCTCCCCTTCCACCTCGCGGACCTCGGCGGGAGCAATTTCAAAGGCCGCGCCCAATTGCCGCAGCAATTCCGCGCGGCGCGGCGATGCGGAGGCCAGGATGAGCAGCGGAGAATTCATGACAGGGGCGCCACCGCCTTTTGAAATTCTTCCAATTTGGCGGCAAAGGCTGCTTCCGCCAGCACCGGCCGCGCCCCTGTGAGGCTGACTTCCTCCTCCAGTTGGACCCAGGACTTGCAGCCGCCGTAGGCCGGGCGCATGGGCAACTCCACCGTTGAGTCAAGACGAAACACCCGCACGGCCAGGGCGTGGATGTGTTTGTCCCGGCCCCAATCAAAACGTTCGGCGATGATGTCGTCGCGCCAGATGTGCTGGCCGCGCAGGTGCCAGGCGGCGGCCAGCGAGGTCAGCCGCCGCCACGCCATGACGCGCGCGAACCCTTCGAGGCGCAGCGTTTCGGGCGGCGGGAAATGCGGGGCCAATTCATCGTAGCGCGCCTGGGCGGCGGGCGTGACTGCCTGGCGCTGTTGATGAAACAACGTCGGAAAAAACAGAAACTCCGAATGATCAATGTCAAATCCTCCGGGACCCTCGCGCAGTCCGCCTTTGCGCACAATGACGGCTTGTTCGCCGCGCAACAGCGCATCCACCACGACCACCCATTCCTTAAATGCGACTCGCACGGATGGAGCATAACGCCTGGCGGCGCCGGAGTCGAGCGCTGCTGGGGCCAACAGGACTAACCGGACGAGTCGGTCGAGCTGGAGGTGGCTGCCGTTGGGGCGTCGGTGGTCGTGGCCGAGCTGTTAAAGTAGTCGTCCAGGTACTGCTTGGAAACATCAATGGAGGAGATGGCGTCTTCCATTTCAACGAATTGATTCTGCATCTCCGTTTCGTCGCTCGTGATCTTGGTTTGCAGGTTGGTGATGCTGGTGGTGATGTCCGCGGATTGTTTGGTCAGATTCTGTTCATTCGTCGCAACGACTCCGCTGCTGCTCAGGGCGTCGCTGAGGTAACTGCTGAGCGTGGTGGCCAGGCCGTTGGTCGGATCGGTGAACAATTGAGCGACTTGGCTTAAATTATTGGTCAGCGTGTCGTTCAATACGAGGGAACTGCTGGTCAAGGTGTTATCGGTGCCGTTGGAAGTGATGCCGATGTCGTTTAAACTCTCGATTACACCCGATAACGGCGAGGCATCGGTCAGTTGCCGCAGATCCGTCGCTATGGACTCCACGTCCATGTCACCCATCAACAGGCCCGGAGTGCCAGTGGTCGAGGTGGTCGAGTCCGTCGCGCCGGTGGCGCTGGTAGTGCTGGTGGAGATGGTCGTTTGGGACGAAATGTAGTTCTGGACGGTGTTGTAATCGTTGACAAAATTGGTGATGGCGGTGGCGATGGTGCTGGTGTCAGGGCTGACGGTGATGCTGGTCGTGCCGGTGGATTGCGCGGTGATGGACAAGCCGGTCAAACCGAGGGAGGAAGCATCAATGGTGTTGCTTTCGCTGGTAAACGTGGTGTTGCTGTTGTTCACGCTGTACTGCAAATTGAGGCCGGCTTGCTGGGCGCCGCTGGAAAGGCCGGTGGCGGCCAGGAAATTGCCGGTCACGTCCTGCATGGTCATGCCCACGTCGCCGGTGTTATTGTCGGTCAGGACGAAAGTATTGTTGGCTCCGTCGTAAGTGGCCGTCACGCCCGCGGCGGAATTATTGATCGCCTGCAAAATGTCGTTGACACTGTCGGTGGAAGCATCAAAATTGATGGTCACTCCGTTGATCTCGAACGCTCCCTGGCCTGCGCCGCCATCCGTGATGGGGGTGGCCAGATTGGCTTGGTCGGCCATGGCATTGATATTGATGCCGGCCAGGGCGTTGAGGCTGGTCACAGTGTCGCTGCCACTGGCATAAAGCTGGGTCGCCTGGAGAAAATTGCTCGTGTCAGTGCCGCTGCCCAAGGTGATGGGCGCCGTGCTGGTAAGGGTGATTTCGTCGGTTGAGGAATCGTAACTGGCCGTGACTGCGCCGGTGGTCGCGGTCCTGATTTGATCGAATACGGACTGCAAGGTGTCGGTGGGGGCGACGGTGATGGTCTCGGCGTCCACGGTGAAGGTTCCGCCGGTGATGGGGTCAGCGAAGGAGGGGCTGTTCAGATCAACATCGGAGACCTCGTCAGTGGAACTGATGGGCGCGGCGGAAATGGCGGAGCCGGTTTGGGTGGTGGCGGTGGCGAGTTGGGAGACGGCAAAAGTGTAAGTGCCCACAGGAGTTCCTGTTTGGGCGGTGGCGGTGACCACACCGGGGTCGGAACTGGCAGCAGTGGCGCTTTGGAAAAAGCCGGGAGCCGACAGTGTGGCGACGTCGTTTTGCAGATTGGTCAGGTCGGCGCCAATGGTTTGATAGGCGGAATTTTGGGAGTTGAGGGTGGTTTGCTGGGTTTGCCATTGGGTGATGGGGGCCGATTCCGCCGACACCATGTCGTTGATGATGTTGGTCCAATTGATGCCCGAGGCCAAACCGGCCAAGGCGAGGCTGCTGCTGGTGCTGGAAGTTGCCGCTGCCATAAACTTGTTCTTTTCTTTTCTTCCTTGCCGTCGCTCTGGCTTGGGTCCATCCAAGCCACTGGTTCAATGCGTTGACTCGGGCGGCCCGAAGGCCGCCCGAGTGATAATATCCCGAATCAGCGCCCAACCTCCTTACGACAGGAGTTTGAGTATGTTTTGCGGGTTTTGATTGGCCTGGGCCAACATCGCCGTCCCCGATTGCACCAGGATTTGCTCTTGGGCGTACTTGGTGCTCTCTGTTGCCACGTCCACATCCGTCAGGTTGCTGTTGGCGGCGGTCAGGTTGTCCGTCAGCACACCCAGCTCGTCGCTGGTGTAGTTCAACCGTTCTTCGTTCGCGCCGACATTGGCACGATCCGTCGCCAAAGCCGTAATGGCCGTTGTGACTGCGGTCAATGCCGAAGCCGCACCTGTGGAGGTCGAGATGTTTGCACCCGTCGCGCCGGTGTAGGCCGCCGCGGTCAGGTTCACAGCCGTCATGGTGAATGTGTCGCCGGTACCATCAACCGTGATCGCCAGGCCGCCGGTGGTGCTGGCATCCGTGCCGGAGAACAAGCTGACGCCATTGTAGGTCGCGCTGCCGGTGCTGGTGATGTAGTTCGACAGCGCCTGATACTCTGAGTTATAGTCGGACAACTGAGAGCTGCTCTTGGTCGGGTCCTGGGCTTCAACCGCCAGAGTGGCCATCTGATCCAACGCGGAACCCACTTGTTGCAGATACCCATCCTGGGTCTGGCTGAACGAAAGGGCGTTGCTGACGTTGGAGTTGGCGGCGTTGGTCTGGCCGATTTGCGCATTCAACGCGATGGACTCGGCCAAACCGGCCGGGTTATCGGAAGGACTGACAATGGACGAACCAGAGGATAGTTCCGCCAACGCATTATTGAGTGCGCTGGTGGACGTATCGAGGTTGCTGGCGGACGTGATGGCCGCCATGTTTGTATTTAAACTGCTGATTATCATATACTTGAACTCTTTCCTTGAGTCACCCCTTGCGGGGCGTTCTATGGCACGACATCCCTGTCGTGTGGCGGATTTTAACACGGGCATCCGCCTGTTTCCCGTTTGGCCCTTTCTGGCTGCCAACCGCCATTGTCTTGCGACAACTCTACCATCGGCTCAGGCGCGGAAAACTTTAGGAGCGCGATAATTACCGTGAAAATTTTCCTGGCTCCCGGTACCATCGAAGAGTGCGTTTAATGCGAACCCCTGAAACCTATCGCGTCCTGGTGGTTGACAACCACCCGGACATTCACGCCGTCTTCCGCAAGATTCTGGAGGCCGAGGATGGTTTGGCAAGCCAATGGGTCCAGGTCGAAGCGGAAGTTCCGGGCACGCGCGCGCGCGGACGCCCGGCCCCGCGCTTCGAGGTGGACTGCACCCGCCAAGGCGAGGAAGGCTTGACGGAAGTGATGCGCGCCCTCCAGGCCGAACGGCCCTACTCGGTCGCTTTTGTTGAGGCGCGCCTGCCGCCCGGCTGGGACGGCATTGAAACCATCGGCCACCTTTGGAAGGCGGACCCGGCCCTGGAGGTGGTGCTCTGCACGTCGGTCTCGGATTATTCTTTACAAGACAGCCTGCGCCAGGCCCGGCGAACCGACCACTTGCTGGTGCTCAAAACACCGTTCGACGATATCGAGGTGCGGCAACTGGCGGTGGCCTTGTCGGAAAAGTGGCGGCTGGCGCGCGAAGCACAATCGTATTTCGACAACCTGGAGGCGCTGGTCAAGGCGCGCACGGCCGAATTGGAACACTCCCTTTCTCTGATCCAGGCTTCCGAAAACCAGTATCGGCTCCTGTTCGAGAGCAATCCCACTCCCATTCTTACCTATGACGACACGACGCTGGCCTTCGTCAGCGTCAACGAGGCGGCCGTCAGGCATTACGGCTACGCGAAGGAAGAGTTCCTAAAGCTGACACTGCGCGACCTGGCCCTGCCTGAAGACTTGCCGGTCTTTCTGGACAAGCTCTCGCAACAGGCTCCCGGGTCGGGCCATTCCGGCATCTGGCGTCACCGCACCAAGGACGGCAAACTCCGCGAAATGGAAATCTCCTCGCACCATATCCTGCCGCAGAAAATCTTCTTGTCGCTGGCCATGGACGTGACCGAGCGGCTGGAGCTGGAGGGGCAATTGCGCCAATCGCAGAAGATGGAATCCATCGGCCAACTGGCGGGGGGCATCGCCCATGACTTCAACAATCTTCTGACCGTCATCAACGGCCACGCCAGCCTGCTCCTGGCCGGCGAGAAGGCGACCCCCGCCGGGGCCGACTCGCTCAAGGAGATTATCGAAGCCGGCAAACGCGCCAGCGCGCTGACCCGGCAATTGATGACCTTCAGCCGCAAGCAGGAATTTCATCCGCAAGTGGTGGATTTGAACGAAGTCGTCAACCATATCGCCAAAATGCTCCGGCGCATCCTGGGGGAGGACGTGGCTTTGCAGGCCGATTTTTCCCCCGGCCTGCCTGCGATCAAGGCGGATTTGAGCATGATCGAACAGGTCTTGCTCAATCTGGCGGTCAATGCGCGCGACGCCATGCCGCGCGGCGGGCAACTTCACATCAAAACATCCGCCGTCACCCTGGATTTGGCCGGCGTTCTGCAGAATCCGGAGGCGGCGCCGGGCCGGTTTGTCTGCCTGAGCTTTTGCGACAGCGGCTGCGGCATCGCGCCGGAGAACCTGGGCCGGATTTTCGAGCCGTTTTTCACCACGAAAGAACTGGACCGCGGGACTGGATTGGGCCTGGCCACCGTCTATGGCATTGTCAAACAGCATCGAGGCTGGATCACCGTGCAAAGCTGCCTGGGGGAAGGGACGACTTTCCAAATTTTTCTGCCCGCCGCCGCCGACCGCGGCGGCGCGCTGCAAATGGCGCCGGCGGAACTGTCCGTCATCGGGGGAACGGAAACGCTTTTGGTCGTCGAAGACGAAGCGCCGCTGCTCAAGCTCATGCAGCACATTTTGGAGAGCTACGGCTACAAGGTGCTCGGCTGCTCCAACGGACACGAGGCGCTGGACCTCTGGGGCGACCACCAAAAACGGATTGATTTACTGTTGACAGATCTGATCCTGCCCGACGGCATGGCCGGGACGGAGCTGGCCCGGATTCTGCAAGCGTCCAGGCCCGGATTGAAAGTTCTCTACACCAGCGGATACGACGCCGAGCGGCTGGCCAAGGAGTTTCCGCCCGGCACACACGTCAATCTGGTGCAAAAGCCCTTCCACGCGCGCAAATTGGCGGAAATGGTTTTCGAAACGCTGAACGCCTCCTCCTAACCCGGCAGAGTTTGCCCGTGCGCGCCCCCAAAGCGGCAGATTTGGCCCCTTCCGCCGCGCTGAAGGCCCGATTTTCAGCGCGCACCGACTTGGCACGATTCTTGGTAAGCTATTCCTGCCAATGAAAACGATACTGGTCATAGACGATAAAGAAGAAATCCGCAACTTGATCAAAGCGGTGTTAGGCAATTTCGGATTCAATGTCCTCGAGGCTGGCAACGGCCAGATGGGCGTGCAGATGATGCGCGACCAAAAGCCCAGTCTGGTCGTCTGCGACATCAACATGCCTGGCATGGACGGCTACGAAACGCTGTGCGCCGTGCGCGACTCCTCCACCACCGCCCCCATCCCTTTCATCCTCATGACCGGCTTGGTCAGCCGAGATGGTTTTCGCCGCGGCATGGTTTGCGGAGCCGATGATTACCTGGTCAAACCGTTCACGACCGACGAATTGATTGAAGCGGTCATGTCCCGCCTGGCTCGTCAAACCGATTTTCGACTCGAGGCCGACAAGAGGGCGCACCGGCTGCACCAATACGCCTCGCGCCATTCCTTCCCTGAGTTCGCCAGCCAGATGGATGACATGTTGGGCGACGCTGCGGCGTGATTAGACTCGGGCATGAGCCGGTCACTCTTTCCATTCGCCCTCTTTATCCCTGGACCTCGGCCAGGTCAAACCTCAATCCTGTCAAGACCAGGGAACTCAGCTTGCCCTTTTCCTCGGCCGAGCAGCGAAGTTCGTAGCGGCCTTTCACCAGGGTGAGGATTTCCAGCGAGTGATTGGCCGCGTCGCCGATCCAGTACTCCTTCACTCCAAAGCGCGCGTAAAGTTTCATTTTCTCGTAACGGTCGCGGCGGACGCTGGATGGGGAAACAAATTCAACCAGCAAATCTGGTGTTCCGAAAATGGCGCGTCGTTGAATGATGCCCAGGTTGCTCGCAGCCACGAACACTAAGTCCGGCTGGACTGTATTCTCCTGGTCCAGAACCACGTCCACCGGCGCAATAAAAAGGCGGCCCAGATGCTTCTTGCTGACATAAAGAGTAATCAAGATGTTAAGTTTATTTAGCCAGTCTTGATGCCAGGTATCCGGGGCGGGTGCCATAAGGAGTTGACCGTCAATGATTTCGTAACGCTGGTCGTCCTCGAGTTTGTAATACTCCTCGTACGTCCAGCGTTTGGCCTGTTTTTCGAGCGTCGCAGCCATGCCACAAAATTATCCCTGAACCCCGGCCAGGTCAAATTTCAATCCTGTCAAGACCAAGGAACTCAGCTTGCCCTTTTCCTCGGCCGAGCAGCGCAGTTCGTAGCGGCCCTTCATCAGGGTGAGGATTTCCAGCGAGTGGTTGGCCGCGTCGCCGATCCAGTACTCCTTCACTCCAAAGCGCGCGTAAAGTTTCATTTTCTCGTAACGATCGCGGCGGACGCTGGATGGAGAGACGAGTTCGACCAGCAAATCGGGTGTGCCGAAAATCCCGCGAGGCTGAATGATGCCCAGATTCTTCGTCGCGACGAAAACCAAGTCCGGTTGGACTGTGTTCTCCGGGTCCAGGATCACATCCAACGGGGCGAAAAACAGGCGGCCCAGTTTGTTCTTCTTGACGAATGATTTGACCAGGCTGTAGAGATCGCCGAGCCAGTCTTGATGCCAGGTGTCCGGGGCGGGTGCCATAAGGAGTTGACCGTCAATGATCTCATAACGCTGGTCGTCCTCGAGTTTGTAATACTCCTCGTACGTCCAGCGTTTGGCCTGTTTTTCGAGCGTCGCAGCCATGCGGCAAAATTATCCCCGAACTCCGGCCAGGTCAAACTGCAATCGTATCGTGACCTCCAAACCGGCCGGTTCAAGGTTGCGGCAGGACACCGCGCCGCCGCAGGATTCAATGCAGGTCTTCACAATCGCCAAGCCAAGCCCCACGCCTCCGGTCTCGCGGTCGCGCGAGGCGTCGGCGCGATAGAAGGGATCGAAGATGCGCGGCAAATCGTGCGCGGGCACGCCGGGGCCGCGATCAGCGACGATTATTTTCACCTCGTCCTGCTCGCGTTGCGCGGACACCGTAATGGGGCCGGCCTCTCCGGCGTAGCGCACGGCATTGCGCAACAAGTTCGACAGGGCGCGAGTCAACAATTCCGTGTCGCCTCTCACCACCAAATCCGCGGGGACTTCGAGGTGGACCTGGGCCGCGCCCGAAGCCTCCCGGCGGACGGCTCTGTCAACGGCTTCGCGGACTTGAACGGAGCGCAGTGGCGCGGCGGTGGCGGTCAATGAAGCCTTGGAAAACGAAAGTAATTCGTTGACCAAACCGGCAATGTGCGCCGCCTCATCCTCGGCGCTGGCCACGTAAGTTTTGTGCTCCTCGCCGGCCCGTTGATCGAGGATGCCCAGGGAAACGCGCAGTTTGGCCAGAGGCGAACAAAGCTCGTGCGCGACGTCGCCCAAAAACCGCTTCTGGCCGGCGACCAATCCCGCCAGGCGCGCCGCCATTTGATTGACAGCACGCCCCAAGTCCCCCAGTTCGTCGCGGCGCCCTTCGGCCACGCGCGTGTCGAAGCGGCCTTGGGCGATCTGGCGCGTGGCCTGGGTGATATGCGCGATGGAACGATTGATGCCGCGCACGAGCGGAAACCAGAGCAACGCCGACAAAGCAAACGCCGCCAGGCCGCTGGTGATCCACGGCCCGGCTTCAAAGAATAATCCGCCCGCGCCCAGCGTGTCGGAAACCATGACCAGATTCAGCGGCATGGGCCGCCGCTCGTCCGGCCCTCTGAACATCGTGCGCACAATCACCCAGTAGCGCGAGGGATCTTTCGTGTGGCTCATAAATTGCGGTCTCAGATGGCGCGGAGGGCCGGGCGGCGGACCATCTTGCGCTTCGTCCGGTGACGGTCCCGCGTGCGGCCCGGGGTTTAGTGGTATTGATTTTGACCCGGAGTCTAATTCACCGGGCCCTTCGTCTGGGGGCCCTCCGGGGTGCGGTCCGCGCCCTTGAGGGGGACCGTGCGGACCGTTCAGGCGTTGGCGGATTTCGTCGGGCAGATCCATCGGAGCACCGGCCATCTGCTGGCCGTGGCCATCAAAGACGAGAAAGCGCACTTTTTCATGGTATCCGTTATCAAACCGCTGGAGCGTCGCGCTCCATTCCGCCGGCGGTTTTTGGCCCAATTCATCGAGGATGATCTCACTCACCGTTTCGATCCGGTCGCCGGCCTCGCTGGGCAAGGCCCAATCCGGCCCGGTGCGGAATTGAGCGCGGAAAAGCATCCAAAACATGACGGCCAGCAAGGCCAGGTTCAGGCAGAACAACAGCAGAATCTTGGCGTAGAGCGGAAGGCGTCGCGTCATGGGGCCTCACTCAAACTCGGGGTTGATCAGCATGTAGCCCACGGAACGAAAGGTGCGGATGAAGCGTGGTTGCTTCGGGTCGTCGCCCAGTTTCTTGCGCAAGGACCACACGTGAACGTCAACCGAGCGGTCGTACACGTCGTAATTTCGCTCGGCCACGGCCTCGACCAATTCTTCGCGGGATTTGACCCTTCCCCGCGAACGCGCCAGACACGCCAGCAGGTCGAACTCCAATGCTGTCAAGTCGAGAGGCTTGTCTCCCACCACCGCGCGCCGGGTGCCGGGATTCAAACGCAACGGCCCGACCACGATCTCGGCCCCGGCCTTGTCGTCCGGCTTGGCTGCGGCGGGCGCGGCGCGGCGTGTAACCGCGCGCAACCGGGCCAGCAATTCGCGCGTGGAAAAGGTCTTGGGCAGATAATCGTCCGCCCCCACCTCCAAACCCGCAATACGATCCGCTTCGTCGCCGCGCGCGGTCAGCATGAGCACGGGGACATTGGATTTGGCGCGCAGATGCTTGAGGACTTCAAACCCGTTCATGCCGGGGAGCATGACATCGAGAATGACGGCGCTCCAGGATTCGCTCAAACCGCGCTCCAGGCCATCGGGACCATTGTGCGCGGCGGTGACCTCGTAGCCCAAAGGTTCGAGGTAATCCCGGATCAGACGGCAGAGGGCGCGGTCATCGTCAATAATCAAGAGGCGCGTGCCGCTGTGATGGGCGGCCTCGGCCGGATGTAAATTTGTCGCTGGCATGACTGCTGCCATCAACATAACGCGCCGCGCGCAAAAAGCCGCAAAATTAACTCTTCCTTAACAATTTTCTGATTATTTCCGCTTTGACAGCACGTCCTTTTCGTAACGCTTGACTTCCGCCAGCCAGTCCGCCCCTGGTGGCACGCCTTGGCTCACGCAGTAGGCGTCCCACACCGCCCCGTGCGGCATCGTTTTCGCCTCCTCCAGCAACGCCAGACGCGAGGTGTAGTCGCCCTCGTTCTCCAGTTTCCGCAGCGCGTCAATCGGCTCCAGCAAAGCCAGCAAGAGCGCCTTGATCATGGCGCGCGTCCCGATGGTCCACGCCGCCACGCGGTTGATGCTCCCATCGAAATAGTCCAGGCCGATGTGAACGCGCCCCAGAAAATCCCCGCGCACCAACTCTTGCGCGATGGCCTCCAATTCATCGGAAAGGATGACCACGTGATCGCTGTCCCAGCGCACGCCCCGGCTGACGTGCAGCAACATCTCATCCACCGACCCGAGCACCGCCGAGATTTTGTCGGCGATGGATTCCGTCGGGTGATAATGGCCGGCGTCGAGGCAGAGCAATTTTTTGCGCGTCACCGCGTAGCCGAGATAAAATTCGTGCGAACCGACGACGTAACTTTCCGAACCGAGGCCGAACAATTTGGGTTCCACCGCATCCAGGTTAAATTTGGGGTCGAGCGGTTCGGCGAAGACCGCGTCGAGCGATTCCTCCAACCGCTGGCGCGGGGCTTTGCGGTCCACCGGGGTGTCTTTGAAGCCGTCGGGGATCCAGACGTTTGTAACACACGCCGTGCCCAGCGCCTGCCCCATGGCCGCGCCGATCCTGCGACAGGCCACCCCGTGCTCAATCCAAAACTGGCGCACGGCCTTGTCGCGATGGGCCAAAGTAAAGCCATCGGCGGCCTTGGGATGCGAGAAAAATGTCGGGTTGAAATCCAGGCCCAGTTTCTGCGCCTTGGCCCAGTCAATCCAATTTTTGAAATGAGAGGCATCCAATTGGTTGCGCTCCACCCGCTTGCCGCCCGTCTCGGCGTAGAAAGAGTGCAGGTTGAGCCGATGTTTTCCCGGCAGGAGGGAGTAAGTCTTTTCCAGGTCGGCCCGCAATTCATCCGGCGTGCGCGCTTTGCCCGGATATTGGCCCGTCACGGCCAGGCCCCCGCCCAAGACACCGCCGGCATTTTCAAATCCGCCCAAGTCATCTCCTTGCCAGCAGTGGAGGGAGATCGGGATTGTGGCCAATCGGCGCAGGGCGGCCTCCGTATCAACGCCCAAAGCGGCGAAAACATCGTGGGCCATTTCATAAGCGGCTTGAATGTGTTTTGTAGATGTCATGTGAAGTTAAAGCTGTGCATCATCGGAAATCAGAACTCTGCATATCAGCGCGCCCGTCGCAAAGTCAAGGCTTACGAGCGGAACATCTAATTTGGCTTGCCTCCCATCCTCCAATCCCTCAGCTTTTCTGCCCATTAACTTGAAAAACATGAAGGGTTGCCGATCCCGAACACTGTGGGCGTTGATCATTTCAGGGTGCCTTCCGTGCGCCTTTGCCCGCGCCGATGACAATTCCGACCGGGAGGCGCTCCTGCCGCCGTTGATTCACGCCCACGCGCACAACGACTATGAACATCATCGCCCGCTTTTTGACGCGCTCGACCACGGGTTTGCCAGCGTCGAGGCGGATATTCATTTGGTGGACGGCCAGCTTTTGGTGGCGCACGACCGGAGCCAGGTCAAGCCGGAGCGCACGCTCCAATCCCTTTACCTCGATCCTCTCCGCGCCCGCGCCAGAAAATTTGGCGGGCGAATCTATCCCAACGGCGATCCCACTTTCTACCTGCTCATAGACACCAAATCCGATGCGAACGAGACTTGGGACGTCCTGCGCAAAGTCCTCAATGACTATTCCGACTTGATCACCAAATTTAACGGCGGGGAGATCAATTCCAAGGCCGTTACAGTAGTCTTGACTGGAAATCGGCCCCGCCAACTGTTGCCGCAGGAGTCCGTCCGCCAAGCCGGCCTGGATGGACAATTTCCCGACTTGGACAAACTCAACCCCAATGGCATTTTCCTCTGGATGAGCGAAGACTGGAGGCATTTTTTCAAATGGACCGGCAAAGGCCCATTTCCGGTTGACGAAAAGGCCCGTTTGCAGGACATCGTCGCCAAAGCCCACCAACGAAATATGAAAGTCCGTTTCTGGGACGCGCCCGAGTCAACAACTTTCTGGAGCGAATTGCGTGGCGACGGCGTTGACCTGATCAATGCGGATGATCTGGCCGGCCTGGAAAAGTTCCTGCGCCAGGAATCTGGTTCAACTTTGAAATAGTTACTCATGAATAAACTGCTCATTCCGCCGGAGAGATTTTCCAATCGCCTGGACGATTTTGGGTTCGAGTTCCTTGCGTTCGAAAACCGCAAATTGGCCGCCGGGGAGAGATTCAGCGGTGGAACGGGCACGCGTGAGTTGGGCATCGTCCTGCTCGGTGGCGTCTGTTCCGTAAATTCTTCCAAAGGGACATTCCCTTCGTTCGGCAAGCGCCCGAATGTTTTCGCCGGACTGCCATATACGCTCTACTTGCCTGTCTCGACTGAGTTTGAACTGACAGCCGAGACCGATTGCGACATCGCCTTCTGCTACTGCCGCGCCGAGGAGTCTTACCCGGCCAAACTCGTGGAGCCGAAGGATGTCACCGTGGAGATACGCGGCGGGGGCAACGCCACGCGCCAGATCAATCATATAATCCGGCCAAACTTCGCCGCGCACCGATTGCTGGTTTGTGAGGTTTATACGCCCAGCGGGAACTGGTCAAGCTACCCGCCGCACAAACACGACGTCCACAACCCTCCGGGCGAAGTGGATTTGGAAGAGATTTACTATTACCGGATTGACCGTCCCGAGGGCTACGCGATCCAAAGAGTATATACCAGCGACCGCCGTTTGGACGCGACTCTCACGGTGCGCGACGGCGAACTGGTGCTCATTCCGGAAGGCTACCATCCCGTGGTCGCGGCGCACGGCTACAATGTCTATTACCTGAACGCGCTGGCCGGCACCGCCCGTTCCATGGCCGCCTCGGACGACCCGGAGTACGCGTGGGTGCGATCCACGTGGACGAGCCAGGATCAGCGCGTGCCGCTGGTAAAATAAGGAGGTTTCTTATGACTAAAGCGGATCTCAGTCCTTTGCAACAGACAGTAGCGATCGGAGGCAATGATTACTGGAACGATTCCTGTTCCGTGCAGGAACTAAGTTACGCCATCGCGAACGGGGCCGTCGGAGCGACTACGAATCCAACTATTGTGCTCGGCGTTCTGAAAAAGGAGATGGCGTTTTGGCGCGAACCTTTGCAGCGAATCATTGATGGGAACCCAACCTGGACCGAGGTGGATGTCGCCTGGAAACTGATCGAGGAAATGGCGTTGAAGGCGGCAGAGTTGCTAAGGCCGGTCTTCGAGCGGGAGAAGGGCCTTAAAGGGAGGATCTCGATGCAGACCAATCCAACCTTTTATCGCAACGCCGAAGCGATTGTCGCACAGGCAACGCACTTTCACGGGCTGGCGCCGAACATTCAGGCGAAGATTCCGGTCACGCGCGCCGGCATCACGGCGATTGAAGAGGCCACGTATCGTGGGGTGAATGTCAACGCCACCGTCTGCTTCACGCTGCCACAATCCATCGCGGTGGCCGAAGCCGTGGAGCGCGGGTTGAAACGAAGAGAGGCGGCGGGCCTCGATGTCGCGAGCATGACGCCCGTCTGCACCATTATGATCGGGCGGCTTGACGACTGGCTCAAGAAGGTCGCCAAGAAGGACAGTATCGTGCTGACGCCCGGACACCTCGACTGGGCTGGCATCGCCGTGATCAAGAAGGCCTACGACATCTTTCAACAGCGCGGCTACCGGGCGCGCTTGCTGGCGGCAGCCTACCGCCACCACATGCACTGGTCAGAGTTAATCGGCGGAGATATCGTGCAGACGATCCCTTATGAGTGGCAGCTTCTGTTCAACAAGTCGGATGTCGAGGTCAAAAAGCGGATGCAGAATCCGGTGGATGCTGCGGTCGTGGAGGAACTCTATCGAAAATTTGCCGATTTCCGGCGCGCGTATGACGAAAAGAGGATGACCGTGGAGGAGTTTGACCGGTACGGAGCGACTTTGCAGACTTTGCGCACGTTTATTGGGTCGTATGCGGAACTGCTGGCGTGCGTTCGTGACTTCATGGTGCCGGACCCGGAAAAGAATTGAGAACTTTATGAGTACAACGAAACGATTGACCACGGCGCAGGCGATTATCACTTTCCTGAAGAACCAATACATCGAGCGCGATGGCCGTCAACACGCTTTCTTTTCTGGCGTCCTCGGCATTTTCGGCCACGGCAATGTGGCGGGCGTCGGCCAAGCCCTTTTGGAAAACCCCGACCTGCCATATATTCTCGTTCGCAACGAGCAGGCCGCCGTCCACATGGCCGTCGGATACGCCAAAGCGAACAATCGTCTGAAGGCCTTCGCCTGCACTTCCTCAATCGGCCCCGGCGCAACCAACATGATTACCGGCGCGGCTCTGGCCACCATCAACCGGCTGCCCGTCTTGCTCCTGCCCGGCGATATCTTCGCCCGCCGCAACGTGGCTCCGGTCTTGCAACAACTTGAGTCGCCCTCCACCCAGGACATCGGCGTAAACGACTGTTTCAAGCCCGTTTCGCGCTACTGGGATCGCATCTACCGGCCCGAACAAATCATCACCGCGCTGCCCGAAGTGATGCGCGTCCTCACGTCGCCATCCGACTGCGGCGCTGTCACCCTGGCGCTGCCCCAGGACGTTCAGGCTGATGCCTATGACTTCCCGGAGGAGCTTTTTCAGAAACGCGTATGGCTGATCCGCCGCCCTGCGGCTGACAGCCTCTCGTTTGACCGCGCCACGAAAGCCATCGCCAGGAGCCGCAAGCCGCTGATCGTCGCGGGCGGCGGCGTTCTTTTCAGCGAAGCTTCTGAAGCCCTGGCTGCGTTTGCTTCGCGCTCGGGCATACCCGTCGCCGAGACGCAGGCGGGCAAGGGTTCCCTGCCCTACGACCACCCGCAGTGCGTGGGCGCGATCGGCGCCACCGGCACGCTGGCCGCGAACCGTCTGGCTCGCAAGGCCGATCTGGTCATCGGCATTGGCACCCGCTATTCTGATTTCACTTCCGCCTCCATGACCGCCTTCCAGAACCCGGATGTGAGGTTCGTCAACATCAACACGGCCGAGTTCGACGCCTACAAAGTCTCGGCGATTCCCGTTGTGGCCGATGCGCGGGTCACGCTTGAAGCGCTTACTGCCGCGCTTCCGAATCTCAAGATGAGCGGCAGTTACGCGACTCAAATCGCCGCGTTGAAAAAGGCTTGGGAAGCAGAAGTGGACCGGCTGTTCCATCTCAACACCAAACCGAAACCCGCCCAGAGCGAAGTAATCGGCGCGATATGGGAGGCTTCCGGTCCGCGCGACGTGCTGCTTTCAGCGGCAGGCAGTCATCCGGGCGACCTGCACAAGCTCTGGCGGACGCGCACGCCGAACGGCTATCACATGGAATACGGTTACTCCACGATGGGCTACGAAATCCCCGGCGCGATGGGCGCGAAGCTCGCCGATCCCAGCCGCGAAGTCTATGTCTTCATTGGAGACGGGACCTATCTGATGATGCCTTCCGAAATCGTCACCGCCGTGCAGGAGCACATCAAGCTTATCATCGTGTTGGTGGACAACAAGGGCTTCGCCAGCATCGGCGGGCTGAGCCGGTCGCTGGGCATGGGCGGTTTCGGCACAAGCTACCGCGAACGGTCGCGCTCTTCGGGCAAATTGGATGGCAAGTTCCTGCAGGTGGACTATGTCGCCAACGCCCGCAGCCTCGGCGCGCACGCCATCAAGGCCGGATCGCTCATCGAGTTCAAGGCCGCGTTGGAAGAAGCGAAGAAGACGGACCGTGTGACGGTCATCGTCGTCGAAACGCAGCCCGGCGTGGGTGTGCCCGGTTACGAATCCTGGTGGGATGTCGCTGTAGCTGAGGTCTCGCAGATCAAGGAAGTGCGGCAGGCGCGCGCCCATTACATCGAGGCGCGCAAGAAAGAACGCCCCCATCTGGCGCCGTGAAGAAGGGTTGACTTTCGAGCCGCCATTTCTGACCCTGCGGGAAAAGTGTATGCCCAAGTTTCTTGTTGGAAACGCCCCATGTTCCTGGGGCACTCTCGAATTAGATAGGACGGGCGGCGAACAGATCGGCTTCGGCCGCATGCTCGATGAACTTTCCGAAACCGGCTATACCGGCACCGAGCTTGGCGATTGGGGCTATATGCCAACCGATCCTGCGGCATTGCGCGGGGAGTTGTCCAAGCGCGGCTTGGTGATGCTCGCCGCATTCGTCCCGGTCGCGCTCAAAGAGGCATCCGCTCATTCCGCTGGCATCGCCAACGCCGCCAAGACTGCCCGGCTGCTGGCTGCGGTCGCAACGGATCCCAAACCCTTTCTCGTCCTGGCCGACAGCAACGGAACTGTGCCCAGGCGAACCCAATGCGCCGGACGGATTACGCCGCAGGACGGTCTGAGCGCGACCGAGTGGAAGATTTTCGCGTCCGGCGCCGATGCGGTGGCGGGCGCGGTTCTGGCCGAGACCGGATTAAAGACCGTTTTCCACCACCATTGCGCCGGCTACATCGAAACGCACGATGAGATCGCCAGACTGCTCGATCTCACGAATCCTCACACACTCGGTCTTGTGTTCGATAGCGGCCATTACACTTACGGTTCCGGCGGCGCCGACGCAGTCAAGGCGCTCGACCAATTCCGGGAACGTATATGGTACATCCATCTCAAAGACTGCCATCCCGGCATCGCGGCCCAGGCGCGCACCGAAGGCTGGAATTACTTCGAAGCGTTGCGCCACGGCATATTCTGCGAATTGGGCAAGGGCGCGGTAGATTTTCCGCGCATTTTGCGCCGCCTCGCCGACTGGAACTACCAGGGCTATATGCTGGTCGAACAGGATGTCCTGCCCGGCATGGGTTCACCCAGGGAAAGCGCGCGCCGCAACCGCGATTACCTCGCATCCATTGAACACCATTTCACCCATCCGGCCCAAGGGCGTTCCTCATGAACGCCAACAGGCTCAACATAGGATTCATTGGCGCTGGCCGCATCGGCAAAGTCCACGCCGAGACTCTCGCCTTCCGCGTCCCGGAGGCCCGAACGCTCTCCATCACAGATTTGAATCGCCAGGCGGCCGAGCAGCTTGCCTCCCGTTGCGGCATCCCCACGGTGGCCGGCTCCGTGGACCAGATTCTGGCCGACCCCGCCATCCAAGCCGTTCTCATCTGCTCTTCCACCGACACGCACGCCGATCTCATCATCCGCGCCGCCCAAGCCGGCAAGCATATCTTCTGCGAGAAACCGATCGCTCACAGCCTGGCCCAGATTGACGCCGCGCTGGCCGCTGTCCGGCAGGCTGGCGTCAAATTGCAGATTGGCTTCAACCGCCGATTCGATCCTAACTTCGCCCGCATCCGCGCGGCCGTGGCCGGCGGCGAGATCGGCTCTCCGCGCTTGCTGCACATCATCAGCCGCGATCCGTCGCCGCCGCCGATTTCCTACGTGAAAGTCTCCGGCGGCATCTTCCTCGATATGACCATTCACGATTTCGACATGGCCCGATTCCTCATCGGTGACGAGGTCGAGGAGATTTATACAGCAGCCGGGGTCATGGTGGATCCGGCCATCGGCGAGGCGGGCGATTTGGACACAGCCCTGATCGTGCTGCGGTTCCGCGGCGGCGTCATCGGCACGATTGACAACTGCCGCCAGGCGGCCTACGGCTATGACCAGCGCGCCGAAATCCTCGGTTCCGCCGGCAAGATCGCGACCGAGAACCGCTATCCCAACCAGGCCACCCTCAGCACCGGCGACTGCGTGAAGAAGGACCTGCCCTTCAATTTCTTCATGGATCGTTACACTGAGAGCTTCTCCAACGAGATCCGTTCGTTTGTCCATTCCGTCCTCGAAGGCAAGCCCACGGCCGTCACGGGCCTCGACGGCCGCATTCCGGTGGTCATGGGATTGGCCGCGCGGAAATCGTTCGACGAGCGCCGCCCCGTGAGGCTTGATGAAATCCACTAATTGCTAACCAAAGAAATTTGAAATTTTGATCTTGAAAATCTCCCCGGTCTTCAACGGTTTTCGATTTCTCCGCGTCCTCTGCGCCTCTGCGCGATCATCCTCATTCGATTTCCTCGCTTGGGCTTGGCAGCTCAGGAAGCCCGTTGACGATGCGTGTGATTCCGTCCTTCATTCGCCCCAAACCAAAGTTCAACACTAACCACTGTTTCCAGCAATCCTGGGCCAAGTTGAGAGTGAATCTTGAAGGCTGCATCCACAACTTGAGCTGTGATCTCGTTGGGTTCCATGAACCGGATTTTCTCGCGCAGAGTCGCGGAGGGCGCAGAGAAAGGCAAATGAAAATCTGAGAAAATCTGAGAGCTGCTTTCATGAGATCTTGAAATTAAAGAATCCAACCAATAATCTGCATATCGTGTTGCTCGCAACAGCGGATTGTGTGTTCTGTGAACATGGCCTGTAAGGAAATATTCGTTGACGCGCTCCTTTGGCGGATCCTGCCCGTGGCCGCCGGCCTGTGGTGCTCTCACGCCGGGGCCGCGGACCAGCCGCAATGGGGCCAGGCCTGGTCCCGCAACATGGTTTCCGAGGAAAAGGGGCTGCCGGATTCGTTCGACCCAAAAACCGGGCGCAACGTCAAATGGTGCGCGCACCTCGGAACCGATTCTTACGCGACCCCCATCATCGCCGGCGGCCGAGTCTATATTGGAACCAACAATGAGGACCCGCGCGATCCCAACCACACCGCCGACAGCGGGGTCTTGATGTGTTTTGACGAGGCCACCGGGCGTTTTCTCTGGCAGCTCGTCGTGCCTAAACGCGAGGAGGATCCCTATCTCGATTGGCCAAAGACCGGTTGGTCCTCGCCCGTGACGGTCGAGGGCAACCGCGTCTATGTGGTGAGCAGTCGTGGCGAAGTGATGTGCCTGGATGCCCGTGGCATGGCCGATGGCAACCAAGGCCCTTACACGAACGAGGCTCTCCACATGATCCCCCGCGGCACGAACGCGCCGGTCCATCCCCCGCCCGCCGGCCCGCAGGACGCCGACATTCTTTGGCTGTTCGATCTCACCGCCGGCGCGGGAATTTGGTCGCATGACGCCGCGCACAGTTCGATCCTCATTGACGGCAATTACCTTTACCTGAACAGCGGCACGGGCGTGGACAACACCCACAAACGCATTCGCACCCCGAACGCGCCGAGTCTGTTGGTGTTTGACAAGCGCTCCGGGCGGTTCGTTGCGCGGGATGACGAGCACATCGCCACCAACATATTCCATAGCACCTGGTCGTCGCCTTCCATGGGCCAGGTTGCGGGCCGTCCCTTGATTTTCTTTGCGGGCGGCAATGGGGTGGTCTATGCCTTCGAGCGCTTTGACGGTTCCGTCCCGGCAGACGGTTCGCCGGCCAAGCTGAAAAAAGTGTGGCAGTTCGACTTTGATCCCACCGCGCCGAAGGGCGACATCCACCCCTACCTCAGCAACCGTCTCAAGGGACCGAGTAACATTTATGGCATGCCGGTTTTTTATGACGGGCGTCTTTACGTGGCCGGCGGCGGCGACCCTTTCTGGGGAAAAAACGAAGCCTGGTTGAAGTGTATTGATCCCTCCAAGACCGGCGACATCACAGAGAGTGGGCTTCTCTGGTCCCATCCGCTGGAGCGCCACGTCATATCCACGCCGGTGATTCGCGACGGTTTGGTTTTCATCCCTGATTACGGACGCCATCTCCATTGCCTTGACGCCGGAACCGGCGAGACGGTGTGGACGCGGGAAATTCAGGGCGAGATTTGGTCCTCGCCGCTCGTGGCCGACGGCAAAGTCTATGTGGGCACGCGCACCGGTCAATTGTCGGTGTTCAGCGCAGACCGCGAGGGGAAGACGCTCGCCACAGTGGACGTTGGCGGGCCCATCGCCGGCACCCCCACTGCGGCCAATGGGGTTCTCTACATCTCCACCGCAAGCCGCCTCTACGCCCTCGCAAACCCGGCGCATTGAACGCTCAGCCGGAACCATTCAGCAAAACCGCAAGAACTTCAACACAAACGCGCAAAGACACAGCGCGGCGGCCCGCAACCCAATGTTCACCACGAAGGACACGAAGGACACGAAGAAAAATCGTACAATTTGGCATATTCAATACTTCGTGTCCTTCGTGCTCTTCGTGGTGAAAAAGTTTTGTCAGAAATGAGTGAATTCGGGATATTGCACTGCCAAGCCGCAAGGAGGATTTTGCCGGAGCCAGTCCAGGCCACCAAACAGTGATCGATTGGCAGGGACCATTTCCTCTTGCTCCCTTTGCATTGCAAATCCAAAAAAAACTCTTCATTTTTGGCAAAATTTTTGCCGCGAAAGAACGCAAAGATAAGAACTTAGATTGTTTGTTTTCTTTGTGATCTTTCGTGTTCTTTTGCGGCCAATTCATCTTTGGTTGCGGCTTGCCGCGCTGGGTATTGGCGTCTTGGCGTTAAATTCCAACGGCATGGAGACAGCTCAGCGATCAGGCGGTTTGGCATCCGGCTCCGTGAAGATCTCGACAAACTCCGTCGAACCGGGCGGAACAGTTACATTCAAAGTGCCGGGATTTTCATGCGTGCGTTGGGACCTCCATTCTTTGGCATAATAGCACTTCACCGCCGATCTTAGCTGGACCTGTGCTATTTCCTTCGCATCCACTTGGGCCGGTTGATCAGGCTTTTTGATCACGCCACGGTTGTTGACCAGTTCGATCACCCATCCGCGAGAAGTTCGGTTGATTTGGTATTGGATGGAATCGCCGGTTATTTCCATCGGGAGAAGATCGGCGGCGAGCCGCCGGAGATGCTCGTTTGAAATGGCCGTTGGCCGTTTCGTCGCCGGGTTCGTCCAGGCCTCCAACACTTTGATGTCTCCCGACTGTTGCAGACGGCCAAACCTTTCTCCCAATGCGTCACGATGGCGGGCGGAAATGAGCACTTGCCGGCCCTGACGCAACGCTCCGGCCAGAGCGCCCACAAATCCATCATCGAATTGGATGTCTCCCGCCAGAAGTATGACCGGGTACTTGGCCAGCAACTCCGCAGAAGCCGTTGAAAGAACAACATCGAAAATCTCGCCGAACGGAGTGGGCCGCAGATAACTGGCTTCCGGGTTGGCCGCGTCGGGCCTGGCGTGGATGTGGTCGCTGCCGGGAAAAATCTGGTCATCGAACAAATCGCGAACTTCCCGATCGCCCTCAGTCGGTTCAAGAATTCCCCAAGGCTTGTCCATATACGCGTTGTAGCCCGCCAAATGGTCCAACACGATGACCACCGGCGTCCACGGAACCCCGCGCTCGTGCTCCTGCGTGAAGCGAAAAACCTCGGCCGCCTTCCGTCCGTGAGACGTGAGGTCCCATGGCGCCGCGGCGTGTTCAAAGAAAATTGCCAGGCTGTTCTCCGGCGTGACCATGGCGGCGCCGGCAAACCAGCCATGAAGCCACATTCGTTCATAGAAGCTCAGCGAATGGCCCGCCTCAAGCCCGCGCGCCGCTCCGTCCTCTTCTCGCCGCAGCGGCCCTCTCGTGGTGCAGGCGCCAGCAAACCACGGACTGACCTGAACCGACCAGGGCCGTTGCCATTGCCGGGACGCGCCGCGCGCAAAAGCCAGTTTGGATTGGGTAAAGGCGATATTCTCGCCCACTTCGAGGCCAATGACACGCGCTCCCCATTCCCCGGCGTATGCTTCATAATGCGAATGGCCGGTGACGCTGATAATGCGGTTCAACATGTCGCGGCTGCGGCTGTCGAAGTAATCCTTGAGCACATCATAACACTCCTTTCGGCTGGTGGGCCGATGGTCGTATCCAGCCAGTCCGGCCGGCTTCATCAATTGCCGGTGGCTTTCGAATTCCTTGCCATAAACACTGCGCCACCAGGATTCGTTCGGCGCGAGGTTATGAAAATAATATCCCCATTCTCCAAGTTGCACCGCATTGAAGACCCCCGCCCGGTCCATTTCTGCCAGAGCGGCTGCATCGTCGCTCTTGAGAATGCAATCGCCGCCCTTGATCTGCATATCAGCGCAGCCGGGGTAAGCCATCACGGGCCAACCGACCGTTGCCAGATAGTCAAACAAAGGTTTGGCTGAGGCGCGCGCGGCCGGTCCTGGATCAAATCCGTTGCCCAGTTTCTTTTCTCGCATCACACCGACCAACTCTCGAAGGCCGTCCAAGTCTGAGGGCGCGCCGTACATGGTAAAGACAAACCCTCGCTGGCCGGGCAATAAACACGGTTTCCACAAACCTTCGGACATCTCTTGGTAACTCGGAAATGCAGCCGGCGCAGCCTGGCACGACCAACTGAGCGCGACAGCCGCGATCAAGGTCGCGCTTCTTACCATGAAGCGAGCAGTCATTTTCTTGCGCATAATGTCGGGCCAAATTCAAAGTCCCGGTAACGGCCGTGAATGTTTATTTGACTCGGCGGCATCGGCGGCCCAAATGGCGCGAATGACATCTTCGTCGCCCAGTCCCTTCGGAACGGCGGCGCTGGGATTGTTGGCAAAGTACCAGCGGCTGTCCGGCGAGGAGGCGGTGCGGCTGCCGGGCATTTCGAGATAAGCATTCGGATCGGTCGTCCGCACCCAATCCCACGCGTAATGGAGCCACTGAGCGCGGTATTCACGGGATTGGTGCATGAACCACGTAATCTCGTCGTAGCCCCAAACCCAGTTGAATTCGCCCTTGGCATTGGGCTGTCCAGGGTGATGACTGACGCCGTAGTTGTCGAGCTCCACCAGGTAGGGAAGGTGATCGCACGTCCAGCCGCTGAATGTCAGGCCGCCCTTGCTGTGGAGATAGATGCCATCGGAGAAACCCAGTTTCAAAATCGCCTCCGTGGGCTTGTCGGGCGTTTCCATGATGCGCAACGGAAAGGCGTGAAAATCCAGGAGCGGATTTCCATTCCGCATCAAGCCGCCAGTGGGAACGTGGCCGTTGCACAGGACTATATGGCGGCGCGCGTGCGTGGCCGCGTATTGGCGGACCAGCGTGAGCAGATGTTCCCAATGCGCGTTGTCACGGTCGTTCCTGTTCATGATTTCGACTTGACCAAAATGGATGCCTTCGCAGCCAACATCAATGTAGGACGCGGCCTGGTAATAGAACCACAGTTGTGTTTCCATCCGGCTTTCGTCCGGGACCTGGGCGTTCGGCCCCATCGCCCGGCGCTGACCGGCCGGATAAATGATGTCGTCATAACGGAAATTCCGCTGCTCCACCGGCTGCCCCAGGGCGGTGAACACCCAATCGGGAACAGCGATGTCATTGACCTTCGCGCTGACAGTCTCGAACACGCAGGCTTCCAGGACCATGTCCGGGTCCGCCGCCAACACTTGCGGGATTTCCGTGCGCGCCCGGTTGATGTTGTTCAAGAAATCCCTTTCGGCGCCCCACAGGCAGAGCGCGCGCCCGATGTATTTGGCCCCGCAGTTGGTCAACATGCGGATGTTATCGTTCAGATCGCCGCGACCATTCAACATCCCTTCCATGGTAATGGAGCGCGACAAGTAATTCTCCAGAACGGTCCGGGATATTTTCCCGTCGAAATGAAATCCGCCGGGACGGGAAGTTGAAGCCGTGTCGCCGGCTTGGACCCGCAGTTCCAACAACAGGCAGGCGGCCGCCAGTAAAGGTTGGATTTTCATAATGAGTTGCTGTTCGCGTTGGTGATGAATTCGACCACCGGCTTTGGGTCTTGCGGCGCGAGCGGATAATGGCCAGCGCCGCCGTTGATGATGACCGTGAATTTCCCGCCAAGTTTCCGATACCGCTCTTCTGCCACGCGCGTGTTGTCCGCCAGCAAAGGGTCGTCGCTGCCGCAAACATGGAGGATCGGCACGCCGGCATTGGCCAGCGGTTGGAGATTGTCGAGCGGCTGCGTTTTGGCGGTGTTGCTGTGCAGCAGCGGATTTTCAGCGTAAATGCAGGAGACCTTGTCCGGGTTTTCAATCGCCCAGGCATAAGCTTCTCCCGCCGCTCCGCCCGCGCCTTGCATCACGGGCTTCTTGGAGAATCCGTGGCTGGTCAGGTATTTGTAAATGTCATTCCATTTCTCCACACTGGGACCGTCGGCGTTGTAGGGAACGGCTCCGGTCACGATATGATAGCCCTTGGCCAGCAGGGCTTGATCAACGACTGCGTCCCGGTCCACAAAATCCGCCCGGAAGACCCACGGGTTGCCAGGCGCCGCCGTCTTCGGCGTGATGACGGTGATCGTGCCCTCAATACCGGATAGGTCGAATTGATAGCGGTCGTAACATTCAGTGAACAGCGGCCCGCGCAGGGTGATGTAGGTTCCTTCGCCGGGAAAATTCCGATAGGCGCTGGCGGTGCTGTAGTAGCTTGTCCGAGTGAAACGAGTCCCGACGAAATCCGGGGTGGGAGCTTTTGTTTCCCGGACACTTTGCTCGATGAAATCAGCGATGGGCTTGGGATCACGCAAACTGTGGGGATGATGCCCTCGGCCTTCCTTGATCATGACGGAAATCCGGCCGCCGAATTGCTGATAGATGCTTTCCATCGGCAGCGTAAATTTGCCAAGGATCGGATCGAAGCTCCCGCAAACATGAAGGAGCGGGACATCATTGGTCGCCAGCGCAGCCAGCCGCGTCATGACGCCCCAATTGCCACCGGGATTATCCGCGTAAATGCATGAAACCTTATCCGGATGAGCCGTGCCCCAAGTATAGGCAAACTCGCCCCCCCGGCTCATGCCCACGAAGGCGGGCTTCGGCGACAGGCCGTGTTTCTCGGTCAGAAACGCGTACCAAGCGTCCCACGTCTTGTCCGGCCTCAAATCGGAACTCGACTCGATGTAGCCGATGCAAAATCCGCGCCGGAGCAATTCCACTTCCGTTTGAGGTTGGTGGTCCCAATAGCAGCCGCGCCAGGACCAGGGGTTGCCCGGCGCGGCCTCTTTCGGCACAACAATGATGCAGCGCCGGCTGCGGCCTTGATGCCGGAACCCATTCCCTTCGTCTGGAGACGCCCGGGTGGGCGTGATGGCGAGAGTTTCCGGGTCCAGCAAAAAATCGTGGCGATCGAATCCGTGCCAGGAAGTTTTACCGCCCTCGAATGCCGGGGGACTTGGGTCGGCGGCCTGCATTGAGCCAACGAGACTTGAGATGCATGCCACTGTCAATAAAATTATATTTGACACAGCCACCGCGGCGCCGAAAAGTGAGAATACGAAAGCCTGCATCGTTTTCAATTGGCAGAACGCGGCGGAAATGTCCAGCGAAAGACCCGCTCCCGATGCTGGCGAGGCGCATCTCACTTTTTGGACAGGACGCTCTGATTCGCAGCTCCGCTAGGAGCGAAATCTTTGTAGATCAACCACATCCAATGGAAAATTAGCTCCGTAGGAGCGGCATATCCGGGGCGGAGCCAGGGCAGATGTCGCCTCTACGAGGCTTTGCTCTTTAGAGGAGACGGTGATCTACAAATAGGTCGCGCCGACGGCGCCGCTAAAAAGTGAGATGCGCTCATGTCGGCGATTCCAGTCGCCTTGCAAATGCCGCCCTCGTCTTCTACTGCGCAACCAGCTTAATCTCAAAGTGGCGAAGGACGGGTTTGCGCGCCTCATCAATCTGGCTCTCGAAATCCGCGATCTGCCGGTCCAGCTTGGCCAGCTCCGCCGCGCGGCCATCGTTCGAGGCGGGGTTTTCCGCCCAACTCGGCAGATTGTACAGTTGCACGTCGCGCCACCGGCGGAAGAACTCATTATTTTTCTTAAAGACCAGGTCCAGAACTTTGCGGCCTTGCTCGGTGACCGGTCCGGGCAGATCGCTCAGGTTCAGGCCTTCCGCCAATTTGTCCTGGCTCACGCGCGCCGTCGATTCGCCGTCAATCTTCACCTCGTAGTTGCCGGGCGCCAGGCCCGTCACTCGCAATTCGTAGCGGCTGAGATCATCGAGCACCGGCGCGAGCTTCAACGCCGCCTCGGCGCGGGCGTCAATGGGCATGGGCAGCGCCTCATCCAGACGGTCGAAGGTCAACCCGCTTGCGGCAACTTTCACGTTGCTGATCGCACAGTGTTCAGCCGCGGCAACGGTCCCGGCGGGAAAGGCAATCTCCGCGCGTGACACGTCCGACGGCGCTCCCAGGCCTTTCAAAATCGCCCATGCCATCAGTGTGTGGCCGGCGGGTCCGGGATGGACGGCGTCTCCTCCGCCAATGAACGCGGCAGGGTTCGCGGCCCGCGCCTTCAGCATCAGCGTCATATAAGGGTCGAACTCGTCCACGAACAACGCGCCTTCACGAGCGGCCACTTCCTTGAGTCCGTCGGAAAACCGCCGCAATGACTCATTGCGCGCGTCCTTGTCCGGATCGGGCCGTTTCTCCTCGATTGGTTGCGGTGTCAAAAACGCCACCCGCGCCCCGGCGCCTTCGAGAACTTTCGCCAACTCCGTTTGGCTGCGCGCATAAGCGCGGAAAATGTCTTCGCGGAACGCCTGGTAGGAATGATCGTTCATGCCGAAGTCGATCGTCACAAAAGTCGGGCGCAACGGCAGAACGTCCCTTTTGAGGCCGCGCTTGACTGCGTCCTCCACCATCGCCTGTTGTTCCGACTCGGCAGCGGCGAAAAGAGCCTTTTCATCTGGATGAAAGCGTTGCCGCAGCCAGGAGGTGTCGCCGCCCCAGCCGACGTTGCGGAAGGTGAGCTTCCAAGCCGGATATCGAGCCAGCGTGTAAGCCTCGATGTAGGTCGTATAGAGCCGCTGTTCGGTGATGCTGTCGCCAAGGAAGACAACCCGGTCGCCATCGTGGATGGCAAAGTCCGCCGCCAGTGCGCGAGCGGCCAGCATGAGTGAAGCGAGGCCCGCCGCCGCCAGTTTCCGATAAGTGATTGACATGGGTAAACTATGCGGCAACCGGCGCTCCGAGACTAGGAAATAAATTGCCTTTCCGGGCGCGATCGCCCGCTTCACGCGCCTTCCGGTCCGGGAAATGGCGTCAGTCACGCTGAAGAATGAGGCCAACGACGGCGGCGTCAAAACGTTGGGAGGTGAAGGAAGTGCCGCGCCACCAGAGGAGGGCCGTGTGGTTTTTGTCCCACGCGGGGACGATGGGGCGGAGGTTGTCGCGCGTGGAATGTTGGGTGACGGGCGTCCAGGCAAAGGTCGCGCCGTGGTCGGCGGTGATGCCTTTGAAGATTTCGTGGACGCCGAGGAAAGTGGCGTTGTCGCGCGGGTCGTAAGGAGTGGAAATATATATGACGTTCGGATCGTCCGGCGACAGCGCTCCCAGGCCCGTGTAGTCTTGCTCGTTGCGGAAGAGTTTTTTGCCGGCTTTGCACAAATAGGTGGCGCCCCAACTATGGCCATCGTAACGGCAATAAAAGAAGGCGTGGTCCGGGTCCTGGGAAGGGCGGTCCGGCGTGTCGTTGACGCGGGCGCTGAAGAGGGCGGAAACGGAACCGTCCGGGAACCGGCGCACGTCCATGTTCCAACAGCGGGAATTGGTCTGGCCGGGCGGAAGAACGGAATTGGCAAGGAAAACGGGCGTGAAGCTTTGCGGGCTGACAGGAGATTGGCTGAAGATGCTGGCATTGACCACGGTTCCGGCGGAATTGAACGCCTGGCCGTTGCTGATGTAGCCGTGGTAGATGCTTGTATTGAAGTCGCGCGGATGGAACTCGGTGCAGATGAAGTCAATGCGCTGGCCGTCGTCATGGTATCTGAAGTAGCCGTTCACGTAGCCGATGCTGGCGTTCGTGGTCATCAGTCCGGCGTAGGTCCAGGTGTCGCCGAGATTGGTGGAGAGCATGATGTTCTGGCTGCCGTGCCCTGTGCCGCGGGAGAAGTTGTAGAGGCGGCCTTCCCGAGGCAGGTAATGGGGATTGGAATAGGTGGTGGGAAAATCAGCGCCGCCGGGCCGGGTCTTCCAGTCGAAAGCGCGCTCGGGTCCCCAGGCGTCGCCGGAATAAATTCGGTAGTAGCTGAAATCGTCCTTGTTGTGCCCGGTATAAATGGCCAGATATTTTCCGTCGGGCCGCAGGAGAAACGCCGGGGCGTCGTGGTCGTCGCAGCCGAAGCGATGGGCGTCGCCAGTGGTCAAAACGGAGAGTTGCCGCGAACCGGTACGAAGGTCGTAGATGACGGCTTCGACGTTGCCGTCGCGAGCGGCGCCGCCGGCGCCGGCCTTGCTGGCGACGGAGCCGATGATCAATTTGCCGCGCGCTTTGTCAACAAGGGCGCGCTCGTCCTGATACCAGCACCACGAGCCGTTGTCGTTGAATTGGATCAAATTGCCGGCGACTTGGTCGCGCAGTTCCGGCGCGGCGGCGCAGACGGACGGAATGGCCGCGCTCAGGGCCGTGGCGAAGGCGATTGAGTTGAGCGCTGCTGTTTTCATGGTCTGATACAAATCCTTATAAACGACATACGTCGCGTTTCTCAAGCGCCAACGGCCTTTTTGATCTCCTTCAATTGTTGGAACTCCGGCTTGGCGCTGTAATATTTATCCAGCGGATAGCAACCGCTGATGAGGCCGTTGCGCGGCGCGGTCGTGCAATCGCTGAAGCTGCGGCAGATGAACTTCGGCGTCAGCGCGCCCCGTGTCGTTGCGTCGGCGAGAACTTCCGGATAACTCAACACCATGCGGCCCAGGCCAATCATGTCCGTCCAACCGTGGCGCACGACATATTGCGCGACATGCGGCAGGTATTCCTGCAAATAACTGTAAGCCGTCCCCACCAGCGCCAGATGCATCGGCGCGCGGGACTTGAGTTGGCGCACCACGTCAATCTGCCGCGCCACGTCAATCAAAGGATCGTGCGAAGGTTGATAGCCGTCGCTCGGAGGATACGCGGCGGGACGCAGGATGTGCGGATTATAGTAAGGGGAACCGGCGCTCACGTTCAAAATTTGCACGCCGAGTTGGCCGCACAATTCGACGAAGCGGATTGTCTCGGTCAGATCGTATTCCAACGGGTTGTTCTGGTTCACGCCGAATCCGTAGCAATACGGCAGGCAGTGCGAGAAATCTTCTGGAATTCCCGGCCCAAGCTTTCCCTGCTGTGACAAGGCCGGGTCTGGTTTGAACGGAACAAAGTCGAATGCGCTCAAGCGCACCCCAATCTCAATCTTGTTTCCGTCCGCGCGAATGCCAGCGATGATGTCCCGCAAAATCCGCGTGCGATTCTCAAAGCTTCCGCCGAATTTGCCCGGCCTTGTGAACGCGCTTAAAAACTCGTGCAGCAAATAGCCATGGCAATGCTTGATGTCCACGAAATCCGCGCCGGCGTCCCGCGCCACTTTGGCCGCGCGAACGTAGCACTGGATCAATTCCTCGATCTCGGAATCAGTGAATACCTGCGCGTCGCTCGTGATGTTGAATTTTTTGTCAAGAATTGGATGCCGATAGGCCACGCGTGGTTCCATGCGCTTTTTGTCATTCGGCTTGCAAAATCGCCCCGAGTGCGTGAGTTGAAAGCCGATGACCAAATCGTCGGCGGCGCCGCAACGTTCGCGATGCGCCTGCGCCAAGATTTCCCGAATCTCCACGAAATCCTTTTTGTTCTGCTCAACGATGATGAGCTGATTCGGATTGGCGCGGCCATCCGCGCGCACCGCCATGGCCTCGCCGCCGCAAATCAGTTTTGCGCCGCTCGCGCCGAAACGCCGCCAGCGCCGGCGAACTTCATCGGTAACGCCGCCGGTCGTCGTGCCGTCCCACCCTTCCATCGGATGAATCGCCCAGCGATTGCCGATGCGCTTCCCATTGATCGTCACGCCGCCGACCGGCTGCGCGAGCGGCGACGCGGGCCCGCTGACAATGGCGTCCTCGCACGGCAGATCAACGCCCAGCGAGGCGGCGTGGCTGCGGAAATCCTCCACGGTCTTGAGCGACGGAATCCGGGTGAGCTTGAATGGTTCGGGCATAATAATTTTGACAAGAGGACGCCTGCCAATTCATTGCGTGTCATCAAAAAACGTCAGGTAATTTTCTTCGCGCGCCTCGCGCAAAATCAAAAGCGCCAGTTCACGCGCGTGGTAATCGCCCCACATGGAGCTTTCGCCGTTCGGCGCCTTCTGTCCGGGCGCGATGTAATCCCAGCCGTTCGGGCGATGATAAACCGAATGCAGCAACAAACCTTGATGCTTCGAATGAGTCGAAAGATACGGCTCGGAGAACAGTGTGCGCGCGATGGTCAATCCTGCCTGGCGGTAACGCGGCCCGCTTTTCCTGTCGCCGCGAGAGGTCAGATAATGGCCCAGCCGGATGAAGCCTTGCGCGGCGATCGCGGCGGCGGAGCTGTCCACCGGCTCGAATGGGTTGAAAGGATCGGCGGGCTTGTTCAAGTAGTTTGCCGGCAACCGGTGCAAATGCGGAGCGCCGGTGTCCCACATCGGAATGCCGTCAGTACAGGAATTTTCCAGATAAAAATCAGCCGTCGCGCGGGCGGCGTTTTCCAACACCCTGGCCGCATTCGCAAGACCGCGGCGCTGGGAGCGCGCAACGGCCCCGCGCAAAAATTCAAGCTGCTCCGCGAACCCGCAAATCGCCCAAGCCAGCCCGCGCGTCCATGTGCTGAACGGCGAATAACCCTGTTGCGAATTCGGGCAGCGATAAACGCCGTTGGTGGCGTTGAAAACCGCTTCATGGGCAGTGCGGCCGCGCACATCGTAAGCGTCGCGGCCTTCGCCGTAATAAACGCAATAACGCGCGGTGTTCATGGCGTGTTCAATACAGCGTTGCAGCAAAGAAATCCGCGCGTCCTGCTCGCCCATCAGCACGTGGCCAAGTTGATGCGCGAGCGCCAGCGCGCGGCATGAACGAATCGTGTCCACGAACAACGAGTGCGGACCGTTGAAGCTGTGGATGAAGCCCGTGCCGTCGGCGAGCCTTGTCCAACGCGCCGCCTGCACCGCGCCGGAAACCTTCAGCGCAAGTTCGTAAAAGTTCTTTTCGTTTTCGTCGAGCGGAATCTTTCCCTCGCGCATTAGCCGCAGAAGATTTCCGTAGGTAGATACATTGTTGAACCCATGGTCATGCACGCCGGTGTGCGAAACATGCGACGCCATGCGCCCGATGGTTCCGCGCCGGCCAATCTCCAGAAATTGCTCGTCGCCCATCGCGTCGAATTGCAGCAGAGCCGAGCCGTACTGAAAACCCTGCGTCCACTCCGTCCAGGCGCGCGAGGTGTATGCGCCTTTCACGGTGAACACCGGCGTTCCCTGGCCCGGCTTCCAGTTTTTTTCGATGCTCAGGATTTTTTCCCCGGAAAGCTCGAACACGCGCTCGATTTTGCGGACGAGCGTTTGCGGCGTTAATTTGAAATCAATGCGGGTCGGCATATTCTTGCTTCGCAGGAGGCAACGTAACGCGTCTCATCATTTCACTTGTGCATTCCGCTGGAGCCGGCTCTCACAATCTTCTAATGTGAAACCCTCCGTCCACGTTGATAATTTCGCCCGTGCTGAACGGCAGCAAGTCTGCGGCGATGGCGGCGACGGCTTTGCCAACGTCTTCCGGCGTGCCCCAGCGTTTGATGGGCGTCAGCCCTTCGCCGATGAGTTTGTCATACTTTTCTTTGACCGGCGCGGTCATGTCCGTGGCGATGATGCCGGGCCTGATTTCATAAACGTTGATGCCGTATTCGGCCAGCCGCGCGGCGTAGAGCGGCGTGAGCATCGAAAGCGCGGCCTTGGCGACGCAGTAATCGCCGCGGTTGCTGGAGGCAGCATAGGCGGAGATGGAAGAGATGGTGATGATTTTGGGGCGGTATGCAGCCGCGCTCGGACGGGCGCAGCCGCGCTGTTCAATCATCCACTTCGCCGCAAGTTGCGTCAGAAAATACGGCCCTTTGACATTGATGGCCATGAGCCTGTCAAAACTTGCTTCGCCCGCCTCCAAAATGTCCGTGCGCGGCTCCGGCGCGACGCCCGCGTTGTTCACCAGCAAATCCAACCGCCCGAACTTTGCTTTCGTGAATTCCATAAGCTTCACGCGGTCGGCCCGTTGCGAAACGTCAGCTTGAAGAATTTCCGCGCGAATTTTTTTCCGGCAGGTTTTCGCAAGCGCGATGCAATCCGCCGCGGTCTGCCGCGCAGCCTTGGCGTTGCCAACGTAGTTGACAACCAGGTCCCAGCCCAGCTTCGCCAAGGTCAGCGCGATGCCGCGTCCGATGCCGCGCGACGCGCCCGTGATGAGAACCGCCTGCTTCACGAGGCAAATCTTACGGCTTGCGGCGAAAGGAAAAAGATAATTTTCCGGCTGCCGCTCCGCTTCTCTGCGTCGCCAATGTGTCGCAATCAATGCGGCCGTTTTCTGTGCCGGATTGTGTCGGCTGATGCGGGCTGTCTTTCCATTGGCTGGCCAGTCGGCCGGCGGCGGATTGAATGCGGGCTTTACGATACGGGCGGTCAGGTGTAAATTGTTACTCATGAAAAGCATCCGTTATGTGTTTTGGCAGGACGGTGACGCGTGGCTTGGTCATTTGGAGGAATATCCCGACTACCTGACGCAAGGCGAGTCGCTGTCCGACTTGGAGGAACATCTGCGCGACCTGCACAAAGATTTATCGGGTGGCGTCATTCCATCCGTGCGCAAGCTGGCCGAACTCCCGGTCTCGTGAAGCGGGTTGAACTTGTCCAGCAACTCACGCGCATGGGTTGCGTTTTCATCCGGCATGGCGGCAAGACGATTGGTATCAGAACCCGCGCACGAAAATGTGCCAGCCGATTCCTCGCCACCGCGAGATCAAGCAATACCTCGCCCGCTCGGTCATCAAGAAGTTAAGCGACCAGGCTTGATTTCTTTTATCTGCGTCTTGAGTCTTCCCTCGCAAAAATGGCTGTCCGACATGGATTCGAACCATGACAAAAGCCTCCAAAGGGCCTTGTGCTACCGTTACACCATCGGACACGCGCAAATTAAGTTAACCGTTCCCACGCCGACTGCAAATCCAAAAAGCCGGCGCCCTCTTGCAAGAATTGACGAAATAATTCGAGGCATTTTGGTCGAGTTTGGCTAATGCAGGGTGAAGCGAAACAATTACACGGAGATTCAAAAATGAAATTGAAATTGACCCGACAAGTCCCGACCGCGCTCACTATCACGGCGCTGATGCTGGGCCTCACCACGATGGCCCGCGCAGGCGACCCACAAAACGCCTCCGCCCCGCCGACCGCCCCGGCAACGACGATTACGGCGGACTCAAATGCGTCGCTGCCTGTTCCGGCACCGGCCGATCAATGGATACAACCCAACTGGAAAGATCCGGGTCTGGTGTTGCCCGAAGTCGAGTTTGACTTGACGTTGAGCGATGTTGGAGCAAAACTGCGCAAACAATTCCACGATGGCTTTGACGTGATCCTTCCAGGCAGTTGCGATTGGCAGAACCCGGATGACTCGACACCTTTATCAATCGATCCACACAACGTCACGATGAAGTTGCAGTTGAAAAATGTCACGGCCACCGAAGTGTTCAATGCCATGAACCTCGTGTTCGAAGCCGAAAGCGCTCCATTGCGCTGGGAACTCAGAATGAACGGCAATCGTCCGCTCGCTTTGCTGCGAGTGGTTCCGGCTTTGCTACGCCACCCGATGGGCGAAAAGGAAGCGCCACTTCCGCGCAGACGCATGGTTTTCTTTGTGGGAGACCTGGTCGGAGACGGAAAATCAGGCGGCATGACGATGGAAAAACTTTTCGAGACAGTCAAGCAGGTGTATGAGGCGGCTTATGGCGACAGCGGGATGAACGGCGACCACCTCAAGTTTCATCAAGAGGCGCAGTTAATCATCGTCAACGCCTCGATTGACAAGATTGATTTTGTGCAACATACTCTGGCCGCATTGCGAGATAAGGCGCGAATGTCGAAACGAACAGCCGTTGATTCCCAATTAACACCGGAGGCACAGAAAAAGTCCGACGCTTCTTCCGAACCTGATAAATGATAGTAACCAACTCCATGCCTTTCGCAGTTTCCCAGCCGGGTCCGCGATCCACTGCGAAGGCATTCGCTGTGCAAATCTCAGCGTCCGATGCCGATGCCCGTGCCCGCCGACTGGCGGCGGGCGTCACCTCCGGGAATGAGCCCGCATTCGTAGAGTTGTATGATCATTACCATAGGCGTTTGTTTCGTTTTGCGCTGGCGCTGGGACAGGGCGATGAAACGCTCGCGCATGAAACGGTCCAATCCACTTTTTTGACTGCCGCCGCCAAGTTGCGGAGCGTTCAAAGCGAGGAACACTTATGGAACTGGCTGGCCAATGTGGCCCGGCAGCACCTGGGCAAAGCCTGGCGGCAGCGGCAGCGCCACACCGCTATAATGAGCATGGCCGACGTGCCGGAGCCGGCCAATGTCGGGGCAGCCGATCATGAGCTGGAAGAGAAGCTCGACGCCGCTTTGCTGTCCATGCAGGACTTGGAGCGGCAATTGATCGAATGGTTTTACTTCGATGGCCTAAGCCATAAGGAAATTGCCGGGCGACTGAGCGCAACGCCCAAGTCGGTCTCCAGCCGGCTGGAACGAGCGCGCGCCAAACTGCGCGGACTGTTGACATAAAAAATTTTCAAAAATGAAACCTGAAAAACGACATTTGATCGAAACCTTAATGGACCAGGAGGAAGTCGCCCGGCGGGCCGCAACCTTGCTGGGCGCTGGCCGGATTCTACGTCGGCGTCGCTGGCGGCGGGCGGCCTGGCGGAGTGTTGCCGGGATGGCGATCCTTGCTCTGGCGACATTGTCCATTCAGAAAATGACGGAGCCTCGGCCGCGCCCATTGATCGCGGTCGCTTTGCCGCAAGAGCGAACCGGCAGTCTGACGGACGCCGAACTTTTGGCCATGTTTCCGCAGATTCCGGTCGGCTTGGTCACTCTGGAGAACGGAAAAAAGCGCCTCATCTTCCCGCGACCCGGCGATGAGCAGCGCTTCATGGCGCGATATTAAGAATCAGTGTGTTAAACACTACTGTGGGAGCGGCGTCTCGCCGCTGGCTTGCTGCGAACAGCGGCGAGACAGCCCGCAAAGCGGGCCGCTCTTGTGTTGTTCTGTATCCGCTGCCACTTTGCTTTTCGAAATCCAGACGATGAAGACACTCGCTTACCCGTGATGAAAGTTCGAGAAGGAATCCCGAAATACCGTGTTCTTTGTGGCAGCTTTGCTCTGCTGTTCGGCATTTTCAGCTATTTGAGATTTAGGGAGCTTTCCTTGCTTGCTCTGGCGAGCTTCATGGCTTCATGGTTGGCAGGCATGATTACTGAACGGAGGGAATATGAGGCCAAAAATCCAAAGAAAGGAGTAGATGGCCCATCGTCCGCACCGCCAGCGCCTTAAGCTGCAATCTGTTCACACACGACCGAAGATTTTGAGACAGGATTTACAGGATGAATTACGGCACATGGAGATCTCCCCAAACGGTGAGGGATTATTTCTGATGCCACCCCCTCCTTTCCATCCTGTAAATCCTGTTAATCCTGTCAAAATTCAGTTCTTTAACTTCATCGTTCCGCCTTAGCGATGCCGCGCCAAGAAGCAGAACAGGCCGAAGAGCACTATCACCAGCACCAGGGACAGGGCGACGAAACGGTTGCGGGCCACGCGCTTTTCGTAGCGCAAGGGACGCAAGCCTTGGATGTTGCCGGCGGCCAAATAGTTGACTAGCTTCGGATTGGCCGCGGGCGGGCCGCGAAAATGCCGCTTGATCCGTTCCATCCATTCCATGAAATCGAATTTGCGCCCGCCCGTTTCGTCGTCATGCCGGGCGGTGGCCAGCGGTTCGGGAACGTCTTTGAGTTGTTTCTGGTCCACGCGCTCGAACACCGGATCGCCGTTGCGCGCGCCGTTGGGGGGGCGGGCGGCGGACGGGGCACCGGGCGGATAGGCGGTGGAACGGAAGCGCCGGGGGTCTTCCGGCTCCGCCCGCTGGCTCAGGCGCTGGATCCTGGACTCCAACTCGGCGATCCTGACGGTCAACTGGCGCGACCGTTCAGAAATGGGATCCGCTTTTTTAATGAAGAATCCCATGACTGCCGTCAGTGGCGCAATAACAGCGCCAGAAATATGCCCACGCCCAACAACACCAGCGGCCAATTAAGCGCCAGCCCGAACTTGCACATGCGCCACCAATCCGACTCCGGCGGAAACACCGAATGGGACGGTGTTGCGGACGAATCGGGTGACGCCGGCGCGGGGCCTGTCAACAACTGGAATTTCAACCGGGCCGCGTTCCATTCCATGCGGGCGTTTTCGACGGTGGTCGAGGCGCGGGTCAATTCGATGCTGTGGTTCTCGGTGGTCCAGGCCTGTTCGTTGATGGCCTGCACCTTGGTGACGGCCTGGCGGAATTCGCCCAGCGTGCGGGCCATTTCCCCGGCGTCGCGGCGGGCGTTCAATTCCGCCTCCTCCAGCAGGCCGATGCCGCGGATCAGATGCTGGAGCATTTCGGCGCGGCCGGTTTGAAATTCGGCTTGACGGCGGCGCAAGTCCTCCAGCCCGGCGCGCTCGCGCTCCAATTCCTCCTGCGCCCGCTTCAATTCGGCCAGCTTGATCTGCTTCTCGCTGACCAGGGCCTCGATCTCCTCGCGCGTGGGCGGACGGTTGGCCGCGTGGCCGCCCGCGGGCGGCGCGGCGATGAAGGACGGATGGGCCGGTTGGAAATCGCTGTCCACAAATTCCCCGGTATCTTGGTGTGCCGACATAAGATTAGGCTTTTAATTTTTATTGTTGAGTCAATAAGTTTATTTGGCCATGACAATCGTTTCCTCGCGCGGACGCGCCTGGTCTTCCTCTGCCTCGATGGAGCGACCTGGCGGCAGCGGTTCCAGCGGCGGGTTCCCGTTGGGCGCATCCTGCGCCTTGTGGAACTTGACGCTGACAATTTTGCTCACGCCGTGTTCCTGCATCGTCACGCCGTAGAGCACGTCGGCCATGCCGATGGTGCGTTTGTTGTGGGTGATGATGATGAACTGCGAATGCACCAGAAACCGCTGCAACACGCGAATGAACCGGTTGATGTTCGATTCATCCAGCGGCGCGTCCAATTCGTCCAGCACGCAGAACGGGCTGGGCTTGACCTGGTAGATGGAAAAGAGCAGCGCCACCGCCGTCATGGTCTGCTCGCCGCCCGAAAGCAGGGAAATGCTCTGCAACTGTTTGCCCGGCGGCCGGGCCACAATCTCGATCCCGCATTCCAACACGTCGCCTTCCTCGGTCAGGATCAGGTCGGCCTTTCCGCCGCCGAAGATTTCGACAAACATCAGGCGGAAATTCTCGCGCACCTTCTCGAACGTCTCCAGGAACATCTGCCGGGTCTGGGTGTTGATGCGGTTGATGACTTCCACCAACTGCGTCTTGGCCTGCACCAAATCGTCGTTCTGCTTGCTCAGGAATTGATACCGCTGCTCGGTTTCCTCGTATTCGTCAATGGCCACCAAATTGACCGGACCCATTTCGTCAATGCGGGCCTGCAACTCGGCCACTTGCGCGGCCACGGCTTCCCAATCCGTCGCGGCGCCGCTGGCGGCCATTTCTTCCGGCGTCAGCGTGTGGACCTTGGCCGGGCCTTCGTCGGCCAGGGTGATGGTGATGCACTCGCTGCGAATGCCGTCCAGGTTGAGCTGGTATTTTTCGCGGATGCGGTCGCGCAGGTTCTGGGCCGACATGTTTTTCTGCGCCAATTCCACTTCGATCGTGCCGCGCTGCTGCTGCAAGTCGCCCAGCGTGCGGCGTTGTTCGCGCAACGCGTCGTCGGCGGCCTGGAGTTGCTCCTCCAACGCCTGTTTTTGCGAAAGCATTTCCGCGATCTGGACATTGACCTGTTCGCGCTGGTGGCTCAGGGCGTCAATTTTCTGGCGCGACTCGGCGATTTCCGATTCGGCCTGCCGCTTGCGGTCAAGGAACGATTGAATCTCGGCGCGCCGCTGTTCGGCCAGGTGCGTCAACTCGGCGATGCGCTGTTCCAACGGCTTTTTCTGGCTGGCGAAGGATTGACTCAACTGCTCCTCGGTAGCCAGGGCGACCTTGGTTTCAGTGAGCGAAGCGTTGGCCGCGTCGCGTTGCTGGCGCCAGCTTTCGAGCGAGGCGGTCAACTGCGTGACCGCCGCCTGCCCTTCCTGCTCGGCGACTTCCAGAGCGGCGGCCCGCGCGGCCAGGGCCTGGCGCTTCTCCGCGCCTTCGGCTTCCTGCGCTTTCAAGCTGTCAATCTCATAAACGACCGTTTCAATTTTTTGGGCGAGCACGCGCGCGGAATTCTCCAGCGCCTTGAATTCGCCCTGGCGCGTGGCAATGGCCACTTCTTGCGTGCGCAAGTCCGTCTGGGCCTGTTGCAAGCCGGCCTGCAATTGCGTCTGTTCGCCGGCCAGCGCGCCTTTTTGCCGGCTGATTTCGTTGACGCTTTCCAGCAACGCGGCTGTCGCCTCCTGCAATTCGGAAATCTGATTCTTGCGTCCGAGAATGGAAGCCGCCCCCTGGCTCGAACCGTGCCCGTTCAAATAGCCGCCGGTGAAAATGCCGTGCCGGTTGAGCAATTCGCCGGCGGGCGTGACAAAGTCGCAGGCTCCGTTGGTTTCGCGCCAGGCGGCCGTGGCCGATGCCAGATCGGGCGAAATGAGCGTTTGGCCCAGCAACCGTTGCAACAACGGCTGAACCGACGGCTCGGCCTCAATGACGCTCAGAGCGCCGACCGTGTTGGCGGGCAGCGCGTGATTGGAGCCGTTCGCGGCCGGCGAACCGGCCGCCGCCAGATGAAGCGCCGCGACGCTGGCCCGGCCGGATTTGCCGGCGCGCAAGTCCTCAACGATTTGCCGCGCCGTTTCCGGCTGTTCCGTCAATACTAATTGAAGATGGTGGCCCAGCGCGGTTTCGATGGCGATGACGTAGGGGTCCGGCACGCGCATCTTGTCCGCCAGCGAGCCGAGGACGTTGCCGGCCGTCTTGAGAGCGGTCAGCGCGCCGGCGCCGAAGCCCTCGTGCGCGGCCTGCAATTGCTCCAAAACGTTGAGCCGCGAACGCGTTTCGGCCTGCCGCCGCAGCCCGTCGTCAAGCTGCCGCGTCGTTTCGTCCAACTGCTGTTGAATCTCGCGCAAACGCTGCTGCCGGTCCTCCACCGTGCCGCGATGCGTCTGCGCGTTTAAAATCTCCTCCTGCACCGTGGCCGAGAACTGTCGCAGCCGGCCCTCCAATCCAACGCGCTCCTCTTCGAGTTGGATTTTTTCCGCGGAAAGTTTTTCCAGGCGGACGGCGTTGCCTTCCTTTTGCAAATCCAGCGCGGTGATTTCGTTGCGGGCGCGGCTGAGTTGTTGGGCGGCCTCGAAGGCCCGCGCTTGCGCATGACGCAAAGCTTCCTGGTCTTCGCGCAAGGAGTTTTCGACCGTCTGCAAAGCGTGGCTCTTGGCCTGCAAGGTTTGCTGGTGCTCGCGCACGGCGGCCGCGGCCGCGTTGAGCCGCGCGGTCACGCCCTCCAACTCCTGCCGCGCGGCCAGGACGCGTTCCTCGGCTTGGGCAATTTCGCTGCTGGCGCGGACGTCTTGGGCTTCGAGGTCCCGCAACTTGTCCTGGTTGAATTGGATGCGGCTTTCGTGGCGGTCAACCTGCCCCTTCAATTCCAGCCCCTGCTGTTGCCCCTGGCCGATCTGCTGTTCCTGTTCCGAAAGCTGTTCGCGCAAAACGCCGATCTCGCTCTCCGCCCGCAGGACCGTCTCGGAAAGCGTCTCGATTTGCGCGCGCGCCTGCTCCGACTCTTCGGTGCGGGCGCGGATGTCCGTCTGCAAAACGTCGAAATGGTGCCGGGCCAGTTGCGTGTCCAGATGCTGGAGTTCGAGCATCAATTGCTTGTAGCGGCGGGCCTTGCCAGCCTGGCGCTGAAGCGAGCCGATCTGCCGTTTGACTTCGCGGATGAGGTCGGCCACGCGCAGAAGATTTTGCTCGGTCGCTTCCAACTTGCGCAGGGACTCTTTTTTTTGCGCCTTGTATTTCGTGATGCCCGCCGCCTCCTCAAACACCAGGCGCCGGTCTTCCGGCTTGCTGGAAAGAATCTGCGTGATGTTCCCCTGGGCCATGATGCTGTAACTGGTCCGGCCCACGCCCGTTCCCATGAAAAGCTGCTGAATGTCGCGCAGCCGGCAGGGCGTTTTGTTGAGAAAGTATTCGCTCGACCCGTCCCGGAACACCCGGCGCGTCAACGTCACCTCGTTGTAAGCGATCTCCACTCCGGCCGCCGTCAAATGCTCGCCATCCACGCCGCCGATGGTCAGCGAAACCTCGGCCATGCTCAAAGGTTTGCGGGAATCGGTGCCGTTGAAGATGACGTCGGCCATTTCGCCGCCGCGCAAGGCTTTGGCCGATTGTTCGCCCAGGACCCAGCGGACGGCATCGGAAACATTGGACTTGCCGCAGCCATTGGGGCCGACGATGGCTGTGACGCCCGGCTGAAAATTCAGGGACGTTTTCTCCGCAAACGATTTGAACCCCAAAACGGTTAAATTCTTTAAATACATTCTGGGACACAAAGAAACATGAAAACCGCGAAAAAGTAAAGCACAAAAACCACAATATAATGTGGTTAGGCTCAAAAAAAGTCCCTCTAATGGGGTTTTGGCCCCTTTTTAGGGGGTGTTTTGGCGTTTTGGGGGTAACTTTTCAGTTGAAATTGGGAGCGCGCCCGTCTCGGCGGCACTTGAGGACCCGCGCCCCATCGTCCACTCGAAAATCTCTTCCAATCCCCCTCCTGCCAGTCGCGCCGGTGAGAGAATCAGGCTCATCCAGGTAAGGGTAACACCCCATAGCATCTGCAGCGCGTTGCTGCAATCCTTTGACCATGAAAATGAAAAATAGCAAAATATTGAGTTTGTTCGCAATCACCGCCGCGCTGGCCACCGGCTGCGCGGTATCTTATGTCCCCCCCACCGTCAGCGTATCCGTTCCTGAGCCGGTAGTAACGGTCGGCGCGCCCGTATATGCTGAGCCGGTAGTATCGGTCGGCGTGCCCGAATATTATGCCTGGGATGGCGTCGAATATGTAGGCATGGTTGGCGGCCGGTACATGTACTTGGGGGCTGGAGGAGGTTGGCTGGTCTGCGACTCCGTCCGGCTCGGCCGCTTTAACGGATGGGAGCGAGGCCATCCGGATTGGCGCAGAACCGCAATTCACAATGCGGGAGCGAACGCGCGCGGAAGAAGAGGCCCGGTGCGCAAAGAAGAGAAGCACGAGGAGCGCAGGTAGCTCACGAGACACCCACACCCGGTGGATTTTTCTTGCGCACCACCAAAGGCACGTTGTTCTGCGGAAGCGAGAGTGGAAACCGGCTTTTGAAAGGCACGAGTGACGGCGCCGCCTGGAGCAGCATCGCGGCTCCGGGCGCAAGGAGGGTCAGCCCGATCGAATTGCCGGGCGGGGCGATTGCCACTCTCGGAAACAACGGGATCATGGTTTCCGCTGACGATGGCGCCACCTGGAACACGATCGCCCCGGGGTTGCCCATCCCCCAAGGAGGGGACATCACGGTGGGCGGCTTGGCCTACAACGCCGTGACCGGCGCGGCCTATGTTTGGTTCTGGGACTGCGGCAACGTCGTTCGTCCGGACGCCATCTGGCGTTGCGACATCGTCCTGCCCCCAAACCCTCCGTGAAGCCATATTAAAATGGACGCTGTTTGGGTCTTTGCGTCTTAGGGACTGTTAATAAATAACATTTACAATTGCTGATTTAGTGTTAGGCTGTGTCGCATGGATGCGACGGTGTTGCGCGACAAATATCGGAAGTTAGGTCCCCATCTTAACGAACGGACTCGTAG
>Ga0302324_100000427_pt1 | contig 114545 bp, 108 predicted proteins | sample Palsa_T0_1_FD_201949 | JGI IMG/M metagenome (GOLD analysis project Ga0302324, IMG submission 201949) | Peat permafrost microbial communities from Stordalen Mire near Abisko, Sweden - Palsa_T0_1 | ecosystem: Environmental > Terrestrial > Soil > Palsa > Peat permafrost | place: Sweden: Abisko... | reverse complement strand
CTTTCTTTTGCGGGAAACCTTTGGCCTTGGCGCCGGAAACGAAACGCTCGCGCTGCTTGTCCATTTCCTCCTGTTTCTTCTTGCCCATGGCGCGCCTGAGGATGTCGGCTTCGCCTAGTGAGTAGCCCGCGAGGCGGCTGGAGAGCTGCATCACCTGTTCCTGGTAGACGATGACGCCAAAGGATTCTTCGAGAATATCCTTCGTCTCCGCGATATCGTAGGCGACTTCCTTGCGGCCGTGTTTGCGATCGATGAAGTCGTCGATCATGTCCATCGGCCCGGGTCGATAGAGGGCGTTCAGCGCGATCAGGTCGTCGAGCCGATCGGGCTGATAACGGCGAAGAATGTCGCGCATGCCGGGCGATTCGAACTGGAAAATGCCGCTGGTTAAGCCTTTGGCGAAAACGGCCTGGTAGGTTTTTGCGTCGTCGAGCGGCAGCTTCTCGGCGTCGAGCTTCACGCCCCGATACCGCTCGATCAGCGCGACCGCCTCCTGGATAATATCGAGCGTGGTGAGCCCAAGAAAATCCATCTTGAGCAGCGCCAGCTTCTCCAGGCCCACCATGTCGTACTGGGTGACAATCTCGTCTTTGCTGGTTTTGCAAAGCGGGACCAACTCCCTCAGCGGCACCGGTGAAATCACGACGCCCGCCGCATGCATCCCGGCGTTGCGCGCCATGCCCTCCACCTTACAGGCCACCTCCAGCACTTCCGTCAAGCGCGGATCCTTGCGCGCCGCCTCTTCGATGGCCGGCTCCTGCTGCATCGCATCCTTCAGCTTGATGTTGAGCGTGGTGGGAATGAGCTTGGTGATGCGATCCACGTCCGCGAAGCCGATATCCAGCACCCGGCCGACGTCCTTGATCGCGGTGCGCGCCCCCAGCGTGCCGAAGGTGATAATCTGCGCCACCTGCTCGCGGCCGTATTTCTCGGTGACGTACTGGATGACCTCGCCGCGCCGGCGCGTATGGAAGTCGATGTCGATATCCGGCATGCTGACGCGCTCCGGATTCAGGAAGCGCTCAAACAGCAGGCCGTACTCGAGCGGATCGATATCGGTGATCTCCATCGCGTAGCTGACCAGGCTGCCGGTGGCCGATCCACGGCCCGGCCCCACCGGAATCCCGCGCGATTTCGCGAACCGGATAAAATCCCAAACGATCAGGAAATAGCCGGAGAACTTCATCTGCTGGATCATCCGGATCTCGCGATCCAGGCGCTCGGCATACTCCGCCAGATCGTGCTTCAGAGCGCCTTCCTTGCTCAGCGCCTCGAGCCTGATCCGCCGCTTCTCGAAGCCCTGCCGCGCAACGTACTCGAAGTAGCTGTCGGTCGAGTGCTCCCCGGGAACGTCGAATTTCGGGAACGGCTCCTTCACCTTTTCCAGACTCACCTGGCAGCGCTGCGCGATGTCCCACGTGCGATCCAGTGAAGCTTCCATCTCGCCGGTCTCTCCGAACATAGCCAGCATTTCGTCGCGCGTTTTTAGATAAAACTCCGGACGCGTGAACCGCATGCGCTGCGGATCGCTCATGGTCTTGCCGGTTTGGATGCACAGCAGGATCTCGTGCGCGCGCGCATCGGACTTGCGCATATAGTGCGAATCGTTGGTCGCCACCAACGGAATACGCGTTTCTTGCGACATTCGCAGCAGTTCGGGAATCACCACTTTGTCTTGATCGAGGCCGTGATCTTGAATCTCGAGAAAGAAATTCTCCTTGTCGAACATGTCTGCATAGCTATATGCCAGGCGCTTGGCTTCATCGTAGCGATTCGCCAGGATGGTCTCGTTGATGTCTCCGCGCAAGCAAGCCGACATCGCGATCAAACCCTTCGAGTGCCGGGCCAGGAGGTCCTTGTCGATGCGCGGCTTGTAGTAAAAGCCCTCCAGAAACGCCGTCGACACCAGCTTCAGCAGATTGCGATAGCCTTCCTGGTTCTCGCACAGCAACACCAGATGGTTGTAGCGATCGGTTTCGCTGCGGCTCGCCAGGCCTTGCTGGGATACGTACACTTCGCATCCGATCACCGGATGCACGCCCTTCTGTTTGGCTTCATTGTAGAACTCGACCGCGCCAAAGAGATTGCCGTGGTCCGTCATCGCGACCGCGGGCATTTTCTGCTCAACCACGAGATCCATCAACTGCCCGATCTCGCATGCGCCGTCGAGCAGCGAATAGTCGGTGTGGCAATGGAGATGTACGAAGGGCGGCGCGGAACTCATTCCGATTCCTTACTGGGGGAGGGTTAACTCCATTGTACTTCTTAGTTCGATCTCCCGCGAATTTTCTTCTGTCGCACGCAAACGGATTTCGATGCGGTCCGCCGGCATCAGCTCCGGAAACCGCTCGCCCCATTCGATCAACACCACCGCGCGCCGGTCGAAAATCTCCTCGAGACCAAGCGTCGCCACCTGCGCCGGAGTATCCAGCCGATACAAATCGATGTGATACACGACCACTCCCTCACGGTCGTGGCTCAGAACGGCCCCAACCGAGCCGCGCGCGTTAGCAAGCAGACTGTATTCGTGAATCAACGTGAACGTGGGACTCGATACATCATCGTGCGCGGCCGCGCCCAACCCCTTCACGATTCCTTTCGCCAGCGTCGTCTTGCCCGCGCCGAGCTGGCCTATCAATAACACGACCGCGCTGTGCGGCAGTTCCGCCGCCAACGTCTCGCCCAGCGCAATGGTCTCGTCTTCAGATTCAGTGTGATAAATCCGCGATTTCACGCATCGCCTCAGGCAGAAACTCGAACAGGTCGGTAGCCATGAAAGATTTCTCGCCAATTGCCTCGGCGCCCAGTTCGCCTGCGCGTCCATGCAGGTACACCGCCGCGAGCAGCGCGTTCTCTAACTGATTGGGGAACTGCGCCAGCAAGCCCGCGATCATTCCGGTGAGCACATCGCCCGTGCCTCCCGTCGCCATGGCCGGCGATCCCGTGGGATTGATCCACACCCGTCCATCCGGAAACGCGATCACGCTACGGTTTCCCTTCAGCACTAGGTAAACCCCGTGCTCCTTCGCGTACTCACGCGCATGTCCGATGCGATCCGCTTGAATCTCGGCGATCGGTTTGCCGGTCAAACGCGACATCTCGCCCGGATGCGGCGTGAAAATGCGCGGACCTTCGAATCTCGACCGCTGCCCCGCCAGCGCGTTCAGCGCATCCGCATCCACCACCATTGGCGTGGGCGATTCTTGCACGAAACGCCGGATGAATTGGCCTGTCTCCGGGTCGTGCCCCATCCCGGGGCCGATGGCGATCACATCTTTCTTCGCCGTGATTGCGGCCAGAGCCGGATCGTCCGGCGCGCGCATGGCGATCGAGCCGGATTCTGTCTCCGCTAGCGGCTCCGTCATTATTTCCGGCGCGTACGATGCGATCGCCGTAATCGCCGATGCCGCCGAAGCTACCGTTGAGAGCCCCGCGCCGGCCCGCAACGCCGCAATCCCAGCCATGGCCGCCGCGCCCGTTTTTCCGCGCCCGCCCGCGATCACCAGGACATGACCGTACAGGCCCTTGTTTGAATCGGCCGCACGCGGCTTGAATAGCGTTGCGAAATCCTCTGGTTCCGACAACGAAAGCCAAATGGCACCGTCCTTCTCATACAACTCCGGCGGACTCCCGATCTGCGCGACATGTATCTTTCCCGCCAGCTCACAGGCCGGCGAGAGCACCAGGCAGGGCTTCAGCGCCGTGAAGGTGACGGTGTGTTTTGCGCGCACCGCCTCGCCCGATGGTACATCCACGGCCACCGCTTCACCTAACGGAAACGACCCATTGATCGCGTCAATCAGTTCGGCGGCTTGCCCCCTGGCCGGCCCTTCGATGCCGGTTCCGAGCACGGCATCAATCAGCAACGTCGCGATTCGCATCTCCGGCGTGATCTCAAACCCCACCGGACAGCCCACCGCCGCGAGCATCTGGTAGTTTTGCAGGGCGTCGCCTTGCAATTGTTCCGGGCTGGCTCCCAGCACGACCCACAACCGGTGCGGCTTCACTCGCGTATGCAGTTGCCGCGCCACCACTAATCCGTCGCCGCCATTGTTGCCCTTGCCGCACACCACGACAATACGCTGTTTGGATAGCGGCGCATACTCGCGTTCCAGAAACTCCACCACGCGATTCCCCGCATTTTCCATCAGAACAATGCTCGGGATTCCCAGCTCGACCGTGCGCCGGTCCACATCGCGCATTTGCGCCGCGCTTAAAACTTTCACGCGCGCACCTCGGCCAGCAACTGCTCCAGCTTTCGCAGGTTCGCGGCCTCTCCCATCACTATCAGAAAGTCGCCGGCCTCGATGGCGGCTTCCGCCGGCGGATTGAACAACATCTCTCCGTCCGATTTTCGGATCGCGAGCACAATCACTCCCAGGCCTTTGCGAAGCTGGGCTTCGATCAGCGACTTCGATGCGTACCCGCTCGACACGGGCACGCTGAACTGCTCGATTCCCACGTCCAGCCCCATGCTCTTGGTGGTGAAATCGATGAACTGGAATACGTGCGGCTTCAGCATCACCTGCGCCATGCGATTGCCCGTCATATCGTAAGGAGCGAACACGTGGTCGGCGCCGGCCTGCCGCATCTTCTTCTCGCTTTGCTCGGAGTTCACTCGCGCCGAGACCTGCAAGGCCGGCTTCAACCCTTTGGCCGATAGGATCACGAACAAATTGTCGGCGTCGCTCTGCAGGGTAGCAATCAAGCCTTTCGCCCGCAGCACGCCCGCGTGCTTCAGCGTCTCGTCGTCGGTGGCATCCGCCAGGACCGCCAGCATACCGTCGCGGATGGCCCATTCCACGCGGTCCTCGCTCTTGTCCACGATTAGAAACGGAACGCCCGCCCGCTGCAGCTCACGCCCCGCGCCCCGGCCCACGCGTCCGAAACCGCACACGATGATGTGGTCCTCCAAATTGTCAATCATTTTCCTGGTCCGCCGTTTCCCAAAATATTGCGTGAGCTCCAGCGCGATGATTACCTGCGTCATGCCGCCCACCGCCAGCAGCATCATGGTTACGCCAAAGAATATCAAAAAAGAATTGAAAATCCGCCCCTGGAAGCTGAGCGGGTGCAGCTCTTCGTAGCCCACCGTGCTGATTGTGATCAGCGTCATGTAGAAGGCGTCGAAGGGAGGGTAGTGCTCGATCCATATAAAGCCCAGTGTTCCGCCGGTGAGGATGACCAGAACTCCAACGCTGAGAACGATCACCCAATTGCGAAAGCGGCGCATATCTCAACGCTTGCGAGCTAACAACAGCGTCATGTCGTCCGACAGTTCCGGCACTCCGGTCCATTGCCGCACCGCTTCCATCACGCTGTCGATAATCCCGGCATCGTCCCGGGCCGCGTTCTTCGCCACCAACTCAATCAGCCGCTCTTCGCCGAACATCTCGCCATATTCGTTCTCCGGCTCGCTGATTCCGTCGGTGTAACACACCAACAAGTCTCCGCTGCGCAGCTCCAGCTCGCTCTCCTCGTACTTCGAGAATGGAAACGCGCCGACGATGGTTCCATTGACATCCAAGCGAATGGGCGCGCCGTCGCGGATCAGTACCGGCTGCAAGTGGCCCGCGTTGGTATAGGTGATCACGCCCGTCGCCTGATCGTAGATGGCGAAAAAGAAGGTCGCGTACTTTTCCGGCGAGGTCGTCGCGTACAGTTGCTGATTCAGTTCCGAAACCATCCGCGCCGTTGAGAACCGCAAGCCGTTCATCGACGCCGCTATATCGGCCGAAGCCCGCAGCTCCATGCGCATGGCGGCCTGAATGGTCGCCATCAGCAGCGCCGCCGAAATTCCCTTCCCGGCGACGTCGCCAATGGCGATCGCGAGCTTTCCATCCACCAGTTGGTAATCGTAGTAGTCGCCCGACACCATGCGCGCCGGATGGCACATCCCTAGCACGTGCAGACCCTCGAACACTGGCGGAGCCTTTGGATAAAGCTGATCCTGCACGCCACGCGCGATCTCGATCTCCGCTTCCATGCGCTCTTTCTCTTTCGCCACCGCCAGCAGCCGTTCCAGATTCTGCGTCATGCTGTTGAACGAGCTGCTCAGCTCGGCGAGCTGATCGCGCCCCGATACCTGGATTAAGTGCGAGAAATCGCCGCGCATCACCCGCTGCGTTCCCGCATATAAGGAATGCACCGCGCCCGTGATGCTGCGCGACATCGAGATCCCGATCGCCAGTCCGGCGATGCCGACTATCAGGAACGCCACGGTTAGAACATAGAACGTAATGAGCAGAGCGCCCCCCGACATGTCGCTGCTCTGCGTCAAAATCGCGGCCAAAATCGAAGACAGCCGGGCGCGAACCACCAGAAGCGCGGGCTCAGTGCGGTCCGCATGCGCCCAATCAACAGCGCGGGTGAACGATCCCCACTGTACGGGCAGATCGAAACGATTTACCGGCGGAGGCAGCCCCGCGTGTGGAGCGTCGCCGCCAGCCGGCGTAAAGTGAAAGTTCTGTGGATACCCGGGGACAGCCTTGCTGGAAATCGAGGGCGTCCTGGTTTTCGGCTTGACCTCGCCCGAGGCATCGGATGAAGCAACGGAATCCCGCTGCAAAAAGTAAACATCGTCTATGCCGGGCATCATCGCGCTGAGATAGCGGCGCGATAGCGGCGCAATAACCAAATACCTCCCGCTATTTTTCGCCAAATAGTGCCAGGCGTAGTAGCGCCCGTCAAGCTCTGCCAAGCCGCTCGAATTCAGGGGCAGATGCTCCGGCGCGCTGATCGCGGCGTTCTCGGGCCAGCGCCGGACCTTCCCCTTTTCCTCCACGACAAAGGCAATCCCGGGAAAGCGCTTCTCATACGCTTCGGCGGTGCGCGCCAGAATCCCATTGGATGAATCGTCTCCCGGGGCGCCCAGCACCTCGACCGCGGATTCAAGCGACGCCACACGCCGGTCCAGTTCCGATCGCACCAAATACACCGCCACCTGCGTGGCCAGCATGTATCCGCCGAGCCCCACCAGCGTTAGGATCAGCAGAATCGGCAGTACCGCGATAAACACGTACGCGACGATCAATCGATTGCGCAATCGCCAGGTGAGCTTGCGGAGCCCGATTCGCAGCAGACGCAGCGCCAACCACGCGCCCAGGACGTACGTCACGAAACCTGCGAACGTCTCGAGGCCGCTGTCCCGCCACACGGCCAATAAGATCAGATACAGCGCCAGCACCAGCGCGAAAGCTTTTTCCAGCTTCCCCGCCCGTCTCCACAAGGATAGGAGTTTGAGCTTCACACGCGCGATTTGGCGATCTCGGGAGTTTCCGCCGCGGCCTCCGGCAATGGCTTCTCCGGCTCCAGAAAATACCGCGTCAGCTGTTCCTGCAACACGGCCAGCGCCGACTCGGGATCGTCGGCGTGTTGAAACAGCAGCAAGTCCTCCCGGTCGATGGTGCCGTGCTCCACTAACGCTTCGAAATTCAGAATCTCGTTCCAAAACTTCGTCCCGTACAGCACGATCACCAGCTTGCTTTCCAGCTTGCGCGTCTGCGCCAGCGTCAGAATTTCGAACAGCTCATCCAGCGTTCCGAATCCGCCTGGAAAGACCACCAGCGCCTTCGCCAGGTACGCAAACCAGAATTTGCGCATGAAAAAATAGTGGAACTCGAACGACAACTCCGGCGTGATATAAGGATTCGGCCGCTGTTCGAATGGCAGCCCGATATTCAGCCCGATGGTCTTGCCGCCCGCGTCAGCCGCGCCCCGATTGGCGGCTTCCATGATCCCCGGGCCGCCGCCGGAACAAATCACGAAGCGGTGGGAGGTCGCCTCCAACTTGCTGGACCACTCCGTGATCAATCGCGCCAGCGTTCGCGCGTCGCGATAATATCGGCCCAGGCGCCCCTGCTCGGTCAGCCGCGCGGAGCCGAAGAACACAATGGTGTCCTGAATCTTGGCATCGCGGAAGTGCGAGAGCGGCTCCAGGTACTCCGAAAGGATCCTCAGCCCGCGAGCATCCGGGCTCTCCAGAAACGTTTCGTTGAGATAGGCTACCGGCCGGCGGCCGGTTGTGGTGCTGTCGTCTGTCATTGCTAAGTGGGCGAGGGCTAAGTCGTGGGCGAGGCTGTCGAAACACCCTCCAGACGCTCCAAGCGCTTCTCCAATTGTCTCACTGTCTTCAACAGCTCTGGCAATTTCGGGAAGGCCGTGATCGCGCGCAGCCACTCGCGCGCCTCAAACGCAGGCGATCCCGACATCACCGCGCCCTCGGCCACATCCCCGCCGATCCCGCTTTGCGCGTAGATGGTCGCGTTGTCGTGAATCGTCAGGTGCCCGGAAATTCCCACCTGGCCGGCCAGCAGCACGTTCTTGCCCAGGGTCGAATTCCCCGCCAGTCCGGTCTGCGCGCAGATGATGTTATCCTCGCCCACCACGCACGCATGGCCCACCTGCACCAGGCTGTCAATCTTGGCCCCGCGCTTGACGCGCGTCTCGCCCATGGTCGCCCGGTCCACCGACGTCAGCGATTGGATCTCGACATCGTCCTCGATCACCGTCACGCCCGACTGCACGATCTTGAAATGCGTTCCCTCCCCGGTCTTCGCGAAACCGAATCCGTCGCCGCCCACCACCGCGCCATTCTGCAAAATTACGCGATGCCCGATGCGGCAATATTCGCGCACCACTGCGTGCGAGTGAGCGCAAAAATCGTCGCCGATCTGGGCGCCCTCGTAGATCACTACATGCGGATGCAGCACCGCGTTCTGGCCGATGCTCACGTGCTCGCCAATCACCGCGAACGCCCCCACCGACGCCCCTTCGCCGATTCGCGCCGTCGCGGCGATGGACGCCTGGGGATGGATGCCCGGCTTTGGCCGCGGCGGTTGGTAGAACATCCCGAGCGATCGGGCAAAATCGTGATACGGATTCGCCGACACCAGGCTCGCCGGCCCCGGCATTGGCCACGTGAGGGGCTCCTTGACCAGGATCGCCGCCGCCCGCGTGTTTTTCACCTTCGGCCCATACTTAGGATTGGCCAGAAACGTCAGATCGCCCGGGCCCGCCTGCTCTAACCCCGCCACGCCGGTGATCTCGAGATCCGGGTCGCCATGAAGTTCGCAGCCCAGCCGGGCCGCCAGATCGCGCAAGCGAATCCGCTGGATGGTGGTCATAATCAATGGCTTTATTGTATCCACGCCAGCCTGCGGGCTACGCCAGATCGGGCCGCTCCCCAGTATCGCACCCTAATCACCGGCGCGATCCTTCAGGTTTGTGCGTAAACCCGATGTAGGCTTCGAGTACATTGGCCGGGTTAAACTTGGAGAAGGGGCCACGTCAATGAACATCGAAATTCGCGAACCGGAACTCGAACGCCGCGTGCGCGAGGGAATCCAGAGCGGCCGATTCCACGACGTTGACGAACTCCTGAGCAAGGCGCTCGATGCCCTATCTGGATCTTCGAGCGACAGGCTGGCCCTCGATTGGTCCCAATGCCCGGCCGTGGAAAGCGTAGCCGGCAAAGTGAGCGGGGCATGGGTTTTTTGCAATGCTCGGATGCCCGTCGCGGCGGTGTTTGAAAACCTTGAGGATGGTGTCACAATTGACGAGTTGGTGGAGCTATATGACGGGCTCACGCGGGAGCAAGTGAAGGCAGTCCTTGATTTTGCCGCCCGCAGCCTGGGAGCGCCCGCGCCGTCCCGTTGATGCACATTCTGTTTGATCAGGGCGCCCCGGTTCCGATAGCCGCCTATCTTCGCGAGCACACTGTGCGGACAACCTTGCAGGAGGGATGGGATACCCTCGCAAATGGCGAACTTTTGCGTGTTGCCGAGGCTGCCGGACTTGATGTTCTACTGACCACCGACAAAAATCTCGCCTATCAGCAAAACCTTAAAGGACGAAAAATCGCCATTGTGGTCATTAGCCGCAATCGCTGGCGGCTGGTCCAGCGGATGATCTGAAAAATTGCCGCGGCGGCCAACGCGGCGGAACCGGGCAGCTAAACGCTGATCGAAGTGCCCATCAAGTAAGCACCGGAATGGTATCGGTGCGGCCCACGTCGAACCGGCCACGGGGCTCATCAGGGGCCCGCGGCAGGTAAACAGCCAAGTGGCATTACAACGGTGGCTGCTGTTGCGCCATCGCGGGCCAAGAATAACGTCCGGGGAACCAGGACAAGCACTGTCTGCTTCTACCAAATGCTAAAACGTGGCTTGATTTTCATGGCCTTTGGTCTAGGGGCCTTCCGATGGTCGATCCTATGTCCGAGGGAGGACATCAGACTGGAATGAAACCTCTCAGGCTCATCCCTACTTGACAACAACACACTAAAGTTTGATAATGGGAGCAGGCTAAAAAGAACCGGATTGTTTGGCCGGAGGATTGAGGGAAGAATGAGCAAAATCATAGGTATAGACTTGGGGACAACCAACTCCGTCGTCTCCGTTATGGAAGGCGGCCAAGCCGTTGTTATCCCGAACCAGGAGGGCGGCCGGACAACGCCGTCCGTCGTCGCGTTTACGAAATCGGGTGAGCGGCTGGTCGGCACCGTGGCCAAACGCCAATCCGTCACCAACCCCGAGAACACAGTTTATTCGATCAAACGCTTCATGGGACGCCGCTTCAGCGAAGTGAGCGAAGAGACCAAGCTGGTTCCTTATAAAGTGGTCGCCGGCGAGAATGGCGACGCCCGCGTCGAGATCAACGGCAAGAAATACTCTCCGCCCGAGATCTCCGCGATGATCCTAACCAAATTGAAAGAAGCCGCCGAAGCTTACCTCGGCGAAAAGGTCACCAAGGCCGTCATCACGGTCCCGGCTTATTTCAACGATTCGCAACGCCAGGCCACCAAGGATGCCGGACAGATCGCCGGCCTGGAGGTCATGCGCATTATCAACGAACCGACCGCCGCGGCTTTGGCCTACGGGCTCGACAAAAAGAAGAACGAAACCATCGCAGTCTATGACTTCGGCGGCGGCACTTTCGACATCTCCATTCTTGAAGTCGGCGACGGCGTGGTCGAGGTGAAGTCCACCAACGGCGACACGCACCTCGGCGGCGACAATATCGACCAGCGCATCATCGATTGGCTGGTCCAGGAGTTCAAGAAGGAAACCGGCGTCGACGTTTCCAAGGACCAGATGGCCTTGCAGCGTCTCAAGGAAGCGGCCGAAAAAGCCAAGATCGAGCTTTCCACCGTGCTGGAAACCGAGATCAATCTGCCGTTCCTGACGGCCGATGCCAGCGGTCCCAAGCACATGAACGTCAAGCTGACCCGTGCGCGCCTGGAGCAAATGGTCGCTGATATTCTGGATCGCGCCAGCGGCCCTTGCAAGCAGGCTATTGCCGACGCCGGTGTCACGCCCGCGCAGATGGATGAAGTGGTCCTGGTGGGCGGGTCCACCCGCATGCCCAAAGTCCAGCAACAGGTGCGCGATCTGTTTGGCAAGGAACCCAACAAGAGCGTCAACCCCGACGAAGTGGTCGCGGTCGGCGCCGCGGTGCAAGGCGGCGTGCTGGGCGGCGAAGTGAAGGACGTCCTGCTGCTCGACGTTACTCCGCTCTCGCTCGGCATCGAAACGCTGGGCGGCGTGTTCACGCGCCTCATCGAACGCAACACCACCATCCCCACGCGCAAGAGCGAAATTTTCTCCACAGCCTCCGACAGCCAGACTTCGGTCGAGATCAAGGTTTATCAGGGCGAGCGCGCCATGGCAGCCGACAACAAAATGCTGGGTGTGTTCCAACTGGTGGGCATCCCTCCGGCCCCGCGCGGGATTCCGCAGGTCGAAGTCACATTCGACATCGACGCCAACGGAATTCTGAACGTCACGGCCAAGGACAAAGCCACCAACAACGAGCAGAAGATCACGATCACGTCTTCCTCGGGCCTCGCCAAGGACGAGGTCGAGAAGATGGCGCGGGACGCCGACGCGCACGCCTCCGAGGATCGCAAGAAGAAGGAAGAAATCGAGTCCCGCAACCGGGCCGACGCGATGGTCTACAACATCGAAAAGATGCTGAAGGAGCATCGCGACAAGGTCAGCGCCGACGACGCCAAGGCCGTCGAGGACGCGCTCGCGGACACCAAGAAGGCCATGTCCGAGGGCGGCATCGATCGCATCAATCAGTCCACTTCCAAGCTGGAAACGGCCAGCCACAAACTGGCCGAGGCCATGTACAAAGCCTCCAGCCAGCCGGGCGCCACTCCGCCGCAAGGTGGTCCGGGCGCGGATGGTAATGGAGCCGCCGGCGAATCGAAACCCAAGGACAACGTTGTTGACGCCGAGTTCGTGGACGTCGACGACAAGAAATAAGTGGCTGGTGGCTGGTGGCTGGTAAGTGGAGTTGCCGGTCGCTAGCCACTAGCAACCAGTAACTAGCTACGATCATGCCAGCCGCAAGCAAACACGATTACTACGAAACGCTAGGCGTGTCTCGCGGCGCTAAGGAAGACGAGATCCGCAAAGCGTACCGCAAGCTGGCGCGCAAGCATCATCCCGACCTGAATCCGGGCGACAAAGCCTCTGAAGAGCGTTTCAAGAAGGTCCAGGAAGCTTACGACATCCTGAGCGAACCCAAAAAACGTCAGGTTTACGATCAGTACGGCTTCTATTCCGACAACATCCCTCCTGGCGGCCCCGGCGCGGGACCAGGCGGCTCGGCAGCCGGTGAGCCCGGCATGGGTTTCGGCGGCTTTGATTTTTCCGAGTACGTGAACCACGGCGGCGGTGCCGGCCCGCAAACCGGCGGTACCGGAGCGTTCCGCGACATCTTCAGCCAATTCTTCGGGAGCCACCGGGGCGAAGCCGCCGAGGCCGGGGGGCCCGAAAAGGGTTCCGACCTCGAATACGGACTCGACATCGATTTCTGGCAGTCCATCCGTGGCACTCAGGTGCGCCTCAATGTCGCGCGCCAGGAAATTTGCGCCACCTGTAACGGCAGCGGAGCGGTCGGCGGCGCCTCCACCGTGTGCCCGGAGTGCGATGGCACCGGCAGTGTCAACCAGATGGCTGGCGCCATGAAATTCAGCCTCACCTGCCCGCGTTGCGATGGCAAGGGACGGCTGCGGAATGTCTGCCCCACTTGTCATGGCGACGGGCGCCTTTCGAAGAGCGAGATAGTCGACGTCCGCATCCCGCCGGGCGCACAATCCGGCTCGCGCCTCCGCGTCGCGGGCAAGGGCAACGCCGGAAGGTCGGGTGGCGCAGCGGGCGATCTCTACATCACCGTGCGCGTCGATCCGCACGCCTTCTTCCGCCGCGACGGCGACGACATTCACATCCAGGTTCCGGTCACGGTGTCGGAAGCCGGCCTCGGCGCTAAGATCGAAGTCCCCACCATCGATGGCCGGGCTTTGCTCAAAGTGCCGCAGGGAACGCAGAACCAGCAGAAGTTCCGCTTGCGCGAAAAGGGCGTGATGAACGCGCGCAAGAATCAACGCGGCGACGAAATCGTCGAGGTGGTTATCCAGGCGCCCAAAGTAGATGACGAACGCACTCGGGAGCTATTGCGCGAACTCTCGCAGGTGAGTTCGGAAGATCCGCGCAAGGAAATCTGGAGCAAGGTGTAACCATGCCTAAATCCCGATCCAAAGCCGCCTACATGATCTCGGCCGTCGCCGAGCAGTACCAGATCCACCCTCAGACCCTGCGCCTTTACGAGCGCGAAGGCCTGCTCGCTCCCTCGCGCAGTGAAGGCAATACGCGCCTTTACACCGACGACGATCTGGAACGCCTGGAAGTGATTCTCAAACTCACGCGCGATCTGGGCGTCAATCTCGCGGGCGTCGAAATCATTCTGAACATGCGCGAGAAGATGGCCGCCATGCAGGATCAAATCGAGGCCTTCGTCGCCACCCTCAATCAGGAATTCGCTCACCGCGCGCGCCAATCCCCGGTCGAATCCCGGCACTCGCTGATCCCCGTGATTCAGATGCGAACGCCTGCCGTGATCGAAATCCCCAAGAAGAAGCGGCCCAAGGCAAACTAAGCGCAGCGGGTCCGTTTGACCGTCTTACCGTAAGCGCCGCAGACTCTCGACGGAAGGCACGAAATAATAAGAGCCGGTCAACGGCTGAGTAAAGCGTGTTAGCGCGTCGCGCGTGCCGGTGATTAGTCCCGCCATGCTATCAAGCATTCTGGAAAGCCGCTTCTGGTCTGCGCTGAATCCAACGAAAACTGTGCCATGGTCGTCGACGCTTCCGTAGGGCATGTTGCGGCGAAAGATGTTCCCAAACTCGTCCTGATCAGTGCGGGCGACGTGCGAGTCCGGCGGCTTGCTCTCGAGTTCGATGCTGTCGAGCTTGGTGCGCCCCATGATACGCTCCTGCTGATCGATCGCCAGAGCTTCCCACTCAGCTGACTTGTGCTTCCACTTTTGAAGCAACAGGACTGTGCCGGCGGCACCGGGAACTCCTTCGGGCAAGAGCGCTGCGATGGGAGCATCGAGCAGCGTCGGATTCTCCGAGCCATCGATGAAGCCGGTAAGATCGCGATCGCGCCGGTACGGCCAACTCGAGGCTTCCTCCCCTAGCGAGGCTTGGCCTCCGAGGTCATGGACCACCGAGCGGGCCATATCGAAGATAACGTCATAAGCACTGCCGGACAGCCATACAAGCGCATCATGTTGCGTGCTTGGCATAACGAATCCTTCTGTGCCTTGGATCTCTTTGTTAAAGCCCTCCACGCCCGGAGGGGCGTCATCCGGAACGATGGCGCGCCATAGCTCAGGCCGAAAGCCGAGGACTAAGTTCACTCCTCCGGTGGTGGTCCGTGGTTCACGAATAGCGGAGATTACAGAGGCGAACTCCTTGCAGTTCTTCGCGTCCAGAAGGTCAAACTCCAAGTACGCGTGAGAAGAGGTTCCAAGAGCGAAGATTCCAGCCTGAGGCGTGTACATCCGGGCATTATATCGGGCGCCATCGTAGCCAATACAACCGAGCACGATCGCGTCGCCACCAAACTCAGGCGCGCCAATCCGCGTCCGCCAGTTCCGCGCGTCTGCCTGGCAACTCCACCTCCCGTGAAAGAATATAGAAATGAAGCGGCCCATTCGCAGCGACCGTCTGGCACGAAGGTAACTGGTACGTCTCCAAGTGTCTCGAGATCGACGTTGCTAGCCAGGGTGAGTCCGAACAAGAAGCTCTTGCCAATCTAAAGGAAGCGCTGGAACTTCACTTGGAACCGCCGCAAGCCTCGGCCCCCTAGTGCATCCGCTCCAGATACTGCCCCGTAGTCCCGTCCACGAACACCGAATAGTCGCTGGTCCCCACCGAACTGCCCCAAATCACCCGCCACGTCACGTCCGGAAACCGCTTGGTCAGCTCCATCAGAAACATCACCGGCTTGTCCGGATTTTTCTTGAGATAGTCCGCGCTCTTCGCCGCCGCGGTTTTGTAAGCTTCGTCGGTATCCACCTTGATGGCCACCATCTGGAAGGGCGAGGAATCCCCGCGCGCCGCATAATCCTCCTCGATACCGCCGAAAACGCCCTCATGCAGATTGCCCTCCGCCTCCACCGCCGAGTACGTGTACGTCTTCGCCTTCCTTCGCGACGCCGAAACAAATATCACCTGCCATGCTCCGGCCTTCCCTTCGTCCGCCTTCACCTGGGCAAGATTGAGGCTCGCGATTTGGAGCGGCTGCGCATCCGGCGCCCATCCCCGCGCCTGTGGATACATTCGCTGAAACGCCTGCCTCCCGGTCAGCGCCTCCAGCGGTTTTGGAGGCTCCTTCTCGCTGGCCGTCTTGGGAGCGTCCGAACACGCGGACAAGAAGAGAACCAGCGGCGCCAGCCATAGAATTGGCCAACCCAGGGAGGTCACATGTCGCATGACTTTCATTTTCGCGTTATTGCAACGCGGCCGCTATAAGGCCTTATAACGATTCTTTTTATCGGGGCTATAATGAGTCCGATTGAAGCGAGTGCTGGAACCAGAAACCCGCAGCCAGTAGTACTCCGCAGTACCGTTTGGATGGAAAGTACCTTGTCCTAGCCGCCCGCTAAGGTGAACACTGTTAAGTGGGAACGCAGATGGAGAGAACTGACTTAGATCAGTGGCGGGCTAGAGAAGTCGCGCGGCTGTTGGCGCTCGTCGAAACCCAGCGCCGCTACTACCAAGAGATCGTCGCGTCCATTCCGGTCGGACTGATGGTCCTCTCCTCCGACCTGAGCATCTTGCTTGCCAACGGAGCCGCCCGCGGAATCTTTGGCCTGCAACCCGGCGATTCCCCGCATCGCCGCATGGACACCATCTTCCCCACTTCGCTGCTCGATCGCATTGAAGAGGTGCTCAAGACCGGCGTCGCCGATATCGGCGTAATAATTGAAACCCGCCGCGACAAACGCCGCCTGCGCGTCAGCATTCTCGCGATTCGCGATTGGGACGCAGAGGCCGCTCAAGAAGCGCTTCTCAGCATCGAAGATTTGACTTCGATCGAAGCAGTGACCGCTGTGGAAGTCCCGGCGGCGCCCATCGCCGCGGAGCCAGTAATTACAGCCCCAGTAATTGAATCGCCCGTATTCAGCGCCCCAGTGGTCGAACCCCCCGTGGTCGAACCACCCGTGATCGAACCACCCGTGATCGAAGCACCCGTGATCGAAGCAGCGGTGATCGAAGCACCCGTGATCGACCCACCAGTGGTCGAAGCGCCTGTGATCGAAGCGCCCGTGATTGAGCCATCCCCAGCGCCCGCAGCGACGGCAATCGAAGTCCCGTCCGTTCCTCCGCCCGCCGTGACCGCTTCCGAATTCGTCGACAATCTCGACGCCGTCATGTGGGCCGTTGAACTTCCCACCATGAACTTCGTTTTCGCCAGCCCGCAAGCCGGAAAATTGCTCGGCTTCGCTCCGGAACACTGGACTAGCCATCCATCGTTCTGGTTGGATCGCATCCATGACTCCGATCGCGATTGGGTCGCGCAATCCTATGAACGCGCCATCGAATCCGGCGCAGCCCATTCTTGCGAGTTCCAGGCCATCACCGCCGGCCGAGGCGCGCTCTGGCTGCGCGAATATTCGCGGATTCTTCCCGCCGCCGAGGGCCAGCCCCGCTACATGATCGGCGTCGCCGTCGATGTTACGGAACGCCGTATGCTGGAAGACCAACTCGTCCAAGCCGAGCGAGTGGAAGCGGTGTCGCGCCTGGCCAGCCGCATGGCGCACGACTTGAACAACACGCTCATGATCCTCACCGGCTATAGCGAGGAGCTGCTCACGGCTTTGCCCGCGGGAAGCACCATGCGGTCCGATGTCCAGGAAATCCTAACCGCCACCGAACGAGTAGGCGGGCTCACCAGCCAATTGCTTTCGTTCGCGCGCCGGCAAGGCCAAGCTGCCGCTGAGATGGAGCTGGAATCCGCGCTCGGGAAAATCAGCCTGCGGCTGGGCGCGCTGCTCGGAACGCACGTCGGTTTGGATTTGCATCTAGGTTCCGAACCGAACTACGTCCGCGCCGACGCTTCGCAATTGGAGCACGTCCTGACCGCCATCGTCGAGCGCGCGCGCCAAGGCATGCACGCCGGCGAAAAAATCACCCTTCAGACCTCGCGTCTCGAGGTCACCGAGGATTTGCGGCGCCCCAACGCTCCGCTCCAGCCGGGAGCATACGCGGTGATCTCGATCATCGCGCCGGCGCAGCCGCTGGATGGCGAAGCCAAAGCCGCGCTGTTCGAATGCTCGCTCCCCGGCAAGGAACCCTGGGACGACGTCGCAGCCACGCTGTCCCGCGCTTACGGCATCGTGCGGCAATGGGGCGGCGATATCTCGGTCTCGAACGCGTCGCACGGCGCCTCGGTATTCCGCATTTTCCTGCCGCGAGTGGAAGCTCCAGCCGATGTTCCCGCTGAGCCCGTGGTTGCCGCCGCCGAGCCACCGCTCCCCGCGCCCGAGCCACCCGCGCCGCTGGCCACCATCCTGGTTGTCGAAGACGAAGCCGGTATCCGCGCGCTGGTCCGAAAAATTTTGCGGCGGCAAGGTTATCAAGTCCTCGAAGCGGCGAACGGCCAGGAAGCGCTGGCGCTATGCCGGGACAGCCAACGCGTGGAGCTTCTGATCACCGATGTGCTGATGCCGCATATGGGCGGCCGCGAGTTGGTGGAACGACTGCAAACGCAAGGGCACGAGATGAAAGTGTTGTACGTTTCCGGATACACCGACGACACCAGCGTCTACTCGGGCCAGCTTCCCGCGGGAACCGCCTTCCTTCAAAAGCCCTTTACTCTGGGATCCTTGCTCGACAAAGTGAAAGAAGTTTTGGCCAACTAGCTAGAAATACACGAAGGCTTCTTCTTCGCAAATCAGGATAAGCGGCGCGCCACCGGTGGAGATGGCCTGCGCATGCGCGATGACCTCTTGGCCGGCGTCCGACTCGATGCAGGCGTTCAAATCGCTCATGGAGGAAAAGTACACTTCCGCGATACGATAGGCACTCACTTTACCTTGCGGCGATCCCGTTACTTTCGTCAAAACCAGCCGAGTGATGCCTTTGAGTTTCTGCTCGACCAGCGGAACATGCTGTTCCAAATATGTTGTTTCGAAGGCCTGTTCATCGTGCGGCCGAGGATAAATCACAACCACTTTGACGCCGTGCGTGCCCATGGTGATTTACTTCAGCAGTTTGTCTATTTCCGTGAATAATCCCGCACCTTCGAACACGGCCTGAGTAGATTCTTCATAGGCGAAGTCGTTACGGATCATGCCCTGCTTATCGATGAGGAACAGGTGCGGAATCGCGATCTGTGTCATGGTGTTGGGCGTGGCCTTGAAGTAGGATGCGGTCATTTGTCCCATGTCGCAGACCACCGGAATGGTGACGTTGTTGGTGGCGACGAATTTGGAAACCGTGGCCTGATTATCGGGCGGCAGGACCACTTCCAGGATGGCCACTTTGCCGCCGTAGCGCGCCTTCACCTGCTCGAGCGTGGTGGACAACAGAAGACAGTGCGGGCAGCGCGTGGACATGATATCGATGAGCACCACCTTGCCGGCGTAATCCTGCAGATCGTAGTAATGCTGATAGGCGGGATCGGGCAGCGCGAAGCCGGGTGCGCGGCGGTTGGACAATTCGCCGGAGGCGGCCAGGGCGAGCCCGGCGGCAATCAACGGGAGGCAACAGGCAGAGCGGAACATAGCCCTAACTTACCAGCTTTCGGAGGGACTCCGTATAAGGCGCGCGCGCCACGCCGCGTTCCGTAATGATCGCCGTGACGTACCGGTTCGGCGTCACGTCGAAAGCGGGATTGGCGGCCTCGGTTCCTTCTGGCGCGATAGCCACCCCGCGAATGTGAGTGACTTCGTTGGCCGCGCGCTGCTCGATGGGAATTTCATCGCCCGATACGAGACCGAGGTCGAGCGTGGAGATCGGCGCCGCCACGTAGAACGGCACGTTGTTTTCCTTGGCGAGAACAGCCACCGAGTAAGTGCCGATTTTGTTCGCGACATCGCCATTGGAAGCGATGCGGTCAGCGCCCACCACGACGCAGCCGATCCGGCCGGAGTGCAAAAAATGGCCGGCCATGTTGTCCGTGATGAGCGTGGCCGGGATGTGGTCGTGTTGCAGCTCCCAAAGCGTGAGCCGCGCGCCTTGTAGAAATGGCCGGGTTTCGCCCGCGAAGACGTCGATCTTCTTGCCGGAAGCGACGGCGGCCCGAATCACGCCCAGGGCCGTGCCGTAGCCGGCCGTGGCCAGCGCTCCCGCGTTGCAGTGCGTGAGCACGGTCTTTCCGTCGGGAATCAGCGGCGCGCCGTTCTTTCCGATGCATTGGTTGATGGCAATGTCTTCCCGGCGAATCTGGACGGCTTCGGCGATCAGGCGCTCGCGAAGTTCCGCCCAGGTGAGCGCCGTGGATTCATCGAACACGCGGCGCATGCGCTCGATGGCCCAAAACAGATTGACAGCGGTGGGGCGCGTGCTGCGAATGGTTTCGCAAATGCCGTCGAACTCAGCGCTGGACTTGGCGTGCAGCAGGCCCAGGGCGATTCCCATGGCGGCCGCTACGCCGATGGCCGGCGCGCCCCGAATCACCATCGAACGAATCGCGTCGGCGACCTGCTTGTAATCGGTACAAGTGACGTAGACCTCCTCGCGCGGGAGGCGCGTCTGATCGATCATGACAACGCCCGCTTCGGTCCACTGTATGGTTTCGATCATAGGGTGCGAATTCGCCAAAGGAACCCGGCGAATTGCGCGAGATTAAACGTGGAATGCATGAAGGCCGCGGCGGCGGTGGATTGCGTCTTGTATTTGGCCCATCCAAACACGCACCCGGCCAGTGAGATCAGCAGAATATACTGCCAAGACCATTGATATTCGTATCCGTGCATGGATCCAAAAATGAGGCCGGTGATAACGATGCCCGCCGCGGTCCCGAGGCTGCGGACCAGCAGAGGCATAAGGAATCCGCGAAACGCCAACTCCTCGCAGACCGGGCCGAGAATCACCACGACAATCCCAAGCGCTATTGTTGTGGTGGCGGAGCCGAGCATCTGTTGGAAGGGCAGATCGATTTCGGGTGGGTGCAGGACGGCGCCGATTAGCCCGAGCGAGAGAGCGAGCACCGGGCCGGCGAACAAAGTCGATAAGGTGATGGACAGCGAAGTGGGTTTCCAGCCCAATGAGCGCCACAGCGGCTGATCGTAGCGAAAGCGAAAGATCGCGCCGAGGCCGGTGAGGCCGAGAGCGTAGAGGACCAGTTGCGGCAAGATGAGCTTCCAACCCACCGCCAGGGTTGTGAACTTCACGAGTAAGATGGCGAAGACTAACGCGATGCCCAGGCTTGCGAAGAGCAACATGGCAAACAGGAAGAGATCGGTGTAGTCCCAAAAGGGTTGTGGGGGGTGGGGGGTGGGTTGTGGGTAGGGCTCGGTCGAGGGAATCATAACGTGCCTTCGATGAGTGCCGCGGCGAGCAGCGGGATCATGATCTCGTGATGGCCGGTAATGGAGTAGCCGTGGCCGCCGGCGCGGGCGTGCGGGCGTTCAACGACATTGAGCTTCGGCCGGTAGTGCTGGAGGAAATCGAAATTGACAGTGGTGAAATCCGCGAGCGGATGACCGAGGTTGCGGACCACGGAGACGGCTTTGAGAAAGACTTCCGGCAACACGACGGCCGAGCCCACGTTGAGATAGACCCCGCCGTCGTGGATGTCCTTGACCAGGGAACATAGCAGGCGAAAGTCGTGGTGCGTGGCGCGGCCCAGAGCCTCGCCGTTGGCGCTGGGGTGCGTGTGCGGCGTATCGGTTCCGATGGCGACATGAACGGTGACTGGAGTGGAGCTGCGATGCGCTTCGTACAACAAGCTATATGCGGCAAAGCGGGGATCGGCGATCTCATCTAAATGCCTTCCCAACGCCTCGCCGAAACCTGTTTCACATTTAAGGGCCGCGTTAAACTCCCGGCCGGTTTCCTCGGCGGCGCCGAAGCTGCCATCGGGGAGCACGGCTTCGACATCTTCGCTGGTGTGGCCGGCGATGGCGATTTCGAAATCGTGAATCGCGGCAGCGCCGTTCAATGCGAAAGCTGTCACGTAGCCGCGGCGCATGAGATCGATCAGGATCGGCGCTAGGCCGCACTTGATGACGTGGCCGCCAAGCCCCCAGATAATCATTTTTTTGCGCGCGCGGGCGTTGGCCAACGCGTCGATGACGGAGCGCAGGGAATCGGCCGCGAGAATGTGCGGCAGCGAATCGAGCCACGCGGAAATGTCGCCGCCGCTCGCATAGGGCTTGCCGAAGTGCTCGATCCGAATCTTGCCGCCGCGCGCTTGGATGGGGATGGTCTTGAGGCCTTGGAAGCTCAGCGGCACGTGAGAATACTTGCTCATGCGGCATTCCTCATGCAACCTTGCCCGGGCGCAGCACTTTTTCGAGCGCTTGCGCGGTGTAGCTTTTTTTGAATCGCAGAAGCTGCTCGGGCGTTCCGGAAGCGACGATGTTGCCGCCGCGCTCGCCGCCTTCCGGGCCCATGTCGATGATCCAGTCGGCCGATTTGATCACATCCAGCTGATGTTCGATCACAATGACAGTATTGCCCAGATCGACCAAGCGCTGGAGCACATCAAGAAGCCGCCTGACGTCCTCGAAATGGAGGCCGGTGGTGGGTTCGTCGAGGATGTAGAGCGTGCGGCCGGTTTGGCGCTTGCTCAGTTCACGCGCGAGTTTGATGCGCTGCGCTTCGCCGCCCGAGAGCGTGGTGGAAGATTGGCCGAGGTGAATGTAGCCGAGTCCGACATCATGCAGCGTGCGCAGCTTGGCGTTGATCTGCGGAATGTTTTCGAGAATGGGGACGGCGTCCTCGACGGTGGATTCGAGCAGGTCCGCGATGGAGAGACCCTTGTATTTCACCTGCAGCGTTTCGCTGTTGTAGCGGCGTCCGCGGCAGACGTCGCACGTGACATAGACGTCGGGCAGGAAATTCATTTCGATGCGCTTCAGCCCGTCGCCCTGGCAGGCTTCGCAGCGTCCGCCCTTGACGTTGAAGCTGAAGCGGCCGGCCTTATAGCCGCGCTCGCGCGATTCGGGAAGCATGGCATAAAGCTCGCGGATGGGAGTGAACAGGCCGGTGTACGTGGCGGGGTTGGAGCGGGGAGTGCGCCCGATGGGCGATTGATCGATCTCGACGACCTTATCGATGTGTTCCAGGCCTTCGATGGAAGCATGCTCGCCCGGGGCGTCGTGCGAGCCGTAGATCTCCTTGGCCAGGGAGCGATAAAGAATATCGTTAATGAGCGTGGATTTGCCGCTGCCGGAAACGCCTGTAATGACGATGAAGCAGCCCAGCGGAAACTCGACGGTGACATCCTTGAGATTATGTTCGCGCGCGCCGTGCACGGTGAGTTTCTTGCCGTTCCCGTGGCGGCGTCCGGAGGGCGGTTCGATGCGGACCGCGCCGGAGAGATACTGGCCGGTGAGCGACGCGGGATTCTTTTCGATCTCGCGCGGAGTGCCCGCCGCGACCAAAGCGCCGCCGAGGCGTCCAGCGCCGGGGCCGAGATCGATGACGTAATCGGCGCGCTCGATGGTTTCAGCATCGTGCTCCACCACCAGGACCGTGTTGCCGAGATCGCGCAGCCGCGTAAGCGTGTTGAGAAGCCGGTCGTTGTCGCGCGGATGCAGTCCGATGGAAGGCTCGTCGAGCACATAGAGCACGCCGCGAAGTTTGGAGCCGATCTGGGTAGCCAGGCGAATGCGCTGGGCTTCGCCGCCGGAGAGCGTGGCGGCGGATCGCGCCAGGCTCAGGTAGTTGAGACCGACCGCGGTGAGGAATTCCAGGCGGTTGCGGATCTCTTCGACCACGCGCCCGGCGATCTGCTGCTCGCGTTCATTGAGCTTCCAGAGTTTCACGGCGGCCAGCGCGCGATCAATTGACATTTCGGTTACATCGCCGATGCCAACGCCCTTCACGCGCACCGCGAGGCCGCTGGGGCGGAGGCGGCGGCCGCGGCAATCCGGACAAAGCGCGGGCGACATGTAGTCCATCAGCCACTCGCGATAACCGGGGCCGGCCTCTTCGTACGTTTCGGTGAGGACCTTAATGATGCCGTCGAATCCGTTGCCGCCTTCGAGCAGCAGCGCTTGAGACTTCTTGGGCAAGTCTTCGAACGGCTTGTTGATTTTGATGCGCAGGCGCGCGGCGCCATCGTTTAGCTGTTGCTGCATGTAGGAGGAAGTGGCGCCGGGGCCGAGTCCGCCATCCAGCAGCGGCTTGGAAGAATCGACGATCACTTTCGCGGGATCGAAGCTCCAGGTGCTGCCCAGGCCATGGCAAGTTTCGCACGCGCCAAAGGGGCTGTTGAAAGAGAACGAGCGCGGCTCGAGCTGCGGTATGCTGGCGCCGCAATTGGGACATGCGAGCTTTTGCGAATAGAGCTTTTCTTCGCCGTTGACGACCGCCACCGTGACTAGTCCGTTGGCCAGCTTGGCGGCGGTTTCGATGGAGGCTTCGATGCGTTTTTCGGAGCCGGGCTTGAGCGGAAGACGATCGACCACGATCTCGATGGTGTGGTTCTTGCGCTTGTCGAGCGGGATTTCTTCGTCGAGCGACCGCAGGACGCCGTCGACGCGGGCGCGAACGAAGCCCTGGCGCGAGAGTTTTTCGAGATCCTTTTTGTATTCGCCCTTGCGGCCGCGCACGATGGGCGCGAGGATCATGATGCGCTCGCCCTCGGGCAGCGCGAGGATTTGCTGGAGGATCTGCTCGGTGCTCTGGCGCGAAATTTCGATGCCGCACGTGGGGCAATGCGGGACGCCGATGGAGGAGTAGAGCACGCGCAAATAGTCGTAAATTTCGGTGATGGTGCCGACCGTGGAGCGCGGGCTGCGGTTGGTGGTTTTCTGCTCGATGGAGATGGCCGGGCTGAGGCCGTCGATGGAATCAACTTCAGGCCGCTCCATTTGATCGAGGAACTGGCGCGCGTAGGGCGAGAGCGTCTCCACGTACCGGCGCTGGCCTTCGGCGTAGATAGTGTCGAACGCCAGGGAAGATTTGCCGGAGCCGCTGAGGCCGGTGATCACGGTGAAAGTGTTGCGGGGGATCTCGACGTCGATGTTTTTGAGATTGTGCTGGCGGGCGCCGTGCACGGTGATGCGTTTGAGCATTTGTCGCGGGGGGAGTTCCCATTTTAGCAGGTGGGCGACTGGTTGTTGGTTCTTGGTTGTAGGTGGCGCATGAGGGGGTGACTGGGGATTGGCAGATCGAGGCGGACGTTCAGAATGGGAAGCTGGATGAATCGGCCGAGCGAGCCTTGCGCGACTACCAGGCGGCGCGGGCTACCGAGTTGTGATCCACCGGGCGGCGACCGCGCGGTAGGAGTACGCTCGGCGGATGCGTGCTCACTATGACGAACTCGTGGGTTGAACCGGCACCTCACCATCGCTCGGATCCAAGTTCGCGTCGTCGTCCAAGTTCGCGTCGTTATCAATTCGAGTTGACGAACTCTCGCCTCTGGAAAACGACGAGGCCTGCGCCTGCGCCGCCAGTTTCTCCGGACTGTCCTCAAGCTTTGGCTCGATGGAAACCAGCAACTGACTACGAGGCAGCAGGTAAACGACGTAAATGGATCCTGCCTCCAGCGCGCGATAAGCCGCCAAATTCACCGGCATAGTGAGATACCTCAAGCAGAAGAAGTACTTCTCGATAGGATCGCGGCCATTCGGCCGGTTGATCGTTTCCTCGCGCGCCACCACCCGCCCCTCCTGCGCGGACACTGTTCGGCCCAAGAGATCGAAGTAGAGCGCCAATGGAAAGCGGAACGCCAGCAATATCGCGATCCCCAGAGAAATCAGAATGGAGCCGAGCATGATCACGCCGCCTATCGTTCCACGAGCCTCGAACAGATCCTTGACGTGCGTGAGCTGGTTGATCAAAACCGGCAATGCAGCGTCAAAGGATAGCTGTTGGCTGCTGGATATGATCCGGGTCCACAACACGAAGGGCGCTACTGCAAAGAGCAGCGTCAAGCCGCCGGCCTTAGCGCATCGAATCGCGAGCTGCTTGGTCTGATCCTTGGAAAGCTTTCCGTGGCGGTTGGCCTCCAAGCACTCCGGCGAGAATTTCAGCGCCTTGGACAGCTCTTTTAACACCTTTTCCTTGGAACGGTAAGTTGTGGCGTCCTCAATCACTTTCGATTCACCTGAGTACTACTTTCGACAGATCGACCGCGGGCGGGGGATACTTTAGCTGCATGTTGTCCAGCGCCTGAACCTCGTCGGGATCGAGCTTCTTCAGGTGCACGTTGCTGCCGGGGCGCACGATGCAGTGTCTAGCGAGGTCCATAGGTGTAGTATCACCCCCCGGCGTGATTTTTGGGAGAATTGGCATTTGATCCGGCTATTTATCGTGTTCCTGCTGGCCGCGGCGGCGGTCCTGGCGGCTAAAGCTCCGCTCGACGAGTTTCGGGCGCGCCGCTCCGCACTCCGGCATTCGCTGGAAGGGGCGCCCAATGGGGCAATGGACGGCGTGTTCCTGCTCAAAGGGCAAGTCGAAGGGTACGACCCGCTGTTCCGCTTCGCTCAGGAGCCGAATTTCTACTACCTCACCGGCTGGACCGAACCCGGCGCCGCGCTGCTGCTCACTCCCACGGATGAAATTCTGTTTCTGCCGCGTCACGATGAGCGCGCGGAGCGCTTTCACGGCAAGCGTGCGTCGGCCGATGACTCGGACGCGCATTCAGTCACTGGCTTCGAAAAGGTGCTGCCGATGGAAAAGCTCGAATCCCAGCTGGACGCCGCGTTCGCCGAACACTCGCGAATCTATGCTCCCTTTCGCGAGGTCGCCGATGCCACGCCGCTGATCACCCAACTGCGCCTGAAGAAATCGCCGTCCGAGATTGCCGCGATTGAACACGCCACAGACGTCAGCATCCAGGCCCATCGCGCGGCTTGGAAGCGCTTGGCCGCCGGTCGGTTCGAATACCAGATCGCAGCTACGCTCCTGGATGCCTTTCTCGATGGGGGCTGCGAGGGCCCGGCCTATTCACCGATTGTCGGGTCGGGACCGAACGGCCCCATCCTCCATTACATGGCGAATCAGCGGCGCATGGACCGCGGCGAGCTGGTGGTGATCGACGCCGCAGCCGAGTGCGATGCGTATGCCGGCGACATCACGCGCACGGTTCCGGTGGGAAGCAAGTTCACGCCGCGCCAGCGCGAGGTCTACCAGGTGGTCCTGGGCGCGCAAGAAGCGGTCATCGCCGCCGTCCAGCCGGGCGCGTTGCAGGGTGGCACGGGCGCGTCGCTCACGAAAATCGCGCGCGATTATATGGACGCCCATGGCACGGACCTGCATGGCGAGCCGTTGGGCAAGTATTTCATCCACGACATCGGGCATCAGGTGGGCTTGGGGGTTCACGACCCGCCCGCGAGCGGGCCGCTGGAAGCGGGCATGGTGATCACCATCGAGCCTGGCGTGTACATCAGCGAGGAGCAGATCGGCATTCGCATCGAGGACGTGGTGCTGGTCACCGCCGACGGAGCCAAGGTCCTGAGCGCGGCGCTGCCGAAGGAGCCGGACGAGATTGAAGAAGCCGTCTCCAAGTAAGGCAACCTTGGGGTACGTCGCGATCCTGGGCGCGACCCTGACGCTGGCGATTCTCGCGGGATGGACCGCGCTGGCCGCCCAGATTGACGACTACGCCTACGACTGGATGTTTCGCCTGCATCCGCCCGTCCTGCGCCCGTCCCATGCGGTGATCTTGGCAATTGATGACGACACCTTCAACTCGATGGGCGGCGTCGGCGGCTACCGCGGCATGTGGGCACAGGCCTTCGACCTGGTCAAGCTCGCGAGTCCGAAGGCGGTGGCGCTGGATGTTGTTCTGTCGGACCCCTGGAAAGATCCGGCGGAAGACCAGCGCCTCGACCGCGCCATGCAGGGCGTCAACAACCTGGTTCTGGCGGCGCATTTGGATAAAGGCCGCTGGGAGGATCCGCTGCCCATCTTTCGGCAGCATGCCGCGGCGGTGGGCCACGACGGCGCCGACGAGCTGTCGAGCGACGGCGTCACTCGCGAGATTCCTCTGGAGGAACGGACAGCGGCGGAGCGCCACTGGTCGCTGGCACTAGAAGCATTTCGGCTAGCCGAAGGCGCGCGGATCATCGAGTCGCCCAACGACGTGCAGGTTGGAAGCGAAGTGGTTCCGGCCCCACGAGCCGGTAGCGTCGGCCGGCCTTTGCGCGTCCTGTACACGCGGGAACCGATCCCCATGGTTTCCCTAAAGGACTTGGTGGGCAACCCGGAATTGGCGGCCCGATTCAACGGACGGGTGGTTTTCATCGGCGTCACGTCGATATCGGCCACCTACGACCGCGTCGCCACGCCCTACGGCCAAGGCCGCATCCCCGGCGTGGAGGTTCATGCACAGCTGTTTGAAACCTTGGAACGCGGAATTTTCCTCACGGATGCTTCCAACCTGTCGGTACTCGGCTTCTGCCTAGCCGCCGGGATTATCGCCGGCTTGATCTTCGCGTTTCTTTCCGGCTGGCCGGCCTATGCTGCTGCCGGAGCCTTACTGATCGCCGCGCACGCGACGCCGTTTCTGCTTTTCCGCGCAGGGCTGGTGTTCCCCTTCTTCGCGCCGCTGGCCTCGGCCTGGCTCACGGCAATCGCCGCCGCCAGCTATCAGCATTTTGTAGTACGGCGCGCGTTGAGAGCCTCGGAAACCGAACGCCAGCGCTACCAGCAGGCCATCCACTTCGTCACGCATGAAATGCGAACGCCGCTCACCGCCATCCAGGGATCCAGCGAGCTGATGGGCCGCTACAACCTGAGCGAAGAGAAGCGCAAGCAGATCGCCGAGATGATTAACGTCGAATCGAAACGGCTGGCGCGCATGATCCAAACCTTCTTAGACGTAGAGCGCTTAAGTGACGGCCAAATGGAGCTGAAGAAGGAGCCGTTCGAAGTCCGCGAGATTGTTGAGGCTTGTATCGGACGTGTGCGTCCGCTCGCCGAGCGCAAAAACATTCGTATGCTTACCCGGGACCTGGATGGAAATCTGGAAGGCGATCGCGAACTGATGGAGTACGCCATTTACAACCTGCTCACCAACGCCGTGAAATACTCGCCGGCCGATACTGAGATCACGGTCGCGTGCCGCTTGGCGGCTGCCGGGAAAGACGCCGCTCAACTGCGTCTTTCGGTCCAGGATCAGGGCATCGGTATGGACGCAAAAGAGCTGCGCCAGATCTTCCAGAAGTTCTATAGGACCAAGCGCGCCGAAGCGTCCGGCGAAGCGGGCACCGGTATCGGCCTCGCGATCGTGGAACAGATCGTTCACCATCACGCCGGGAAGTTGGAAGTGACCAGTCAACCGGGCCAGGGTTCCTGCTTTACCGTAGTGTTCGCCGCGCGCGCCACAACAGGAGAGTTCCGACAAATAACGCGCACGTGAACGCGGTGCTGAGCGGCAAGCCTAGGTGAAGCCCATTGCTCAAACCGGGCTCCTCCCGGAAGGCCAGCCAATCGCCCGCCGTCGTCCCCGCGGATCGCACCGCTATGATGGCGAGCCAGTAGCTGGCTTTGGTGGAGCAGCGCGATCGGCTTCCCATGGCGAGGATGACGGCGAAGATTGCGCTTAGCGCCAGAGTGCCGCCTCCGGTGCCAAGATGCAGCTTTTCGGCCACGCAGTCGCCGATGGCGGTGCCCAGTGTGCCGGCGGTAAGCAAAGATGTCCAGTACCAGCCGTCCGCCGCAGGACGTCCAGCTCGATCGGTTCCTGCCGCGGATAGCCGGAGTGGAACTGGCAGGATGACTCTAGAACCTGTATCATCGCGAGACTTGCGATAACCCACGGATAGGGCCATCCGAACGTGTGGGTTGCCAGATCGGCCACATTTGTTGCGGCAGTTCGCAGCACGATCACGACGGCCCAGTACCAAACCTGTGTTGTGCGCGCCGAGCGGCGTTCGCCGGCGATAAGCGCGGCGAAGATTATTGCCAAGGGAAAGAGGCCGAGCCAGTGACCCCAATGCAGGTAGAGCGAAACGAAATCGCCCATGTTGCAACCGAAGACGCTTGCCAAGGATATGCCGGTCCAATAACGCGCGTCGACTACCGGCACGTTTGCGTACTGCATTCGTGGAAAGATCGAAGGCCGGTCTAAAACCGCTGCTGGTTGATTCACGAAGCGATCTCCCGACACCGTTTTCATCAACCAGCGCCACCTGAGCGGCAACTGATTTCCATGCCATCTTCGACCGGGAACGCGACGGAGACATAACCATTCTCCGGGTCGCGGACGTAGCTCAAATAGTCCGCCATCGACGGGAGGTTGATATCGTCTCCGATGACCAGCGCGCCGTCCGTTAAATGCGGTTCCAGAAGTTTGAGCACCGGCAGGCACAGGTCTTTCCATCCATCGAGAAGAGCGAAACCGATTGGCCCTGCCACCGTGCGGAGCGTCTCCAAGGCGTCGCCCTGTAAAACTGTCACCGTGTCGGAAAGGCCAGCTTCGAACAGATTACGACGAGCGGCGGCGACCTTGGCCGCGCTCAGCTCAGTGCTGTAAATATGACCCTTGCCGTTATCGGCTACCGCCGAGGCGAGATAAATCGTGGAGATGCCGAACGAGGTTCCAAACTCGACGACAGTGTCCGGGCGGCTCGCTCTGACCAGCGCATACAGCAGTTGGCCGCCGCGGGCGGAGATCGGCATGTAGACGCCGGCCTTCGCGTCGGCACGTTCTTGCGGGGAGCCCGCCTCGAACGAAGAGCTCGGTGGCGCGGCGGGTGGCGACGCCTCTTGCATCGCGCTCGCTGCAAACAGCCGGTCCAGCGCGGCGCGTACTTTGGGAGCGTATAACGTTGCCATGGAAATCCCGATTGCGCCATTCATCGCGCGGAGCCAGCCCAGGCCATTCCGTCCGCACTATTGCCAACATCGATGAGACTCTTCACCGACCAATCGGAAAGGTCTATGGCCGCAACCTTTTTGCTCCGGATGCAGGAGACATACGCGATTTTGTCGTCAGGCGAAATCACGATCTCATGCGGCACTTTAGGCAGGGGGATCGTGCGGACCACTTGCAGCGTTCTCATATCGATGGCTGATACCTGCGATGCAGAGGGAACGCAAACCAACAGCCAACGTCCATCGCGACTGCTAGCTGTGCCGTATCCCGCGGCAGCCAGAGGAATCCAGTTCTTCACCTTGTTAGTGGCAGTGTCGATCACGGCTAACCGCGGTTTCGCTTGATCGGCCGTGAATACCCATTTGTCGTCAACGGATATCGAAATCCGCTGTACCGTCGTCGAGATCGGTACGACGGATACTAACCTGCGTGCCCGAATATCCAGCACCGATACGGTGCCGGGGCCGACGTTGGCTGTGTAACCAAATCGTCCATCGTGAGAAATGACCAGCATGTGAGATTCTTGTTGACCGGTTGGGATCGCCCCCACGATCTGCAAGGTTCTGGGATTGATGATGGTTACCGTCTGGTCGAGTTCCGTGGTTACGTACAGCAGCCCGTCTTTCGGGTTCATCACCGCGCAGTGCGGGCGCACGCCGTGTCCAAAATCAAGACGGCCGACCACTTTGCGAGATGCAATGTCGATAACCGCCATGTCTCTGCCATCGGTTCCCGCCTCCCCCACGCTGGCGTCGCCGTAAATAGGAACGTAGGCAGTCCTGCCATCTAAGGAAACCGCCACCTCATGACCCGTGGTGCCGCCTTCGGCAATCCTCGCCACTTGTGTGGCGATGCGCGGATCGACAATGCCAAGGTCGGCGTCCGCCTGGTTGGCAACCAGCAGGACACCGGCCGGCGCGTCGGCGGCCTTGATATGCGGAGGAAATGCGAACATCAAACCAAACAGGAACGCGCTGAGAAGAGTGAAGTACATACCAACATGCTAGACGAAACGGTCCGTCTTGTCAAGAAAGACGTGAATCGCACCTGCTAGTCGGACTTAGATACTCTACTCTAGAGCAGATGGCGCGTCCCGTCTTGTCAACGCGTTGAGAGTGATCATGCCAAAAACTGTCAGGCCAAAACCAGCCAAAGAAAAAGATAAAACCCCTGCCACGCCGCGCACGAAGGCGGTTGGCTCCCGCCGCGCCAGGCATTCCGGAAATCGCTACGGCCGCAGCGAAGAAGCGCGCCAGGCTGTGCTGGAAGCGGCCGACAATCTGCTGGCGGAGATCGGCTTCGCCGCTGTCACCATCGAGGGCATTGCCGCGCGTGCGCGCGTCGGCAAGCAGACCATCTATCGCTGGTGGCCGTCGAAAACCGATGTCCTGATGGACGCCTTCCTCGACGACGCGGTCCAGCATTTGAAACCGCAAGATTCCGGCGATCTTGGCCGTGACCTGCGAGCCCACCTGCGCCATCTGGCCGAGTTCCTGACTCAGTCGGACGCGGGTGCGGTCTTTCGCGCATTGGCCGGCCAGGCGCAGCACGACCCCAAGATGGCCGAACGGTTTCGAAGAGACTATCTCGGGCAGCAGCGCCAGGTGGGCCGCGTGCCTTTTCAACGCGCCATCGAACGCGGTGAGCTACCCGCGGACACCGATATCGACCTCGCGGTAGATCAACTGGTAGGCCCTATTTACTATCGTGTGCTGGTGACGGGTGAGGCCGTAGGCCTCAAATTCAGGGACTCCCTTGTGACTGCCTTACTGGGCCGGTCAGTTACCAAGCCGCAACCTGCCGAGCCGCGACTGACCGAGCCGCGACCGACCGAGCCCGAGCCGCGACCGTGAGGGAGCCGGTGCGCGATGGCCTGCTAGTCTAATAATGTAAGGCGGCGTAAAAGTGCAGCGACTTCTGGTGGTTGAAGACGACAATTCCGTCCGAAATACGATCCGGACTTTTCTCGAATTGGAAGGCTATGCCGTGGATGCCGTTTCCTCCACCCGAGAAGCCTTGGAGCGTCTGGGCGCCGACACCTATCCGATCGTCATCTCGGATATCTACATCGATGAACGCACCGGCTTAGATGTGCTCGCCAGCGCGCGCAAGAACAATCCCGATTGCGCGGTGATTCTGATGACCGCCCGCGGCACCATCGAAACGGTGATGAAAGCCACGCAGGGCGGCGCGTTCGACTACATCGCGAAGCCGTTCGAGCTGGACCGCATGCTGGACACCGTGAAGCGCGCCGAAGCTTCGGTCGGGCAGCACCAGGATGACAAGGATTCCGAAATCGACGATCTGCCGGAAAGCGAAATGGTAGGCAGCTCGCCCAAAATGGTCGAGATCTATAAGACTGTTTCGCTGGTGGCGCCCACCAACGCCACGGTGCTGCTGGAAGGCGAAACCGGCACCGGCAAGGAAATGATCGCGCGCATGATTCACAACAACAGCGCCCGCGCCCACCAGCCCTTCGTCCCGGTGGACTGCGGATCCATCGCGCCGTCGCTGCTCGAGAGCGAATTGTTCGGCGCGCTAAAAGGCGCTTACACCGGCGCCGATCGCGATCGCATGGGCGTTTTTGAGGCAGCCAACAATGGCACCGTATTCCTGGACGAGATCGGCGATCTGGAGCTTGGCTTTCAATTGAACCTGTTGCGATTCCTGCAGGAAAAAGAGATCCGGCCGCTGGGCTCGCCGCGCGGGAAAAAGGTAGACGTGCGCGTGGTTGCGGCGACGAATCGCGATCTGCAAAAGATGGTGGACCAGGGCAAGTTCCGCGAGGACCTGTGGTATCGCCTGAACGTGGTTCGCATTATCTTGCCGCCCTTGGTGGAGCGGCGCGGCGACGTTCCGCTTCTGGCGCACTATTTTCTGAAAAAATACAACGAGCGCTATGGCCAGCAGGCCAAAATCACCGAGTCGGCGCTGCGGGCGCTCGAAAACTACAGTTGGCCGGGAAACGTCCGCCAACTTCAGCACATGATCGAGCGGCTGGTGATCGTGACTCCGCAGGGGCGCATCGACGACGCTGCAGTGCGCGAAGCCATCGAGCTCACCGAGCCTCGCGACACTGCCAGCGAGAGCCTGGCCGATACGGAAGCCGACCAGATCCGGCGCGTTCTCGCGGCCACCGGCGGCAACAAGAGCCGTGCAGCTAAGATTCTGGGAATCGAGCGGAAAACGCTGTACCGCAAGCTGGAACGCATGTCTATCTGAACCGAGCGCGTCAGCAAGCGGCATTCGCTCAGAACAAAGCAACTAACACCCTGTCATTTCGCGCGGGGGCGTTCACAGGATACAAGGCGGGTAAAACGGACTTCAATCCGCGGCTAAGATTCGCGGTAGGGGGCGCGGCTGGGAGCAAGAACCGATGGCCCGCATGACGGCCTCTACGCGCTGTGGATATTGTGGGCGCGGATTGTACATCTGTAGCTTGCCGTCGACGTCCTTGCCCTTGTATCTGCGCGATTTTCCAAGCTGAGCCGCTACGTAGTGGATCCCCGCCCGCACCGACGGAAAGCGCTCCCGGCACGAATCCCATCCGAAAACGTTGTTGTTCCTATAATCCTTGCCTCCGCTCGATTCAATGAAGGAGATGCTCGGCAGCAGCCTCCAATCCAGCTGGTTTTGGTCGGCCGCCACCAGAAAATCATTGGCTGAGTCTTTTAGCGGACAGTCGCGATCGGCAAAGAACTTCTTCAGTTGGGACAGCCGCGGATCGTTCTGGTTCAAGGACGGCTGCGCTCGATACTGCTGAACGCTGGTTGTGAATGGCGCGGCCAGCAGTCCGGTAATCAAAAGAAAATCCCTCATTACGTCATTCCTCTCCGGGCTTGGCTCCAGGCTGAATACGCCTGGTTTTTGAAAATCGCTGAAAACGAAAGAGTTAGGTAAAGCCTAAGCAGTTAGTTGTTTAAAATCAGCCACTTAGCAGCTAGTAAGGTTATGTCCGACCCCGCAAGTATAGCACGCTGGGCGGGATGTCAAGCGGGGCCGGAAACTAGGCCCGCCGGCGGCTGTAGCCATGGCCGACCGTTCCTAAGTCCGCCAGCACGGCGAGCAAGAGGAATAGCAGGTTGATGCCCGCCACCGGCAAGCCGCTATTGACCATCCAGGCGTACACCAGCGTTGTGAATGGCAGGAATAGGAAGCCCAGGATTAGGAGGATGATGCTATGGAAGGCGCGATCCAGGTAATGCGTGAACAGGAACAGGAGCGCCAGCGCGACGCGCGGGAAAAGCATGATCACGATGAGGAATAGGCAAGGCATGGGTGGCCGTCCCCCCTTGGACGCGGGCTCGCCGCGAGTGTTTCAACTCGTGACATCATAACGCAAACATTTCGGTGCTGAGTTCGCGGACGCGACGTTCGGCCGGGGTTTAGACAGCGGCGCTGGCCACGATCTGTTCGGCGCCGCGCGATCGCAGCTTGGACCCGATCCACACCGCGAGCGGAAATAGCACCAGCAGCCCGAACGCGTACCAGTGCGGCTCGGTGTGCCAGTTCAGGACAGTTGCGACGACACCCATAATTTCGCCGAAGATCATCAGCCCCAGCGTGGCCGTGCGAAGGGAGGCGCGTGCGATCGCGGCGCACAAGTATCCGCCGGCGATCGAGTACAGCGTGTTGGTAAAGGTCAGTATCGCGAAATAATACAGGGGCGGCGGTGTCATGGCCCGGAAGCCCGGGATCGCGGCCGCGAAGATCAGGTCCGTGAGAACCACCAGGACTCCAACCGCGACATATCCGGCCAAGACCGCTCCTATGATGCGCACCATTTGGTCTCATATCATAGCGCATTGGCTCGCGGCGCTCGATGTACAATCGAAGGGGTCGGCCTGCCGGTATGAGCTTGGCCATCGAACAAATCGCCCGCGAAGAAGTCGTGATCCTGACGCTCAGGGGAAAACTCACGTTTCGCGAATCCGATAGCACCTTTGAAAGGATTCAGGCGCTCCGCGTGGCGGGCCATTTGAAGGTGGTTCTGGACCTGACGCGCGTGCATTACGTCGATTCCACCGGCCTCGGCGCGATCGTTGGCGGCTATACTTCCTTAACCAAGCAAGGCGGCACGCTGAAGTTGGTCAACCCCAGCCAGCGCACCATGGAACTGCTGCGGATGACTCAGCTGAACACCCTGTTCGAGATTTTCAATGAAGTACGGGACGCCGTGGACAGCTTCGCTCCGCGCGCAAGGTCCAGCAGTTCGACATCTTCCGCCTGATCACGAAGGCGGCTGGGGAGAGTGCTGGGGAATAGGGGATATTGTTGTGGCAAATTTCGATGAACTTGCGCAGACGCGTGAAATGGTCAATAGCCGCTACGACGACCTGAAAAACGGCAGGGTGAAGCCCATTGATGGTGAAGCGTTTTTTGAGAGCCTTCGCCGGCGGGAAGATGAGCTGTTGAAGAAACAGTAACCGTGGCGCGGGTTTTGACCTTCATCCCCTCGCGGCCCAAGACATTCGCGGGCTTGTGCCTTTTCCGGATCAAGGCCATAAACGCCCGGACCTGACTTCGCGCCCTCTGCGCTTTACCGTGGTACGCGAATATCTGATTGCATATGCGCCCGCCGAAAAGCCTTTGTGGGTTGTGGCCGTGATCCACGGACGGCGTAGCCCTCGCGTGATGGCCGCGATTCTCAGAGGTAGAGAATAAACCACCCTTTTAGTCCGAAGCTAGTCTCGAGCGAGCACCTAAGCACGCGGGCGGGTGCGTTTCAGACGGCTCGCGCGGTATCGCTCGTAAGGAATGGCTTTTTCATTCTGGCGCGATACAAGATCGGCCCAGGCCTTCTCCCAGATGGCTCCGTGTATTTTCAGGTCGATTAGAACGGCCACTCTGCGCCCCTTCTCGTCAATGACAAAGCGGACTCCACGCATGGCTTCATTGTCCTTCAGGCGATGGCTTGCGCGCACCTATTTTCTATTCTCTCCACCGGCCGGTAAGGAGCTTGCGGGCGTCAAGAGTCACGGTCATAATTGGGGCGTGGACAAGACCATCCATCTTCCACGCTCACGGCGTTAAGCATCTCATCATGGGCGGCTATTCCGTCGCGTTGCAACCGGAGCCCGAATGAACAGACACCAGATTGTCGCCGAGATAAAGCGCATTGCGCTCGATGATGGCGGTCAAGCGCCAGGTTTACGGGCTTTCTCGCGCACAACCGGAGTAAGGAAGTCGGACTGGTACCCACACATTTGGCTCCGCTGGGGCGATGCCTTGGTTGAGGCCGGGTACGCTCCGAACCTGTTCCAGACGAAAACGAGCGATGAGGCCCTGATTGAAAAGTACATCGAGCTCGCAAGAGAGCTGGGAAGGTTCCCGATTCAGGGCGAGATTCGGCGCAAGGCAAAGACCGACCAGTCTTTCCCGCACCACGGAGCGTTTAACCGGTTTGGAGGAAAGGCCAGGTTGCTTTCACGCGGTTGCCGCACATTGTCGAAAAGCCACGGGATTCGAGGACGTCCTCGCGCTCTGCGTCGAGCAGGAGAATACTTCGGCGCGGGCACCGAGGGAAAAGCGGGAACGCGAAGGTAAAGTTGCGACGGGTTTCGTATATCTCATGAAGTCCGGTCCCCATTACAAAATCGGACGCACAAACTCCGTTGGTCGTCGAGGCAGCGAGTTGACCATTAAGATTCCAGTTCCGCCGAAGACTATTCACAGCATCGAAACCGACGACCCCATCGGAGTGGAGTCGTACTGGCACAGGCGATTCGCTGATAAACGTGGAGAGGGTGAATGGTTCGCGCTGTCGCTGGAAGACGTGATCGCATTCAAGCGCTGGAAGCGAATTGTTTAGCCCATTAGGCACTGGAGCGAACCCACGCCGAGACCACGAAACACAGCGCATGCCCCTGCGCTTCAACCTGTAATCAAACCGTAAAACATTCGCCGCTGAGTCACCCGCCCTCCGCCGCTACAATAGAATCAGCGATGGTCATCGACGGCATCTATTACGCCCTGGCGTTCTCCGCCGGTGGCGCCCTGCTCTGGTACTTGATCCATCCGGCGCTCGCCGCGCCGCTGTTCCTGATCGCCCTCTTCTGCCTGTATTTCTTCCGCGATCCGGATCGAGCCATCCCTGACGGACCCGTCGCCGTCTCCCCGGCTGATGGCAAAGTGGTGAGCGTAATCGGCGACGGCGCCGAATGCACCCGCATCAGCATCTTCTTGAACGTTTTCGACGTTCACGTGAACCGCGCGCCCATCGCCGGCAAAATCACTGCGATTGAATACACCAAGGGCCAGTTCCTGGTCGCAAGCCGCGAGATCGCCAGCGCCCAAAACGAGCGCAACACATTCACGATCGCGGGCGCCATCGCGGGCCAGAACACCTGCGTCCGTTTTTCCCAGATCGCTGGATTAATTGCCCGTCGCATCGTGTGCTACAAGAAACCTGGCGACGCCGTGGCCAAAGGCGAGCGCGTGGGGCTGATCAAATTCGGCTCGCGGGTCGACATCTTCCTGGGGCCCGAGTGGGACATTAAGGTACGAACTGGCGAACGCGTGGCCGGAGGCTCCAGCATCCTCGCCCAGCGAAGGTTGACGTGATGGGGTTAACGTAATGGGGCCGGCGTAATGGCGCAGCTCACGTTCAAAGGGCGTTTTTTCGATTCCCGTCCGCCCGCGCGGCGTCCCCGGCGCGCGGCCTACGCGCTTCCCACGCTGTTCACCGCCGGCAATATTTTTCTCGGATTCATCGCGATCATCCGCTCGGTGGAGGGCGCGCTGCTGGGCGCCAGCGGACAACTCGGCAACAATTCGCATTTCGAAGTGGCCGCCAAGGCCATCGGCGCCGCGGTGGTGCTGGATGGATTGGACGGCCGCATCGCCCGCATGACCAATACCGTCAGCGCCTTTGGCCGCGAAATGGATTCGCTCGCCGACGTCATCACCTTCGGCATCGCTCCCGCCGTGCTCGCGTTCACCTGGGGTGTCGAGTTCGTCACGCCTGGCGGATTCTTGATGGACCACCGCGCAGGCTATTTCCTCGCCTTTATCTTTCTGCTATGCGGCGCGGCGCGGCTGGCCCGCTTCAACGTCCAGACCAATCCCGTTCCGGCCAATCCCGGGCGTCCGGACCGCAAATATTTCGTCGGCCTTCCCATTCCGGCCGCTGCGGCCATCATCGCAGCCATTGTCTATGCCACCGACAGCGTACCGCTCGGATGGTGGATTCACTCGGCTTTGTGGCTCGGCCTGCTGGCTTTGCTTTCGTTCCTGATGGTGAGTACCTGGCGCTATCCCAGCTTCAAGGAGATGCACCTCAAGGGCCCGCGCTCGCCGCTCATTGTGATTCTGTTCGGCGCGCTCATCTACCTGGTCTGGAATTATTCGCAGCCCGTGCTGCTGGCGCTCGCCAGCGTCTACGTCGCCACCGGCATCGTGATTCGAGCCGCGGGCATCATCCGCCGCCGCTTCCGTCCGCATAATCCCCCGCCCCCGCAGCCGGCGCCGCCGCAACCGGAGCATCAAGCCGGCTAATGCACACTCATCGCAGCAGTCAAGGCGGCAGTCCGCGGAGCACCATCGCGATTGTCGGCGGCGAATCGCTCCTGGGCAAGGAAGTCCATGAGTTGCTGGAATCCCGCAAAGTCCATGCCACTCTCAAGCTGGTCGCGGCCATCGAGGTGGAAGATGCGCCCAAAGGCGTTGCTAGTATTCTTACGCGCGGCCCTACGAGCGCGATGGATGAGCCTCTGGTGATGGCGTCCATCGAATTGGCCGATCTGGGATCGGCGCGGGTGGTCATCCTGGCCGGATCCAAAGCATCCAGCCTCAAAGCTTACGAAAAGATTCGCGGCGCTCAACCGGCTCCCGCCGTCATCGATCTCAGCGGCGGTCTGGAAGATCTGGCGGAGGCACGTCTGCGCGCCCCCATGGTTGAGCCTTCCGGCGGCCACGCTAAAGAGGGTGTTCAAACCATCGCGCACCCCGCCGCCATCGCATTGGCCTTGCTCCTGACGCATCTGCAGAAAGCCGGGGCGATACGCCGTTCCGTGACCGAAATTTTCGAACCGGTGAGCGAGCGCGGCCAGGCCGGCATCGAAGAGCTGCAAAAGCAGGCCGTCGCGCTGCTATCCTTCAAGCCCCTGCCGAAAGATGTATTCGATGCGCAGGTCAGCTTCAATATGCTGTCGCAATATGGCTCCGATGCGCCGCTCTCGATCGAGGAGATCGAGCAAAAAATCGACCGTCACCTGGCCAGCCTGCTGGCATCGAGCGGCGCTCCCATGCCCTCGCTGCGTCTCATCCAGGCGCCCGTGTTCCACGGCTACAGCATCTCCGCCTGGGTAGAATTTGAAGAGACCCCCGGAATGGATGCCATATTCCAGGCGCTGGCATCGGCCCACATCGACGTCCGCACCAAGGACCATGAGCCGCCCACCAACGTCGGCGTGGCTGGGCAAGGTGGCATCACCGTCGGCTCCATCACGCAGGATCGCAATCAGCTGCGCGCCTGGTGGTTTTGGGTAGTGGCGGACAATCTGCAAATCGCGGCCGAAAACGCCTGGGAGGTGGCACGTGGATATTTGGACACCCTTTAATCCAATCTTATGAGCACGATCCTCCTGCTGTCGTTGTCGAACATCTTCATGACCTTCGCGTGGTACGGGCACTTGAAATACGGTCACGCGTGGCCGCTATGGAAAGCGATACTGGTCTCGTGGGGGATCGCGTTGCTCGAATACTGCTTGGCGGTGCCGGCCAATCGCCTCGGCTATGGCGAGTTCTCGGGCTTTCAGTTAAAGACCATTCAAGAGGTTGTCACCCTCATCGTTTTCATGATCTTCGCGATCACGTTTTTGAAGGAGAAACTCGCGTGGAATTATATTGTGGCGTTCGCCCTTCTCGGCGCTGCCGCGTTTTTCGCGTTTGCGTTCAAGGCGCCCGCGCCGGCAGCCTGACATTGCTCATCGCGGTTTGCGTGGCGCTGGGCTCATGCGGTTATCATGTGGCCGGCAAGGCCGACCTGGTGCCGAAGGACGTTCATACCATCGCCATCCCCCCTTTCACCAATGCCTCCGTTAAGTACAAGCTCACCGACTCGCTTCCCGAAGCCATCAGCCGCGAATTCATCACCCGCACCCGCTACAAGCCTGTCAACGATCCAACCCAAGCCGATGCCGTGTTGACCGGCGTCGTGGTGCGGTACGTCGCTTATCCGACGCTGATCAACCAAGCCACCGGGCGTACCAGCGGCCTGCAAATCGTCGTGGTCTTGAACGTGAGCCTGACCGAGCGCGCCACCGGCAAAGTCATTTTCGCGCGCCCCTATTACGAAGCCCATCAGCGTTACGAGCTCTCCACCACCAACAATTACCAATACTTCGACGAGAGCGGCGCCGGGTTGCAGCGCTTGAGCAAGGACGTGGCGCGCGATCTGGTCACCTCCATTCTCGAAAATTTCTAGGCCTGGAGAACTCTTGAGCCCCGATCAATTTTTGCAGCGGATCCAAAAGGCGCCGCCCGCGCCCGTGTACCTGTTTCTTGGGCCCGAGGTGTATCAATTGAGGACTTGTCGTCAAGCGTTGGTTGAAAGAGTGCTTGGGGTGGACAGGATCGCCCCGGAAGATCGCGAGAACGGCCTGAGCCGTCACGATCTGGAGGAAACCACGCTAGCAGCGGTTTTGGACGATGCGCGGTCGCTATCGCTGTTCGCGCCCAACCGGGTGGTGTGGGTCTCGGGCGCTGAAAGCGCTCTGCCCCGCGGGCGTGCCGCGAGCGATGACGAAAACGCCGCCGCAGCCGATTTAGCGGCCTATCTGAAGCATCCGAATTATCCACCAGGATGTGTGCTGGTGTTCGAAGCCAGCCGCTACGACTTCGAAGGCGAAGACCGCGCCAAAATCGAGCGCGTCCAGAAATTCTATTCCGCCATTCCGGAGGTGGTCGAGCTGCGTCCTTACACGCTCGAGTCCGCCCGCCGGCTGGCGCAGGATCTCGCCAAGGAAGCCGGCCTTGAAATCGGGCTCTCCGAAATCGGACTGCTGGTGGAATCGCTGGCCGCCGACGCCAGCCGCATCGCCAACGAGATCGAAAAACTGCGGCTTTACACGGCTAGCTCGCAGAAAGGTGCCAAACGCAAAGTCACTGCGGACGATATTCTACGCTTGGTTCCGAACGCGCAGGCATCCACTATTTTCGCGCTGGTCGGGGCCTTGGGACGAGGTGATCGAAAGCGGTCGCTCGATAGTCTCGACACGCTGCTGCGCGAAGGCGAGTACCTGCCCTTGGCGTTGACCTTCCTCGCCACCCAGTTCCGGCTGGCCATGGCAGCTCGCGAGGCCGGGCTCAAAACCTCGCAGCAAATTCAGGCGCATTTCACCAAGCAGGGCGTTCGCATCTGGCGCGATCGCGCCGAGCAGGTGCAGCAGACTGTCAGCGCTTTCCCCAACGAGAAACTGGCGCGCGCCATCCAAAAGGTCTACTGGGCGGACAAAGCGTTGCGAGACACGCGTCCCGACGACCGCGTGGTGATGGAAGAGTTGGTCCTGAGTCTGACGAACTGAACGCCAGTCCGCCCTACGCCAGCGCCTTGAGCCTGGCCTGTATCCGGCTCTTGTAGCGCGCCGCCGTGTTCTTCTTGATGATGCCCCAGCGGGCCGAGCGGTCGATCAGCGAGAACGTGGCCGGCAGCGCATCCTGCGCGCCTTTGGCGTCCTTATGCTCGATCAGCCGCCGCACCGAACGGATCTGGTGGCGGAGCCGTGATTTGCGGAGGCGGTTGACCATGGTCTTCCGCTTGGTCTGGCGCATGCGCTTCAGCGCTGAAAAAGTGTTTGCCATTCTTGTTCAGACTTCAGGATACCGTAAGCGCGGGCCGAAACTCAACGCGCTCGCAGCGGCCAAGGGCAAAGGACCCTTTGTCGCGGTACTATGGGTGGCGAAGGCATATCTTGCGATGGCTGAACGCGTACGTCAGGAAAAAGAGCACGTTCATGCGCTGCTGGAGCGGCTTGCGCCAAGCCAGTTGAGCGCTCTACGCGGCCTCCTTGAAGCAATGCTGGAACCAATCGATCGATCGATCGCCGCTGCGCAGCTGGAGGAGCAAGAAATCGCGCCTAAGACAGCCAAGGAGTTGGACCGCGCGAAGGGTTCGATAGATGAAGGCCGGGGAATCGTGCATGAGGACATTTTGCGGGAGTTCGGTGTGACCCCGCATGCATGAGCGATCCCAAGAGGACCGTCATCTGGGCTCCTGAAGCCCGAGACCCAACTTCGAGCAGTTGATCGCAAAATCGCGTTGGAAATCCTCCGCGCCGTCGATGAATTTCTCACGTCTGGAGTAGGCGATGTGAAAAAGCTCCGTCCGCCGAGGGACGAGTTGCGTCTGGGTGTAGGCGACTATCGGGTTTTCCTTTTACCAACTGGCGGAACGCTCGATAAGGATCATCGGTGTAAAGCATCGGTCCGAAGCTTATCGATAGCAGCGTGTTGCCGCGAGCCCTCAAGCCACGGCCAAGCGAACATCCTGAATCAGCGATATTCATTGCAACTACCGCCAGTGTAACCAATCCCCAATCCCTAACCCCATCCCGTCTTGCCCGGCGCCGCCGGGGGCAAAACCGCTAAAGCTTTCCCCCTAGGGACCGATAGTACAAGTGGATGCCTCTCACGGAGATATCGCCGGAACTGGCAGACGCCGCTGACGTACTCAGCGACCAGTTGCGCGTTCATCTGCACCGTCTGGCGGTCTGCTTGTTGCCGCACGCGGAAACGCTCGACCGCCGGTTCCTCGCCAAGCTGAAGCGCGACAAGTTCGGACCGCGCCAATTCGACGCGAAAATCCGCGCGGCGCTCGCTGCCATCACGCCCGGCGCCGCCGCCCGCATCCTGGCCAGCGGCCAGCCACCGATCAAGTTCATCGAACAGGTGGAATATAATGGCCGGCGCCTGGCCAAGTTGAATCTCCCGCCCAGCGGCATCGTGGAGGCGCTGCAGGAATATGACCGCCTGCTCACGCCCCTGCTCCGCAAACTGCTCCCCAACGAGTACGCGAACTTGCAGTGGGTGCGAGAGCAACTGCATTTCTGCGTGATTCTCACGCTGAACAACGCCTACTACCAGGTTCGCGAGGCCGAAACACAGGCGTTTTATGAGCTGTTCCGCGTCGAGCTGGAATCGCGCAATTTGGATGAGCTGCTGCGCCGCTTCCTGGATTCGCTGGTCCACGTTTGTCATGCCGACGCCGGCCATCTCTATTTGCTGAACGACAAACGCACCGCTTGGGTGTTGCGGGCTCAGGCTCGCACCCGCGGCCAGCCCCGCCCCGCACTAGCCGAAGTTCCGAATGGCCGCGCCAAGATGCGGACGCTGGCCCATTCCCGGCAGATCGAAATCAAAGAGAGCGGCGCCTCTGGCCTGCTGCTCGACCGAGCCTGGAAGGACCAGTTTCAGACCGTGTGGTCCATTCCGCTGGCCACCGGGCGACGCACCGCCGGCGTCATGCAATTCGGCTTCTCGAAGTCCTACGAGTGGCTTCCGCGGGAGCAAGAGCTGCTGGCCGCCGCAGCCGAGCGCTGCTTGATGGCCGCCGAAAAGGCCCGCCTCATGGAAGACCTCGCGGCGCGCGAGGAGCAGATCCGCCAGCTCGCCGAGCACATGCTGCACGTCGAGGAGATGGAGCGCCGCCGCATCAGCCGGGAGCTGCACGATGAGGCCGGCCAGTCGCTGCTCTGCATCCGGCTCCAAATTGAGTTGCTGGAACAAGCCCTGCCGTCTGAACACGTGGAATGGATCCGCAAGCTGCGGGACGCCCGCGACCTCACCGAGCACACCATCCTCGAAATGCGCCGCTTGATCGCCGCCTTGAGTCCGGCCGTGCTCGAACAGCTCGGTTTGGGCGCTGCTTTGCGCCAGTTGGTCAACCGCTTCCGCCGCCTCAATCCCATTCGTGTCAAGCTGTTGCTCGGCCGCATGGGCCGTCTCCCACAACATACTGAAATTATTATTTATCGGCTGGTGCAAGAGTGCTTCAACAACGTCGCGAAACACTCCTCCGCCAGCAGCGTAAACATTTCCGTCAGTTCGGCCGATGGATGGGTGAGACTGGCCGTTGAGGACAACGGAGTCGGGTTTAGAGTCGAGGAGGCGCTGGCTCGGAAGGACTCGTTTGGACTTTCTGGCATGAGAGAGCGCGTTGCCCTACTTGGTGGCAGGTTTGAAATTCGTAGTCGTCCCAGAAGCGGGCCCGGCAGTAAGGCCGGCGATGGGACCAGTACTGGGAATGGTTGGGTTGATCGTAAGAAAACGGGTCGGGGGACCAAGATCCTGATCCGGCTGCCGGTGGCAAAGGAACCGGCGCTCAGTTCGATCGAGCCAATCGCCGCCAAGCCGATGGGAGGAAGAACCGCGCGGAGAATCAGGGCGGCCGGAGCGTAGCCCGGCAAGCTGGAACCCGCAGGCGGAAAGCTCAAGCTAAGGAAAGGGATTCGAGTTTCGAACTCGGGTACACGTTATGGCAAAGACTCGCATCATGTTGGCGGACGATCACACGCTCTTCCGCCAGGGCATCCGAACCCTGATCTCCACCGAGGCGGACATGGAAGTGGTCGGCGAAGCCTCCAATGGCGGCGACGCCGTCGAGAAGGCCACCGAGCTCCGTCCGGACGTCGTGCTGATGGACATCGGCATGCCGGGCCTCAGCAGCTTCGAAGCCACGCGCCAAATCAAGAAAAACCGGCCCGAAACCAAAGTCTTGTTTCTCACCATGTACGACGATGAAGACTACCTGGTGGAAGGTATGGAAGTGGGCGCCAGCGGCTATGTCCTCAAAGACAGTCCGTCGGCCCAACTCGTGGCCGCCGTTCGAGACATCTGCCGGGGCGGAAGTTATTTGAGCCCGCGCATGCTCTCTCAACTGGTGGACGATTTCCGCTCGCGCATCAAGTCCGCCAACCGCCTGCCGCGCTTTGCCACCCTCACCACGCGCGAACGCGAAGTCCTCAAGATGCTGGCCGAGGGAAACTCGGTGAAGGAAATCGCCTGCGATCTGAACTTGAGCGTAAAGACCGTGGAAGCGCACAAATTCAACCTGATGCGCAAGCTCGATATCCACAACAAGGCGCAGCTTGTGCAGTACGCCATCCAGAAGAAGATCATCAAGATCCCGAACCTGGCCTAGAACACCCGAGAGTTGCGCGCGCCCCGCGTCTGCGCGCGTTACCATAAAGCCGGTGTGAACCGGCCCATCCTTACAGTACCCGTCCAGAAAGTAGACGGCGATTCCTTCGCGCCCGTTCAGGACCTGCTGGCCGTCGAAGAACCCCTCGAAATCCGCCTCGGACAAAAGCCCGTCTCCATCACCATGCGGACCCCGGGCCACGACTTTGAACTGGCCGCCGGCTTCCTTTTCACTGAAGGCATCCTGCACGACAGGGCCGAAATCCGCGAGGTTCGCTGGTCGCCCCCGCCCAATGGAAACGCGGGCGCCAACCCGCGCCAGCTTGGCAATTCGGTCACGGTGGAACTGAATCCCGGCGTAGAACTGGATCTCGATCGCTTGGAGCGCCACTTCTACACCAGCTCGAGCTGCGGCGTCTGCGGCAAGGCGTCCATCGAAGCCATCCAGATGCAGGGTTGCCCGGTGCTCCCGCGCAACGCGCCGCTGGTCGAAACCACCGTTATTCATCATCTGCCCGAAACGCTGCGGCGCGAGCAGCCGGTCTTCGAACGCACCGGCGGCCTGCACGCGGCGGCGCTCTTCTCGCCCGATGGAAAACTCCAGCTCTTGCGCGAAGATGTCGGCCGCCACAACGCCGTCGACAAGTTGGTCGGCGCTGAGATGCTCGCTGGCCGTACGCCGCTCAGCGGCCGCCTGCTGCTGGTCAGCGGACGCGCCAGCTTCGAGCTGGTTCAAAAAGCGCTGATGGCCGGCATCCCGATCCTGGCGGCGGTCGGCGCGCCGTCCAGCCTCGCGGTCGAAACCGCGCAGCGCTTCAATATGACTCTGCTCGGCTTTGTTCGCGACGGCCGTTTTAATATCTATTCAGGAGCATCCAGAATCCAATGAAACTCCGCATCCAGGGAAACTCGCTGCGGTTGCGCCTAAGCCAATCCGAAGTGGCGCAGTTCAGCAAGACCGGTTTCGTCGAGGATAGCGTCCAGTTCGGGCCCGGCGCTAGTTTCGCTTACACGCTCGAATCGTCATCGGCTATCCCCGCGGCCCAGGTTTCCTTCCAGAACGGTTGGCTCAAATTCCAGGTCCCCGCCGCCGTGGGCGTCGAATGGTTCACAACCGACCGCGTCGGCATCTCCGCCGATCAGCCGCTCGAATCCGGAAAGCACCTGTCCATCCTTATCGAAAAAGATTTCCAGTGCTTGCATGGTGAGGTGGAGCGCGATCCGGACGCCTATCCGAACCCGCTCGAGACCCTTACTGAACCGCGCGCGTGAGCAAGCGGCCGCGCACCCGTTTCCGAACCGCGCGTGAGCAAGCGGCCGTCAAATGGAAAAGGGCGCCGATGCAATCGAGCGCCCTTCGCCGCGTCGTTCGGAATCGACCCTGGAGTTGTGACTTCTTGGTCCCCTTCTCATCGGGGCTCTGGGTCAAGCGAACAACCTTAAGCTATCACGAAATCTTCTCGCCGATCGCCTTGGCCTGCAAGAACTGCAGCAAATAATCCGGCCCGCCCGCCTTGGAATCGGTGCCGGACATGTTGAATCCCCCAAACGGATGCGCCCCCACCATGGCGCCGGTGCACTTGCGATTGATGTACAGGTTCCCCACGAAGAACTGCTCGCGCGCCTGGCGAATTTTCTCGCGATTGTTCGTGTAGACGGCGCCCGTCAGCCCATACTCGGAATCGTTCGCCAGTTCCAGCGCATGCTCGAAATCGCGCGCCTTCGTCACCGCTAGCACCGGCCCGAAAATCTCTTCCTGAAAGAGGCGCGATTTGGAATCCACATCCGCGATCACCGTCGGCTGCACAAAATAACCATTGCCCGGCGCCTGGCTGCCTCCGGCGACTAGCCGGCCTTCTTTCTTGCCAACCTCCACGTAATCCAAAATCGACCGCATCGCGCCTTCGTTTATCACCGGGCCCATATAATTTCCGGGCTCATCCGCCGGCCCGACCTTTAATCCCGCGACCTCGTCCTTCAGCTTCTCCACGAACTCGTCGTAGATTGCCGCATCCACGATCGCGCGCGAACATGCCGAGCATTTCTGGCCCTGGAACCCGAATGCCGACCACATCACGCCCTTCACCGCGTTCTCGACATCCGTCTCCCGGTCCACCACGATCGCGTCCTTGCCGCCCATCTCAGCCACTACGCGCTTGATCCACTTCTGTCCCTTGCGCGGCTTCGCGGCCAGTTCGTTGATGCGCAGCCCGACTTCTTTCGATCCCGTGAACGCGATGAACCGCGTCAGCGGATGCTCCACCAGCACATCGCCCACCACCGCCCCGCTGCCCACCAGCATGGAGAACGATGGCGCCGGAAACCCGGCCTCCAGCAGAACCTCGGCGAATTTCGCGGCAATGGTCGGCGTATCGCTCGACGGCTTGATCACCACCGTGTTCCCCGCCACCAACGCGGCCGTGGTCATCCCCACCATGATGGCCAGCGGAAAATTCCAAGGCGGCACGATCACGCCCACGCCCAGCGGCAGGTAAAACAATTCGTCCTTCTCGCCCGGCAACTGCACCAGCGGATCCGGCTTGCTCAGGCGCAGCATCTGGCGCGCGTAGTATTCGCAGAAATCGATCGCCTCGGAAACATCCGCGTCCGCTTCCGGCCAGGTCTTGCCGGCTTCGTAGACCAGCCACGCGTCAAATTCGAACTTTCGCTCGCGAAACAATTCGGCCGCCCGCAACAGAATCCGCGCGCGAGTCTCCGCGGGCACCCCGCTCCACTCCGGAAAATACGCGTGAGCCGCCTCCACCGCTTCCTTTGCGAGCTCCGCGGTGGCCTTGCTGTGAACGCCCACCACCTCGCTCGGCCGCGACGGATTCAGCGATTTCAGCAAGTCCCGAGTCTTCTCGCGGCGTCCCGCAATCAGCAGCTCGTATTCGTCGCCAAAATGCGCGCGCACCTCCCGCAGCGCCCCCTCCATCGCCTCGCGATTCGCGAAGTTCGAGAAATCGGACACCGGCTCGTTTGCGAACGGCTTCGGCGACGTCTTCACCGGCTCGGCAATCGTACTCATGAGTCTGTTTATCCCTTCAAATTGGACGCGGTGCTTTCCACGATTTTCCGGCCGCGCTCGAACATATCGGCCGCTTCATCGGCCAGCTTCCGCCCACGCTCGTACATCTCGCGCCCGCGATCCAGCAAGTCGCCGCCGGAGTCGGCCAGCGCATCCCGGCCCCTCTGGGCCTTCCTGGCCAGTTGCCGCCGCGTATGCTCGCCCGCTGCCGGCGCATAGAGCAACGCCACCGTCGCCCCGATAGCAATACCGGCCATGAACCATACCGCTCTGTTGCCGTAATCTTGATCCGCCATGATCCCTCCAGCTTTTATTCTACCGCCCGCCGCTGGGCGGCAATCCTCTAAAATCAAATCGTGAGCAGCGAATCGAGATTAGTGACGGTGTATCGTTCCATGGACGCGAACGCCAAGCAGGACTGCGAAGAGATTCTCGACCTTCTGCGGGATGCCGGAATGAAAGCCGTCCTATGGGACGATTCCGCTCCCGGCGTGCCCGAAGGCGTTTTCGAGGTCCGCGTTCCCGCCGCCGACGCCCCCGAAGCCGAGAAGCTCATCGCCGAGAATCCGCTGCCTGACGAAGTCGAAGAGGTGGATCCGTCGTCGGAGCTGGATCTGGAGACCATTGCCAGCGCCGCCAGCGAAATGGAGGCCACGGGCATGAAGAATTTCTTGGAGTCGAACGGCATCGCGGCAGTACTGGTTGGCGATTCGGTGCTTCCCTACCTTCCCTTCGAAGTTCGCGTCGCTCGCAATCAAGCCGCCCGCGCCCGCCAGTTAGTCGCCGACGCCGAAGAAGGTGAGCGCGAATCCGAATCCGGCGCGTGATTCCGGGCGCTATTGCTTTCGATAAGCGTCGTCGACGTACTGCTGCACCATCCTTTGGGTGTTGAAAAACGAGCCATTCAACGCGATTGCCGAGCGCATCAATTCGAAATACGTCCCCGGCGAGCCGTAATACATCGGTACGATATCGCGCTCCAGCTTATCGTAGAGCGATGCGATTTCGTCCCGCTGATCGTCGTCCGGCAGCTGTTCGCTCCCGATGGCCCAGCCCGTCACGCCTTCGATCCATCCCTCTATCCACCAGCCGTCCAGAATACTGAGGCTGGGAACGCCATTCATCGCCGCCTTCATCCCGCTGGTTCCCGAGGCTTCAAACGGCCGATGCGGCGTATTCAGCCACAGGTCGACGCCGCTGGTGAGCAATCCGGCCCACTGGGCGTCGTAATTTTCGACGTATGTCACTTCGATCGCCCCGCGCAGCGCTTCCGCGGCGTGAAACACTGCTCGGATCGCGGCCTTGCCATCCTCGTCCTTGGGATGCGCCTTGCCCCCATAGACGATTTGCAAAGCACCCGCATGGCTCGCGATGCGGCGTAGACGGTCCAGGTCCGAGAACAACAGCTCCATGCGCTTGTATTGCGCCGCGCGCCGGGCGAAACCGATGGTCAGAACCTTCTCGTCCAGACTCGCTCCCGTTTTCTCGCGCAGCGCCGGGAGCAGCGCGCGTTTGGCTGCTTGATGAGTCTCGCCGATCTCGCCGGCCGCTATCTTGATCGCGTATCGCAAATACAAATTGTCGCGGCGCCACTCGGGAATGTGCTGGTCGAACAACTTCTGAAACTGGGGCGATACCCAGCGCCCCGCATCCACTCCGTTCGTAATGGCATGCACTGGATATCCGGGGAACATGCCCTGCGAAACGTCCCCATGGTGCATTGCCACGCCGTTGATGTAGTACGAGAAGCGCAGACCCAGATAGGTCATATTGAGAAGGTTCTCCGGGCAGCACTCCGTTTCTTCGATTAGCGCCAATCGCTCCTCGCCCAGTACCCGGCCCACCAGGCTGTTCGGAAACTTGTCATGTCCGGCCGGAACCGGCGTGTGCGTGGTGAACACGCACTGCTTTCGAACGGCCTCGATGTCGCCTTCGGTAATCCGCCGCCGCTGACCCGCCAACTGCTCTTCCAGCAGCCCGATGGTGAGCAGCGACGAGTGCCCTTCGTTCATGTGGTGGATGCGAATATTCAGGCCGAGCGCCGCCAGCATCCGGCGTCCGCCCAGCCCGAGAATCGCCTCCTGGCTCAGCCGATAACGATCGTCGCCTCCGTACAAGTGGTCCGTGAGCGCTGCGTCCTCCGGCGAATTTCCCGCCACTCGCGCGTCCAGCAGAATCACCGGAACCTCGTGGCCCCCTTGCCCTCGCACCACGTATTTCCAGGCCTGCAATCGAACTTCGCGGCCCTCAATTTGGACCGGCTCAACGGGCTCCAGGCGTTCCAGCCGGTCCTCCGGCCGCCATTCGTCGTCCGTCTCCGTTTGCTGGCCGTTGGCGTCCAGCTTCTGCCGGAAGTAGCCCTTGCGATGCACCAGGCTCACCGCAACCATCGCCACGCCCGCATCGGCCGCCGACCGCAGCATGTCGCCCGCCAGTACGCCGAGACCGCCGCTATAGGTAGGAATGCCCGATTCGAGCTCGATCTCCATCGAGAAGTATGCGATCTCGCAGTGGGTCTCGATCGGCACCTTTTGTTATGATCGCAGGTGTTGAACACACCCGTGTGACAGCACTAGAAACCCGAGCGGGTCGGGTACACGCGGCTTTTCAGCCGCGTTTTTCCGGCGCTCGACCAGGGCCAGTCTTGCACGCTGCCGCACAGTCCGGCGTTCACTGGATTGTTTTCGATGTAGGGGCAACGTAGTGGTAACCGCGGCTTTCCAGCCGCATTGTTGCACAAATCGGGTCGCACTTCGCCCCGTGGGCGACCAGGATCTCGCCGCGACGGTCAGAAGCATCGAGGGCAGTAGCGCACACGCAGCCAATGGGCTACTGCATCGGAGCGGCTCGCGATTCTGGGCAATGGGTAGGCAAAACGCGGCTGAAAAGAAGCCGCGTGTACCACTTTGATGTCGCACACCAGTGTGACAGCACTTGAAAGCTTTACAGCGCGGGCTCGTTCGCGTGCAGAAACCAGCGATCGATCACCACATCGCGTACGAACCAGCGCGCGCCCAGCAACCGCCGGCCCACCGCCCCGATCCATGCGGACGGAAGATGTTGTCCGGCCATCGACGCCCAATCCTGCCCGGACGCTCCGAACCGCTTCTGCAACAGCGTCTCGTAGCGCTGCGGCGCTTCACGCGAGTAGTTCCCTTGCGCCGCCAGGATGGCCCGCGCGGCCAGCAACCCCGATTCGATGGCCGGCCGTATGCCCTCGCCGCTCTGCTTGTACGCCAGGCCCGCCGCGTCCCCGATCAACAGCACCCCGTCATCCACCGGCTTGCGTTCCGACACACCGTACAAAAGATAAGCGTGGCCGAGCAGCGCCGCGGGAACATCGAACGCGATCCGCCCGGCGGCTTGCAAAAAGCGCACGAACGCCGCCACGTGTTCCGACAGCCGGTGCTGATCCATTCTTCCGAGGCCTATGTTCAGGAAATTCTGTTTGCGAAAGCACCAGCCGTAGCCCTTAATGTCGGCGCAAAAGTAAAGTTCGGGAACCTCCGGACGAATGCGGCATCCGGCCTGTTGCCCCTCGTCCATCTCGAACTCGGCCTCCTGCGCCACCACCGCGTTTTCGCGCGTGCCCTTCGCTCCCGTCAGCTTGGCCACCGGACAAAAGTGCCCTCCAGCGCCCACCAGTAGACGCGCCCGTGTCCGCCCGTTGACAATCCATCCGCTGCCGTCGCGCTCCAGCCTCGTGAGCGCGTTTGGCTCCATCACCCTTGCGCCCGAGCGCCGCAGCAGGTATTCGTCGAACTCCCGCCGGCGAATCCCGTAGCTCACCGTCCGGTTGTAATCGGTTTCGATGGCCGATCCGCCTACGCAACCCGTGCGAAACCCGGTGATCGGCTGCAATAGCCTCCCGCGCGCGTACTCCGCGGCGTCAATTCCCAACTCGCTCAAAACCGCGGGTGTGATCCATCCGCCGCAGACTTTATCGCGCGGAAAGCTCTGTTTGTCGAGGATCGCAACATCGAGCCCGGAATTTCGCAGTTCCCACGCGCACGCGGAGCCGGCCGGACCGCCGCCCACGATCAGGACATCGCATGCGTCCATTTGACTTTCTCGCGGACCTTCTCCACCACCGGCTTCGCGCCCGCCGCATCGGCATACAAGGGCTCGCGCGTCCAGAAAAGCGGCTGGCGTTCGGAGCCGGTGAACAGTATCTGGAACAGCTGCAAATCGCCCACGCGAAAAGCCGCCAGCGACCCGGCCAGGTACAAGCGCCACGCCCGCACGAAGCGGGAATCATACATCGCCGCCACCTGCTGCCGGGATCTGTCAAAGCGCTCCAGCCAATGCTCCAGCGTCTTGGCGTAGTGCATCCGCAGATTCTCCACGTCCAACACCGAAAAATCCTTCGGTTCCAGAATCTTCAGCGCCGCCCGCAGCGACGGGGTGTGCGCCCCGGGGAAAATCTGCTTGCGGATCCAGCGGCTGAATACCGCCGGATAGTTCCGGCCGATGAAATGCAGCAGCCCCCGCCCGCTGTCGCCGATGCTGCGGTGGATGATCTCGGAAAGCTCCCGGTAGTGATCCAAGCCTACGTGCTCCAGCATGCCCACCGAGACAAAGGCGTCGTATTTTCCCGAGATGGCCCGGTAGTCGTCTTCGACGTACTCTACGCGGCCGCTCAACCCTTCGGCGCTGGCTCGTTCGCGCGCGAATGCAATCTGCTCGTGCGACACATTGAACGCTTTCACCGACACTCCGTACTCCCGCGCCATGTGCAGCGCCAGCGCTCCCCAGCCGCACCCCGCCTCCACCACCGTCTCGCCCGGCTGTAACCGCAACTTGCGGCAGACGTGGTCCATCTTGGCGATCTGCGCATGTTCCAATGTCGACGACGGGGTGGGGAAATACGCGCACGTGTAGAGGAGCTGCTCGTCCAGCCACAGCTTGTAGAAATCGTTCCCCAAATCGTAGTGGCGGTGAATATTCCTGCGCGAGCCGCTCGGCGAATTGTCCTGCCACACGTCCAGCCACTTCGAGGCCAGCCGCGAATACCATTTGCCGGCGCTCGGCGCGTGCTCCATCGCCCGATACACCTCTTCCAGAAACCGGACAAAATCGCCCTCTACCTCGATCTTGCCGTCCATGTAGGCGTCGCCAAAACTGACTTCCGGATCGCGCAGCAGGGCCGCCAGCGTGTTGCGATCCTGCAGAACCACGGTGGCCACCGGAGAAATCCCCGACGGCGACACGTCCGCCCCACCCTTAACCACCAAACGAATCGGGGCCTGGCCTGTCGCCTTAAGAATCTGCTTCAGCACCAACTCATCCGCGAAACGAGGAAGAATTCCCATTGTTCCTCCGATCAGGTAGGCCTGTGCAATCGTCGGCCCATCCTTTTGACTAGGTACCAAACGATGTTACTACTCTGGCCACGTCTTTGGGGAACCAATTTGTTCTCCCTAAGATCCGTCCGCCTCCAAGAACCGATTGGGATGTAAGTCACCCTGCACTTTTTTGTCCGGCAAGTGGAATTTCTTCAGAGCAGTGTGTATCTTCGCGCACGCTTACGAGGCGATCCGGGTCGCAATTGCATCTGAAATGTAATACTTGCGCCTCAACAGCATAAATCACCTATTGAAGGGGAAATGGTTCCAGAAGTGCTGGGACAACCCCTGGCGGTAACCGGAACAGAAACTTTCATAACCACTCTAAACATCTTGCGGCTTACTGCCGTTAAGTACCTTTACAGGAGTCAGGCCCAATGTACGCTGAAGTTCTTCCTGCAATGATCGACGACGAGTCCCGCTCCGAGCGGGAGCGGCCCGAACCGAAATGTCTCCTGCCTGACTCCGTCTGGCGAGTGGACGGCTTCGGTCCGGCCGTGGATCTGGAGGAATATTGCGGCAAGCTCCTGGTCGTCACCCTCAGCATCAACGCGGTGGTGGAGCGCACCGGCCTTACCGTCTCGGTCTGGGGCTCGCCGGACCAAACCGAGTGGGGAACCAAGCCCCTGGCCACCCTCCGGCAACGGCAACATTGCGGAGTCTATTCCGCCCTGCTGAACCTGGCGCAACGCACCGACATCCGCTTTCTGCGCGTTCAATGGAGCATGAGCTGTTGGGGAAAAGGCGAGCGGATCGCACAATTCGGCTTCCAGGTCTTCCTGCAGGAATCCGGCGCGCGCGTCAGCGGTTCCGCCTGCGCCTAGATCACAATTCGCGGATACAGCTTCGTTGCGATCGCAAGCATTACCGCCAGCCATAAAACCAGGACCGCCACATCGGTTCCGAATCCAAGAACGCTGTGTCCGCCGCGTACCATCAGGCCCCGTAAAAAGTCCACCTGGTAGCTCAGCGGATTGATCCTCGCCAGAATCCGCAGCCAGCCGGGCATCATGCTCAACGGATAAATCGCGTTGCTCGCAAGAAACAGAGGCATCGTCAACACCTGGCCGATCCCCATGAATCGTTCCCGCGATTTCACTATGCAGGCCGCCGCCAGCGAGAACGTCGAAAAAATAGCCGCGCCCAGCATCACGCCCAACACCACGCCGGCAATCCGCCACGCGTTGAATTGGAGCGCCACGCCCATCAAGAGCGCGACAACATACACCATCACCGTTTGCGTCAAGCCCCGCACGGTCGAGGAAAGCGCGCGCCCAGCCACCAGCGCGAATCGCGGCGCGGGGCTCACCAGGAACTTCTGCAGGACTCCTTGATCGCGTTCCGCAATGACCGAGATGCCGTAGAAAATGGCACCGAACATCACGCTCTGCGCCAGAACGCCGGGCGCCATGAAGTCGAGGTATCGCAAATCTCCCGTCGGAATCGCCCGCGTGCGTGAAAACACCGGCGCGAATATCACCAGCCACAACACCGGCTGCACCATTCGCGCGAAAAGCTCGGCGGGATCGTGCAGCAGCTTGCGGACGTCGGCTTCCGCCACCGCCAGAATCTGGAGCAGCAGGGCCAGCGGCCGCGGTGTGTCACTCCAAGCGCCGTGCCGTACGGCGAGTTCTTGCGACATCCCGAAAAGCTCCTCCTTCTTCCGTTCCGGCATCCGTCATGGCGGCGCCCGTGGAAAGAATAAAAACGTCGTTCAGCGTGGCCTCCGGACCCGCTTGAGCCTTCAATTCGGCCGGCGATCCTAGCGAAGCAATATGACCCTGATGCATGATCGCCACCATATCGCACAATCCATCGGCCTCCTCCATGTCATGCGTGGTCATGAGTATGGTGGTGCCGAAATGTTCGCGCAATTCGCGAATGTGTTCCCACACGGACCGCTTGGCCACCGGGTCCAGACCTATTGTTGGCTCATCCAAAAAAAGGACCTCCGGGCGGTGCAGCATCGACTGTGCGATCTCCAGCCGCCGGATCATCCCGCCCGAATATTGTTTGACGCGCTTCGCGGCCGCATCGGTCAGGCTCATGAAATCGAGCGCCCCGGCGATGCGCGATTCGCGTTCCTTCCCGCGGATGCCGTACAGCTTCGCCGAAATGAGCAGATTTTCGTAGCCCGTCAGGTCGCCATCGGCCGAGAGCATCTGCGCCACGTACCCGATGTTGCGCCGCACATGCGCCGGCCTCTGGACGATATCGAAACCCGCCACCACCGCCGTGCCGCTGGTGGGCGGCAGGAGCGTCGTCAGCATCTTGATGAGCGTGCTCTTGCCCGCGCCATTCGGTCCCAGCAGTCCGAAGATGGAACCCGCCGCCGCGCTGAATTCCAGATGATCCACGGCTACCAGCGAATCGTAGCGGCGCGTGAGCTGGACGGTCTGAATCGCCGGGGGCATGCGACCAGAGTAACGCACAGAATCCGCGACGCAATCCACCACGCTTGCCCGTTATACTGGAACCAGGAAGCGGCCATGCACAGTGAGTATATCGAAGAACGCGATGGAGGCTGCTTTGTGGCCGGGACGCGTATTTCATTGGACTCCGTAATGTACTGCTTCAACGACGGGAAGTCGCCAGAAGCGATCCATGAAGATTTCCCGCTCCTAAAACGCGCGCAGATCTACGGAGCGATCGCGTTCTATCTCGAGCATCAGGCGGCAATTGACGAACATCTCGCCCGCACGGAGCGCGAGTTTGAAGGAGGCGCCATCCCGTTGCGGCAGGCGAATCCCGCGCTGTGGGGAAAGCTGGAGCGCGCTTGAACGGCCGCGCAAGGAGACCGGATCTTGGTGTCGCATGATCGCCGGACCATGCTTGTTCACTTGCGAGCGCGGCTAGGAGCGGAGAAATCGAGCCCGGCCTCTTTGTAGCCTCTCAAGGCGTTCCGCTCCAGCCGGTGGTCAATGCAATTGTCCTGGTTCGGGCAGCCTCGGAGACTGTCGGACTGGCGCGACCAGGTTCATCATCTACCCTCTCTCTCGCGCCACGTGTTCAGCCGTTGACCGTACCTCTGGAGGTGTCCTGGTAATGAAATCGGTAGCGGAATTCCGAAGTTAGTCGACGGAGGCGAAGCCCGCCAGTAGGCGACAGACCTGGTGAACGTGAGCTCGCCGCTCTACCGAGCGCTTGTCAGGTGAGCGCCCGAAGACGATTACAAGCGCCGGGAATCAAACTGCATTTTCTAAATCCCTGCCGAACGGGTGCGAGCAAACGGAGATTTTCCGGGGGAGGCGCCATTCTCGTTAGGACGGACATATACTCGGCTTAAGGAGCGAGCGATGATCCAAGTCATCTTCATGGTTGTCGGTATTGTGTACCTGTTTAAGCTGATAGGGGTAAAGAAGGCCGGATCTCGTCTTGGGCTGGATGCGGAGGCCCTTGCAAAGTGGAAGGCTACCGGCGCAAGCAGTACGTATGGATGATTGCGGCCGGATGGGGCTCATTCGTGATGGCGGTCGTAGTCGCGGTCGTGGCTGGTGTCGTTGCAGGAGACAAAATGACAGAGAACGTTGCCGTTGGGGTGCAAATTGGCGTGGGACTCCTGGGCCTGATCACGATGTTCAGCTGCTATTCAGTTTCCTCGGGGGCAGCCACGAAGGCGAAGGAACTTGAGACCGGGAAGACCGTCCCGCCGGACGGTACGACATAACCTTCTTATATGTTCTGCTATCGCGTCCCCATGTCCCGCCAACCACTGTCGCGTTTCCGGGTTGTTTCTCAGTAGTGAAATCTCCAACGGAATTCGACGTAGATCTGCCGTGGGTCGTTATAGTGAAATCCTCCAAAGGTCAGGCTGTTGTCGAGTAAGACGCGGCGGTTCGCCATATTCAGAGCGGTCACCGAGAGCCGGTATTTGTCTTTTTCGCCGAAGCTCTTTCCCAGCGAAATATCAAACGTCGTGTGTTGGGGCAGATAGTCCCCCGGGTATTGCGCGTCCGGCAGACCGTTAGTGAATCCCGAGCCGTAGTACACATTGGTCGAAGTGAACACCTGCCACGGAAGAATTGAATTGACACCCATGTTCAAGGTGTTTCTCTGATCGTGGTCTACCGGCGCGTATCCTGGCGGAATGGCCACGGGGCACGCCGGCGAAACGGGAACCGGACAGACCACGCCTCCGGTGATGGGCGCTGTGGCTTGTGCGATCTGATTCGAGTAGGCCACGTGGATCTGAGCGCGGCGCCAGAGGCGCGGGGAACGCAGCGTGGTCTCCCAACCCTGAATGAGAGCGGCGGTCCAGGTGATGGGCCAGAAGATGTTCGATTCGCCGATATTGTTGTGGTCCAGCCAATCCGTCGCGCGGGTTTGGAAGCTGTCTTCCTCGAGCACCCAGCCGCGGAAGGGAATCGAGACGCCGAATTGATATTCGTGATCGCTCTCTCCATGCAGGGGCGCGAACGTCAGAGTCTGGCTAGTGGCTAAATCGAGCAGCGGACCAGTCGCGGTCAATAGTGGAGGAGGTTGGTAAAAGTCGCCGTAAAAGGCATGAAAGACCCAGTTTATTTTTGGGATTCTTATGGCGATGCCATAACGCGGGTCCGCTGCGTTCTCTATAACGCCCGGCTCCGTCCCGATTCCGGGCGTGGCGAAGTGCGTGTACCGAATGCCGGCGATCAGCGTCAACCATGAAGTCACTTTAAATCGGTCGCTGATGAACGCTTCGCCCACGCCGCCGGTTACCGCAGCCGTGGACGAGCCGAAGTTTTGACAGCTCGGCGCGCAATCCGTAAAGACGTTGTTAAAGAAGTTTGCCTGGTGCTGGGCGAACCCGTACACTCCCACTTGAAAATCGTTGTTCTTCAAAAAAGTTGCGTTCAAGCTCGCTTGCGCGCCGACGTAATTGGCGGTCTGGTGCACCGTCGATATCACTGGCACATCGTTCAGCCCGCCGTTATAGGCGGCCTGGTTGTAATGATAGAAGGGTGAAACAGTGAGCAGCAGGTTTGGATTGAATGTGTGGATCCAAGAGAAGGTGATGTAACCATCGGGTTCACGCTCGCTATCGCGCAGGCCGTAGCTGGGATAAACCTGATTGCCGGCCGAGTTGGGATTCGGGTCGATGGGGATCTGGTAATAATCCTGACGCAACGAAGCGATCAGCCGAAATTGGTTGGAGGGACTGGCGTTGAATATCAGAGACGCGAACCCCCCATAACCGTTGTCCGCATCGTGAACCACTTGCCCGATCGGGGCCTGCAGACCATAATTGCTGCGATTGCCGTTTAGACTCGCGTAGTAGGCGAAGCGCTTGGTGTGCCCTCCAAAATTGATTTGATCGTTGGTTTGGTACCAATTGCCGAAAGAGACGACGACCTCCGCCTCATTGTCGCTCTCGAAACCGGTTCGTGGCACGATATTGAAGATCCCATACGTGCGGTCCCCGTACTCCGCATCGTAGCTGCCGCGCTGAATTTCGAGATAATCGATATCCTTGGGGTCGATCTGGGGGCCCAGATTGGTGGCGATATTGGTGTTGGGCACGGGCACGCCGTCAATGAGCCAGTCGACTTGATGGCCTCCGCGCATGTGCAGCATGTCGTGGGTCACATATGCGCCGGGCGTGAAGTCGGTGATCATCGCCATACTGTTGGTGCGGTCGGCGCCGGGAGTTTGGGCAATATCCTCGCGATCCACCAGAGTGGTGGGCGTGACCGAATCCATATTGGCCGGCTGCGCCGGGGCGGACACGACGGCGGTTTGATTCAGAGCCGCGATCGCCAGTTGAAAGTGGAGAACCGGCGATGAGCTGGAATCCACCGTGACGATCTGCTCCGAAGTATCGAACTTAGGCTGAGCGACGGTGATTCTGTAGTCGCCGACTGGCACGCTGGTGAACGAAAACTCGCCGTTGTCGTCCGCCTGCGTGGTTTGGGAATAATCCGAGGTGATCGCCTGCAGCTTTACCGATGCTCCGGCCACGGGCCGATGCTGCGGGTCGTGCACGATTCCTTGGATTCTTCCGAAAATTGTCGCTTGGAGCAGAGCGCCAAGAAAAGTCAAGAAAAGAAATACACAACTCCAACGCATGGAGCCTTCCTCCTTTAGAAAAATGAAATCAACTATGGGTGAGGCAGCTAGATGGCGGAAGGAGGAGGACGCTGATAAAGAGCGAGGCCGGAATGCGGGGAACGAAAACCATCGAGGGCCGCGATGAGCTCGGAAATCGCGGGCGCCGGCTCCGCCAACGGTGCCGCCGGAGCAACGGTCCCCGCAACTGGCTGGCTCTGCCGGACCGAGATCTGGCATTGTCCGCAGCACTCGCGCGAGGAAAAAGCCGGTCCCGTGCCGGCGGGCTTTCCATGCATTCGGCGGCAGCAACTCGCGCTCTTGTTGTCTTTGCAGCAGCAAGAAGCGGAATCCTGTGAAGCGAACGCGAGCGCGGGAATGAGTTGGGCGAGAAGAAACACTGCCAGCGCGGATGCCAGGAATCGGACCGCGCGCGTGGGCATTAGGATCAGTATACTGCGGGATGGCATGTCGTTAAAGGAATACAGCCGCAAGCGGTCGTTCAAAAAGACCCCGGAGCCGGAGCCGCGTGTCCAATCGACGCCCGGCGGCAACTCCTTTTGCGTACAGCGCCACGATGCCACGCGATTGCATTACGACTTTCGCCTGGAGGTGGACGGAACGTTGAAATCGTGGGCGGTTCCGAAAGGCCCCAGCCTGGAGCCACTGTCCAAACATCTTGCCATGCACGTGGAGGATCATCCGCTCGATTATGGCGGTTTCGAGGGCAACATCCCGAAAGGCGAGTATGGCGGCGGCAGCGTGATGTTGTGGGACCGAGGCAGCTACGAACTGCTGGGCGACGCGCCGGCGCTGGCGCAAATCGAGCGCGGCGATTTCAAATTTCGATTGCATGGGGAAAAACTGCGCGGTGAATTCGCGCTGGTGCTGATGCGCGGCCGCGGCAAGGGCAACGAATGGCTGCTGATTAAGAAGAAAGACGCCGAAGCCAAGCCGGGCTGGAACATCGAGGATTATGCGCGTAGCGTGCTCACCGGCCGCACGCAGCAGGAGATCGCTGAGAACCTTCCCCCAGCCACCAACAACCAACAACCAACAACTAACCTCGCCGCTCTTGAAGGGGCCGTGAAATCGCCAATGCCGAAAGCAGTGTCCCCCATGCTCGCCACCATCGCCACGCACCCGCCCTCCGGCGCCGCTTGGCTGTACGAAGTGAAATGGGACGGAGTGCGCGCGCTGTGTTTCGTCGATCTTGATCAGGCGGACACCCAACTGCGCATTTTTTCGCGAACGCAGAAGCGCTGCGAACAGCAGTATCCCGAGCTCAGCGTTCTGCCGCGGCAGGTGAAAGCCTCGCAGGCGATTCTGGACGGCGAGATCGCGGTGCTGGATGACCAAGGCCGGTCGAGTTTCAGTTTGATCCAGCCGAGGATTTCGGTAGCCGACGCCAACGCGATCGCGCATCTTTCGCGCTCCACGCCCGTCCATTTGTTTTTGTTCGACCTGCTGTATCTGGATGGCTACGATCTGCGAGGCGCCACGCTCGACGAACGCAAGCGATTGCTGGCCGAAATCGTGACGCCGTCGGAGCGCATTCACGTTTCCGATTACTTCACCGTGGACGGAAAGGCGATGCTCGAAGCCGCCCGCGGGCATGGACTGGAAGGAATTGTCGCGAAAGCGCGCTCGAGCAAATACGAAGGCCGCCGCAGCCGCGACTGGCTCAAGATCAAAATCAATACCACGGACGACTTCGTCATCGGCGGATTCACGCACGGCGAGCGCGACTACTTCAGCTCGCTGGTGCTGGGGCGTTACGAAGGTGAAAAGCTTGTGCATACGGGGCAGGTGGGTACGGGATTCAACGAGAAGTCGCTCAAGGAGATTTTCTCGAAACTCGAACCGCTCATTACCAAGAAGAGTCCGTTCACCGGGAAAGTCAAGGCGCTGCGCGACGTTACCTGGGTGAAGCCGGAACTGGTGGCCGAAATCAAGTATCTCGAAATCACTCCCGATGGTTTGTTGCGCGCACCGGTCTTCATCGCGCTTCGCACCGACAAGGATCCAATGGAACCCCAGGACAAGCGCAGCGGCCCGTTGATTCCCGCCAAGTCGCCTGCCGAAGTCACGCTCGAAATCGAAGGGCATCGCCTCAAGCTGACGAATCTCAACAAGGTCTTTTATCCCGGCGAAGGCATCACCAAGCGCGACGTCATCAACTATTACGACGCGGTAGCGCCGCTGATTCTTCCGCATTTGCGCGACCGCCCGCTTTCGCTCAAGCGTTATCCGAACGGCATCAACGGGCAGTTCTTCTTTCAAAAAGAAGCCGAGGGCAAAGTGCCGGAGTGGGTGCGGCTGGAGCCGATTTTCTCCGAGCACAATCAAGACAAGATTCACTACATCATCTGCAACGACCGCGCGACTCTGATCTACCTCGCGAATCTGGCCTGCATCGATCAGAATCCGTGGATGAGCCGCATTGGGTCGCTGGATCACCCGGATTTCGCGCTGATCGATCTCGATCCCACCGAAGGCTGCCCCTACAGCCAAATCGTGGAAGCGGCGCAACTGGTCAAGAAGACGCTCGACTCGGTGGGGCTCGCGGGCTATCCGAAAACAACCGGCGGCGACGGGATGCACATATACATTCCGCTGGAACCGGTGTACACGTTCGAGCAAGTGCGGTCGTTCGCGGAGCTGCTTTCGGTTTTAGTGATCAAGCAGAAGCCCGATCTTTTCACCACGCCGCGCACGGTTTCGCATCGCAAGAAGGCCAAGGTCTATTTCGATTACCTGCAGATTTCGAGCGCCAAGACCATTGCCGCTCCTTATGTTCTGCGCGCGCATCCGGGCGCTCCGGTTTCCACGCCCCTGGACTGGTCCGAAGTGAAAGCGGGCCTGGAGCCGGGTCAATTCAACATCCACAACGCGCTGGACCGCTTTGAGCGTGTCGGCGATCTGTTCGAAGCAGTGCTCACGAAGCCACAGAGGCTCGAACCGGCTTTGGAGAAGGTGGGCGGGAGTAACGCTTGGCAAAGTGTTTCAGCAGCGCCACGCCGAAAAAAATGATCAGCATCGCGGTCACTTCTTGCAGTCCGATGTGCTCGCGGAAGAATAGCCAACCCAGGAAGACCGCGATAACCGGATTGATGTAGTTGTAGATGCTGACTACGGAAACCGGCAGCCGTTCCAGCGCGATAATGTACGCGCTGTAGCCTACGATGGAGCCGAACACGACGAGATAAGCGACAGCGCCGATGCTGCGCCCGCTCCAAGCGGAGGGATGAGGCTTGGCGAACAACGCCGGAACAGCGAACGCGAGACCCGTTGCAAGCTGCTGTACGGCTCCGGTGACGACCGGATGCGCCGTGGTCTGGTGACGCCGCTGGAGAATGGAACCAAGGCACCAGCCTGCCGCGCCAACCTGCAGCAGCACAAATCCGCGCAACAGCGGACCGCCGAAGCCTTCGCGCACGATCTCGGGAGCGACCAGAAGCGCGGTTCCAGCGAGGCCCACCAACATTGCGACGATGGTGGGACCGTGCAATCGTTCGCCGCCGGGAATCAGCGCATCGATGCCGATCATCCAGAATGGCGACAACGTGATGAACACTGCGGCCAGTCCGCTGGGCACCCACTCCTCGGCCCAAACCAGGCATCCGGTGCCGCCTCCGATGATGATGACGCCGAACAACGCGGTGTACCAGAGCTCGCGGCCGGACGGCAGATGAGCTTTGGAAAAATATGCGACGGTCAACAGGATGATTCCGGAGATGGAGTAGCGCAGGCCCATGAGCACGGCCGGCGCCATGGACTCGATCGCGACGCGGATGCCGAGATAGGTTGTGCCCCAGAAAACGCAGACCGCGGCCAGCGCCAAGTAGGCTTGGAAATGAGGATGGCGCGGCAAAGTTCAGGGTAACATTGAGGGTTGATACTCACCGTCACCATCAACCCTTCCGTTGATCGGAATGTCCAAGTCGATCGTTTGGTTTTCGAGGATCGGGCGTATATTCTAGCGCGCAGTGACTCGGCCGGCGGGCGCGGAATGAACGCATCGCGCGTGCTGCATTCGTTCGGAGCCAAGACGCTGGCCATCGTGACTTCGGGAGGCGCTAGCGGGCAGCGCCTGGAGAAACTGGCTGCGAAGTCCGGGTTCCCGGTGAAGGTGGTCCCGATTCATAACGAGAGCCGGGTGAACCTGACCATCACCGACAAGCAAGGGCTCGCGCTTCGACTGAACGAACAAGGTCCGCTGATCACGCCGGAAGAGCTCACGCGGTTGGAGAAGGCCGTAGCCAGCCGCCTGGAATCGGCTTCGTGGCTGATGCTGTGCGGCAGCATTCCTCCGGGTGTGTCCACCGATTTCTACACCAAGCTGATCGGGTTGGCGCGCGAGCATAAAGTGAAGACGCTGCTGGACACCGATGGCGACGCGCTGCTGCACGGTATTGAAGCAGGGCCATCGATCGCGAGTCCGAATCAACCGGAAGCCGAGCGCTTGTTGAACCGCGCGCTGATCACGCGGGTGCAGTTCCTGGAAGCCGCTGCGCGGATCAAAGCGATGGGCGCGGACGCAGTGATGCTCTCGCTGGGCGGGCGGGGAGTGGTGGCGGTGAATGAGAACCAGTTGCTGGAAGTGATTCCGCCGCGAACCGACGCGGTGTCGCCGCTGGGCGCCGGAGACGCGCTGGCCGCGGCGTATGTGTGGGCCGCGACCAAGAAAAAAGATTTCGCCGATTGCGTGCGCTGGGCGGTAGCGGCGGGGACGGCGTCGGCGAAACTGCCGGGACTGGAATTTGCAAGCCTGGAACAGACCAAGGAAGTTTATAAGGCGGTGGAGGTGAGGAGGGCGTAGTCCGCTCCCTCACGGTCGCGGCTCGGTTACGGTCCCGGCTCGGTTACGTCGGGTTTGGGATCGGGGCGTTTGGGCGTATTGATCAACACGACGAACAGCAGGAGCAGACAGAGCAGCGTTGCCACGCAGCCGATGACCAGATAATCGGTGGACTTGTGCGGCCCCGGCATCACCGTGAGCAACACGACCACGGTCACGGCGAAGATCATCAACATGCCGAGGGCAAGCCCAATTGTGCGATTCATCGGTTAATCGTACTTTTCGAAAATGATCTGCTTGCGGTCGAAGCCTAACTCTTTGAGGATACCGCGGACGCCGTCGACCATCGCCTTGAGGCCGCAGATGTAGACGTCGAGATCGGTGCGCCCGCCCAGGGCCTCGGACAAATGGCTCTGCACGTGGCCGGAGCGCCCGGTCCAGGAAGAATCCGCGCGGCTGAGGGTCGGCCAAAAACGAAAGTTGGGATGGTTGCGGGCGAGGGCCTCGAAATCGTCGCGATAGTAGATGGTGTGCTGCTGACGAACGCCGAACAGCAGCGTGAGTTGGTGGGCGCGCGGATGCGAGAGATAAGCCGGCGCCATGGAGCGAAAAGGCGCGATGCCGGTGCCGGTGGCGATGAAGAGCGCGTCCCTGGCTGGATCGCGCACGACGAAGAACCCGAGGGGCGCGGATATCTCGACGGAATCCCCCGGCTGCATCGCGAACAGATGCGGCGTGAACACGCCTTCGTGCACGAGGTTGAGGCAGAGCTCGAAGCGATTGCCATCCGGCCGCGAGACGATGGAGTACGCGCGCGTGATCTTCTTGCCGGCGATTATTTCGTTGAGCGAAACGAATTGGCCGGGCTTGAAATGAAGCTGCGCGACCGCGGGGACTTCGAAGACGAAATGGCGGACTTCGGGCGCGATGTCGTGGAACTCGAGAACCGTGGCTTTCATGCCGTGAGTGCCTGGCTTGCGCGATCGAGCAGCGCCTGAACAAGCGCGGGATGGCCGTCCAGCGGCGCGGTGATCCGGATTTCGATATCGCCGTTCGCGCGGGAGGCGTCCTGGGCGAGGCGGGGAAGGTCGCGCTGCATGTGCGTGCCAAGCGTGAGGAAATAGGGAATCACTACGATGCGCTGGACGCCGCGCGCGATGAGCAGCGCAGTGGCGGCGGCGAGATCGGGCTGGCCGATTTCGAGAAACGCAGCTTCGACGACGTGCTGGCCGGAGGCGGCCATGGTCGCAGATACGTCGCGCACGGCTTGATTGGCGCTTTCGATGCGCGAGCCGTGGGCGAAGACGATGAAGCCGGTCATACCTGGATGAGGGGCGACGCGGGCGGGGGCGTTACGCTCTCATGATCTGGCGGGAAATAGGCGCGCAAATAGTCGAGAAAGGCGCGGCTGCGCGGCCGTCCGTTATTTTGGTGCAGCTCCACGCGCTCGAGAAACACGAGCATGCCGAGGATCTCGGCGTCGCGAACGGGCGTGGCGCTTTTTTCGGCGAGTTCCTTCCGCAGACCCTCCACGGCTTCCTGCATGCGTTGATGAATTCCGGCCGCGATCAGATTCGTGGGCCGCGTTTCATAGTACAGACCGCTTTCGAGCGTGCGGTAGGTGCGGATGAGCGATTGAAGGGCCTCGCGGACGTCGGAATCGACCGCGCCCACGGCGGTGAGTGAGGCGTCGACGAGCCGGGAACTCAAGAAGATCAGAAGCGATTCGTGTTCGCGCAAGAATTGCTCGGTGACCGGGACGTCCCGGTTGGGGGTTTCGTCCGGGTTCAAGGCGTGAGGCTTTTCATGGAGGCGCGCTTCAGCGAGGTAAGGGCAATCGAGCGGGCAACTGATGGTGACTTCGCGTTCATTGCCGCAGCAAAGGGAACAGATTTCGCCGCTGATGCCGGGGCAGTGGCGGCGCGGTTTGCGCGTCTCGCAGATTTTGCATTTCATGGAAGGCGGGCTCGGTATTTTTATCGTAGCATCGGGATCGAAATTTGGAACGGGGTAACGTCCTAAAGGTGCGTGAAGCGAGTTTCGGGTAAACTACCAGATTGAGCACCTATGAGTCTTTCCGCAGGTGAACGGCTAGGACCTTACGAAATCCTGGAGCCCATTGGCGCGGGCGGGATGGGCGAAGTCTACAAGGCTCGCGACACTCGGCTAGACCGCATGGTCGCGATCAAGATCTCGAACGAGCGGTTCACGGAGCGCTTCGAGTTGGAGGCGCGGGCGGTTGCGGCGCTGAATCATCCCAACATTTGCACGCTGCATGACGTGGGCCCGAATTACCTGGTGATGGAGTTCATCGAGGGCGAATCGCCGAAGGGGCCGATGCCGCTGGACGAAGCTCTGCGCATCGCACGGCAGATCGCGGACGCGCTGGAGGCGGCGCACGAAAGAGGCATCACGCATCGCGACCTGAAGCCCGCCAACATCAAGATCAAGCCGGACGGCACGGTGAAGGTGCTGGACTTCGGGCTCGCCAAGTTGGCGGCGACTACCAGCGGCAGCGGCGAGCGCTCGCCCACGTTTACGATCGGCATGACCGAAGCCGGCATGATTGTGGGCACGGCCTCCTACATGGCTCCCGAGCAGGCTCGCGGCAAGGCTACCGACAAGCGCGCCGATATCTTCGCCTTCGGCGTGGTGCTCCACGAGATGATTACGGGCAAGCGGCTGTTCGGCGGCGAGGACGCGGGCGAGATGCTGGCCAAGGTGATTCGCGATGAGCCCGACCTGAGCGATGCGCCCCCGAGCGTGCAGCGGCTGCTGGCGGAATGCCTGCAAAAGGATCCGCGCAAACGGCTGCGGGACATCGGGGATGTTTGGAGACTGCTGGATGGAGTGCCGGCGCCCGACAGCGCGCCCGCGGTTGCGATTGGCGCGGCTGCGGCGGGTGGATCGCCTAGAGAAAAGTGGCTGTGGCCGGGCTTGGCGGCGCTGTTGTTGTTGAGCACGGCGGCGCTGGCGTTCGTGCATTTTCGGGAACGTCCGCCGGTGCTCGTCCCCATGCGGTTTGAAATCTTTCCACCGCCTAAGACCACGCTCAACACGTTCAGCCTCTCGCCGGACGGGCGCAAATTGGTTTTCAACGCGCGTGGCACGGACGGACGCAGCACTTTGTGGATCCGCCTGATGGATTCGCTCCAGGCCCGCGAGTTGCCGGGAACCGAGGGCGCGAACCCGGACCCGGCGTGGTCTCCGGATAGCCAATACGTTGCTTTTGTTTCGGGAGGCGCTCTCAAGAAGATCGACATTGCCGGCGGATCACCACAGACGCTGGCCCCAACCGCTCAACCCGCGCTCGGAATTTCCTGGAGCCTGCAGGACGTGATTCTGTACGGGAGCAAGGGCGTTATCAATCGTGTCGCGGCTTCCGGGGGAGAGACATCCCCGATAACGGTTCTAAATACCCAACGCGATGAAGTGGCGCATATCCTGCCCGTTTTCCTGCCGGACGGAAAGCACTTCCTGTATTACAAGGTGGTGGCGGGCAAGGATGGCAGCGGGGTCTATGTCGGCTCACTGGACGTCAAGCCCGCCGAAGAAGGACAGAAGCGTTTGATCGCCAGCGAGGCCGCAGCCAAGTATGTCGCGTCTTCGGGTGGGGGGCCCGGCTCCTTGTTTTTTCTACGTGGGGAAGCGCTGATGACGCAGCCTTTCGATGCGAGTCGCCTGGAGCTGACCGGGCGCTCGGTTCAATTGGCCGACCGGGTGAGTACGAACAGCTTTGGGGCATTGTTTTCGGTTTCGAATAACGGGCTACTGGCGTACGCGGCGACGGGCGGCGACAAGCGGCAATTGACTTGGTACGACCGGGAGGGAAAGGTCCTTGGTCACGTGGGAGAGCTCACGGGGCGTGATGAACTGGCGCTCTCTCCAGACGGAACGCGAGTGGCCGAAGGCCGGGTGGATGATCGCGGGACGTGGGGAGTATGGATGCTGGATCTGGCGCGAGGCGTCAATACCAGGCTAAGCTTCGAGGCCGGCGGCGGCAGCGCGACTTGGTCGCCGGATGGCACCCAGATTGTTTTCGCGCCGGGTGGAGGCGCGTCAGCGGAGCTGTATCGCAAGCCCGCCAACGGCGCCGGCCAAGGTGAGGTTATTCTTCATTCGGACGGAATCAAGACGCCGGATGACTGGTCGCGCGATGGCCGTTTCATAATTTTCGCGCAACAGGGGAAGAACACGGGCAGCGACTTATGGGTACTTCCTTTGGAGGGGGACCGCAAACCGGTCCCGTATCTGGTGACGCCTTTTAATGAGGCGCAGGCCCAGTTTTCGCCGGATGGGCGCTGGGTGGTCTACACCTCGAACGAATCGGGAACCAAAGAGGTTTATGTGCAGCCGTTTCCGGTGTCCACGGGCGGGAAATGGGTAGTGTCAAATGGCGGAGGCAGCCAGCCACGCTGGAGCCGCGACGGCAAGGAGCTGTTGTATTTCGCGCCCGACAGTATGCTGATGGACGTGAGCGTAACGACCACGGGCGGGACGTTCCAACCCAGCGCTCCCAAGCCGCTATTCCGGGCGGCGATTCTGGGCGGCACGGGCGCCGGGCCGGGCATGGCGTGGCGCTGGGACATTACTCCCGACGGCAAGCGTTTCCTGATCGATACTGCGCTGGAAGAGGTGACAGCATCGCCGGTGACGGTGGTACTGAATTGGCAGAGCGCGCTGAAGTGAGCGGGGTCGCGCACCGTCAGCTTCATAAAGCAGGCAACTGTATCTGTCTGACGCGGAAGGAGATGTGGGGGGCTTTATGCTTTCCTCATCTCGCGAGCTGCATACTTCAGAGGGATGGATTGACCGCCTCCAGAACGCCATAACTTCATCGCGGAGACGCGACGGTTCCCTTACCCACTACTACCTCGGAAAAGAAATTATGATTACAACACTGTTTAGACCGCTAGTTTTGATCGCCGTACCGCTTTGGATGGCGGTCAATCTTGTTTCCGTTCAGGCGGAGCCGGCAGTCGGCACGCTGCATGGAATCACAGGGAAGGCAGACGGCACGCCGATCGCGTCTGCTCAAGTAGTTATACATCGGGATGACGACGGGAACGACTTGACCGTCATCAGCGGGTTCGATGGCGCGTTCTCGGCTCCGAATCTCAAACCGGGCCGATACGAAATTAAGGCCAGCCGAGGGGAGTTGCATAGTCCGGCGGCCATCGTGGTTCTGGCGGCGCAGCAAGACGTCAAAGTGGATCTCGCGCTGGCTGCAACCACGGAGACTCCCGCCGACATCAGTCCAGCCCTCGCGAGGAAGCTGGAGGTGATGGAGGCGCGCATCGAGCAACTCGAAGCGGAACTGAAGAGCAAGACCGCCGCGGAGCAGACGCCTTCACCCGCGCCGCATGGCGACCTGGTGGCTACGCTGACAAAGGATCCGAGCGCGATCCCGATTGTCCCGGCAACGCTCGCCAAGCCTGACATGAGCAAAGCCGTCGCCTCCGCTACAGCGCCGAGTGTACAAGACGCGCAACCCACGGCGATTCCCGCCGCTCCCGCGGTGGATAATGCGACTCCATTCGCCGATTACGATTGGACCTGGCTGAACGGCAGCCCGCGCAACCATGACGTGGCCTATGATTCGAAATTCTTCACTCCGGAAATCAGGGCCGACATCACCTGGAATTACGACTTCAACAAGCCGAGTGACGATTCCGAGGGCGGGTCCAGCGAACTATTCCGAGCGAACGAAATTCAGTTGGAGCAGCTCGGCTTGGGCGGTGACTTTCACTTCGATAACGTTCGCGCCCGATTCATGACCCAATTCGGCGAGTATTCAACGGCCACGATACGCAATGACGGAAGTTATGCGAAGGGCCAGTGGGACCTCGCGGATGCGGATCGCTATCTGGCGGAAGTCTATGGCGGGTACCACGTTAACTGGATGCACGGAATGAATATCGACGCCGGCATTTTCATGTCGTACGTCGGTCTGTTCAGCTATTACAACTTCGATAACTGGGCTTATCAACCCTCGTACGTTTCCTCCAACACGCCGTGGTTTTTCCAAGGCATACGAATACAGATTTTCCCCACGCATCATTTGAAGATTGAGCCGTGGATCATCAATGGATGGCAATCGTACGCTTCGGCCAATACGAGAAAGGGTCTCGGAGGCCAGATTAAGTGGACGCCGTTTCCTTGGATGAACATCCTTTCCAACGAGTATGGCCTGGGGCACGACGACCTTTACACACCGAACCGCGGCCGCATCCACACCGACAACAGCCTGGAGATCAAGTATTTCGATCACCCCGAACGCAAGGGACTAGACAAGATGGCTTTCACCTTCACGGGCGATCTGGGTTGCGAGTTTGGCGGTGGCGTGAGTTGCCACAACGATAGCAACGGTCATCCCAAGCAGAGCTTTGTCGGCTACATGCTTTACGACCGCTACTGGTTCCACAGAGACATGTATGCATTGACCATCGGCGGCGGCCAGATCAACAATCCTGGACGTTATCTAGTGCTGATCCCGCCGATCAATGGAGAGAGCGCCTCCTCCGCGGCGATCAACTCTCCTTACTTTACGTTTAATCCCGGCGACCCCTTTAAGGCTTGGGATACTTCGGTCACGTTCGATTACATGCCCAGGCAGTGGCTTACCTTCCGTTTCGAGGGCGATTACCGGCATGCGAATGTGCCGTATTGGTCCGGAGCGGGAGGGATCACGCCGCCTCCTGGGACCAATAATAATTCCCCCACGCAATACGCCTGTATGAATGGCAATGCGTCCGGGGCGACCGCGCTGTCGGCAGCCAGCGTGGCGTGCGCCCCCAACGGCGGCGTCTGGTTTCCGGACCTGCGCAGGGATGAGGTGCTTTTCGACATAGATCTGATGGTCAAGTTCTAGAGGTTTGAACATGCATCGACCACAACTTTCTTGGCTGATTCCTTGCTCCGCGGTTTTGCTGATCGCCGCGGAGCCGATCTGGAAAGACAAACCGATCGCAAGCTGGACCGATGAGGATACGAAGCAGATTCTCACGCATTCTGCCTGGGCGAAGACTGTCGTCGCGGGCGTCACCCGGCGCCAGACCGAGGACGAGCGCCGGGAGGGCGGCAACATGGGCCAGCTTACCGGCGTCGGTTATGACGGAGTGGACCAGAGAAAAGCTCAACTGGCCGCGCCCGGAAGCCTGTTTGCGGCTCCCGCGGTAGTTGTGAAAAGCCAGGGTATTCGGCTGCTGGTGCGCTGGGAAAGCGCTCTTCCCATCCGTGTCGCGGAGGTAAAGGCGCATGTGCCGGATCCGCCGACGCTGTCCAACGACGGCTATAGCATCGCTGTTTACGGTGTGCCATCCAGTTTCGCCAAAGGCGATCCAGCCAGCTTGGGCAAGCCTCTCAAGGAGCTTGCGTTCCTGAGGCGCGAAGGAAAGAAGGATGTGAAGCCTTCAAGTGTCGAAGTGTTCGAATTGGAAGATAGCGTGGCCGTGGTATACCTGTTTCCTTTGTCGGCGGAGATCGGCAAGAAGGACAGCATCGTCGAATTCGGCGCCATGATCGGCCGGATTCGAGTATCGCAGGACTTCAATATTGAAGAGATGCAGTTCCAGGGCAAGCTCGAACTCTGAGCGGTTCGAATTGTCGATAGATTAGATCTGGTATCCGTGGGCCCTGTGATAGAATCCAGCAGAAGGAGTACAAATGAGCCTTTGGCGACCTGATCCGACCTTTTATCCCTCTCCCAAAATGGCCATGGCGGCGCCGCCGGAGAAACTGGCGTACGTCGCGATGCTGAATGCGAATGGCCACCAGCGGCCGGACGCACTGGGGGTGGTGGATGTGGATCCGGCGTCGAGCGGCTATGGGCGGCTGGTCGGCCAGTTGGACATGCCCAACACCGGCGACGAGCTGCACCATTTCGGATGGAACGCGTGCAGCGCGAGCCTTTGCCCCTACGCGCCGCACCCGCACATTGAGCGGCGCTATCTGATCGTGCCCGGGATCAATTCCTCGCGCATCCATATTGTCGACACCAAACCGGATCCGAAAAAGCCGCAGATCGTCAAAGTGATCGAACCGAAAACGCTGGCAGCACGCACCGGCTACGCCTCTCCGCACACCATTCACTGCGGTCCTGAAGGAATCTACACAAGCGCGCTGGGCGCGACGAACGGCGATGGGCCGGGCGGAATTTTCGTGATCGATCACGACAGCTTCGACATCCTTGGCAAGTGGGAGCTGGATCGCGGCCCGCAATACCTGGCTTACGATTTCTGGTGGCACCTGGGCTTGGATACCGTGATCACCAGCGAATGGGGCACGCCCAACATGGTTCAGCACGGAATCAATCCCGAGATTCTGTTGAAGGGCGGCTATGGGCACAAACTTCACATATGGGATTTGCGGAAGCGGCGACACCTGCAAGAGATCGATCTGGGTGCCGAGCAGCAAATGACCCTCGAGCTTCGCCCCGCGCACGATCCGGGGCGCGCTTATGGCTTCCTAGGGGTGGTGGTTTCGCTCAAGGATCTTTCGGCGTCCATCTGGCTATGGCATCGCGAAGGCGGCAAGTGGGGCGTGAAGAAAATCATCGAGGTTCCGGCCGAGCCGGCGGAGCCTGAGAAGCTTCCGCCACTCTTGCAGGGTTTCAAGGCGGTGCCACCGCTGATCAGCGATATCAATCTCTCGCTCGACGACCGCTTCCTTTACATTTCTTGCTGGGGCACCGGCGAGTTTCTGCAGTACGACGTGTCCGATCCATTTCATCCCAAGAAGACCGGATCAATTCATCTTGGTGGAATCGTGCGCAAAGCTGCCCATCCGCGAGCGCCCAAGACCGAGCTGAATGGCGGTCCGCAGATGGTGGAGCTGAGCCGCGATGGCCGGCGCGTCTATTTCACCAACTCGTTGTATTCGCCGTGGGACGCGCAGTTTTATCCCGAAGGCATTCGAAGCTGGATGGTGAAGGTGGACGCAAAACCGGAAGGCGGAATGGAGCTGGATCCGAAGTTTTTCGTGGAGTCAGGCGAGCTGCGGTTGCACCAGGTGCGACTGGAAGGCGGCGACACCTCGTCCGATTCCTACTGTTACTCATGAGCTCGATCGCGTCATTGGCCGGGCCTTGGGGCTGGGCGGCGCTGTTCTTATTAGGCGCATATCACGGCATCAATCCAGGCATGGGATGGCTGTTCGCGGTGGCCCGCGGGATGCAGGAGCACGCCACGAAAGCCGTAGCTCGCGCGCTGGTGCCGATCACCCTGGGGCACGCGTTGTCCATCGGATTGGTAGTGGCGCTGGCGGGGCTGATCCAGATCGTGTTGCCGCTGGGCTACGTCCGGATGGTTGTGGCGGGCGCGCTGATTTCGCTGGGCATCCTGCGGATTTTGCGGCGTCGGCATTTTGCCTGGGGCGGAATGCAAGTGGGCTTTCGAGACCTGACGGTGTGGTCGTTTTTGATGGCGAGCGCGCATGGCGCCGGATTGATGGTGCTGCCCATCGTGCTGCACGCGGCGTCTGCGAACGCGATGCCCACCGGGCACGAACACATGCACATGGCCGGCGGCGGTGGCCCTTGGACTGGGATCGCTGCGACGCTGGTGCACACGCTCGGGTATCTCAGCGTCACGGCCGTGGTGGCGCTGTTGGTGTATCGAAAGTTCGGCCTGGCTCTGTTGCGGAAAGCATGGTTTAATCTTGATCTGGTGTGGGCGGCGGCGTTGATTGTGACCGGCTGCGTCGCGCTGGTGGCGTAGGCCCTCGTGGCGCACGCACCGCTTACTAACGTGCGCGGCTCAGTAACGACTTCCGAGCCGCGATGGTAAGGGAGTCGGTCTAGCCCGTCACGCTGTAAGTGGCGATTCTGCCGAGCGCCGAAATCAACCTGTCGATGTCCTCGCACGTGTTGTACAAAGCCAGGGAAGGCCGCACGGTGCTTTCCACTCCGAAGCGCCTTAGAATCGGCTGAGCGCAGTGATGTCCGGCGCGCACGGCGATGCCTTCACGGTTGAGCGCGGCGCCGATGTCTTCGGTCTTGTGGCCATCCAGAACGAACGAGATCACCCCGGCTTTTTCGGGCGCGGTGCCGATGATCCTGAGTCCAGGAATGTCGTTGAGCAGCTTGGTCGTATAAATCAACAACTGGTGCTCGTACTCTTCGATCCGCTGAAGGCCGACCTTGCTCACGTAATCGAGCGCGGCGCCCAAGCCAACTGCGTCCGCAATGTTCCCGGTGCCGGCTTCAAATCGGGCCGGCGCCTGTTGGTAAAGCGATCGCTCAAACGTGACGTCGGTGATCATGCTGCCGCCGCCTTGCCAGGGCGGCGCTTCGTTGAGGAGCGCTTCCTTGCCGTAGAGAACGCCGATGCCGGTGGGCGCGAAAATCTTATGGCCCGAGAACACGAACCAGTCGGCATTGAGATCCTGAACATTCACTGGCATGTGTGAAACAGATTGAGCGCCATCCAATAAGACCTTGGCTCCAGCGGCGTGCGCCGCTTCGATGATCTGTCTCGCGGGGGTGACGGTTCCCAGCGCATTCGACACTTGTGGAAACGAAACCAGCTTGGTTTTCGAACCCAGCAGCTTGGTGTACTCGTCGAGCAGGATCTGGCCGGTGCCATCCACCGGAGCAATTCGAAGCCGCGCGCCTTTTTCGTTCGCGAGCTGCTGCCACGGCACGATGTTCGCGTGGTGCTCGAGCCAGGTGATAACGATCTCATCGTCTTTGCCGATGAATTGCCGTCCCCAGCTCTGTGCGACGAGGTTGATGGCTTCCGTGGCCCCGCGCACGAAGACAATCTCCTTTACCGATGAAGCACCCAGGAACCCGCGCACCTTTTCGCGAGCTTCCTCGTAGGCGTCCGTGGCGCGCGCGGCCAACTCATGCGCCGCCCGGTGGATGTTGGAGTTTTCGTGCTCGTAGAAATACTTCAGCCGATCGATCACCGACTGCGGCTTGTGCGTCGTCGCGGCGTTGTCCAACCACACCAATGGCCGCCCGTTGACTTGTTCCCGAAGAATGGGAAAATCCTGGCGCACCAGGTTGACGTCGTACGGCGCGCCGAACGCCTGAGTGGGGAGCACTGGCGGCGGCACAGAGGGCGAAAGGGAACTCAACAACGCCTTCAATTCCGCTTCGCCGGGCAGAGTGACCGATGGCGCAACTGTGCGGCCCAACGGAACGTCGCGCCCCCAATCGGGCACTACCGGTGACGCCGCCGCAGGCGCATCCTTCCCCGGCCACTCGGCGAAGAACTGGTTGGCCAGCCGCGTCAGCGTCTCGACATCAGGGAGGGTGAAGCCTTCAGGCAGGCCGAAACCGTCAGGCCCGCTTGTTGTAGTCATAATACTTGTTCGTCTCCACGCCTTCGAGAATGCCCAGCGCGTCTTCGGTAAGTACCGCGAGGGAGCAGTATAGCGAGACCAGGTAGGAGGCGATCGCCTTGTAATTGATGCCCATGAAGCGCACCGACAGGCCCGGCGTTTGCTGACCCGGAAGATTCGGCTGGAACAGGCCCACCACGCCCTGCTTGCGCTCACCAGTGCGGATCAAAAGAATATTCGTTTTGTGACGTTCGACCGCCAGCTTGTCGGAGGGAATAAGCGGAATGCCGCGCCAGGTGACGAATTGCGCGCCGAACAGAGATACGGTTGGAGGCGGAACGCCACGGCGCGTACACTCGCGCCCGAAAGCCGCGATCGCCGCGGGATGGGCCAGGAAAAATCCGGGCTCCTTCCACACCGTGGCCAGCAGCTCGTCCAGATCATCGGGTGTGGGAGCGCCGGTGCGAGTCTTGATGCGCTGCTTCGCGGCCACGCTGTGCAGCAAGCCGTACTCGCGATTGTTGATCAGCTCGCTCTCCTGCCGCTCCTTGACGATTTCAATCGTCAGGCGCAATTGTTCGCTGATCTGATTGTAGGGAACGCTGTAAAGATCCGACACGCGCGTGTGAACGTCCACGACGGTGTTGACCGCCGTCAGCATGTACTCTCGCGCGGGCGATTCGTAGTCCACGAAAGTTTGAGGCAGCACGCGCTCGTCGCGGTCGGAACAATCCACGATCACTTTGGACTCGTCTTTCACGCGATTCAACCGGTAGATGCCGGCTTCCACAGGCACCCACTGCAACAGGTGCGTGAGCCAGCGCGGAGTGATCCGCCCCATCTGCGGAGCGGTCTTTGTGGCGTTGGCTAATTGTCTAGCTGCTACGTCGCCTAATGCGGTTTGCACTTCTGGTTCATTGGCCATTGGTGCTCCTAGTGTACGATACCGGCGATGCTAAGCGGCTTGACTTCGAGCAGTTTTTTCCACTGGCGCGCATACCAGGTTTCCCCATTCGGTCCACGACCCGTCGTAATTGACGACATCCTTGTATCCGAGCAGATATTTCAGAGCAAACCAGGAGTGGCTGGATCGCTCGCCGATGCGGCAGTAGGTGATGATCGGCTTGCTGCCCGTGACGCCTTCGGCATCGTAAACTGCCTTGATCTCTTCGGCGGTTTTGAACGTGCCATCTTCGTTGGCGGTCTTGCCCCACGGAATATTGCGCGCATCGGGAATGTGGCCGCCGCGTTGACAAGTCTCCGGAAGGCCGGGAGGCGCAAGGATCTCTCCACTGAACTCTTGCGGGCTTCGCACGTCCACCAATGCTTTCGACTTGGCCTTCACCGCCGCCTGCACATCGCCTAGATAGGCCCGGATGGAGAAATCCTCGCGCGGAGCCGGATATTGCGTCGGCTTGTATTGCGGAACATCGTTCGTCAGCTCGCGCCCTTCAGCCAGCCACTTCTTCCGGCCGCCATTGAGCAAACGGACGTCGGCGTGACGATAGATCTTGAGCTGCCAGAAGGCCCACGCGGCGAACCAATTGTTGTTGTCGCCATAGATCACAATCGTGGTTTGCGGTTCGATTCCAGAGCGCGTCAGCAGCGACTCAAATTGATACCACGGCGTGATGTCGCGGCGAACAACGTCGGATAGATCTGTTTTCCAGGACCAAGCCACCGCGCCGGGAATATGTCCGGTATCGTAAGCGGCGGTGTCGACGTCGACTTCAATGATTCGAACTTTCGGGTCGGAAAGATGATCGGCAAGCCATTCGGTGCTGACCAGAACTTCAGGATGAGCATAAGCGGACATGCGTGAAAGGGCTCCTCGCAGGTATCATAACATTGTCGATAGAGACGATCTAGTATCCGTCAGGGGGGCGGCTTGAAGAGCAGGTTTTCGGAAAAAGCTGGCCAACAAGAGAAACCCGAGCGTCGGGTACGCTGGACCGCTGGCCGGGTACACGCGGCTTTTCAGCCGCGTTTTGCCTACCTCTTGCACAGAATCGTCGGACCGGCGCGATGCAGTAGCCGATTGGCTGCGTGTGCGCTGCTGCCCTTTATGCTTCTGACCGCTGCGGGGAGGTCCTGATCGCCCAGGGGGCGAAGCGCAATGTGTACGTGATTGGGCATTCAACACCCAGGGCCCAATTCATACCTGTACTCCAAGAACTTCTCACGCGGCGCTTTCTCGCCCGATTTGGCAAAAACGCTGCCGTGAAAGCCGCGTGTCCCGGGCTACTCCGCCGCGTTCGGATCGATCTGGCGGATCGGCAAATCCCAGTGCACTTCCGTTAGTTCCCAACGCCGCTGCTCCTCGCGCTTCATCTTGGTTTGGTCGGGAAACAACTGCTTTTCGACCTTGCCGCCTTGCGACGAAGACGCGACGTCTTTGTAGTAAATCACGATGCGATAATCCCAGCGATGGTCTTCGCTAGTGTGAAGGCCCGGCCGGAAGACTTCGTATTTCAAAACGCCGCCCAGCTCCTTCTCCTTGTTTAACGTGGCGATCTGATACCTCTGGAAGATCTGCCAGAATTCGTCCTGATAGCCCCACTTCACTTTGTAAACCCACTCGACGATGTAGGGCTGGCTGGTTTGCTGGCCTCGCGCCGTGCCGAATGGCAGCATCGCAAACGCCAGCAGAAAAAGTGAACGCGTCGCTGCTCGCCAGAGTAGCGGTCGGTTTTCAGTCGTCATTGTCTATGGACTATATTACAAGCAAGAATAGCGCGTCAAGCCAGATTGGTTAGGCACAGGCGGGAATCTACACTGGACATTAGCACATTGTTGTTATAGACTGTAAGGACAATCGCCATGCCACTCTTCCATTGTTGTTGCCTCTGATCTCCCAAGCGTCCCCGATCCCAATTCATCTTGCGAAGGAAGGTACTTATGAAGGAAAGCGAAATCCTATTCCAAGTCAGCCAAATCGTAAGCGTAACGAACAGCTTTTCCGGCGCGGTGGCGAAGATTCGCGGTCTGCTCGATATCACCATCGAGTTGCCCGGGCTCGCGTCACCGACGATGAAAACGCTATCGGGCTCTTTCTACGCAGCGCCATTGCGGGCGAGCGGCAGAAAATTGGGGAAGCTGCTGGTCCAGGCCGATCTGCCGCAGCGTGTCTCAAGCTACGTTGGCGAACAGCTTGGAATGCTGCTGCAGCGAACCCACCTGAACGAGGAGCGAGCGCGGCTGGAGGCAGAGCTGGCCGGCATGCGGGAAGATCTGGCGACGCGCAAAGCCGTCGAGCGCGCGCAGGGAATTCTGGTGATGCGGCGCGGCATTACGCCTGTTTCAGCCCGGCGATGGATCTCGCAGCAGGCGCGTCAAGCGGGGTCGAGCGTTCTCGAAGTCGCGGAACACGTGGTGGCTATGGAAAGCGCCCGCCGTTCCGCTGGGCAGACGCGGCAGCGCATCGCTTGAGGCACGCACGGCTAATTCTTGATCGGCACCGGAGGTGGCGGGGGTGGTGGAAGCGGCGCGGCGTTGACGTATCCGCGCGTTCCATCGGGACGAATCGGTCCCGGGCCGAATCCCAGGTGTTCGCGGTCCACGCTGTTTTCAGCGCACGAATATTCGCTCAGCCGCTGGCCCGGATCGCCCGCTTCCCAGCTCCTCGCGTACGTGAAGGTCTTGGTGTAGAACTTCGGATCTTCAATGGTGGTGTCCACGTGGATGTGCCGGGCGTCGGGCCGCGTCCAGCGTTCGATGACGTGCAGCGCGTCGCTATGCGGACTGCCGTTCTCGTCCGCCCACACCTGCGTGTCTTTGAACCCGATGGAATCGATCACAAACGCATCGCCGTCCCAGTGGCCCACTTCGTCGCCGAAGAACGATGGATCGGGATCCTCCTCATGCTTGCGCCCGTCTGTGGGGATGAGCCGGTAGTAACTATAGAAGTAGAGGAAGGCCACATAGTGGGGGGTCTGCAAAACCATGAATGGGAGTCCGCTGGCATTGTGGCGCGGGATGCCTCCCAGAATGCAGATGGCCTCCGGATCGACCGTGGCGGTGGTGTTGTGCTTCCAGGCGGCTTCGCCCGCCGGCGTCAAAGGCAATTTGAGTCCGGGAAGATCCTTTGCAATATTGCCGACCGGCTTGGTGTCCCGCGTGCCTTTCCAATATCCGTTCAGGTCCGGGTGGCCATCCGCGGTCTTCGGGACTTGGGACCAAGCGGGCGCGGCAACCATCGCCGCGAGCCAAAAGCTAACCGCCAGTATTCGCATCTCGATGCTAAAGTATATCAGGAGCCTCCCTCATGACGATTAAGCCAGCGGCATTTCTTGGTATGGCATTCGCGGCTGCCGTATTGCCGATCGCGGCTCATCACTCCTTCGCGGCCGAATATGACGCAAGCAAAGCCATTCGCATTACTGGCGTGATCAGCAAAGTGGAGTGGACCAATCCGCACTCGTACCTGTACATCGATGCGAAGGACGAGCATGGAAACTCGGCCACGTGGACGTGCGAGGGCGGCGCTCCGAACACCCTATCGCGCCGGGGCTTCACGAAAAACGCCATCAAGATTGGAGACACCGTTACCATCGACGGCTATGGAGCCAAGGACGGCTCGCGCTTGATGGACGCGCGGCGCATCACGCTGAGCGACGGCCGGAGCTTTTATAGCGGCTCACCCGGAGATGGCGGCCCCGGCGACCCCGGCAAGCCCTGAGTCTCATTTCCGCGCCAATCCGTTTGCTGAAAACACCGTTCGAAATAGCCGTCGGTCATGCCGGCGATATAGTCGCAGACCACGCGGTGCACCGGCGACGCGGGAAGCAATTCTACGTAGTGCTCGGGCAGTTTCTCGGGGTGCGCCAACCAGAACTCGAACAGTTGGCCGATCCGCGCGGCGGTGCGGCGGCGCTCTTCCACCATCGGCTCGGAATAATAGACCGAGTGATGCAAGAACTGCTTTAGAGCGCGGTTCGTGGACTGGACCGGCGGCGTGAAACAAACCAGGCGCCGAGGATAGGCCCGCACGTCGTCAACGCTTGCGGCCGACGCCGCTTCCGCCGCTTCGACGGTCCCCTGCACCAATCCGGATACCAGCCAATCCACCAGCCCGCGCAGCACCTCTTGGAACTGCTCGCGCTCGGACGCGCCGGGAAATTGCGACTCCACCTCTTCTAGCCGCCGCCCGAATTCAGGGACCCACTGGCAGACGTCCGCGGTTTTGAAGAGACCCGCGGAGAACCCGTCGTCCAGATCGGCGGTGTTGTAGGCGACCTCGTCAGCCAGGTCGATCAACTGCGCTTCCAGCGGCGGGCGCAGTCCCGGCAGATACTCGTCCAGCGCGGGGTTCTCGCCCTTTTCGAAATCGTGGGAATGCTTCACGATTCCTTCACGCACCTCGAACGTCAGGTTCAGCCCCGGAAAGCGCACATAGCGATGCTCGAAGGATTGCACCATCCGCAGAGCGTGCAGATTGTGATCGAATCGGTCGCCGAAGCGCCTCATTTGGCGATCGAGCTCTTCCTCGCCGGCGTGCGCGAAAGGCGGATGTCCGATGTCGTGCGCCAGAGCCAGCGCCTCGGTGAGGTCCTCGTTCAAAGCCAGCGCCACGGCCACCGTGCGGGCGATCTGGGAGACCTCAATGGTGTGGGTGAGCCGGTTGCGGAAGTGATCGGAAATGCCCGCCGGGAAAACTTGTGTTTTATTCTCCAGCCTGCGAAATGCCCGCGAGTGGATTACGCGATCGCGATCGCGCTGGAATTCGTTGCGATAGGGGTGCGCGGGTTCCGGATAGATCCGGCCGCGGCTCTGGTCACTTGGAAAGCGCAGGCGGGCCAGCCGGTTCACTGCCCTGACAGGTCGCTGTCCAAAGTGATTGCGGCTTTGCTCACGGCGCCGCGGGCGCTGGTGCGCAGAGGCTCTATCAGCTGCTTGGCGCGCTTCGGATCGGTAGTCTTCAGCAGGTCCGCGAGCGCTAGCGTCGCCGTTTCCTTGGAGACCAGCACGGTGGGGTGATCGATCACGGACTGGATGACCTGCGCCCCTTCCTTAACTTTGCCCTCGCCGCCGTAAACCTGCCCGAGAGCCAGCTTGCCCAGCGACGCATACGGGCCGCCGGCGGAATCGATGGATGCCTTGAAATGTTTCTCGGCCTCCGCCAGGTTGCCGTCGTCGGCGGCGTTGGTGCCTAGAAAAAACTCGGCGATGCTGCCCTCTTCGGCCCCTGGATACTTGGCCGCCAGCTCTCGCCAAGCTTTCAAGACCGCCGTCTTGCGCGCCTGGGGGGTGGGAAACATCAGCACGAATTCACTGGGCGACGATCCAATGCTGGCGTTTTGGACGCGCATGGCTTCATGCAGCGCCTCCTGCCGGGCGGCGTGTTGGTAATTCCGATAGTAGAAAACGCCGGCGACGATCAGCGCCACGGCGAGCGCCGGCGCGCCCCACCGCATCATTTGCCGGCGATGGCCGGAGACAAATTCGACCGAGTGCTGTACTTCCTGAGCGAACTTGTCGCTCTTCAATTCCTTGCGGGTAAGCTTTGCCACGGAGACCTCGTAAGTGCGGGAAACCTCATAATAACAAATCACGAGGCTTCACGGACTCGGGCAAGGACCGCTGGGTGTGCGACATCAAAGAGGAATGGCCAAATCTAATACCCGGTATACGCGGCTTTTTTAGCCGCGTTTTCGATGCCTGAAGCTCCTATGGTTCGGGCGGCTCGCGATTCTGGGCCAGGGGTAGGCAAACTGCGGCTGAAGCCGCGAGTACCACTATTTCGACCCGGTACATCGAAAACAGTCCAGCAAGCCGGACTGCGCGGCAGAGTGCAAGACTGGCCCTGGTCGGGCACCGAAAAAAACGCGGCTTTGGAAGCCGCGTGTACCCAACCCGTAGCCGAGCGTACCTATACGCTCGGTTTTTCCTCCCGGCCGGCCTTTTTCCGAAGACCTGCACTTTCAAGTCGCACACCCAGGACCGCTTGCTAACGCGCCACCCGTCCGGTTTTCTTCGAGTCGATGCTCTCCAGTGCACGACTTCCGGTCGTCCCCGGGTGTGCTGCTGGCGCGCGGCTCAGTTACCGAGCGCGGCGCCGTTAGGGTTAGGGAGTGGCTCTGGTGTCCGGGTTACGCGAAGCTGCGAACCGCCGAAGCCTCGTCCTCGAACACTTCGAAGACCGTGTACAGTTTGGTGATCTGCAGCAAATCCTTCACCCGCTTGGTCAAGCTCAGCAACTTGAGCTGCCCTCCGTGGTTTGTCACCGTGGTAAAGCTGGACACCATTTCGCCGATTCCCGAGCTGTCGATGTAGGAAACATCGGCCAGGTTCACCAAAATCTTCTTGTTGCCCTTGGCGGCCAGGTCGCGAATCACATCCCGAAAAACGCTCGCGCCCTCACCCAGAGTGATTCGACCGGTCGCATCCACCACCGTCACATCGCCGACTTGCCGGCTCGACATTTTAACGCTCACTTATTTAAACCCTCCTCGCATATCTTTTTGGAACTTGTTAGCTGGCCTTCGCCAGGTACTTCACCATCCGCACTTCGGTCCCCCGCGGCTGCCCAGGGAGCACCTGGAATTCATCCACGAACGCGCGGATGAGAAGCAGCCCGCGTCCGGACTGGCGCAGCAAATTCCCTTCGGCCAGAGGATCCGGCACGGTGTTCACATCGAAGCCGTCACCCTCGTCGGCAATCACGATCGTCAGCCGGTCGGCCGCCTTGGTTACCGACAGATGCACCTTCTTGCGCGCATTGTAGCGGTTGCCATGAACCACGGCGTTCACCATGCTTTCCCGCACCGCCATTCCGAGTTGATGTAAATCGTCTTCATGGAAGCCAATCTCCCGCGCGGCCCCCAGAACCTCCGTTTCCGCCACCTCTACACTGTCCAGGGTCGAATCGAGCAGCAATTTGCGTTCTGCCATAGTTTCAGCGCGGAGGCTCGCAGCGCGGCCAAGATGAATGTTCACAGTAGAATACTTGGCGGGCGGATGTCAAGAAGACCTGGGCGGTTGACCTGGCTCCCGGGACGGCGGATTCCTCCGCGACGAGTTTGGCGGCAACGGAACGCTCCTGGCAGCGTCTTATAGGCTGGAGGCGCGCATGCAGAGGTGGATCGGAGTCGGCAGTATCGTTATCGGGCTGGTTGCGGCGGGCGGGGCCGGATGCAGCCGCCGGGACGAGGATCGGGCGAGATCCGAAAGCCGCGAGGCGCAGCAGAAAGCGCGCAGGCAGTTGGATGAAGCGAGCCGGAAATTGAAGGAAGGCTTGAAGCGCGCGGATCAACAGACCCGCGAGGACCTCGACAAGGCGCGCGAGCAAGTGCGGCAGGCGTTGAGCCAGTCAGAGAGGGATGCGGAGAAGGCCCGGGACCGGCTGCGCGACGATACTAAGAACGACGATAGCCACCGCTAGGCCGGGCGTCGGCTCACCTGCCGGCGGCTCACCTTGACATTCTACTGGACGTGCTGTAAGCTCACCTAGAGTGTCTACCAAAGAACAGAAAGAACGCATCGAGCTGCTGCAGGGCACGCTGGACCTGCTGATTCTGCGCACGCTGCTGCTAGGGCCGGCGCACGGCCACGCCATCGCCAGGGCCATCGAGGTCAACTCCGAGGATGTGTTGCAGGTGGAGCAAGGATCGCTCTATCCGGCGCTGCACCGGCTCATCAAACGGGGATGGATTTCGGCCGAAGAGGGCACTTCGGAAAATAATCGCAGGGCCAAGTTCTACCATCTGACGGCCAAGGGCCGGAAGCAGCTTGCGCTCGAGACCAGCAAGTGGGACAAGCTGGCGGGGGCCATCGCGCGGATTCTTCGCCCAGCGGAGCAAGAGGGCGAGTCATGAGGCGCCGCAAGCGCCGGATGGAGGATCTCGACCAGGACATCCGCGACCACATCGAAAGGGAAACGCAAGACAACATCGAGCGCGGCATGCCGCCGAAAGATGCCCGATATGCGGCTCTGCGCAAGTTCGGCAACGTGACGCGGGTGGCCGAAGAGACGCGCGAGGTGTGGAGTTTCGTGTGGCTCGAGCAGGTGCTGCGGGACGTGCACTTCGGCCTCCGGATGCTGCGCAAGTCCCCCGGTTTTACGGCCGTTGCCGTGCTCACGCTTGCGCTCGGGATCGGCGCGAACACCGCCATCTTTTCCGTTGTCGATGCGGTTCTGCTGCGCCCGCTGCCATTCAAGGATCCCGGGCGGCTGGCGGACCTCTGGGTGAACAATCCAAGGCATGGGGCATTGCAAGCATTCACCAGCTATCCGGAATTTCTCGATTGGAAGAAACAGAACACTGTTTTTGCGAGCATGGCCGTTTACCGCGAGACTCACAGCGCCACTCTAACGGGAACGGGCGACCCTGTGCGCCTCCACGCCGCCATTGTCTCGCGCGATTTCATGGATGTGCTCGGAGTCCAGCCGCTCATGGGAAGGACTTTTCTTCCCGAAGAGGACGTGGCCGGCAAAGCCAATGCCGCAATCCTCAGCCAAGACTTATGGCGAACGCAATTCCAATCCGATCCGGACATTGTCGGCAAATCAGCCGCGATCTCGGATAAGACCTACAGGATTGTGGGAGTGATGCCGCGCGGCTTCCAATTTCCCATTCTTGCCGAACCCATCGACCTATGGCTGCCGCTGGCTGCTTACGATGCCAGCATGGCGCCTCAGCGCGGCGTTCACATCTATTCGACACTCGCCAGGCTGCGGCCGGGAATCAGCTTTGCTCAAGCGACGTCGCAGATCAACGCGGTTGAAAATCGCCTGGCGCTGCAGTATCCCGACAACCACACGCCAGGCGACGGCGCCAACGTTTCACCGCTTCTGCCCGACCTGGTCAGCGGCTCCGAAGACGCCCTGGTGATTCTCTTCGGCGCGGTGGCTATCGTTCTTCTCATCGCGTGCGCGAACGTTGCGAATCTGCTTCTGGTTCGCGCCATCGGCCGCTCACGCGAATTTGCGGTTCGCTGCGCCCTGGGTGCTTCGCGAGCGCGCCTGGTCCAGCGGCTACTCACGGAAAGCGTGCTACTCGCGATTTTCGCCGGCGCGTTTGGCCTGCTGTTGGGATACTGGGCAATCGGCGCGCTGGTGAGCGCGGGGCCGCGTGACATTCCGCGCCTTGCGGCGGTCCACCTCGACGCCCAGGTGTTCCTTTTCACTCTCGCGGTTTCATTGGTCACCAGCGTGCTTTTTGGGCTGGTTCCAGCTCTGCGCACCTCGAAAACGGATCTCAGCGTCTCACTGAAGCAGCGCATCTCGGCGGGCGCCGGCAAGCACGAACTCCGCCTGCGTGAAGCTCTCATCGTGAGCGAGGTCGCGCTCTCGCTCGTCTCGGTGACGGCCGCGGGGCTCTTGCTTCGAACTCTGTCGCATCTGGAAAGCGTGAACATGGGCTTCGACCCGAGCCACGTACTCACCTTCGCGACCGATCTGCCATCCACCTACAACGATGCGCGAACAACCGCGTTTTACGATCAGCTGTTGCCCCGGCTGCGCGCTTTACCCGGAGCGGAACAATTAAGCGCCGTCTTCCCGCTGCCCTTCAGCGGCAACGGTATCACAACCCAATTCGATATCGAGGGACGTCCTTCCGATCCCGCTTCGCCGGCCAACGCGGGCCTGGCCGCGGCGGGCCTGGACTATTTCCGAACCATGCATATCGGGCTGCTGCGCGGGCGCGATTTTCGGCAGGCAGACGGCCAACCGGGAAAATGGGTGGCGATCGTCAATCAGGCTTTCGCGAGACGGTACTTCCCCAATGAAGACCCGCTTGGCAAGCGCATCAAATCGGACGCTCAGACCAGCGACACTCCCGCGCAGATGAGCACCATCATTGGCGTGGCCGCCGACATCAAAGTGCAGAGCTTGCGCGAGGATCCCAAGCCTCTGGTTTTCGTGCCCATAGTCCAGCTTCCGATCGGCGCCCTGAGCGTCGTCATTCGCACCCGGCAAAGCCCGGGCGCGATGATGTCCGCCATCCGCGAGCAGGTCCACGCGCTTGAACCGGATGCTCTGGTCTTTCGCGGAAAAACGCTGGACCAATACCTGAGCGTCACGCTTGGCCAGCCGCGATTCAGCGCTCTGCTGCTGACTGTGTTTGCAGGCTTGGCGATGCTGCTGGCGATGATCGGTCTCTACGGCGCGGTGGCGTACGCCGTCAGCCAGCGAACGAACGAAATCGGAATCCGCATGGCGCTCGGCGCCGTGCCCAGCAGCGTGCTGCGCCTGGTCTTGGGACGCGGCCTGATCCTGGCGCTCACCGGCTGCGCGATCGGCTTGGCGGGCGCGATGTTACTCACTCGCCTGATGAACAGCCTTCTTTTCGGCGTGAGCGCCACGGATCCCGCTACCTTCGCCGGCGTCGTGATCTTGATGGCGGGCGTGGCGGTGGTGGCGTGCTACATTCCAGCGCGCCGCGCCCTGCGCGTGGATCCCATGGTCGCGCTGAGATACGAGTAGTAGGCCGCGCAAATCAGAGTAGCGCGGTGGGACGCCGGGTCCAGGGCTTGCCTTTCTCTTTCGAGACCGCCTCGACATCCTTGACGTAAGCGCCGGCCTGCGTGAGGATGTGATGCAGGTCGTTGCCGACGCTGATAAAGGGGAAGCCCTTGTCCAGGAATTCGCCGACGCGCGAAGTTCCGAACAGGAACAGGCCAAGGATCACGTTGTTCTTCTTCGCTGCGGCGCGGAGTTTGTCGGTGGCGGCTTTCAGCTCGTCCGAGAAGTACATGTCGGGGAACTTATATTTTTCGAAGAGCCCCATCGACATGCATAGGTCGTTCTGGCCAAGAAAGAGTAAGTCGACACCCGGGACAGCCGCGATCTCGTCGATGTTCTGGATGCAATCCGCCGTTTCCACTTGCAGCGCGAGGATGATGTTGTCGTTGGCCGCGCCCGCATAGCCGAGCAGTCCCGCGTTGTTCATGCTGCGCTGCGGGAAGTAGACCGAGCGCGTTCCAACCGTGGGATAGCGCGCGCAACTGACGGCCTGGCGGGCTTCTTCCGCGGTGTTGATGTACGGCACCAGAACGCCGTCGGCGCCCATATCGAGAGATTGCTGGATGCCGCCGCGATCGTGATAGCCGGCCACGCGCACCAGCGACTTCGCGCCGCCACTGGAGATTCCAGCCAGCATGGCCGACAGCTCTATAAAACTCATTGGCCCGTGTTGCGTGTCCACCAGCAGCCAGTCGTAGCCGCTGTGGGCCAACTGTTCGGCCACCGTCGGACTGTGCGAGTTCAGGAACAGGCCGAGCTTGGTCTTTCCTTCGCGCAGTTGTTTTTTGAACTCAGATCCACTGAGCGCTTCACTCATTTGTCGATGTCTCCTGGATTCCCGGCGGCCTCAAGCCGGCCGGAAGCGGGGTCTTCCAGAAGTATACAACGTCATCGTCCGGCGCCATCGCCAGCGCGCACTAACTCAGCGGCGCAGCTAGGCTGACGTAGCGAAACTCCTTGCGAACAGCCGCGCCCTGCTTTAATAAAGAGAGTGTCACTAGAGAACGTATCGGTCGACGAACAGTTGGCGTATTTGAAGAAGGGTCTAGCGGATCTGATCCGAGAGGAGGAATTGCGCGAGCGGCTTATCCAAGCCGAGAAGAGCGGCCGTCGGTTGCGAGTGAAGGCGGGTTTCGATCCCACCGCGCCCGACCTGCACTTGGGGCACACGGTGCTGCTACGCAAGATGAAGCACTTTCAGGATCTGGGGCATCGCGTGATTTTTTTGATCGGAGACATCACCGGGTTGATCGGCGATCCCAGCGGCCGCAACACCACGCGTCCTCCCATGACGCGCGAGGAGATCGATCAGAACGCCGAGACGTACAAGACGCAGGTGTTCAAGATCCTGGATCCCGCCAAGACCGAAGTGCGGTTCAACAGCGAATGGCTGGAGCCGCTGCGCTTCGTCGACGTCATCCGGTTGTCCTCGAAATACACCGTGGCCCGCATCATGGAGCGGGATGATTTTTCCAAGCGATTCAAGGAAAAACTTCCGATCTCCATGCACGAATTGTTATATCCGCTCGCGCAAGGCTACGACTCGGTGAGGCTGGAGTGCGACGTGGAGATGGGAGGTACGGATCAGCTGACCAATCTGCTGGTGGGGCGCGAGCTGCAACGGGATTTCGGGCAGCCGCCGCAGATTGTCGCCACTGTTCCGCTGCTGGAAGGCACCGACGGCGTCGACAAGATGTCGAAATCCAAGGGGAACTACATCGGCATCAGCGAGCCGCCCAAGGTGATTTTTCGTAAAGTGATGGGCATCAGCGACGCGCTGATGTGGCGCTACTGGGAGCTGCTGACCGACAAGAGCCTGGCGGATATCGCGGCCATGAAGGCGGAAGATCCCATGCCGGTAAAGATGCGGCTGGCGCGGCAAATGGTGACCGATTTTCATTCGGCGACGGCCGCCGATCAGGCGCAGGCGGATTTTGATCGCGAGGTGCGCGAGGGCCGGCAGCCGGACGATATCGAAACAGTCACGGTTCCTTCCGATGCCGGGTCCAGCCTCTCGAAGATTCTGCTTGGCGCCGGTCTGGTTGAGTCGCGAACCGACGCTGAAAGAAAGATCAAGGCAGGCGCGGTAGAGATCAATGGCGAAAGGCACACCAGCCTCACCATCGTCCTGGCGCCGGGCGATATCGTCCTGCGAGTTGGCAGGAAGTGGAAGCGAGTGCGGGTTCCTTAGATGCCAGAATACGTAACAGGCCGGGGTAGAAATCCAAGAACACCGCTTACTGACGTGCGCGGTTCGGTAGGTTCCGAGCGCTACCGAGCCGCGCGCGTGAGCAAGCGGTTTAGCGGCATGGTGGTATCTTAAATGCTCAGACGCCATTTTGTCTGGAAGCTGGCCGGCCGCGAGTTGCTGCTGGGCGAACGAACGTTGCTGATGGGCGTGCTGAACGTGACGCCCGATTCGTTCTCTGATGGCGGCAAGTATCTAGATCCGGACCGCGCATTTGCCCGCGCGGTGGAGCTGGAAGAGCAGGGCGCGGACATCATCGACATCGGCGCGGAATCGACCAAGCCGGGTTCCGAGCGCGTGTCGGAAGCCGAAGAGTTGCGGCGCCTGGTCCCGGTGCTGAAGCGGCTGCGCGGAAAATTGAACGCACCCATTTCGGTTGACACCTACAAATCGGCCGTCGCGGAGAAAGCGCTGGAGTATGGGGCCGCGCTGATCAACGATCCTTCGGGCCTGACGTTCGATGCGCAACTTGCGCGCGTCGCGGCGAAGCATGACGCCGGTCTCATCATTACTCACATGCGTGGCACGCCCGAAACTTGGGCCAAGCTCGCGCCGCTCAAGGATGTGATCGGGAGCATTCTGAAGGATTTGGATGCATCTACGCATCGTGCGGTCCGCTCCGGCGTCGATCGCGCGCGGATTGCAATCGACCCGGGACTCGGCTTCGGCAAGCGCAAGGAGCAGAACGCGGAGATTCTGGCGCGGCTGAGCGAGTTGGCAGCGCTCGAGTTTCCGTTGGTGTTGGGGCCATCGCGCAAGTCGTTTCTGCCGCAGACCGAGAAGGCTTCCGAAGGCTTTCTGCAATCGGCGACGGCGGCTGCCGTGACGGCGTCCATTTTGGGCGGCGCGCACGTGGTTCGCGTCCACGACGTGGCGGAGATGAAGGCCGCGGCGCTGCTGGCCGATCAGGTCCTCAGCTTCGCTGGCACTTCGGACAGTAGTGCGTTCCGCGCTGCCCCACCACGATCCGCCGGATCGGCGTTCCGCAAGTAGGGCAGGGCTCGCCGGCGCGGCCATACACTTGGTGCTGTTGCTGAAAGCTGCCGCGTTGCCCGTCGGCATCGACGTAATCGGAAATCGACGAGCCCTTCAATTGAATGGCCGTGGCCAGAATATCGATCATGGCGCCATGCAGGCGCCCGGCGCGCTCCTTGCTCAAGCTGGCGGCGATGGCGCGGGGGTGAATGCGGGCTTCGAACAATGCTTCGTCGGTATAAATGTTGCCCATCCCGCGCAAGAAGCGTTGATTGAGCAGCAGCGGCTTGATTCCCGAGCGGCGAGTCTTCAGCAGCGCGCGAAAATCCTCGAGCGAAACGTTCAACGCGTCGGGGCCGAGCGCCGCGGCTCGTTCCGGCAATCGCGCGCTCCACTCGATGCGGCCGAAATGGCGGACGTCGTCGTAGACCAACAGGCCGCGATCGAGCTCGAAGACGGCGCGTGCGTAGGGGCCTGGCTCGGCATCGAGCAGAAGCTTTCCGGTCATCCCTAAGTGAATCACCAGCACGCCGTCATCGAGCGTGAGCACGATGAACTTGCCGTGACGTTCCACGGATTTTACCAGCTGATTGCGAACGCGCCGGCGCAGAACCGGGAATTTCTGGCGCACCACGTGCCGCGAGGAGAAGCGCGCGTCGATGATGCGTCTCCCGGTGAGCTTGGGCGCCAGCGTGCGCACAACGGTTTCGACTTCGGGCAGCTCAGGCACGGCTCACTTCAGTTACGAACCGCGGGGTCGATGAGGATGTCGTCGCCGTCGGCTTTCACCGGGAATCGATCCAGCTTCACCGCGGGATCGAAGTCGTTTTCTCCGGTGCGGCAATCGTAAGCCCATTCGTGCCAGGGACAGATCACCATGTTGTCCTGGATGTTGCCTTGCCCAATCGGTCCGCCCGCGTGGGGGCAGATGCCGGCCAGCGCGTGCAACTCGCCATTCAAATTGCAGATCGCGTACGGATCCTCTCCGAGAGTCACTTCGGTCACCGAGCCGGGCGGCAGAGAAGAGAGTAGACCGACTTTCACGAATGCCATAACAAATGTTCTACCATGCCTGGCGGGAGTTCGATGCGCGCAATGCGCCGACCGTATAAAATGAGGGGAGAGCCACCCTAGCTCAGTTGGTAGAGCGGCTGATTCGTAATCAGCAGGTCGCCGGTTCGATCCCGGCGGGTGGCTCCAGTTTAAATCCATAATTCCAAAGAATTTAATTCTGTCATCGGGCCGATTCGTGAGCAAGATCGAGATCCTTTGATTCTATTGCCACTGATGCCGGTGGCTCATTGCCCAACGCACTTCGGTTGAGGGCCAATCGTCAAATCGCGATGGTCCAAACGGAGACTCTGCGAGCCCGAAGCCACCGCCACCAAACGGGCGCTTCGCCGTCAGCGCACGTTCCGGTGAAGACCACCAGCGAATCGCGCGGTATGTCCACATCGATATTCTTGAGATTGTGCTGGCGCGCGCCTTTTACAGGCACGAATCCAGCGCGCTCGGTAACAAGCACATTGCCTGGAGTGCGGCTTTCGGGGGAAACGCTGCGGCTGCATTTTCGAGGCAAAAGCGGCCAGGACCACGACATTACGCTGCGTGATCGGCGTCTGGCAGGAATCGTGAAGCGGTGCCAGGACCTGCCTGGACAAGAGCTCTTCCAATACCGGTCGGAGGCGGGCGAATTGGCGGCCGTGGATTCCGCGGATGTTAACGAATACCTGCGGGAAATTACCGGCGAGCAGTTCACAGCGAAAGGCTTTCGGACCTGGCATGGTACCGGGCACATGGCTCAGTTGCTGAGCGCGCTCGGTCCCGGCGGCTCCGAACCGCGGCGGAAGCGAAATATCGTAGAAGCAGTAAAGGAGACTGCGAAACATTTGGGAAATCGGCCGGCCGCTTGCCGGAAATTCTACATTCATCCCGCCGTACTGGAGGGTCACGAAGCGCAAACGCTTTTCGCTGCGATGCGAACCAGGTCAAAGAATTCAGCCGCTATGGCTGCGCTCCGGCCTTTTGAAATCGCCACGCTCCGGTTGGTTCAATCCTATTACGCTCCGCGAGAAGGGCGCAGAAGGGCTAGCTAGAACTGCCTCCCGGCATGGCGGCCGTGGATTGTAGGATGAGAATGTGCGGCTCCCGGTAAATCCTCCGATTCTTCCCATGCTTTCCAAGCGGATCGGTACACTGCCGGAAGGCGAGGGCTGGATCTTCGAACCGAAATGGGATGGCTTTCGCGCGCTGATCTTTCGCGATCACGAGGAACTCACCATCCAAAGCCGCGACGAGAAGCCATTGAACCGCTTCTTCCCCGAACTGATCGCTCCGTTGCGCGCCCAATTGCCTGAGCGTTGCGCGCTGGACGGCGAGATCGTCATCGCCAGGAATGGCGCACTCGATTTCGATGCGCTGCAGCTTCGGCTGCATCCAGCGGCGTCGCGAGTGAAGCTCCTCTCCGGGCAGACTCCGGCTTCCGTGGTCTTTTTCGATGTACTTTGCGAGGATGGCGCGGACTTGAGACCCGAGCCTTTTCAGAAACGTCGCGAAACGCTAACGCGGATGCTTCGATCGGCTGCTCCCCCGCTGCACCTGACTCCTGCCACCGAGGATCGGCGGGTTGCGGCCGATTGGTTTCGCCGCTTTGAAGGGGCTGGCCTGGATGGCGTGATGGCCAAGCCGGCGGCTGGCCCCTACGAATCGGACAAACGCGTTATGTTCAAGGTCAAGCATGAACGTGACTGCGATTGCGTGGTGGCGGGATTTCGCTGGTATAAAAAAAGTGAAAAAACCGCAGTGGGTTCGCTGCTGCTCGGCCTCTTCGACGATGACGGCGCGCTGCAGCATGTCGGTGTTTGCGCCAGCTTTACGCAGGAGATGCGGCGGGATCTGGTGAATTACCTCGCGCCCTATCGCGAGAATGCACTCGCCGATCATCCCTGGCGGAATTGGGCCGGGAATGGCGAAGCTGCACAACGCATCCCCGGCGGAATGAGCCGGTGGAGTCAAGGCAAGGATCTTTCCTGGGAACCAGTACGGCCTGAGCTGGTGGTGGAAGTAACCTACGAACATATGCAAGGCGCGCGCTTCCGGCACATGTCGCACTTTCGCCGATGGAGGACCGACAAGGAGCCGAGCCACTGTACCTACGCACAGCTCGAAGTGGTTCCCCCGCACGAATTGGCGTCCATCTTCGCCAGCGGCCGTTAGGGCCGCCCCTCTATGATTTCTTCGACGCCCGCTTTGCGGTTCGCAGTTTTCGCCACTCACGCGTAGGGTCGTCGTCGGGATCGGGAGTCTCTTGCGCCGGCCGCATCTCTTCGGGAACGTGTCGCAGATTTACGCGAATGCGGGACCACGTAGACGACCGGCCGCGCATCGAGTCGATCAACACGTCATCGACGGCCAGCAGCGCCGCTACCGAGGCGTACTTCGACTTCCAGCGTTCGAGTCCTGCGAGCGCGGCGTCTTTATCTGGAGAGTTGGCCACCACGATAAGCGGCATCTTGATCCGCGGCGCCGATTTGGCGCGGGAAGGCGCCACCCGCGGCGCCTCGCCCTCCATCTTGCGAAAGTGCGGCGGCCAAGGCGCGTCTCCCAGCCCTGCGGATTCATCGACTGCCGCCAATTCCAGCAACTTCTCCAGCGAGCCTGGTTCTTCGTTCATCCCCGCGTGCGGATCCCCAAGCTGGGCGAATCGTGCGGGAACCGTCAGGACTGTGAAATCGGCCGGATTGCAATCGGGAACTTCGTCCCAGGAGAGCGGCGTGGAGACGCGGGCGTCGGCAAGCGGCCGGACCGAATACGCGGAGCATGTAGTCCGATCCTTGGCGTTCTGGTTGTAGTCGAGGAATACGCCGTGACGTTCCTCTTTCCACCACTTGGAACTAGCTAGTGCCGGAATGCGGCGCTCCACTGCCCGCGACAGGGCTACGGCGGCGCGCCGAACATCGGTGAAAGTCCAGCGCTGCTCGATTCGCACATAAATATGCATTCCTCGCGAGCCGCTGGTCTTCGGCCAGCCACGCAATCCCATCTCCCGCAGGAATGCGTTCACCTCCAGGCTGACGCTTCGTACATCGCCCCAACTCACGCCCGGACCGGGATCGAGATCGACGCGCAGTTCGTCGGGATGGTCCAGATCGCCGGATCGAACCGGATGCGGGTGCAGCTCAATGCATCCCAGATTCACGATCCAGGCCAGTCCGGCAGCGTCGTCTACGACCAGTTCTTCCGCTGTTCGGCCGGATGGAAAAGCCAGCGTAACCGTACGAAGCCACGCGGGATGGTCGGAGGGAGCGCGCTTCTGATAGAACGCCTCGCCTTCGGCTCCGTGAATGAATCTCTTAAGCACGAGCGGCCGATCCCTGATGCCGCCGAGAGCGCCGCCCGCGACAGACAGGTAGTACCGAACCAGATCGAGCTTCGTGAGTTTGACTTGCTTCGAGAAATACGGTTTCTCGGGATGCGTGATCCGGACTTCCCGCCCTGCAATGGAAAGCAGCTCACTCGTTTCTTGCTTGGCCATAGGACCAGCCTACAGAAATTCGGGATGGCTCTTTCGAAACGCAACAATTAGCGTACCAACGTGATACGCGCCGGTGGGTGGAAGTTGGATTCAATTGGATTCAAATCAAGCGAGAGGCACAACCCTAAGAACCACGCGTCAGGCTCTGTTGCGGCTTGAGGCCGGACATCGTTCTCGTGCTTTAAACTACCCTATTGTAATCAGTCACAGCGACCCTGACGGGTCACCCATCCCTCGGTGTAACCTAACAAAAGGTCCTTCCGCGGTGTTGCCACTGGGTATGGCGTCAGCAATGCACTCTCCCGCACAAGATCTGCCGAAAGTTGAACGGGCGCGGAACGAATCAAGCTTCTTTTCCAGCGACTCCGTTCTCAACATTCTAAAGTTGATTCTTGCCGGCTCCGAGTTGTCTGAGGTGCTGGCGATCATTGCTCAATTGGTCGAATCGCAAGGCAACGGTATGTTTTGTACCATCTGGCTTCCCGATGCCGACGGCAAGTATCTCTATTGCGCGGCCGCGCCCAGCCTTCCTGGATTTCCTGCCAACGTAGGGCGCACCGCTATTTGCCCGCAAGGCGCATCCTGCGGCACAGCCGTTTATCGGAGGGAGCCGGTCTATGTTGCCGACATCCTACAGGAACCTAGTTGGGACGACTATCGTGACCGGATGTTGCCTTTTGGGATTCGAGCCGTTTGGTCGCGCCCCTTGTTCACGCGTGAGGGCAAGGTCCTCGGCACATTCGCCATTCTTTATCGCGAAGTGCGGAATCCCGACGCCATCGACCTGCAGTTGATTGAGAATGCCAGCCACATTGCGGGGATCGCAATTGAGCGGCACCTTCATGAGCAGGCGTTGCGGCACGAACGCGACCGGCTGCGATTGCTGCTTGAAATTACAAACAGCGTGACATCCAGGTTGGACTTCCGGCAAGTGGTTGAGGCGCTTTCAACCAATCTATTCCGCGTGATGCAATGTGACGTGTCCGCCTTGCTGCTACCCGACCCCGAAAGCGGCGAGTTGCGCGTCACTATCCTGTATAATCCCGGCGCGAGGGGGCCCATGCGCGAGGGATCGTTGGTGCCGATGAATAGTTCGATCTCGGGTCATGTCTTGCGGAAGGCCAAAAGTGTCCGGATCGATAGCTTCGAACAAGTCCGCGAGAATCCTGAAATTTATGGGAATCCTGACGGCCGGCGTCTTTATGAGCACGTGATCGAGGAAGGCCTCGGCGTCGGCTGTTATCTTCCGCTGATAGGCCGTAACGGCGTGGTTGGGGTTCTAATGCTCTCTAGGCGTTCGGACAATACCTTTGAAAACGACGACGTCATCCTGCTCGAGCAAGTGGCCCACCAGGTAGCCATTGCCGTTGAGAACGCGCTGGAGTACGAAAAGGCGGTAAAGGATCGAGATAAAGAAGCGAAACAAAGACTCTACCTGGAGGAGGAAATTCGCGCTCAGTCTGGGGCAATCGTAGGAGAGAGCCCCGCTTTGAAGGCCGCGTTGCAGCTTGTATCCGTTGTCGCGCCTACGGATTCCACCGTGCTGATCCTGGGCGAGACCGGAACCGGTAAGGAGCTAATTGCGCGCGCGCTGCACGATTTGAGCTCCCGCCGCGGCCGCTCCTTCGTTAAATTGAATTGCGCCGCGATTCCGCTCGGGCTGTTGGAGAGTGAGCTATTCGGTCATGAAAAAGGAGCATTTACTGGAGCGATCGCCCAAAAAATGGGACGCTTTGAACTGGCGAATAAGGGCACGCTCTTTTTGGACGAAGTCGGCGACATCCCTCTAGAACTTCAAGCGAAACTGCTGCGCGTTTTGCAGGAGCAGGAATTCGAGAGGCTCGGCAGCAACCGCACTCATAAAGTTGACGTACGCCTAATCGCGGCTACGCATCGCGATCTGTCCGCCATGGTAAAGCAGTCGAAATTTCGCGAGGATCTGTACTATCGATTGAAAGTATTTCCAATCAACGTTCCGGCGCTGCGTCAACGTCCTGAAGACATTCCGAAACTGGTGCGGCATTTCACCGAGCTCTACGCCCGGCGAATGAACAAGCGAATCGACGAAATCCCTGCCGAGACCATGGATCGGATGGCGCGATATCCGTGGCCCGGAAACGTTCGGGAATTGCAAAACTTTATCGAACGAGCAGTCATTCTTTCTCCGCACTCTGTGTTGCGCGCCCCGACATCCGAGTTGGAACCCTTCCACGCACACACACTGGCAAACATTCCCATGACCGGTCTCGAACCCATGACGGGTCTCCAAGAGGTCGAGCGAGATCACATCGTGCGGGCTCTGGAAGCGAGCAATTGGGTGGTGGGCGGCCGTACTGGCGCCGCAGAGCGATTGGGAATGAAAAGGACATCGTTGGTTTACCGAATGCGAAAGCTTCGCATCAATAAACCGGCCAGCTCCGGTAAGCCGGCCAGCTCCGGTAAGCCGGCCCCGTCCCAATAAAACCACCCTCTCGCTGTCACTGAACTGAACCGCGACGAAAGTCGTGACCAATGCCTGTCAGCGGGTTGGAGATCCGTCGCGATTTCGTCTCCCAATCATTCCTAATGCAGCTCTTTTTGGTTTGGCCTGTCGTGTGCCATGCCAACGCCCATGAGTCAAGCTCGTTCCACTCATCAGGCGATGAGCCCCGGATTCTCCGTGCCTGTCACGTCCATACACGAGGTGGAAGCAGATGGAGTCCACGTATTCTACCGGGCAGCCGGCGATCCCAGTTCCCCGGTAGTGCTGTTGCTGCACGGTTTCCCAACATCATCGTTTATGTTTCGCGAACTCATCCCCCGTCTGGCCGGCGATTTCCGGGTGATCGCGCCGGACCTCCCTGGCTTCGGATTTACGGAAGTGCCGGTGCAGCGCAGATACGTTTACTCATTCGATGCCTTGGCCGCGACGCTCAATGCGTTCACGCAAGCGCTCAAACTCAGGCGCTATGCACTGTATGTGTTCGACTATGGCGCCCCAACCGGGTTCCGCCTGGCGATGGCCCACCCCGATCGAGTCACGGCCATCATTTCACAAAATGGGAACGCCTACGAAGAAGGGCTGGGCGATGCCTGGGGGCCGATCCGGAAATACTGGGCTGAGCCAACACCAGAGAATCGAGAGGTCATCCGCAAAAACATTCTGACGCTAGAAGGAACCCGCTGGCAGTACACGCACGGCGTTAGCAATCCGGAAAACGTTCCGCCTGAATCGTACACGTTGGACACAGCTCTGCTGGAGCGTCCGGGGAATAAAGACATTCAACTGGATTTGTTTCTCGATTACGCGTCGAACGTGAAGCTCTATTCGGTGTTTCAGGATTACTTTCGGAAAGCTAAGCCGCCCTTGCTCGCGATTTGGGGTAAGAACGATCCTTTCTTCATCCCCGCCGGCGCCGAAGCATTTCGAAAGGACATACCGAACGCGCGGGTTGAGTTCCTGGATACCGGGCATTTTGCCATAGAGACGCACGTTGTCGAGATCACGGCCGCGATGAAAGAGTTCCTGGCAGCGAACGTGACAGCGCAATGAGCTCCTTTGCTCAGAACGCCACCTTTGCTCAAAAGGCCACGATCGTGTTGGTCCACGGCGCGTGGGCTGACGGTTCTTGCTGGCACAACGTGATTTTGCCGTTGCGAAAAGAGGGTCTCCAGGTAATCTGTGCACCGATTCCCCTGACATCGCTTACGGAAGACACTGCCGCTCTTGAACGCGCGATTGACAGAACCCGTGGGCCGGTGCTGCTGGCGGGCCACGCCTATGCGGGGGCTGTGATCGCCGGCGCGAAGGATGACCGGGTAAAGTCGCTCGTATATGTGGCGGCGCTAGCGCCCGCTGAGGGTGAGACCGTTGCGGATGTCTTTTATCGCGCGAAGCCGCATCTGGAGGCGCCGCATCTGGAGCCCGATGCGCATGGGTTTATCTGGATACCCGAAGGCGGCTTTGGCCGCGCTGTCGCCCACAAGGTTTCACCAGGCCACGCAACAATTTTGGAAGCGGCGCAGCGGCCGATCGCGCTGAAGTGCATTCAAGAAAAAGCACCCGTGCCGGCGTGGAAAACGAGGCCATCGTGGTTTCTGTTGGCGGAAGAGGATCGCATGATCGCGCCGGAAACCCAGTGCCACATGGCGCAGCGGATGGGCGCGAAGATTCGGACACACCGCGTCGATCACAGTCCGATGTATACGGCGCCCAATGTAATCATTGGCGTGCTTCTAGAAGCGGCAAGGGAGACGCTCGCGTGCTGAAGTCCGTTGCTATCGTCACTGGCGCGAGCCAGGGTATCGGCCGTGCTGCCGCGATTCGCTTGGCACGCGATTTCGAAGCCGTCGTCCTGGCCGCTAGGCAAGAGGACGCACTCAAGAAGACTGCGTGTGCGGTGCAGTCGGCCGGCGCCGAACCGTTGACTCACGCGCTCGATTTGCGCCAGCCTGGCTCGGTCGAAACCCTCGTCCAGGGCACGCTCGACCGTTTTGGCAGAATCGACGCTCTGCTAAACATTGCCGGCGCCGTGCCTCAGATCGATCTGTTCGAGATGACGGACCCACAGTGGGAAGATGGCATGGCGCTGAAGCTGCACGGTGCGCGACGGCTGACGATACGAGCCTGGGATGCTCTGAAGGCTTCCAAAGGCGCGGTGGTGATGATTTCCGGAAGCGCCGCTCTCGATCCGAAGCCAGGCTTCGCGGCCGTTGCGACCATCAACGCGGCCATCATTGCGCTCGCGAAGGCCTTCGCCGAGCAGGGCATTAAAGACGGAGTGCAAGTCAACAGCGTGGTGCCGGGCGCGGTGATGACGGGCCGCCGGAGATCTTTCCTCGATAAATGGGCGCCGACGCAAGGATTGAGCGTGGAAGAGGCCACGAAGCTGTTTCCCGAGCAGGCCGGCATCGCACGCTACGGAGAGCCGGAGGAGATCGCGGGCCTGATGGCGTACCTGGTTTCGAAGGAGGCTCGCTGGTTAACGGGGGCTTCCGTTCGGATGGATGGCGGTGAAATCAAAGGAATCTAGAACACAAGTCGAGACAAAGGAGAATGATAATGTTCAGAACAACTAAGATCGCAGGTGCACTCGCGATGCTCACGTGCGTCACGGGTTTCGAGCAAGCGAGCGGGCAAGAGAAGGCGCAACCTCTCGAAACCGGCACCTTCCATGGAAAAGTGCACAACACGTCAGGGCGAGCCACGATTCACCGACAAGCCGATGGACGATTGCTCCTCCGGCTGACGAACTTCAAGACCTCCAATGGGCCGGACGTGCACGTGGTGTTGATCGCTGCGAAGGACGCGGACGACGACGCGAATTTTCTCAAGAGCAGCACCGAGAAACTCGAGCTCGGTGTGCTGAAAGGAAATGAAGGTGACCAAAACTACGACATACCCTCTGGAACGGATCTCAAGAAGTTTCAAACCGTCTCTATCTACTGCGAGCGGTTCAATGCGAACTTCGGCGCGGCCCCGCTCGATAAGTTCTGAGCCCGGCCCATTCAGGCGGTTCCAATCGGGCGGCACGGAGCTGCCCGAATCGCGCATTTAAGAGGAAAGAATATGACAATCCAGGTTAGTAGGTGGCTTTCGCGTCGGAAGTGGATTTTGGTTGCGGCCGGTGTCCCAGTTTTCGTGGCGGCTTGGTGGGCCTTCCGGCCCGAGAAGCTCTGGATCAATCAGAAGGTCGATGAGCCCGCGCCATTTGCTTCAGACGCCGAACCTCAACCGCTCTTTACCGGACTCCTGGAAGATAAAGCGCACCAAACAAGCGGGCGGGCGACGATTTATAAGAGCCCAGATGGCAAGCTGTATCTGCGACTCACCGACTTCATGACCTCGAACGGTCCGGATGTCCATGTAGTCCTGGCGCGGAGCGGCGACAAAGACCTTGAACAGGAGATCGTGAAAGGCGACCTTAATCGCATTGGACTTGGAGCGCTCAAAGGCAACCAGGGCGATCAGAATTACGATCTGCCCGCAACCCCCGACCTGACTAAATACAGCGCCGTGGTGATTTATTGCGAACGCTTCCACGCCATATTCGGCTTGGCGAAGCTGGAACCGTTCTAGCGACACGATCGAGTGCGGGGCTGCGGTTGAGTTTGGCCGGCAAACCTGATGAAGAAAAAAGTCTACATACTCGGCGGTGGGTTTGGTGGTCTGTATACCGCCCTGGAACTGGAGCGGCGGCTGCGCCGGGAATCAGACATCGACATTACTCTTGTCAGCCGGGACAACTTCTTTCTTTTTACGCCGATGCTGCATGAAGTTGCCGCCAGCGATCTGGAGTTGACCACGATCGTCAATCCGATGAGAAAGCTCCTAAGCAAGGTGCAACTGTTTGCCGGTGAAGTGGAGCACATCGACCTTCCGAACAGCCGATTGACGTTGGCGCACGGTTTCAAGCGTCACTCCCATACGGTTCCCTATGATCAGCTCATCCTCGCGTTGGGTTCGGTAGCGAATTTCCACAACCTACCCGGCCTAGCAGAACGTGCGATCACGATGAAGAGCCTGGGGGACGCGGTCGCTCTGCGAAATCGTCTGATCGCCCACCTGGAAGAGGCGGATACGGATTGTGCCAAATGGGAGCGCGAGCCCCTGCTCACTTTTGTCGTGGCTGGCGGCGGATTCGCGGGTGTCGAAACGATTGCCGCGATCAACGACCTGTTGCGACAGGCCCTGCCGCTCTACCGCAACTTGAGCGAGAAGATGCTTCGACTCGTTCTGGTGCACCCCGGGATGTTTCTTCTTCCAGAGCTTGGAGAGGAACTCGGCAAGTACACTCAAGCAAAATTGGAGAAGCGTGGAATCCAAATCGTCTTGAACACACGGGTCGCGGCGGTTTCGGACGACTCCGTGTCGCTTACCAACGGAGTGGTTATCCGAAGCTCCACGATCATATGGACAGCAGGAATCACGCCCAATCCTTTACTGGAAGCCTTGCCATGTTCGAAGGATCATGGACAAGTTGTGGTGAATGATTACCTCCAGATTACGGATTTTCCGAACGTATGGGCCGTCGGCGACTGCGCCGCTATCATCGACAGAAGAACGGGGAGGCCCTATCCTCCAACGGCGCAGCACGCCTTAAGGCAGGGCCGGGTGGCTGCCCACAACCTCATAGCCGCAATTCGCGGACGGTCCGCAAAGAGATTTTCGTTTCGCACGTTGGGTCAAATGGCGGCCATCGGACAACGCGCGGGAGTCGCCGACGTGCTGGGGGTCAAGTTTTCAGGTTTCCCCGCGTGGTGGTTATGGCGAACCATTTACCTAAGCAAGTTGCCCGGTTGGGACAGAAAGGTTCGCGTGGCGCTGCAATGGACGTTGGATGTGATTTTTTCTAAGGACGTAACTCAGTACCTGACGGTGCGTGCGCCCACGATGTCGCAGGATGAAACCATAGCAGTAGAGACACACCTTCGTAATCAGCAGGTCGCCGGTTCGATCCCGGCGGGTGGCTCCAGAAAATCGTAGTTTTGGCATTCGCGTGCCGAAGGTGTGCCTGCACGTCCGCGCGGCTCATGGCGTAGCCCGCCATCATGGACGCGGCGCCTTCCAAGTCCACAATGACGATCCGTCGTTACCGAATGCTATCGGATATGTTAGCTGCGCAGCGAAGTGGCGGAGCCTTTTTCCCATTCTTGCAGCATCGTTTGTCCGACCTCCTCAAATTCCGGATGTTGCTTGATATAGGATCGGACTTCTTTGGCAGTCTCGCGAATCGCTTCGTCGATGCGTTCCAAAATCGGTCTGACCTTCGCCGGCGTGGCGCCCGTGCGCGTTTCGGCGAATTTCCGCAGATGTTTTCCACTTGGCCATTTGGTAGTGCCGTTCAGCGTAAGGGCCAAGCTGTCTTTGGGCAGGTAAACGGACGTGGTCACAAGATCGTAGACCGGCGCGAGCCGTGCTTCGCCCTGTACGTCGTCGTAGACGATTCCGAAATTCTTCAGATGCGCATCGCCATTGCGAAGCGCACAGTTAAGCGCAATCAGGGTGAACAGCTTCTCCATGTCCTCGGTGACGTGGGTCGAGTTCGCGAACTGCCCGAAGCGCTTCATGACGGAGGTTTCGTAGGCGCCGCGATACTTTTCTTCGGTCCTGCGGGCGTTAAGCACGCAGAAATCCTCAAACCCGCGATAAGTGCCATCCATGCGCAGATCGAAGCGGTCGACCACCAGCGCCGTGCCGTCTTCGGCTAGGCGGTAGGGGGGCACGTCGAGTCCACACTTGCGCGCGACCGTAAGGCAGAAATATTCGTTCGCGGCGAGTTGCGGATACTCGTTCGGCTCCCATAATTTCACGATGTGAGTCGCGCCCTTGTAGCTCTGCGAGAGCCGGTGTCCCGTATGCTCCATCTCAGCGAAGGCTTTTTCGTCGCGCACGAGAATTTTCGGCTGCACACCGCTGATGCCGGAGAATGACGCGAATTTCTCTAGCAGGTAGCGGAACAGGTCGCCGCCGCGCTTGCGCTCAAGAATCTCATCGACCGACTGGAACGGCACCTCCTCGTGCAGCTGCTCATGATCGCCGGTATAGCGGATGCGGCCCACCTGCGAACGTCCGACGATGGCGAGCAGGTCGAATTCATCAAACGTGCCGGTGGCTTTCGCGAAGGCCAGGCGGAGCCGCTCACGCAAAACACCTTCAGGGAGATTCATCTCGAAAATTGGAGGCAGGCCAAAGGGGACGCTCCACGATTCAAGTCGCACGGGCATGGTCACCGATACAGCCCGCGCGGCGGGCGGACTGGGCAGGTAAGCGAACGTGCTGCCGCGGTCGCCGTGGCGGTCGAGAAGTCCCGCCTCAGCGGCGTCGGTCCAGACTTTGATCATCGCGATCCTCTTGCAGGAGTTCATCCAGAGTGGGCCGGTGCGAGCTGGCGTCCTGGAGTTTCAGCTCAAGGCCAAGCCCGGCGAGCAGCTTGGTGAGTTTTGCGAAACCCAGCTCTCCGGCACGTGCGTTTTCGAGCGCATCGAGCGTAGCCCGACTGATACCCGCCTTGCGCGCGAGTGCGGCCTGGCTAAGCTTTAGCTTCTTGCGGCGCGCGGCGACCTGGGCGCCTATGGAGACTATGTCGAGCATATGCCTAGTATATTAGGCATATCACTCCGTGGCAAGCTCTGTGAATAGTATATTAGGCATAAGCCCCGAGTATGTTGCCAGCAGTGGCGCTTGCGGCATTTACGGAGGTTCGCCCGATCTGGATGCAAGCCTTCGGTCTGTGAAACAACCTTTCGCTGGATCTCCTCTGAGCCTGGGGTCCCGATCAGTTCCGATGCGTTCGCCGAGAAAGTCAAGTAGAACCTGAACTTTAGGCGTCAGGCGCGATGGACCGTAAAAAAGTGCGCACAGGGTGATCGGTTCAAGGGTCCAGTGGGGCAGAACGGGGATCAAAGCCTTGCGAACGTCCCGGCGTTTCGCCATCCATAGGGGCAGAGTGGAGATACCAAACCCACTGATGGCGAGCTTTAGACCAACCTCCGGGTCGCCAGAAACGACTCGGAAAATGATGTTTGGAGTCGCGATCTTTTTGCCTCGTCTCAACTTCCAGGCTCCGGTACCGATGCAGCTGTGAGCGGTAAGGTCATCTGGAGTCGCTGGGCTGCCGGACGCCTGGATATAGCCTGGGCTGGCGAAAAGTCCCCGAACCGTGCCTGGATATGGCCGCACACGCCGCAGGGAATCCTTCGGCGCCCGCAATTTGAAAAAGACGTCCACGTCTTCCCGCGGCTCCTGATCCCAACCCGGCGCGAAAGGATCGATCTGAACGCGCAAATCCGGGTAGCGTCCAAGGAACTCATTCAGCAGCGGCGCGAACACCTCGCGGGCCATGGTGGAGGGACAAGCCACCTTAATAAGCCCGCTTGGGCTCGCGCGGCGGCGTTCCAGCAACTCGCCGCCATCCTTGAGAGTCCGCAACGCGCGTCTGCAAGATTGCAGGTACTCCTTTCCCGAGTCGGTCATCAGAAGACCTCTGGGGCTTCGCTGCACCAGGAGGACGCCAACCTGCTTTTCAAGCCGAGTCAACGACCGGCTCACGGTGGAAGCAGGAAGATGCATCTCCTTTGCAGCGGCAGTCAGCGTACCCGCCTGCGCGACCGCGACGAACGTACGGACATCATTAAGATCGGCATCATTCATCGGCGGCGTTTTCCAGAAGGTTCATCTTCGTTGAGCCTACCACGGTATTGCGACAGTGCAACTGCGTATTGCGCCAGAGGATGTATCAAAGCGATTTGGCGAAGCATATATATACTGCACGGGGCTCAATAAACAAATAGACAGACCAACGCGGGGTGATGCGATGAAGATTTTGCTGACTGGGGGCACCGGCAACGTGGGTGCACAGGTGGTGAAAGAGCTGCAGAAGCGTAATGCGGATATTCGCCTGCTTGTGCGCAAGCAAGACGCTGCGACACCGAAGGGGGTCGAGGTCGCAATCGGCGATTTGCTGGACCCGGTCTCCGTACAGAAGGCCTTGGACGGAGTGGAGAAGCTCTACCTGCTGAACGCCGTCGCTCCCGACGAGCTAACGCAGGGCCTGATCGCCTACGATCTGGCCAAAAAACTGAAGCTGAAGCATATCGTCTATCACTCGGTCTTCCGCGTGGAGCGCTTCAAGGATGTTCCACATTTTGCCTCGAAGCTCGCTATTGAAAGCGCCATACGGGAGTTCGATGTCCCGTTCACGGTCATTCGTCCGAACTACTTCTTTCAGAACGATGCAACGTTGCGAGACCCGCTTACAAAAGCTGCCATCTACCCCATGCCTCTCGGCCAGGCAGGCATCTCGGCAGTCGACATCCGAGATATTGCCGAGGCGACAGCGATCGCACTCGGCTCGGACGGACATTTCGGCAAAACATACAACCTCAACGGCGCCCAGGTATTGAGCGGTCCCGAGATAGCATCGATTTGGAGCAGGCTCCTGGGCCAGGAAATCCGCTATTCCGGGGACGACATGGATGCGTTCGAAGAGCAGATGAGAAAGCGCGCGCCATCCTGGTCGGCGTTCGACATCCGCATGATGTTTCAGGGATATCTCGAACGTGGCTTCGTCGCCGAGGCGGGGGACCTCGAGACCTTGACGAACCTCCTGGGGCATCCGCCTCGTGGATACGAGGACTTTGCTGCAGAAACCGCCGCGCTTTGGAAGGCTTGAGTAAAGGAGAAACGACATGCCAACTGCTTCACCAACGATCCCACCGGACGACCTTAACCGCAATCTCACGCTGGCGCAACCCGACCAGCTTCCGCACATCGGTCTGGTCGGCGATACCTACACCATCACCGTGACGGGCGAGCAGACCAATGGGCGCTTCTGCGTGGTTGATATGCACATCCCGCCAGGTGGCGGACCGCCTCCGCATCGGCATGACTTCGAGGAGACCTTCATCCTGCTCGAAGGGGAGATGGAAGCAACCTTCCGTGGCAAGAAGTTGACCGTGCGCGCTGGCGACACCCTCAACATTCCTTCCAACGCTCCGCATCAGTTTCAGAACGCTTCCACCAGGCCGGTCCGTATGCTCTGTATCTGCTCTCCCGCGGGACAGGAGAGATTCTTCACAGAGGTTGGAGTCCAGGTCGCCACGCGTGCGACGCCACCGCCGAAGCTGAACGAAAAAGAGCAAGCCGCATTCATCGAGAAAGTTAAGGCGCTCGCACCCCAGTACCGCACTGAATTGCTTAGAGAAGCGTAGCCGGCAAAGCCTCAGCTCCCAGTGGTGAGCAATTTAGAACAGCTTTGTGCGCCCAAAAGCGCGAACATTGAAGGAACTCAAGGCGCCGAGGGTCTCTGCCCACCCTGTCCACGAAGGAACGGCAAGCCTCAAGATCGCGGACTGCGCAACGCCAACCAACAAAATCAGTAGCACGTGTTCCTCTGAAAGCGTCTTTAGATCGGGAGATGACGATGGCCGATGGCCCCGCCAGTGAGCAGCAATGGAAACCGAGGGTCAATCCATGGGTGATTGCGTCAACAGTGGCGCTGGCTGCGTTCATGGAGGTTCTCGACACCTCCATCGCCAATGTTGCTCTGCCGCATATCTCCGGCAACCTGGGGGCCAGCACCGATGAGGGGACCTGGGTCCTGACCAGCTACCTGGTTTCGAACGCCATCGTACTGCCGATGGGCGCATGGGCTTCAAGCGTTATTGGGCGCAAGCGGTTTTTCATGCTCTGCATCCTTATCTTTACTGCTGCCAGCCTTCTCTGCGGTATGGCGCCGTCGCTGCCTGTGTTGCTTCTCGCTCGCGTGCTCCAGGGCGCCGGTGGCGGTGGCATGCAGCCCATGGCGCAAGCGATTATGGCGGATTCGTTCGAGGAAAGCAAGCGCGGCCAGGCCTTTGCCCTGTACGGACTGGTGGCCGTATTAGCGCCATCCATCGGCCCTACCCTGGGTGGCTGGATCACGGACAACTACTCCTGGCGCTGGATCTTCTACCTCAACATCCCGATCGGGATTCTAGCGGTCTTTTTGGTAAGCCGTTTCGTCGACGACCCGCCCTGGATCAAGGCCGACCGGAAGAACCTGATGCGCCTGGATTATTTGGGACTCGGTTTTCTGACCATCGCGATGGGCGGAATGCAGATCATGCTCGACAAGGGTGAAGAGGACGCGTGGTTCGCCTCGCAGTTCATTCGAGTCTTCGCTGCGCTGTTCGTGGTCGGGACGATCGGTCTTATCTGGCAGGAGTGCCGGGTCAAGAGCCCGATCATCAATTTGAAACTCTTCAAGCATAAGAACTTCGCCGTATGCGCCCTGCTGATGATTATGGTGGGCGGCCTGATCAATGCCACCACCGTGCTCCAGCCGCAGTTTTCCCAGGCGCTTTTAGGCTACACGGCCACCCTGGCCGGAGAAGCGCTCACTGCCGGAGGTCTAGCCCTCCTGGTGATTATGCCGCTGACAGGAATCGCTACGGGCCGGTTCCCCGCAAGGAATATTGTTGCTCTCGGGTTCGCCTTATTTGTGGCGGCGTTCTATTACACTTCGACGCACCTCACTCTCAACATGAGCTTTGGCTTCGCCTCGTGGATGCGAGTCATTCAGCTCGTACCCTTCCCGCTGTGCTTCATCGCGATCACCAACGCCGCCTATGTGGGTCTCCCTAAGGAGGCTAGCAATCAGATCTCGGGCATCATCAATTTCGTCCGCAACATAGGTGGCAGCATCTTCATCTCCGGCACTGGAGCCATCGTTACCAACCGAACGCTCTTCCATGAGGCCCGGCTGGCGGACTACATGCAGCCTTCCAATCCGATTTACGCCAATCATCTGAGCGCGCTTACCCGTGCCTATGGTGCAGTTGCCAGCGGTCCGGGAGCGGCGGCGCTGGCCCGAGGCTCCATTTACCGTGAGCTCAACAGGCAGGCCTCGGGCGAAGGCTATATGGACATCTATCGCTTACTTGCCTGGCTGGCGCTAGGCGCTTTCTTATGCGCCCTTCTGCTGAACAAGAACAGACCCGGTGAGGGTGCGCCGGTCGGGGAAGCGGGCTGAAATGTTGAACTCAAGAAAGCACCTGCTCGCGGTCAGTCGCGTGATGCTGACCGTTGGATTAGCCTGCCTGCCAGGCTTGTCACAGGAAGGGGCGTCATCGACCCCTAAGGCCCAACAGGTTCCACTGCCGCAAAACGCGGGAAGCGTGGAAGCGCAGCAGTCCACAACCGGCAGCGCAGGCAGCACCTCCAGCGTAAACACTCTCAACAGCACCATCCAGGTCTCGGGCAGCTTTCAAGGAAGCATCCCGGATCCGAACTCGCCCCAAGGATCGCTGACCCTAACCATCGCCGATGCCATACACCGCGGCCTTCAATTCAACCTGGGGGGCGTGACCGCCAATGTTTCGGTACGGCAGGCGCGCGCGCAGCGGCTGGCGGCGCTAAGCCAGATGCTGCCGAACATTTACGGAACGTTGACCGAGACCAGCGCCAAGGTGGACCTGCAGACGTTGGGCCTCTCGGCTTCCGCATTCGGCGGGCACGTTCCAGTTCCAACCACCGTTGGCCCTTTCCATTACTACACTGCGCTGGGGAATGTGAGCGAGGACCTCAGCCTGACCGCTCTTCACAATATTCGCCAATCGGAAGCGTCGCTCCAGGCAGCGCGGATGAGCACGTCCAGCGCCCGCGAGCTGATTGTCCTGGCGGTCGGCGGCACGTATCTTCGCGTCATCGCGAACAAGGCCAACGTGGTGTCGCAAGAGGCCCAGGTAAAGCAGGCCGAGGCCAGCTATAAACTGGCCGATGCCCAATATCAGGCGGGAACCAAGACCATCATAGACAGCAACAAAAGCCTGGTGGAGCTGCGCACGCAACAGCAGAGACTAAGCGCCCTGCGCGGCGACTTGTTGAAGGAGATCATGCAACTCGCCCGGTTGATTGGCCTTCCGGCCGGGCAACAGTTGAGCCTCAGCGAGGATCTGCCGGTGCAAGTTCCAGATGCCATCTCGCTCGAGGCAGGGATCAAGATTGCCCTCGACGAACGCCCCGATCTCAAGGCCGCGCGGTTGCAGTTGAAGGCCGCGGATGAGGCCCGGCGAGCGGCGAAGGCCGAGTACCTTCCTTCCCTTAGCCTCAACGGCGACTTTGGCCTGGAAGGCATCAATCCGAACAAGGGCGTCTCGGCGTACCAGGTCTCGGCCGGCCTGAATATCCACATCTTCGATAGCGGACGCGTCAGGGCCGACGTCGATCAGGCCGATGCGGCATTCACTCAATTGCAAGCCCAGTATGACGATCTGAAGGGCGCCGTGGATCTGGACGTACGGCAGGCCTATGTCGATCTGCAGGTGGCCGCCGAGCAAATGAAGGTAGCTCAAGAGAATCGCCAACTCGCGGCCGAGACCCTGACGCAGTCCGTCGATCGCTTCGCGTCCGGCGTTACCAACTCCGTCGAGGTGGTGCAATCGCAGGAGACCGTCGCGGCGGCGGAGCAGGACTACATCAGCACTCTCTTCTCACTGAATCTTTCGCGCATCAGCCTCGCCAAAGCGCTTGGGCAGGCCGAACAATTCATTCCAAACATGTTGAAAGGAAAATGATCATGCCCGTCCAAGACCAGGAACCGGCGACGAACCAAAATGGCCAGCAGCCTGAGCAGCCGGGCACGCAGAAAGACCAGCAGAACCAACCGCAAAACGGTAAGCAAGGCGGCGTTAAGCCAGATGTTAAACAGGACGGCGCGCAGCAAGAAAGCGTCAAGCCAGACGACAAGCAAGACCCCGACGGCAAGCAAGATAACGACAAGAAGGACGATGCTGAAAAGAAGCCGCTCGACCCCGCGACGAAGCGCAAGCGAATCCTCATCGGCATAGCCGTGGGCATCGTTGTGCTGGTGGCAGGGATCGCGTGGTGGCTCTACTCGCGCACCTACGAGGCCACCGACGATGCACAGATAGATGGACACCTCAACCCGATCGCCTCCCGCGTTGCTGGGACGGTGAAGGCCGTATACGTTGAGAACGATCAGCCGGTGAAGGCCGGAATGCCGCTGGTGGATCTGGACCCGCGCGATTACGAAGTGCAGGTGGAGCAGTCGCGCGCCCAGTATCAACAGGCCCTGGCGCAACTCGCCGCCGAAAATCCCAATGTGCCGATCACCGAGACCTCGACCCACACCGCCGTGGATACCGACTCGGCCACCGTGCTCAATGCGGACGCAGCGGTTGCAAGCGCCCAGTATGACTATGACAGCAATGTCGCCAAGCTGCGCCAGGCGGAAGCGAACAACCGGAAGAGCCAATCCGATCTGGTGCGCTACAAGGAACTGGTCGACAAGCATGAGATCGCCCTGTCGGACTACGACCAATATGTTGCCAACGCCGGCTCGCAGGAGGCTGCGGTAGAGGCCAGCCGGGCAGCCGCGGCATCCTCGCAGAAGGTGGTGGAGGAGCGGCGCGCGCAATTACAGCAGCAGCAAAACAAACTTCAAGAGGACACGCAGAATGCGCCCCGGCAGGTGGCCATCAGGCAGGCCAACAACAAATCGAGCGCAGCGAATGCGGCGGCCGCCAAAGCGCAGTTGGACGCGGCGCTTCTCAATCTGAGCTACTGCCACATTTTCGCGCCAGTGGATGGGATCGCCACCCAGCGCGGCGCCGAGGTCGGAGGAAGAATTTCGGTGGGCCAGCAGCTCGTGGTGATCGTTCAAACCGAAAACATATGGGCAACCGCCGACTTCAAGGAGACGCAGCTCCGCAAGATGCACGTCGGCCAGCGCGCCACCATTGAGGTGGATTCGCTAAGCGAATCGTTCGAGGGGCAAGTCCAGTACATGCCCGCGGCGACGGGAGATCGGACCAGTCTTTTTCCTCCCGAGGACGCGACCGGCAATTATGTAAAAGTTGTGCAGCGCCTACCCGTGCGCATCAGCTTCAACCCCAACCAGCGCGACTTGAACAGGCTGCGCCCGGGCATGTCGATCGAGGCAACCGTTCACCTGGATGCGAAGGTCAAGAACAACGTGACCGCATCGGGCAACGGCGAGCGCTGAGATCGATCTACAAATTCTTTTCGACGAGCTCGATCAGAAGGCCGTCGGGACTGCGCACCAGCACGCCACGGGACGCCGGGCTTAAAGCCAGGGGTTCTCCGCCTGCCGATTCCACCCGGCCGCCGGCGGCCTTGAGCGCTTTCACAAGGGCGGACACATTTTCCACCAGAATCGACAAAACCGGCGAACCCGGATCCTGCACCCTGGTTTCAAGCGTCTTTCGTTCGATCTTGGTGAACTCCCAAAGCACCCAGAAATTCGTCGCTCCGGGCGGATTCGTAATGCTGCTGCGGACAACGGCTCCCGGAGTTCCCTCGAGAGCCACCACGGCATCGCTCACCACGCCGGGCTCGCGCGCCTTGAATCCGAAGACACCCCGGTAAAACGGGAGCGCTTTCGCGAGATCCTCCACCACTAAGGATGCTCGCGCGTTATAGATGTTGCTGGTGAGGGGCACGTCCGACTGGGGAAGCGGGTCGGGCTGAACGAATTCGAACACGAAGCCGTCCGGATCCTGCATCATGACCGCGCGCGTCTGGTTGCGGGGAAGCTGCGTGAACACCGGGCCGCCGCCGCTGGTTCGCACCGTAATCCCATACGGCTTCACTCTCGCAAAAGCCTTGTCCATGTCGCGCACCTGGATGGAAAACCGGACCACTCCGGGGTCATAGAGATGCTGTTCCACGGTTTTTCTCTCGATGCCGGAGAATTCGATCAAGACGAACTTCATCTCCGAGCCTGGAATGATAAAGGACGCCGATCGCGCCCGGACTCCCGGGGCTTGCGCCATGGCTTGCGCCAAAAGGGCCGAGCCGGAGAGCGGCGCCGGCCCGGCGTCCAGTTCCAAGCCCAGCGCGCCGCGATAAAATTCGATTGATTTTTCGAGGTTCGCGACAATGTGAATCTGGGCGTTCGCATGGAGCATTTTCCCCGCTCCAGGCGCTTCCGCATCGCCCGCGAGCAACCGAGACGCAATGCCGGTCAAAACCAGAAGGAATGCCAGGGACAGTTTCATCGTGACCGAGTATATCTAATATCCGTACGGCACGGCGCAACCCCGGACGACGGCGCGGCCCGCGCTCCTCGCGCGCTATTTCGGCCGCTCCAACGTGATGTTGTTCAGCTGGTTGGCGTTTTCGATAGCTTTGCTTCCCGAAGGCAGACCGTTCTCTTTCAGAAGATACGCCACGATGTCGATCACGTCGTTCTCGCGGAGACTGCCGGGGTCCTCCAAAGGCATGGTGCTGATGATACGCCGATACAGCAATCGAGCCTTCTGCTGGTCCCACTCCTGCCAGAACGTGTCGCCCTTCAGAGCGGGAGCATGCTCGCCGCCCGCCAAGTCATCCCCGTGGCAGCTACTGCACATCTGGTGGTAAACAATCTGGCCGTTCTTTGCCTGTGGCTCGGAGTACACGCCGGACTGCTCGGCGGGAAGCCCGAGGGCGATCCAACCCCCGCCGTAGCCTTTTCCTCCAACGGGCACGACAATGATTTGCTTACCCGCTGCCATGTAAGTCATCGGACCACCAGTGGCGCCCACGGGCAGGTCCGTTTGCCAGATCACTTGCCCGGTTGCCTTATCGTATGCGCGGAACTTCGCGGGCCCGGCAATGCCCGCATGCCCATACAGCGCGTTGCTGGCGTCGCCCAAGAACAGAAGCGTCTTGGTGAGCAGCGCCACCGGCCGGCCGATATTGCCGAGCGGCGGCAGATTGAGATCTTTCAGCAGCGGATGATTGCGGGGGCCGTCGCCGTTGGGGACCATCCACACCTTTGTGCCTTTGTTAAGATCGAGCGCGGTGATTCGACCGTAAGGAGGCTTCATCAGCGGAAGTCCATCGACCCTGAATCCGCCCGACTCATCGTAATCGTAGTCCTCCACCTCGCCTGGCAGCAGTGTCCGCCGTGGCCGATTGCTTTCAGCCTGCCGTGGGGCGGCTCCAAACGGGATCCAGTAAGCCACGGTTGCCTTTGGATCGGTCGCCTTTGCCAAACCGTAAGCAGTCGCCTGCGTCATGGAAACCGCGTAATACATGCCTGTCTCGGGGTCGAAGGCGCCGGTATTCCAGTTGCCTGAACCCCATGCGCTCGGCAATGCCAGCGTGCCTTTCTTCCCGTCCGCGCCAGTGGTCATCAACGATGGAGGCGTGAAGAGCGGCCCCAGGATGTAGTGGCTGGCAATCTCGACAGCCTTCGCATGCAACTCGGGCGTGAAATCGATGAGGTCATCCGCGGTGAATCCCTGGCGATCGAAGGCCGGCGGCTTAGTGGGGAAGGGTTGGGTTGGCCAAGTCTCCTCGCCCGGCGTGTTGGATTGCGGGACAGGCCGCTCCTCAATGGGCCACACCGGCTTACCGGTGGCGCGATCGAACACATACAGGAACCCGGTCTTATTGGACGCGATCACCGCTTTGATGCGCTTGCCGTCCACGTTGATTTCGCCCAGGACGGGAGGGGTGGCGGAATCGTAGTCCCAAAGATCGTGATGGACCATCTGGAAGTACCACGCCAATTTGCCGGTCTTGGCGCTCAGGACCACAAGCGAATCGGAATACAGGTTCTGGCCGGGACGGTGACCGCCATAGTAAGAAACCGTCGGGGCGCTCAGCGGCACGTACACGTAACCGAGCTGCTCGTCAGCCGTCATGGAGGCCCAGGCGGCCATATTGCCGACGTACTCGGCCGAGCCCTTGCCCCAAGTCTCGTACCCAGGCTCGCCCTTGTGCGGTAAAACGTGGAATGTCCACAGAAGCTGGCCAGTGTGGATGTCGTAACCGCGGATGTCTTCGGGTTTCGCTCTGGCTTCGAATCCGTCGTCTCCGTAACCTTCACCGGATTTGCCGCCGCCGTTGCCACCCACCACAATCACATCATTGACGACAAACGGCCCAGGGTAGCCGAAGTAGCCGGCCT
>Ga0302324_100000424_pt1 | contig 115005 bp, 119 predicted proteins | sample Palsa_T0_1_FD_201949 | JGI IMG/M metagenome (GOLD analysis project Ga0302324, IMG submission 201949) | Peat permafrost microbial communities from Stordalen Mire near Abisko, Sweden - Palsa_T0_1 | ecosystem: Environmental > Terrestrial > Soil > Palsa > Peat permafrost | place: Sweden: Abisko... | reverse complement strand
GCAAGAGTGCCGCCGCGGCTTCGGCCGCATGTGCGGAGCTGTGGCCGAGAGGCTGAAGGCGGCGGTTTGCTAAACCGTTATACGATGTAAAGTCGTATCGAGGGTTCGAATCCCTCCGGCTCCGCCACAAATTTTCTCTTTAATATCAAGTGCATAGGGAAAATCCCGACTCGCAGCCATCCCGCCGGAATTGGCGGCGCGAAATTCTGCTACAGGATTCGGAAGTTCGGCAAAAAGGGGACTTGCAAGCGCGAAAATTCCGCGTTGCGTCCGATGCGTACGCGATTTCTGCCGATACGACTTTCGAACGCGGCATCTCCGCAGAGTTCGCATTTGTCCGCCGGCGGCTCAGGCCGCATCGAGCGCGCTGATGGTGACGTAGTAACCGTCAGGATCCCGCAGCGAAAATTCCATGGTTCCGGTGCTGGGATTCACATGCGGCTCTTCTTCCAGCTTGCCCGCGAGCGCGCGCGCCTTCGGCAAAGCTGAGTCAAAGTTGTCGACCCGGAAAAACAGGAGCAGGCCGTTGCCGAGCTTGGCGGTGTCGGGGCTCGCCAGCGGGGGATGTTCGTGCGCGCCCCACTCGTGGAGACAGAGCAGGACCGTTCCATCCGAATCGAGGATTTGCCCGAAATCGTCGTGGGCCGGAGCCGTCTGCGGCAAGCACAGCAACGCCTGGTACCATTTGAAGCTCGCGGCAACGTCGGCCACGCCGATGATCGTCCAAATGCGCTTCATAGAATCCTCTCAACTCCCTCGACGACATCGCCTGCGGGCTGCCGGGTGTTCGCGACTTGCAGCATACCTCACCGATTTCCGGATCGTTATGGAAATACCAACAACGCCTGAGGTAAAATCCCGCGAGAGCCGATCACGGCCGATACGGCGCGGCGATAGGCCTGGGCTCCCTCGGCGCTCCCGCAAGACCCTTTAGGCACCGCCTGAATCCGTGCAGGCCTATGAATACTGCCATCCCATTGCCGACTGTGGTACAGCACAAGCATTGTTGCAGACCAAGGCGCCCTTTTATCCTGCCTTGTTTGTCGATCCCGCTCGATCTGGAGAACCCGCAATGACCGGTCCCATGGAAAGACGCCGCCGCTTTGTCATCGTCTTGCCGGCGATGGCTTTGCTGTTGGGGTGCGCGATCGTGCGAACGCCTCGGGAGCGGCTCGAGGACGCCTATACGCGCTCGATCCCCGAGGCCGCGGTGAAGACCCCGAATTCTGTCCGCACGCTGACGCCGATCGACATGACAAAGCCCGAGATCGTCGTCGCGCATCTCCAGTCCGGTTCCACGATCGACCCTGCGCGCTACATATGGATTTCGCTTCCGGACGAACTCCGGACGTTTTGCAAGGACAAACAGAACCGGGTGCTGGCCCTGGAGATGGCGCTCGGCCTGCCGCCCGATCCGACATACGACAAGCTCTTCACCTTTAAAATCAGCCCGGCCGACCTGTTCCGCCCCTGTGCCAGCAGTCCGCTTACGACCACCACATCCTGCTCCGTGGATGTGCCGCGCGATCCGTCCGCCGATTCAAAGAGCGAGCATTTCGTGCTCAAGCAGATGATGGACTCCTACCGGATCGGCTTCCCGTCTCCGGGCTACCCCTTCACGGCCATGGGTTGGAGCTACGATTGGGATCCGGACTCGACGACGCATCAAGGCGTGTCGGAATATGTGACCCGGCCCGGAGCGGTCATCGCCGACGTCGCGTCAACGACGCCGGACGCGTTTTGCGAAGCCCAACCGTGAAGCTCGCCCCTGTCGTTGCCGCGGGCTGAACTCCATTGGCCTCAGACCGGCTTCGCCGCCGGCCATTTTTCGGCCATCCGGCGATGTTGTAAGCTGGAGCGTTGCTCCAGTTGCGGGATCCGTGAACAGATTTGCATTTGATATGGCCGCCTTGGCGCGACGCCTGGTTCGACGGACCCGGGCGCGGTGCGCCGGCGTTGCAACGGGTATGCGAATTCGGCTTCCCCTTGTGGTGAGTTCGGTTGCCGGTGTCGTCTTGGCGGCGGGCATTTTCGTGCTGCACGGCCAAGGCGGCCTTCGCATGCAACCTGCGCGGCACGCGATCTCGCTTCCAATCCGAACGGCGCGCAATGCTGTCGCCATGGAGAAATCCGCGCAGCCCTCCGTCATCGCCACCAAGCGATCCGCATTCGATATCGAGCAGCAGATGAGTTTCGCCCAGCTCATGAAACGCTGGGATCCCTGGATCGCGGCGGCTGCGAAGCGCTTCGACGTTTCGGAGAACTGGATCCGCGCAGTGATGCGGATCGAAAGCGGCGGACGCACCATGCTGGGCGAGAACCAGCCCATCACGTCCAGCACCGGCGCGATGGGTCTCATGCAGCTGATGCCGTCGACTTATGACGACATGCGCCTACAATATCGCCTCGGCGCCGATCCCTACGATCCGCACGACAATATTATCGCGGGTGCAGCCTATCTGCATTTCCTGCGCGGCAAATACGGCTATCCCAATATGTTTGCCGCTTACAATGACGGGCCGGGAAATCTCGAAGCGCGGATGATCGACGGCGGGTTGCTGCCCGCGGAGACGACGAACTATCTCGCCACCGTCACCGGAACGCTTAGCGGCGGCGGCGGCGCCGGCTCGCGCGCGAACCTCGTCAAATTCACACGGCCGAACGGCGACCCCGTCATGATCGACGGCGGGGCAGTGGTCTCCGTGCGCGCCGCCTTCCCGGGCGAATATGCGCCCGGCGTGCTCTCGGTCATCGCCGTAGGAAAAATGCGCCAAGGCGTGCGCGAGAATGTTGCGCTCGCCAAGGCGATCATTCGAGCGCACGGCGGCAGCATTTGAAGCCGACCGTCGAATGAGTCATGCGTTGTGAAGACGAATGACTTCCTGCGCCGCGCGAATGCCTGAGCGCATCGCGCCTTCGATATAGCCGGCCCATTCGGTGGAAGTTTCCGTTCCGGCCCAATGGATGCGTCCGCAAGGCCCGCGCAGAGCGTGGCCGAAGCGCGTCATCACGCCGGGAGGCATGTGGCCGACATAGCCGTGCGTGAAAGGCTCCAACAGCCAGTCGTTGTCGTCATAGGCGACGTAATCGGCCGCTTGCGGCCCGAAGAAGCGCACCAGAGAAGCGATCACTTTCTTCTCGCGCGCTTCGCGGCCGGCCGCGCTCATTTCCAATGCGTGCCGGCCTTCGATGAAACAGAGGAGTGTCGGAGGTCCGTTTTCCGGCGTGTCCTCCACCACGATTCCCACCGTGTCGTCATCGGTCGCGACCTGGCCGGAATACCCCAAATCGCGCCAGAACGCCGATTTGTAGACGACGATCGCCTTGATGATCGCACCCATCGGCATGCGCTGGTGGAGTCCGTCGCGCGTGGCGGGAAGATGCGGCTCGAACTGAATGCGCGCGATCGGACCCGGAGGCGCTGCCACGATGAGGCGGCGCGCTTCAAACTCGCCCTTGTCGGTCTCGACACGTACGCCGTTTTCATCCTGCACGATCTTGCGCACGACCGCACCGAGCACCACGCGGTCCCCAAGCTCGTCGGCCATGCGCGCGAACACCTGGTGCATGCCGCCTTGAAACTTGGAATCGAGCGCGCCACCGCCGATACCCATCAGATATTCGAGTCCGGTGCCGCTGCGCAGCGCATCGAGAAACCACAAATACGAAACCTGCGATGCTTCCGCGGCCCACGCGCCGCGCGGCACGAGGCGCGCGAATTCGCGCGCCGCCGCCGTGTGCACATTCTTCACGATCCAGCTTTCCAGCGTCTGGCCGTCCCATTCCTTCGCTTTCGGCGCGGTCCATGGCGCCTCGGCGGGGATCGTCTTCATCTCGCGATCCCAGCGCTTCTGCAGGCGATAGAGTTCGATCAGCGCCGGCAGCGGTATCTTCGGAACATTGCCCGCGAACTGCACCAGCTTGCCCAGCAGCTGCATCACGGTCTTGCCCGCTTCATATTGTTTGTAAGCGGGAATGCCGAGCCGCTCGGCTTCGGCAAATAGCACGGTGTGGCCGGCACCCACCCATTGCCCGCCGAAATCGGCGACGCGACCGCCGATTTCCACGCGCTTCAGCCTGCCTCCCACCCGATCCTTCGCTTCGAGCACAATCACCGAAAGGCCATGGCCGACGAGTTCCCGCGCCGCCTTGAGACCGGCTGCGCCTGCACCCACCACGATCACATCCGCGCTCTGCGTCATAGCGCGACCACTGATTGGATTTCGATCAGGATTTCCGGCGTGAGCAATTGCTCGACGCGCACGGCCGTGGAGCCCGGCGCGATGCCCGGCAGAATCTCGGCCCGCGCCATGGTCACGTCGATGGCGTCTTCCATGAAGCTGCGCGCGGCAGGCCCGTCGGCCAGATACCAGGTGAGATGCACGATGTTCTCGACGCTGCCGCCCGCGAACTCGACGATCTCCTTGATATTGCGAAAGGCCTGCACCGCTTGCGCCTTCAATCCGCCTTCGACGATCCGATGCTGCGCATTCATCCCGGTCTGCCCCGCAATCGTGAGGGTCGCGCCGTGCCGGACGGCTTCCGAGAGTCCGTAAGGTTCGAGAAGCGCCTTCATGTGATCGCGCGTGACATATTCGACCTTTGCCATCGCCGTTCCTCCCATTTTGTTATAGACTCTTTACTAGACTGGACAGTTGGTTTATTCAAGAGCGACCGATTCGGAAGATGTGAATGGCAACGGCGCGAAAGACGGCATCGAAGACCCCGCGGCGCGACGACCGCGTGGGTCATATCCTCGGCGAAAGCCTTGAATGTTTCGCCGAACACGGCTTCGAGCGCGTGACCTATGACGACCTGATCCGCCGCTCGAAAGTGAGCCGCGGCAGCTTCTACTGGTACTTTCCCTCAAAGGAAGCGCTGTACGACGCGGTGTTGGACTATTGCGTTTCGGGCTATGTCGCGCGCGTCGAAGCCGCGTTCGCGAACACCGGTCCCAACGATCCCATCGTGAAACGGCTGCTGGACACGTGCCTGGCGGATTTCAACGCCAACCGTTCGCGCTACCGCGTGCTGCTGCGACCGCCGCCTTCGAAGAGCGCGATCGGAAAACTTGCGCAATGGAACGAAGATGCGGCGGAGTTCATGCGATCGAAGCTCGCGCCTCTCGTCGAGACGGGAAAACTCGATGCCGAAACCGCCGCGCTGTTACCGGACGTGCTGTCGGCTTTCCTCGACGGGCTCTGCGTGCGCCTGGTGCTCGACGACGAGAATTCGGTGTCGCAATTGTCGCGCAACATCGAGAAATTCCTGTGCCGCATTGTGGAAAACGGACGCGCCGCCTGAGCGGCGAAGAACCGGCCACGGGTCGTTGCTGCCAATACTGCGATTTTGTCTCGCTCCGGCCCGCCGCGCGATCGGACCAAAAGCGTCGATTTCTTGCAGCAACTACGTTTCGCCTGGCGATTGCTCTGGCTCCCTCGTCCGATTTCCGAATAGGATGATGAGGGTCAAGGGGGTGAGTGATGGGGCGTATGCGCGGATTAGGCGCCTTGGCGGCGCTTTGCGTTTTCCTGGTTCTGCCGCGCCACGCACTGCCGGAGCCGGCCGGCGGCAATGCCGCACCCGCCGCCTCGACGGCCTCCGACTCCATACTTCCGGACCCCGCCATTCGGCTCGGCGTTCTGCCCAACGGCCTTCGCTACGCGATCATGCAAAACGCGACTCCGAAAGGCGCTCTTTCGGTCCGGCTGGGCATCGAGGCCGGCGATTTCGAGGAAAGCGAAAGCGAACGCGGTACGGCGCATTTCATCGAGCATATGGCGTTCAGCGGCGGCCAGAACGAACATGAAGCGGGACCGGAAAAGGCATTTGCCGATGCGGGTGTTGCGTTCGGTCGCGACCTGAACGCCGATACGAGCACATTCGCCACGGTCTACCGGCTAGATCTCCCGAAAGCGGATGCGCCGTCGCTCGATCTCGCATTCGGGTGGCTGCGCCGGATCGCCGACGGCACGACATTCGCCGACGATGCCGTCAATCGCGAGCGAGGAATTATTCTTGCGGAGCGCGCCACGCATCTCACGCCGTTGCTCGAGGCATCGGAGGCAACCGACTCGTTTGTGGCGCCGAACCTTCGATCGACCAGGCCTCATTCCATCGGCACGGTCGAACAGCTGCAGGCCGTCAATGGCGCCAAGCTGCTCGCGTTCTATCAACGCTGGTATCGTCCCGACAATGCCGTACTCGTCATAGTCGGCGACGACACGCCGGACGCGATCGAAGCCCGCATCCGGGGGACCTTCGCGACCTGGACGGCTCAAGGGCCCATGCAAGCCAAGCCCGCATTCGGCATTCCAGACGAGTCGCGCGGCGTCGACATCATGACAAAAGCGGATCCCCGTGTGCCGCCTTCTCTGGCCGTTTGCCGCATCCGTCGCGCGCCGCCGAATGGACCGGACGATGTCGCAAAGCTCCGCGCGCAGGCCTTGACGGTGTTCTGGACGAAAATCCTGAACAACCGGCTCGCCAAACTGACCACCTCGGACAGACCGCCGTTTCTTGGCGCGTCCGCCATCGTAGCCGACGACTCGAAGGAAGCGATCGAGCCCTGCGTCTACGCGGCGCTGCTGAAAGGCGGCTGGGCTTCCGGCCTCAGTGCACTCGGGCAGGAGATCCGTCGCTTCGCCGAATACGGCCCGTCCCAGACCGAGCTGGACGATGCCATCGACACCGAACGGGCGACCTATCGCGGCGGAATGCGCAGCCAATCCACGCGCGGATCGGGCGAGCTCGCAAACCTCATAGCGACGAAGGAAATGGACGGAAATGTCGTCGCGGCGCCGCCGGAGTTGTTCCGCGCATTCGATGTCGCCGTCGAGAGCGTGACGCCGGATGACGTGAAGGCTGCGTTCGGCCGCGACTGGTCCGGCAGCGGTCCCCTCATTGCGCTGTTCGATGCGACGGTGCCGGATCGCGATGCGGTGCGCGCGGTCTGGACCAGACTTCAGAACGCGCCGCTGCCGCCTGCGCCTTCGGAGCCCAAAATTGCGCAATGGGCCTATGAGGATTTCGGCCACGCCGGTCGCGTCGTCAATCGCGAACAAATCCGGTCGCCCGGATTCGTCAGGCTCACTTTCGACAATGGAGTCATCCTCAACTTCAAGAAGACGAATTTCGAAAAGGAGATGGTGCAGATTCGTGTGAGCTTCGGGGCTGGACGGCGCGAAGTCCCGAGTCGAGAGCTTCCCGAAGCCAATCTGGGCGCCGCTTTGTTCGAGCAGGCCGGACTTGGACGACACGATTTTCAGGAAATCCAGCGCATATTCTCGCAGACCTCGTTCGACGCCTCGCTCGACGTCGGAACGAACAGTTTCATCTTGAAAGGCTCCACGATGGCGGGCGGCCTCAAGCTTCAGCTTCAGCTGTTGGCCGCCTATGTCAGCGATCCCGGCTTCCGCGGCGCAATGGACTCCAGCCTGCCGACGCTGATCGACTACTATTATCGGCAAAGCAGATCCGATTCCGGTCAGGTGGTCGAAGCAGCGCTGGGCGACACCCTCCTTCCGGATGGGCCGCTCAGCCTGCCGCGCGAGGAAGAGCTCGCTCGCCTGCATATGAGCGATTTCGAACGCCTGCTCAAACCCACCGTCACGCAGGCACCTATCGAAATCACCATCGTGGGCGACGTCGATGAAACGGTTGCGACGGAATTCGTCGGTGCGACCTTCGGCGCGCTGTCGCCGCGAGACACCAAACCTCGTGCGCGCGCCGATACGCAATTCCTCCGCTTTCCCGACGGCCAATTACCCGTCGTGCACACGACCCATGAAGGGCCGGACAGCGAAGCCTATGTCGGCGTGATCTGGCCGCTTTACGTCGCGGTTCCCGAGCGCCGCCGGGAGGCAATCGCACTCAGCTTGCTGACGGGGATCTTCGACGACGCGCTTCGCCATCGCGTTCGCCAGGAACTGGGAAAATCCTACGCCCCGACCGTTCAAATGGTGACGCCGGACAACGCCGACCAGGGATATATCGAGGCCGTGGTCGAGACGTCGCGCGAAGATGCCGTTACTGTCGTCGCGGAAATACGCGCGCTCGCTCTTCGTCTCGCAAGCGGCACGTTCTCCGACGACAATCTCGAAGCGGCGCGCAAGCCCCTGGAGGCCTCGCTCGCCAAATCGGCGATGACCAACGGGTGGTGGGCCGGTTACCTCGACGGATCTTCCCGAATACCGGCCAAGCTCGATGAAATGGTGCTGATGCCCGACCTCGTCGCGAAGGTGACGCCGGCAGAGGTTCGCAAGGCAGCCGCCGATTGGCTCATGCGATCGCCTCTGGTCATCATCGCCACTCCGGAGGCAACGGGCGCAAAGCCGAGCAGTCACTAGCCAATCCCGGCGGCGTGAAGAAGGGACCGATCGCATGATAGCTTCACGAAGATTCTTGACGCTTGGCACGAGCCTGTTCGCGATCGCGCTCTCGGGATTCGGCATGAGCGTTTCGGCGTGGGCGGATACGCCGCCTGCAGCGCAACCGACGACGCCCGCTGCCGCGAACATCTGTCCCGACGAGGCTGCAGACGCGACGGATGCGGAGGCGGCCATTGCGTTCTGCACGCACCTCATCGACAGCAAGCCCACCGACACCAAGGCATTGGCTCACGCCTTCACCGCCCGCGGCAAGGCCTATAACCAACTGGGTAAGCACGATGAATCGCTCAACGATGCCGACAGCGCGCTGACTGCCGACCCGACAGACGTCTATGCGCTCATTTTGCGCGGCGATTTGAGGGACGCGCTCGGCCAGCACGACCAGGCGCTTGTCGACTATACGGCAGCGCTGGCAATCGATTCGCGTAACGGCGAAGCGCTCGTCGGCCGCGGCGGCACCTGGCAGTTTTACAAACACGATGATGTCCAGGCACGCAGGGACTACGAAGCCGCGATCCAGGCAGCTTCCAACCTTTATTCGGCCTATTTCGCGCTTGGCCGCCTCGATCTCGACGAAGGCCATTACGACGACGCATTGAAGGATTTCGACAGCGCGGCGGCCAACAACAAAGGCAGCGCCGGGGACGTGCAACGGGCCCGCGGCGTCGTTTATGAATCGATGGGCCGGCCAGACGAAGCGATGAAAATCTACAACAACGCCATCCAGGCCGCCCCCAAGGACGGTACGACTTACGTCTTTCGCGCCGCACTGCTGGTTGCGCGTCACGATTATGTCTCCGCGATCAAGAACTGCGATACGGCCATAGGCCTCGCTCCCGATTATGCGCGAGCTTATGTGGTCCGCGCGGGAGCCTATGACGAACAGGGAAACAAGGATCAGGCCGCGCAGGACTTCGATTCGGCTCTCCGCCTCGAGCCCGGCAACACCGATGCCCTGGTGGGCCGCGGCAATCTTCACCTCGATCGCAGCGAACTCGATCTTGCGATTCTGGACTACTCCGCCGCAATCAAGCAGGACGAAAACGACACGGCCGCCTATTTCGACCGCGGACTGGCCGATGCACAAAAGGGCGACGACGCCGCGGCGCTCAAGGATTTCCAGAAGGCGAGCACGCTCGATCCGAAGGATCCCGACGCGCTTGTGCATCTGGGCGAAGAATACCGCAAACTCAATCGCAGCGACGATGCTCTGCGCAGCTTCGACGCCGCCCTGAAGCTGAAACCGGACTCCGCGACGGCCTGGATCGACCGGGGCAACACCCACTCCGACGCCAATGCGTTCGATGACGCCATCGCGGATTATACGCAGGCGATCAAGTCGGACCCCGCCAATTCCGCCGCGTTCTACGATCTCGGATTGGCATATGCCGGCAAGGGCAGCCACGACATCGCTCTCGCGGACTTTCAGAAGGCCGCGGCGCTCGATCCCAAGGATCCGGATCCCGTGACGCGCGAGGGAATCGAATACCGCGCGCTGGGGCGCGACGACGACGCATTCAGAAGCTTTGCGGCCGCGTTGACGTTGAAGCCGGACGACGACGACGCGCTGCTCGCGCGAGGCAATCTGCATCTGCAGCGTAACGAACTGGACCTCGCTGCCGCGGATTACGCTTCAGTGATCAAACTCGATCCTGCGGGGTCGGCGGCCTATTTCGACATGGGTTTGATGTATTCGCGCAAGGGAGACCATGCCTCTGCGCTGCTGGAATTTCAAAAAGCAGGCACTCTCGACCCGAAGGACATCGAGCCGCTGTACCAGCAAGCGGAGGAATATCGCAAACTCGATCGCAACGATGATGCGCTGAAAAGTCTCGACGCCGCGTTGAAACTGCAGCCGGGCGACGTCGATTCGATTGTGGAGCGCGGCAATGTGCATCTCGACCGCGACGAGCTCGATCTGGCGCTTGCCGACTATACGGCCGGGGACAAGCTGCAGCCCAACAGCGCGGCGATATATTACGATATGGGTCTCGTCTATTCGAGAAAAGGCGATCACGCGGCTGCGGTGCCTTATCTTCAGAAAGCGGCGACTCTCGATCCGAAGGATCCCGACGCGGCGCTCAAATTGGGCACCGAGCTTCGCAAACTGGGACGCACCGATGAAGCCCTGATCAGCCTGGATGCGGCGCTCAAGATCAAGCCCGATCTTGAGTCTGCATTATATGCGCGAAGCGCGATCTATTACGACCGCCGCGACTGGGCGAATGCGGCCAATAGCTATGACGCAGCACTTGGCGTTCTTCCGAACGATCCAATCCTGCATGCCGGCCGAGGCGAAGTCTGGGCGGCTCAGAACGACGACAGACGCGCGCGAGAAGAATACGAAAAGGCGCTTAAACTCGACCCCAATAGCGTGGCGGCTTTGCTCGACAGGGCGGACTTGCAGGCCGGGGAGCATACCTACACGGCTGCTCTGGCCGACTACAGCGCTGCTCTGCGCATCGAGCCGAATGATGCCGACATCATACTTCACCTGGGCGAAACTTTCGCGGAAAGCGGCGACGACGCGAATGCGCTCGTTCAGTTCAATGCGGGGCTGAAGCTCGAGCCGAAAAACGCGGAGCTGCTCGTCGATCGCGGTCTCGTTTCGCTGCGCAAGAAAGACTACGATCCCGCAATCGCCGATTTTACGCAGGCGATTCAGATCGAACCCAAACAGTGGCCCGCGTTCTTCGATCGCGCACTGGCCTATGCGGACCAGTCCCATGACGACCAGGCACTGCGCGACCTGAATGCCGCGCTGGGCATTTCGCCGGGGAATGCCGATGTTCTCGAAGAGCGTGGAGAGGTCTATTCCGGACTTGAGGACTATGTCAGCGCGATACGCGACTTCGATGCTGCGATCGTGGCGCGGCCGGGCTTCGCGCTGGCTTATACGCAAAGAGCAGACGCCAAGGAAAAATCCGGCGACGCCGTCGGCGCGGCTTCCGACAGGGATCGCGCGAAAGAGCTTGGCCGGAAAGCCGGAAGTTAGTTCTCGGGGCGCATCGTTGCCTCGAGCGCGCCGATCCTGTCGATCTCCACGCGCACCACGTCGCCGGATTTGAGGAAGGACGGCGGTTTCATGGCCATGCCGACTCCTCCCGGCGTTCCGGTGAAGATCATGTCGCCGGGTAGAAGCGTCATCGCCTGGCTCAGATAGGCGATCTGATCGTAGACATTGAAAACGAGGTTACCGGTGTTGGAGTTTTGCCGAAGTTCTCCGTTGACGAGGCAGCGGATTCCAAGCGTGTGCGGGTCGCCGAGCTCGTCCGATGTGACGATCCAGGGGCCGACAGGCGCATGCGTGTCGAAGGATTTGCCGACGATCCATTGCGCAGTGTGGAACTGCCAGTCGCGCACGCTGACGTCGTTTCCTGCGGCATAGCCGAAGACCACTCCCGCCGCGTCCGCCTTCGACACGTGCCGACAGCGCTTTCCGATCACCACGACAAGCTCGGCTTCGTAGTCGATGGCGCTCGACGCTTTCGGAAGTTCGATCGGATCGTAAGGGCCGTTGACGGAATTGGGCAGTTTGGAAAACCAGATCTGCTTTTCAGGCTTGGGTTGCCCCGACTCCGCGATATGGTCCGCGTAGTTGAGACCGATCGCCAGAATCTTCTGCGGATTCGGCACCGGCGCGCGAAGATGAATCTGCGAAAGTTTGAATTCCGGCTTGCGCGTTTCGACAATTCTCTGCGCCTGCCCGGCCAGGCTCGACCAATTCGCGATGAGCTCGATCATGCCGGCCGGCAATCCCGCCGAGGTAAGATCGACGACGGCGTCGCCGACAACGGCTCCGGTGTGCAATCCGCTGGCCGAATCGAATGTCACGAGTTTCATCTGGGGTCTCCTGCATTGCCCGCGGCGAGCTTGGTCCGGGATCGTATACACTTCGAGATGGGCATCTTGCGCAACCGGTCGGGAATTTCCAGTTGCCGGTGTCCCGAGGGACATAACGCCTGCATCGTTGCGCGATATTCCTTGCGACAGCGCCGAAAGGCGGAACGGCGGCGAGATCGTTCCTCGGAAACGACGAAGCGCGAACCGTCCGCGAAGGCTCTTTGAACCGTCAGCCGATCAGGCGTTCATATTCGGCTTCCGGCACGCCATAAAGCTTTCCGGCACGCTTCACGAGACCCTCGCGGTCTACGACCGTGACGAGGCCGCGATCCGTGCGAATGAGTCCCTTCTTCGACAGCGCTTGAACGGCTTCGGTCACGCCCGGACGCCTTGTCCCCAGCATGATGGCAAGAAATTCGTGCGTCAGAGCGATGTCGTCGCCATCCACCCGGTCATGCGCCATGACGATCCAGCGGGCGAGCCGCTCTTCGACCGAACCCCTGGCGTTCGCGACGGCGGTGTGGGAGGTCTGAACCATGAAAGCCTGCGCATAGTGCATCAAAAGCTTCCGAAGCGAGGGGCTATTCGCCATCGCTTCGCAAAACATCTGCGCGGAAATCTTCTGGCCGCCGCCGCCGACCTGCATATAGGTCGAATGCGGCGAGCGATCGTCGCCCAATATCAGCGCCAACCCCGATACGCCTTCGCATCCGATGAGACCCACTTCGATCTGCCGGCCCGAGTCGCCGCCGGCGACCACGGACGCGATGCCGTGCTCCACGAAATAGACGTGCTCGATCTTCCGGTTGGGATGTTCCAGCGGGTGGCGCCTGTCCAGCGTTACCTTCTCGAAATGCCCCTGCAGCAAAGCGAGGTCGGTCGGCGCGAGCGCCGCCAGCAAACGATTGTGAAATACACCCGAAATTTTTGCGCGCGCCAACGACTCTCACCGTGATTGGGGCAAGAGCCGGCACTGCCGATGTCTCTCTTAGCCGTCCGCGCCCTGAAAATGGCGGACGATTCCACTACTATACGCGCGCGATGCCGCAGACACTCGTTAATTAGGTCCGCTACCGTACCATATGCAGACAAAGCGGCGGCGAGATCGCTATTTGGGTCTGAATTCGTACAATCGTATGTTATGACGCGCGAGCGGCCCTGACTCAGCCATGGAGTCTCGTGCGATCGGCCCAGCAGGAATGCGTTCCGCTGCAAAGTTTGTGCGGCAACGCAATTCGGCAAACCGGTCCGTCTTCGAGATGCGCTGCGTCGAGCAGGATGCATTCGGACGTACTGCTGTTCTCGTCGGTCACAAAGCTCACGAGATAGCCGTCGTCTTCGCGCGTCGAGCCGATGCGCGGCGCGATCGGCGCCTCGCTCGCGAAGCGTCCGGCTCCAAGCGTGTATTCCCTTTTGTCGCCCGTCTCGAGATCGTTGCGCACGAAGCCCTTGAACAGGAACCAGCCCGGCTCGGAAATCGTGCTGTAGGCGTAGCGATAGCGCCGGCCCGCAAAACGGCCGTTCATCATGCCGAATTCCATCACTCGGTCGTCAAGCCGCTCTTCGCGCGTTTTGCCGGTCGCGAGATCGAACCGCCAGCGATGCAGCTTCGGCCGGAAACTGTATTCGTCGAGATAGGCCATCATGTGCCCGTAACCCGGCAGCGCGTCGCCGCGCGGCGCAGGGGTGGGATCTTCCTGGAAATAACCGTCGAGAACGATCTCGTGGCCCTCTTCGTAGGCGTTCACCCAGTGCAAGACATAAGTCGGCTCCGCTTCGAACCAGCGAATCTCGCCGCCATGCCGGGGGACGATCGCAAAACGCGACGGCAGGCCGTCGTGCAGGCGCACAGCGTGGATGTTGCGCGCCAGCAGATCCTTGTCCCAGAACACAGGCAGGTCGTTGAGGATCGAATAATGCTCGGTGAACGCCATGGCGTGCGGCAAGCGCGGGCCCGCAAGCGGAATTGGCATATATGTCGTGAGCCTGTCGTCGCGATCGACCACGCCGTAATGCAGATAAGGCGCGTGTTTCGAATAGTTGAAGAACATCAGCTCGCCCGTATGCTCATCGACCTGCGTATGCGCGGAGATGCCGTCGAGCGGTCCCCATGGCGCCACGCCTTGCTGCTCTAGCGTTTCCGGATCGAGACGATAGCCTTCGCCGCATTGATAGAAGGTGGAAAGCGCCTTGCCCGCATGGACCACAACGTCCGTGCTCGCATTGTCCTTGAGCGAACCATGCGCGCCGAAACCCGGACGCAGCGACAGATTCGCCGGATCGGCAAGACCGCCCCACAGAGATGCTCCCGCTTCCTGCTCGGCCGTGAAACAGCGCGTGCGCACGAAACGGTTGCGATAGGACGCGGCTCCATCTCGGAAGCTTATCATATGGATCATCGCGTCGCCGTCGAACGGATGAAAACGGCCGAGCGGCTGATGAATTTGGTTTTCCGTATTGCGCAGATAGACGCCATCGATGTCGTCGGGGATTTTGCCTTCGATGACGTCGAGGTCGCTCGCATTCACTTCCTCGCGAAGAGGCGTCCACGCCCCGTTCAGATAAGGATGGTTGCTCGGCTTCAGCGACGAGACGATCGGAGGCAGACGCTCGACTTTCATGGACGTTCCTCTCCTGGGGCTCGCGCCGCGGCGCCAGCCTGAACCCAATATACGATCGATGCGGCGTGCGGTCGAGCAATCGCTTGCCGGGCGGACTATATCGTCGATTCCGTTGCACCGATGATCAGCTGCGCGGCCCTGGCGAGGCATTGAAGCTCTTCTGCCTTGAGGCTGGCGAGCGCGGTCGTGAGGCGCGCGAGCCTGCGGCGACGGCCTGCTTCGAGCAGCCGCCTGCCCTTTTCCGTCACCGACACTTCGATCGAACGCCGGTCCAGCGGGCGGCGGATCGCGAGCCCGCGCTCCTCGAGGGCAGCGATCATTTGCGACATGGTGGGCGGCCGCACCTGCTCTGCCGCGGCGAGCGAGCCCAATGTCTGCGGGCCGCCGAATACCAGAACGGACAGCACGGAGAGCTGCGCCCCCGTGATGCCGGAGGCGACATCCTCCTTGCGCACGTAACGCAACAGCCGGATGGCCGCGCCGTGAAGCGCGTCTGCGATCTGTTCGGTCTTCTTCGCTGGAGTTTTCGCGGCCACTTGACAGTTCCTGTAGGGTGGATAATTATTAGGTTACCTAACTATGTGACGGCCTCATAGTATGAAAAGACAATGCGCAAGGGAAGACCGTCGGGCCATGCGCCGATATCGCGGGAGAATTCGATGACACAGGATGCAACGAGCCTTGCCGGCCGCAGTTTGATGCAGGTCGGCCTCACCTGCCGCGATCTCGAGCGCGCCAAGAGCTTTTATCGCGACGTGCTGGGGCTGCCGTTTCTGTTTGAAGTGAGCGGCATGCTGTTCTTTCAGCTCGAAGGCACGCGCCTGATGGTGGGCCTCGAACATACGAAGGGCCAGCCGATCGGCGGTTCGATCCTCTATTTCAACGCGCCAGACATTCACGCAGTCGGGCTGGCGCTGGAAGCGAAAGGCGTCAAATTCGAAGGACTTGCTCACACGCTGCAGCGCACCGCGACGCATGAACTGATGCTGCGCCCGTTCTACGACCCGGACGGCAATGCGCTCGCGCTGATGGGCATGGTGCCTATCGGCTGATGCCGGCGCAAAGAGCTTGGGCTACTGGTTCGGCTTGATCTTGAAGTCCAGGACGACGCGCTTCTGGCCCTTGGCAGGCGGCGAAAACGTCGCGCTGCTGGTGCCGCCGCCTTGCTGGGCGGTGAGCGTCGCCGTCACCTTGTAGCTGCCGGGTCCAACCTGGAACAACACCCAGGGACCTGCGCAATCGAGGGCCGCCAGCGTTTTGCCGCCTGTGGACGACAGCACCACATGCGCGCCGGACAGGTACTGCGCGGCGCCGTTGGAAAACTCGATGCGGACGGGGAATGCGAGCCAGCGTGAATCGTGCTGCGCTTCGTCCCCGATCCCCGTGCAGACCGTCTGGACGCCGTCGATCGAAATCGGATTGTCCATGGGCATGGGAACATCGGCCTGTGCGGGCCAGAAAAAGCCGGCTGCGCCGCCCAGAGCCATGACGCCCAATGCCAAATAACGAAATTTCATAATCCAACCCTCCGGAAATATGCGCTCCCGGGGCCAACAGTGCCCCCGGTCTATGGCAACGTTGTGGCGACGATTTCGTGCCCATCGCCGTCGGAAAAATTTTACGTTCCGCCGAGGTGAATGGTTCTGCAGAGCGGCATCGCAAACGACGCATGGCCGAATCGGGCATGTTGACCGCGAACCGATGGGGGAACGCGCCATGCCCACTCTTCACCAGATGCACGACTCGGGAAATTGCTACAAAGTAAGGTTGGTAGCCAGGCAAGTCGGGATTCCGCTGACGCTGCTGGACTATCCGGTCCACGGGGGCGAGACGCGCAAAGCGCCGTTCCTCGCCAAAAACCCCAACGGACGGGTCCCCATGCTGGAACTCGACGACGGACGCTGCCTGCCGGAGTCCGGCGCCATCCTGTGGTACCTCAGCGAGGGCACGGCCTTGCAGCCGTTGGACAAATGGGGCCAAGCCCAGGCGCTGCAATGGATGTTCTTCGAGCAATACAGCCACGAGCCCTATATCGCGGTGGCGCGATTCTGGCTCGCCTTAGCGCCGAAAGAGGAGTTGGAGAAAAAACGCGCGCTCGTGTCGGAATGGCACGCCAAGGGCAATGCAGCGCTCGGCGTGATGGAAACGCATCTGCAGAACAACGATTGGTTCGCCGGCGGCAGATATTCGATCGCCGACATTGCGCTCTATGGCTACACCCATTGCGCGAAGGACGGCGGCTTCGATCTCGCGCTCTATCCGGCTGTGCTGCGCTGGCTCGCGCGCGTCGCCGCGCAATCGGGGCACATTCCGCTGTCGGAACGCTGACAGGAATTTCTCACGGGCACCACTGAATCCTCGTTCCATCTCTCAAATTGTCATGGCCCGTGAACGCGGGCCATCTAGGTGACGCGTATCCAAAACGAAATAAATGACTCGATAGAAACATTCTCGGCTGCACCGACAATGCTTCACCTGGGCGGCCCGCTTTTGCGGGCCGTGACACCAATAGGAACGAAAAATCGAGTCCGTGTTACGCCTTCGGCGACTCGCGTTCGATTTCGACGCCGGCGGATTCTGCGCCGGGCAAGGCGTGCAGCTTCTCCACCCGCACGCGCGCGGTGCGCACACGGACATCTTCGAAGCAGGTTTCGGCGATGCGCTCGGCCAGCGTTTCCGCGAGATTGATGTGGCCGCGGCCGACGATCGCGCGCACCTTCGCGGTGATCGCCTCGTAATCGACCACTTTGTCGAGCTTGTCTTCGATCCTGGCCAGATCCTCGACACCCAGATCGATGTTGATGCGCACGGGCTGCGCTTTGCCGTGTTCGTGCCCGTGCGTGCCGATATGGGCAAGCACTTCGAGATTGCGGATGAAGACGTGCCTGATCGCGCGGGCGGAATCCGCGATGTGGAGAGGCGAAATGTTTGCTTTTGCGGCCAAGGCGGCAAGTGCTCGGTTGATCGGCCGGGAGTTGTCCGCGGCGGCACACGGATGCTAGAGGTTCGCCATGAAATCCTCAACCGGTCCCGTGTCATATCCCGCCGTGCCCTTCATGGGCGAGCACGGCTATGCGCGCATGATGATCCGCGACCTCGTGACGGAAGTGCGCCTCGGCGTGCATCCGTGGGAACGTCATGACGAAAAGCCCCAGCGGATCGTGATTAACGTGGAGCTGTTCGCCGACGATATCGGCCGGCCGTCGGAGGGTCTCTCTTCCATCGTCGATTACGACTACATCCGCGAAGCGATCCGCGCCTGGCCCGGGCGCGCCCATACCGTCCTGATCGAAAGCCTGCTGGAAGAGCTGGTCGAGCTGGGCTTTCGCGATACCCGCGTCAAAGCCTGCCGCGTCTCGATCCTGAAGCCGGACGTTTACAACGAGGCGGCAGGCGCCGGCGTGGAGCTTTATCGCGTGAGGCGGTGAGGCCAATGGAGTCAGCGACCGACAGAGACTTTCCTTCGCGTGCCGGTTATGCGCTCGTCACCGGCGGGGCTGCGCGCTTGGGCGAAGCGATTGTCAGGCGTCTGGCGTCCGATGGCTGGCGGGTTGCGATCCACCACAGACATTCGTTCGACGAAGCGGACACGCTGGTGCGTGAATTGAAGCAAGCCGGGCACGACGCGGTCGCCGTCGCCTGCGATCTTACACAATCAAAAGAACTTCCGGCAATTTTCGCGGGCGCCAACGCTGCGCTCGGTTATTGTTCGCTCCTCGTGAACAGCGCCGCGATTTTCGAATATGACGATATCGCGTCCGTCGCCGAGGCGAGCATGGATGCGCATTATGCCGCGAACCTGCGTGCGCCGGTTCTGCTTGCGCGTCACTTCGCCGAACAATTGCCCGGTGACGCCAGAGGTCTGATCGTCAATCTGCTCGACCAGAAGGTGTTCAACCTCAACCCCGATTTCCTTTCCTACACCATCATGAAAGCCGCACTCGCCTCGGCGACCGAATTGCTGGCGATAGCGCTGGCGCCGCGCATTCGCGTCTGCGGCATCGCACCCGGCCTGACTCTGCGCAGCGGCAATCAGACCGACAAGGGCTTCGAGGACGCGCACAGCAAGACGCCGCTGGGATTCGGCAGCGTTCCCGCCGACATCGCGGAGGCGGTGAGCTTCATCGTGCGCGTGCCGTCGATGACCGGATCGATCGTCACGGTCGATGGAGGCCAGAGCCTTGTGCGCCGCTCGCGGGACGTGATGTTCACCTACGGCCTCGCACCCGGCGCCCCGGGAACCAAATAAGGATCGCACTCTTTCCACCCTCCCCATGACGGAGGGTCGAAATTGTCTTTGAGCGCCGGCGAAAAGAGAATTTCGGGGAGGGGTATTCCATCAACATCACCCCTCCCCGAAAAATTCTTCGCGTCCGTTCGCTGTCGCTCTCGGACCTCGGAATTTTTCGACCCTCCCTCAAGGGGAGGGTGGCGTAAACCTTAAGGGTTGTATCCCGCGCGGCTGTGGGGCATCACTGCGCCGGCTTGAGCTGAAGTTAAGACCCATTCTCATCTAAAGGCCGAGAATCCGTTCATGTCCGCCAGGAATGCCGCCACGACGGAAAGCCGGTTCTCCCTGCCTTTTTGGAAGGTTTTTCTGGCCGTTGCGGGGCCCGGCCTGGTCGTCATGCTGGCCGATACCGACGTGGGCAGCATCATTACGGCCGCGCAAAGCGGCGTCGAATGGGGCTACAGGCTCCTCCTGCTGCAGCTGCTCCTGATCCCGGCCCTCTACATGGTTCAGGAGCTGACCGTCCGTCTGGCGATCTTCACCGGCAAGGGACATGGCGAACTGATCAAGGCGACGTGGGGGCCGATCTGGGCCTGGGTGTCGGTCACGGGGCTCGGCATCGCCGCCACGGGTGCGCTGCTGACGGAATTTTCGGGTGTCGCCGGTGTCGGCGAACTCTACGGAGTCCCGCGCGTCGTGAGCCTCGCGATCAGCGCGATTTTCCTGCTCGCTGTCGTATTGACGGGATCGTACCGGCGCGTGGAGAGGGTGGCGATCGCGCTGGGATTGTTCGAATTCGCATTCTTTCTCGTCGCCTATGAGTCCCATCCCGACACGGGCGAACTCGCGCGCGGATTGGTACATGTGCCGTTCCAAAGCGGCAATTATCTTTATCTGGTCGCGGCGAATATCGGTGCGGTGATCATGCCGTGGATGATTTTCTACCAACAGTCGGCCATCGCCGACAAAAAGCTCAAGCCCGAGCACTATCCGCATGCGCGGCTCGATACGGCTCTCGGCTCCGTCCTCGCCCAGGCCGTCATGGCCGCGATTCTGATTGCGGCGGCGGCCACGATCGGAAAAACCAACAGCCACGCGAGCCTCAACACCATCGGCGATATCGCGAAGGCGCTGATGCCGTTTCTCGGGCCCAATATCGGTCGGCTGGTGTTCGGCCTCGGGACGATCGGGGCTGCGATGGTGGCGGCCATCGTCGTGTCGCTGGCCGCGGCCTGGGGCTTCGGAGAAGTGACGGGCTACAAGCATTCGCTCGAGCACCATCCGTTCGAAGCCCCGTGGTTCTACGGCGCGTTCTCGCTCGCGGTTGTGGGCGGCGCGATCGTCGTCGCGCTCGTGCCCAATCTCGTCGCGCTCAATATCGGCGTGGAAGTGATGAACGCGTTGATGCTGCCTCTCGTGCTGGGTTTTCTCGTGCTGCTCGCGATCAAGGCGCTGCCACCGGAGCACCGCATCCGGGGCATTTATGCCTGGATCGTCGTCGCGCTGTCAGTGGTGATTTCCGCCCTCGGCGTCTTCGGGGCCTTTTCGAGCGCCGTAAATACCTGATCGGCGGCCTCTTCTACGCGAAACGAAAACGCGCCTGCTCGCGCCAGCCTTCCGCCGCGAATATTTCGCCCCGCTGAACCCTACTTCCCGGTCGCCGAGCGGACCGCGAAGGCCGCGGCAATCGCCGTGCCGTCTGCAAAACGCAGCGACACCGGCACGTCCGTTCCTTGCTTGAGAAGCGCCGTCGGATTCATGCACATCAGGTGATAGCTTCCGGTCGCAAACTTCAGCGTGCCTCCCGCCGGAACATCGATGCGCGCCACATCGCTCATGCTTGCCATGCCGTTCGTCACGTCGGATTTGTGCAGCATCAGCATCCCGCACGCTGGCGATCTCGCCCCATCGAGAGTGATGGTTTTGTCGGACCCGTTATGCAATGTGAAATAACCGCCGGCCGGCAGATGGGCCGGCAGCGCACGAAACCACGCGTCCGAAAGTGCAATCGGTGCCGCGAAACCCGGGCTTGCGCCGAGGGTCGCCGCGAGAAGCGCGGCCGCGACGAGCGCGGCGCGCGTGCTTGACTGTCTCATACTCGTCTCCGTTCGCAGCTCAGAAATCGTAAGCGAGCTGCAGCTTGTAGAGCGTCGATGCGACCAGCTGGCCCGATGTGCCCTCGATAGCCAGGCTCGAGGCCGCGTTGGTGTATTGATAGATAGGCTTTTCGACATCGGCATAAATACGAAACTTCTTGATCCGCATTTGGATGCCGGGTGCGACCAAGAGGCGTTTGTATCCCGAATTGAGCGGGTCCGCATTGGCCTCCGTGTCGTGCAGGCGCCAGCTGCCGATCAGCTGCACCAGCGGCGTCACGTCGTCGAGCGGCCCTATGGTGTCGAGATCGTAGGTAATGCCTGCGGCGCCGTCGGCTTCATTGCCGGGCCGATAGTCCTCCTGTGTTGCGATCGCGGCCTCGTAACGCGCCTGCACGAAATAGGCGAGCGTGCCCAGTGCATTGAGATTGCCGATGTGGTACCCGCCGATCATCAGATCGGTGCTGCCCGTTCCCGGCAGACTGTCGCGATCGAATTCGAGCCCGCCGAGCGGACCCCTGGGACCCGTGAAATCTCCGGTGGGAAGTTTGACGCCGAAGCTGAGCCCCGTCGTCATGTCGGACGAAAACCCGGTGTACATCGCGTTGAGCTGCAGATCGCCGAGCGCGGTCAGTTTTCCGGTATAGATGCCGCCGGGAGGGCCGAACACGGTGCCGTCGTCGGTGGTCGTCAGATGACGCGCATAGACCGGCAGTTCGGCCATGACCGTCCAGTTTGGATTGATCATGTATTCGCCGCCGGTGGAGTAAAAGCTGGTGTTGATCTCCTTGTCCTGATTGTCCGACGCAGGCGCGCTGGAGCCGTGCTCCCAGTTCCGGTTCTGGTTCATGTAGCTGTAGCGGAACCAGACGGAGAGGCCGGTATCCGAATCGGTGGGCAACGCATTGATCGCGCTGCCGCCGACATCGAACACGCCGCAACCGCAGGCGCAGGCGAATGCGTCCGCAGGAACAAGCACTGTTGCCATCAGAGCGAGGGCGGCGACGACGCGCCGGCGCTCGAACGCGACGGACGAGTTCACCAGTCCGCTCCCCCTTGTGTCCGCCTTCGCTGAAGAAGCTACGGCGGAGTTGTGGGGCTTGCCCGCCGGAGCCTTTGGCGTAGGCGGGAGGGTTAGGGCGGGGGGTGTCAACGATTCTTGCGGTTGACGAAAAGCGATCTGCGCTTCGGCGCGCGTGAGAAGTTTCAACATGGGACCCTCGTTCGATAAGTTGGATGGACCGGCACGCGCGAAAGACCGCGTGCGGACGCAAAAATTCCAAACTTTCAGACGATCAAGGGTGGCGCGCGCGGAGATTGGGACGAATAGCGCGCGGTGTCGTAAACCGTTCGCGCGGGCGAATGATCCGGCGCGAAAGAAGCAATCCGTAGCGATGGCGCAATCGCTGCCGTGACGGCGGGCGTCGCGAGATGCACTGACGCAGCGAAGGGACAAAAATCGTTTTGCCGTCCGTCATCCTGGCCGGGCTGGTGTTTGCCGGTCTGACTATCGGGCACATGCGCCGCCTGAAGCGGCCCGTTCACAGTGCAGATCGTAAAGGGGGAGCCGGACGCGCTCGCGGAATCCGGCATCCAGCCCGCCGGCAGAAGCGCGCGCAGGATCATCGCGACCAGCGCGATCTGCACCCCTGCAAGCTTCAGCGTCCGCGACATGTGTCCCTCAGAACCGGAATTTCCACCCGGCCGCCCCGTACAACAAGCGGTTGCAATGTCGCAGTGGAGCATTAAGCGCGCCTTTACTTCTGCAAACCCTTCGCGATCCCCTGCAATTCGCTGCGCACTCTCAACACGTAAAACCCCTCGCCGCACAAGGTGCAGGGGATGAAATCGCTGTCGGGGGAGCCGTCGAGTACGATGGACGGACGCATGGCGATGGCGGCGCGCAGGCTCGCCATCATGTTGCCCCAGGTCGCCGACAAATGGCGCTGCCCGATGACACCCTGGAAATCGATCTGCATGCCCTTGAGCACGACGTAGTAGCCGTACATACGGCCCTTCGTCTTGTAGAAAATCTCGTCGCTGCGCACTTCGATAGGCGAGGTCCGGTCGACGTGAAACTCGATGGTGGCCGAAGAAGAGCCGAGATCGTCGGAGATGCGCTCGAGAATCGCCTGAAGGTTCTCTGCGCTTGTATCGAATTGCGTGTCGCCTGCCGACAGCCGGTCGTTGTAGCTCGCCAGCGCCGCAAGCGCGCGCAGATACTCGTCGTCGCTCGGCGCGCTGGGCCACAGCGATCGGCGCGGATTCCAGAACCACACGTCCGGCGGATATTGCAGGAACCCGGCCGCGCTGCCGAGATCGGAATCGCCGTCCGGCGCGTCGGGGCCGTGCCCCATCCGGTCGCGCAGCGCGAGCGCGACTTCGGCCAGCGCCGAGACGATGCCTTCCTGGTAGTTGGGCATGTCGTCGAGCAAGGCAGGCGGCTCGTAGAACGGCGCGCTCGCGGCCCAGCCATGCCTGTTCACTTCGCGGTCGATCAGCGCCATTGCGGCGGCCACCGTCTGGCTTTCGTGCGGCAGTCCTGCATCCGAACGCGGCCCGAAATTCGGATCGTCGTCGATGGTGCTGTAGTACCAGGCGCCAAGCGGATAGAAGACGACGAGAACGATGGCCACGCCGAGCGCGATGCGCGCGCCGCGGCCGATGCGCGGCGCACGCAGAATTTCCGAGCCGGCATCCACAACCGTTTCGCCTGCGGACTTCGCCCGGCCCCGCGCGTCCGCGATGCGCGCGCGGATACCGCGCCACCAGGCGCGCAGAGCCTGGCCCCATTCCACGGAATGCGCCCCTTCGGGAGTCATGGCCTATAGATGGGCCGAAGCGGCGGCGAGATCAATCGGGGGGACATCGGGCAGTTCGGCGTGTGGTAATGGCCTTTTGGGCACGCGCCCGCCTACGCTAAAGCTTCGGCGGGTCAGGATGATGATCTTGTCCGCGGTAGCCTCGGTGTAGGCGGAGAGGCGCGGGGGCGCGGGAGAAGTAAGGGAGGAAGATTCACCACGGGGGCACGATGGATCGGAGAAGTTTCTTGCGCGCCTTCGCGCGCAGACCCTTCTTCTCCGCGCTCTCCGTGCCTCGGTGGTAAATCTTCCTTCTCACTCCTCCGCGTGCTCCGCGACTCCGCGTGAACAGAATCGAAACCGCGGGCCTCAGCCGACGAATCCCGCCATTCTCTTGACCTCGGCGACGATCGGCGCGGCGAGCGCGCCGGCTTTACGGGCGCCGACGTGGAGGATGCGGTCGATCTCGGCCGGGTCGCCCAGCAGCCGGCGCATCTCCGACGTAATCGGCGTGATCTTCGACACCGCCATGTCGGCCAATTCGTTCTTGAATGCGGAAAACTGCAGGCCCGCGAAGCGCGCGATGGTGCGCTCGCGCGTCTCATCGGCCAGCGCGGCATAGATATTGATCAGATTCTCGGCCTCGGGTCGGCCTTCGAATCCCTTTTCGGAGTCCGGCAGCGGATTGGGGTCGGTGCGGGCTTTGCGGATTTTCTGCACGATCGCATCGGCATCGTCGGTCAGGTTGATCCGCGAATAATCCGACTCGTCGGATTTCGACATCTTCTTCGTACCGTCGCGCAACGACATCACCCGCGTCGCGGGGCCCGTGATCACGGGTTCCGGCAGCGGAAAGAAATCCGGCGCGCCGAAATCGTTGTTGAACTTCTGCGCGATGTCGCGCGCGAGCTCCAGGTGCTGCTTCTGGTCCTCGCCCACCGGCACATGCGTCGCCTTGTAGGCAAGGATGTCGGCGGCCATCAGATCCGGATAGACGAACAGCCCCACGCTCGAGGCCTCGCGGTTCTTGCCGGCCTTCTCCTTGAACTGCGTCATGCGATTGAGCCAGCCCATGCGCGCAACGCAATTGAAGATCCAGGCGAGCTCGGCATGCTCGTGCACCTGGCTCTGGTTGAACAGGATCGTCTTCGTCGGATCGACCCCCGCCGCGATATAAGCGGCCGTCACCTCGCGCGTGTTCTGCGCCAGCTCCTTCGGATCGACCCAGGTGGTGATCGCGTGCATGTCGACCACGCAATAGATGCAGTTCATGTCGCGCTGCATCTTCACCCAGTTTTTCAGCGCGCCCAAATAATTGCCCAGATGCAGATTCCCGTTGGGCTGCATGCCGGAAAAGACGAGAGGCGTGTGAACGATGCTTGTCATGTTCAAATCCTCCTCCCCCGCGAGCAGGGGAGGTGTCGAGCGAGCACTTGCGAGCGAGACGGAGGGGGGCGGCTCGGTGTCTCCCCCCTTCGGCCGACTACGTCGGCCACTTCCCCCGCAAGCGGGGGAAGAGGATTCAAAGCCGACGCAAATTGATTTGCGGTCGATCCGGCCCGAAGCCGGGCCTTATCGCCGAGGCGGCCCAAAGCTTCAAGAGGCCGTCAGGCGGCTTCGGCCCTTATGGCCCGGGTCACCTTCGCCTCGACGCTGGCGAGGCGCTCCGGATGGACGACCTTGTGGCCGAAGCCGTCGCGCACATAGAAGACGTCCATTGCGCGTTCGCCATAGGTTGCCACCATGGCCGAGGAAATCGACAGCCCGGATTCGAAGATCGCCTGGGTCACGTCATAGAGAAAGCCGGGCCGGTCGGCGCCTTCCACTTCCAGGACTGTGGCGATCGCCGAAGCCTCATTGTCGAAATTGACCCGCGGCCGAACCTGGAACGCTCCCGCCCGCTTGCGGGGCGGACGCTTGGCGATGACCGCGCGGGGCTGGATCTCGCCGGACAACGTCTTGGCAATGGTCCGGCGCAGGCGGGCCACGCGCGCGGGATCGCCGAACGGTCCGCCTTCCGCATCCTGCACGGAGAAAATATCGAGCGCGAAACCGTCGGCCGTCGTGAACGCTTTGGCATCGACGATCGACCCACCGGACACGGCGACGGCGCCGGACAGCTGCGAAAACAAACCCGGATGGTCCGGCGTGTACACGACGACCTCCGTCACCGCGCGAAACTCGTTGCTTTCGGCCGACAGCGCGAGCAATTCGCCCGCCGTGTCGGCCGCGCTCATCATGCGCGCGTAACGGGCATGCGCTTCATCGTCGAAGGCGAGCCAATAGCCGTCATAGTGGCGCGTGAGCGCACGCTCGCGCGCCGACGCCGGCAAATCTGCAATGCGTTTGGCAACCGCCGTCTTCGCGTGCTCGATGCGCGCGGCGCGCGCAGGCGCGGCGTCCCCGCCCGACATCACCGCTTCGGCTTCGTAATAAAGCTCGCGCAGCAGCTGGCCTTTCCAGCCGTTCCACACACCGGGGCCCACGGCCCGGATGTCGGCGACCGTCAGCACCAGCAGCAGGCGCAGCATCTCGGGCGATTGCACGGCATCTACGAAATCGCGCACGGTCTTGGGATCACCAATGTCGCGTTTCTGCGCGGTGTCGCTCATCACCAGATGGTTGCGCACCAGCCACGACACGGCGGCGGTGTCCTCGGGCGAAAGCCCCAGCCGCGTGCACAGGCTTTCGGCGATGGACGACCCCACTTTCGAATGATCGCCGGGCAATCCCTTGGCGATGTCGTGCAGAAAAATCGCGCAATAAAGCGTTTCGCGGGATTTGATGCGCTTGACCACCTCGGTCGCCAGGGGAAGCTCCGCCTTCAGCTCGCCGCGCTCGATGGCCGCAACATTGCCCACGGCGCGGATCAGATGCTCGTCCGCCGTATAGTGGTGATACATATTGAATTGCATGAGGGCCACGGCATGGTCGAATGCCGGCACGAATTTGCCCAGCACGCCCGCTTCGTTCATCCGGCGCAGCGCGCGTTCGGGATCGCGCCGCGAGGTGAGGATGTCGAGGAATAGTCGGTTGGCGGTCTTGTCGTTGCGCACCTCTTCGGTAATGAGACCGAGCGAGCGCGTAATCGTGCGCAGCGCGTTGGGGTGCACATCCACGCCTTTTGCGTCTGCCATGTGGAAAATGCGGATGAAATTCACCGGATCGCGCCGGAACACATTGGCGCGCGCGTCGAGACGGCCGTTTTCGACGTAGAAATCCTCATTGCCCGTACGTGGCTTGAGGAAGCCCGGCAGAAGACTCGACAGCGCCGGACGGCGCTTTTTGTTTTGTTCTTCCAGTGCGGCACAGAAGATGCGGGTCAGGTCGCCCACGTCTTTCGCGACGAGAAAGTAAGCGCGCATAAAACGCTCGATGGCGAGGCGCGGATTGTCGTCGGTGAAGCCGAGCCGGCGCGCGACCTCGAGCTGCACGTCGAAGGAAAGCCGCTCTTCCGCGCGTCCCGCGATGTAGTGAAGCTCGAAACGGACATTCCACAAAAACGCCTCGGCCTTCTGGAAGGTCTTGTATTCCTCACGCGTGAAAACATTGTGGTCGACGAGTGCGGCCGCGTCTTCGACGTGGAAGAGATATTTGCCGATCCAATAAAGCGTCTGCAGGTCGCGTAAGCCGCCTTTGCCTTCCTTGATATTGGGTTCGACGAGATAGCGGCTTTCGCCATGGCGCAAATGCCGCTGGTCGCGTTCGGCGAGCTTGGCCTCGACAAAATCCTGGCCGTTGCCCGTGGCGACGTCGGACCAGAATTTCTTGCGCAACTCGTCGTAGAGACCCTTGTCGCCCCACAGATAGCGCGCCTCCAGCAAAGCGGTACGGATGGTGATGTCCTGCTTGGCGAGACGGACGCATTCGGCCAGCGAGCGCGTCGCATGACCCACTTTGAGGCCCATATCCCACAACATGTGGAGGATGAATTCGATGACGCTTTCGCCCCACGCCGTTTGCTTGTACGGCCGTACGAAGAGCAAATCGATGTCGGAGCCGGGAGCGAGCTGACCGCGGCCGTAACCGCCCGTGGCCACCACGGATATGCGTTCGGACTCGGTCGGGTTCTGCGCGTAATAGAAATGCTTCACGGCGAAATCGTAGAGAACCTGGATCAGCACATCCTGCACATCCGACAGCGCGCGCGCCGCCACGATGCCGGGAAGCGTCCCCGCCTCGACGCGCAACTTCACGCGCTCGCGCGCGGTCTGGAATGCGGTCTTGATATGAGCGAGTGCCGCTTTGCGCAACTTGGGCTGATCGGATTGCGCGTGCGCGAGCGCGGTCAGGTCGCGCCGAAGCGCGTCCCCGTCCAGAAGCTCGATCCGCTCCGGTCCCTGATAACCCAATGCCGATCCTCCGATGTCAGGCCATAGAACGGCCCGAAAGGGGCAAAGGCAAGGCGGCCAAGGAACCCGCGGCGGTGCGCGGGACACGCGACACGACCGGGCCATTGTGGTAAGGTTATTGCGGTGGCTCGAAGGGGCGAGACTGCAGTTGCAACCTGTCAGGTGTTGCTATGACGGAACGAACGAATCACGACGGACCATCGATGCTGGATGCGGTGGCCTTGCTGGCCGATCTTCCCGTGAAGGGACTTGTTCGCGGCCAGGTGGGCACAGTGATCGAATCGCTGGATGCCGCAACCACGCTGGTCGAATTCAGCGACGAACTGGGCCGCGCCTACACCGTGGCGCCGTGTCCCCGATCGGAACTCCTGGTCCTCCACTACGCCGGCGACGCGGCGGCGTAGTGGGGCTAGAAAAACGGCACGTCTTCGCGCCGAAACGCGATGGGGCAGATCATCCGATACGCAACCACAAGCGGTCGCGAACATCGCCCCACGATTCAATATTCGCGGGGTTCACCACATGGTCTGCCAAGCGCCGGTCGATTTCATTCTTCTGGGCCTGCGACAGCGGAGGCATACGATCAGGTTCGGAGGCAACACTGTCCCACAAGTCCTGTGCGAGCTGAACCCGTTCCGCGGCGGACAGTTTGAAGAGTTCGGATAGGTTGCTCATGATCGTTCTCCAATGGGTCGATTGTCGCCCAAACGATGTCCCGGAGCAAGACAACGCCTCGCCGGCAAGCCGCCAGCGGCAAACGTTTCTTGCTCTGTCAGAACGAATTCGCCCTACATCTTCGACGCTACCGGCGCGACTTCTTCCGTGCCGAGCCAGCGTTGGAGAAAGCCCGCCAATGCGGCGCCCACGAAAGGCGCCACCCAGAACGCCCAAAGCTGCTGGATGGCCCATCCGCCCTGGAAGATCGCGACGCCGGTGGAGCGCGCGGGGTTCACCGACGTGTTCGTGACGGGAATCGAAATCAGGTGAATGAGCGTGAGCGCCAAGCCGATGGCGAGCGGCGCGAATCCCGCCGGCGCGCGCACCGATGTGGCGCCGAGGATCACCAGCAGGAACATCGCCGTCATCGTCACCTCACAGATGAGACAGGCAAGCAGGCTGTAGCCCTGCGGCGAATGTTCGGCGTATCCGTTGGAGGCGAAGCCGGCCGTCACGTCGAAACCGGCCAAGCCGCTCGCAATCGCATCGAGCACGGCCGCCGCCGCGATCGCACCGGCCACTTGCGCGATCCAATAGGGAATGACGTCGCGGGCGGGAAAGCGGCCTGCGGTCCACAGGCCCAATGTCACCGCCGGGTTGAAATGCGCGCCGGAGATATGTCCGAAGGCGTAGGTGCCGGTAACGACGGTGAGCCCGAACGCCAGCGCCACGCCGGCATAGCCGATGCCGACGCCGGGGATCTTGGCGGCAAGCACGGCGCTGCCGCAGCCTCCCAGCACGAGCCAGAACGTGCCGATGAACTCGGCGCCCAGTTTGCGTGAAATGTCCATGGTCGAATGCCCCCGTCAGCGAATCATACGCCGGCGACATTTTACACGGTCCCGCAATAGACTTGCGGCCGCCGGCACCAGGATCGCGCTGCGGGAGCTCAAACGCCGAATTTGAATCCCGAGTCGAATCTCGCGCGGCTTGCTATTATATCCCCGCCATGGACGACGCAGCCGAAACCACGTCGGTGACGCCGGAGCCCGCGCTGCGCGGACCCGCGCGCATCCAGGCCTATCTGAAGACACTCCCAGACGCGCCGGGAGTCTATCGCATGCTCGATGCCAAGGGCGACGTGCTCTATGTCGGCAAAGCCAAGAGCCTCAAGAAGCGCGTGGCGTCCTATGCCAAGCCGGGCGGCCTCAACGAACGCATCGCGCGCATGGTGGCCGATACGGCCGAGATGCTGTTCGTCACCACCGCGTCCGAAACCGAAGCGCTGCTGCTCGAATCCAATCTGATCAAGCGGCTGAAGCCGCGCTACAATGTTTCGTTCCGCGACGACAAGTCCTTCCCGAACATTCTGCTGCGCGAGGACCATCGCTTCGCGCAAATCCTCAAGCATCGCGGCGCGAAATCGGTCAAAGGCGTCTATTTCGGTCCTTTCGCGTCGGCAGGCGCCGTCAACCGCACGCTCAATGCATTGCAGCGCGCGTTCCTGCTGCGCTCATGCTCGGATTCCGTGTTCGAATCGCGCACGCGGCCGTGCCTGCTGTTCCAGATCAAGCGCTGCAGCGCGCCGTGCACCGGCCGCATCGACGAAGCGGGCTACAAGAAACTGGTCGACGAGGCCGAAGCGTTTCTCACCGGCAAGAGCCGCGCGGTGCAGGCGGAGCTTGTGGCCGACATGAACGGCGCATCGGAATCGCTCGACTTCGAGCGCGCCGCGCGCTTGCGGGACCGCATCCGTGCGCTCAGCCATGTGCAGGCGCATCAAGGCGTGAACCCCTCCACGTTCTCCGATGCCGATATGTTCGCCGCGCATACGCAAGGCGGCGAAACCTGCGTCCAGGTGTTCTTCTTCCGCGGCGGACAGAATTGGGGCAACCGTCCCTATTTCCCCCGCCACGATCGCGATCTGCCGACGGCGGAAGTGCTCGAAGCGTTCATCGGCCAGTTCTACGACGAACGTCCGGCGCCAACACTGGTGGTCGTCTCCGAGACTCTTCCCAATCAGGCGCTGCTCGCGGAAGCGCTGTCGCTGCGCTCGGAACGCAAGGTCGAGGTGCTGATGCCGCAACGCGGCGAGAAGCGGCAAATTCTCGACATGGCGCTCCAGAATGCGCGCGAACAGCTGGGTCGCAGACAGGCCGAGAACGGCGCGCAACGCGAACTGCTCGAAGCCACAGCCGAAACCTTCGGGCTCGAAACCCCGCCGCGCCGGATCGAGGTCTACGACAATTCGCACATCCAGGGGACGAACGCGCTCGGCGCCATGATCGTGGCGGGTGCAGACGGATTCGAAAAAGGCGAGTATCGCAAGTGGAACATCAAATCGACGGAACTGACCCCCGGCGACGATTACGGCATGATGCGCGAAGTGCTGACGCGCAGGTTTTCGCGGCTCGTGAAGGAAAGCGAAGCGGACGACCTCAAGGCCAAATGGCCCGATCTGGTTTTGATCGACGGCGGACCGGGCCAGCTCGCGGTGGCCGTCAGCGTGCTCGAGGATTTGGGAGTGGAGGACGTGATGCTGGTGGGCATCTCCAAAGGACCGGACCGCGATGCAGGGCGCGAGCATTTCTACATGAAGGACCGCGAGCCTTTCCGCCTCGATACCAAGAGCGCCGTTCTGTACTTCCTGCAACGCCTGCGCGACGAGGCGCATCGCTTTGCCATCGGCGGCCACCGCAAGAAACGGTCGAAAGCAATCGGGGCCAATCCGCTGGACGAGATCGCGGGGGTCGGCGCCTCCCGCAAGCGCGCGCTTCTGCAGCATTTCGGTTCGGCCCGGGCCGTCGCCGGCGCCAGTCTGGCCGATCTAGAAGCCGTCGGCGGCGTGAGCCACGCTCTGGCCAAGAAAATATATGATTTCTTCCACGTCAGCGGCTGAATTCGGGTGCTAAACTGACTCGGATGCGCCGCGCCACGCTTGCCCACACGAAAGACTTCCCAGCGTAATGTTCCGTCTGCCCAACATCCTGACCGTCCTGCGCATCCTGCTGGTGCCGGTCTTCGCGTTTGCCTTCGCACTGCCCGGCGAGACCGCGCGGCTGGTCGCGTTCGCTGTCTTCTGCATCGCAGGCGTCAGCGATGCGCTGGATGGGTTCGCCGCGCGCAAGCTGCAGGCGAGCTCCGATTTCGGGCGGATGCTCGATCCCATCGCGGACAAGATCCTTGTCGCGGTGGCACTGATGATGATCGTCGCCGAACGCAGCGTGCCGCAATTCAACCTCACGCCGGGTTTGTTGAGCGCGCTCAAGCTCGTGCCGGCGCTTGTCATCCTGGCCCGCGAGATTCTCGTGTCGGGCCTGCGGGAGTTTCTGGCATCCGTGCGCGTCAGCGTGCCCGTGTCGCGCATCGCCAAGATGAAGACGGCCATCCAGATGGTGGCCATCGGCGCGATGATATTGGGGCCCATCGCCAACCAGGTGATCCCGGGCGCGTTCGTCGGCGCCTATGTGGCGATGTGGATTGCGGCGGCGCTCACCGTCTATACCGGCATCAGCTATTTCCGCGCGGGCCTGCGCCACTTGCATCCCACAGGCAGCGTGGCGCCGAGCGCCGGGAGCGGCACGTGACCCTCCTTTACTTCGCCTGGATCAGGCAGAAGGTGGGCAGGAGCGAAGAGCAAATCGATCTGCCCGCAGGCATCGTCTCAGTCGGCGATCTCGTCGCGTATCTGAAATCGCGCGGCGACGGTTATGCCGATGCGTTTGCCGATCCGGCGCGGCTGCGCGCTGCCGTCGATCAGGAACATGTGAGCTTCGATGCGCCCGTCGATTCCGCCGACGAGGTGGCATTCTTTCCGCCGGTGACGGGCGGATGAGCACGATCCGTATCCAACCCGAGGATTTCGACGTCGGCGCGGAAGCGAATCTGCTCGCGAGAGGTCGCGGCGATGTCGGCGCCGTCGTGACGTTCACCGGTCATGTGCGAGGCGAAGCGGGCCTCACGGCACTCACGCTCGAACATTATCCCGGAATGACCGAACGCGAGATCGCAAGCCATGTCCGCGAGGCGGAGCAGCGCTGGCCGTTGACCGGCGTGACAATCGTCCACCGCATCGGGCGGCTGGAACCCGGCGCGCGCATCGTGCTGGTCGCGACATCTTCCGGCCATCGCCAGGCAGCGTTCGCCGCGGCCGAATTCCTGATGGACTATCTCAAGACCCGCGCGCCGTTCTGGAAGGAAGAAGAGCGCGGCGACGCCAAAACCTGGATCGCCGCAAAAGACACCGACGAGGACGCGGTCCGCCGCTGGCGGTAAGAAGGATTTAACGCAGAGGACGCTGGGGTGGCCTGTGTGTTCGGTAACTCAAATGCGATCGGTGACGTTGTTTCGGCGCGCTTTGCGCGCCAACGCGATAGGCGGGATGTAGCAATCTGCAGGCAACTAGCTCCGACCTCCTCCGCGGCCTCTGCGCAACCTCCGCGTCCTCTGCGTTAAAATCCTTTTTACGAAGTCGCAGAGTTCCGAAGAGTCAAAGCTGCACCGCCGACACCGGCCGGTGCACGTCCTGCGCGTAATCGTTCATCAGCGTTTCGGTGATCTGCGCCGGCTTGAATTTGTATGGCCCGATCTCGGCCACCGGCGTCACTTCGGCGGCCGTGCCGGTCAGGAAGCATTCGGTGAATCCTTCGAGCTCCTCCGGCGCGATGTGCCGTTCGATCACCGGAATCTGCCGCGCGCGGGCAAGCGCCATCACGGAGCGGCGCGTGATCCCGTCGAGAAAACAATCGGGGGTCGGCGTATGAAGCTTGCCGTCCTGCACGAAAAACACGTTGGCGCCTGTCGCCTCGGCGACATGGCCGCGGTAATCGAACATCAGTGCGTCGTGATAGCCCTGCGCTTCCGCTTCGTGCTTCGAGATCGTGCAGATCATGTAGAGGCCGGCCGCCTTTGCCTTGGTGGGTGCGGTATCGGGCGCGGGCCGCTTCCAGTTCGAGATCGCGAGCCGGATGCCTTTCAGTTTTTCCTTGGGATCGAAATAGGATGGCCACGGCCACACCGCGATCGCGACGCGCGTTTTCGTGTTCTGGCCGGCCACGGACATCATTTCGCTGCCGCGGAACGCGACGGGTCGGACATAGCCGTTCTCGATGCCCTGCGCGCGAGCGACCTCGTAGCACGCATCTGAGATTTCCTGCTCGGTGAAGGGAATTTCCATGTCGAGAATGCGGGCGGATTCGAACAGCCTCGCGGTGTGCTCGGCGAGCTTGTAGATGCGCCCCGAATAGACCCGCTCGCCCTCGAACACCGACGAGGCATAATGCAGGCCGTGGGTCAGGACGTTGATCTTCGCGTCGCGCCAGGGCACGAGCTTGCCGTCGAACCAGATAAAGCCGTCGCGATCGTCGAAGGGAATGACTGTCATGCGGAATTCCTTGGTCTCTGGCTCAAGCGGCTCTTGCGTTAACGCGGGAAGGCGGACTAGTAAGTCAGTATGTCTGACGTAAAACGTGCCGAAACCCGCCCTGTTCCTTCCCCCTTATACCTCCGGGACGAGGAGTTGAAGCAGGGCGTCGACCTGCTCTTCCATGCGTTTTCGGAAGTGTTCTCGACCGGGGACGGCGCCTTGCGCGCGGCCGGCCTCGGTCGCGCGCATCGCCGCGCGCTCTATTTCATCGCCAGGAATCCTGCGCTTTCCGTGGCCGCGCTTCTGGGAATCCTCAAGATCACCAAGCAGAGCCTCAACCGCGTGCTCAACGATCTTCTTACCGGCGGCTATGTCGAGCGACGACCGGCGCCGAACGACCGGCGCATGCGGCAATTGCGCCTGACGCCGAAGGGCCTCGAACTCGAGGACAAATTATGGGAGGCGCAGCGGCCACGGCTGGCGCGCGCGTTCCGCGATGCCGGACCGGACGCGGTGGCCGGATTCCGCCGCGTGCTGACGGGGCTTTCCGTCTCCGATCGGCGCGCGCGCAACGGCGGAGACTTCCGGTGAGCGCTGTCCCCGGCATGGACGATCCGCATCTGCTCGTGGTCGACGACGACGCGAAGCTGCGCGCGTTGCTGCAGCGCTACCTGACCTCCAACGGCTTTCGGGTCAGCGCGGCCGCCGACGCGGAAGAAGCGCGCGCATTGATAAAAAGCATCGCGTTCGATCTCCTGATCCTGGACGTGATGATGCCGGGCGAAAGCGGGCTCGATCTCACCCGTGCGATCCGCGCGAATTCGCAGACGCCGATCCTGATCCTCACCGCGCGCGGCGGTTCCGAGGATCGCATCGCCGGACTCGAAAACGGCGCGGACGATTATCTGCCGAAACCGTTCGAGCCGCGTGAGTTGCTGCTGCGTTGCGGCGCGCTGTTGCGCCGAACCACGCCGACCGCACGCTCGCCGCATCGCGAAGTGAAAATGGGCGAGGCCGTATTCGACCCCGAGCGGGGCGAGCTGCGCCGCAAGGGCAAACCCGTGCGGCTGACGAGTTCCGAAGCGGCTCTGCTGCGGCTGTTCACGGCCAATGCTGGCCGGCCGTTCTCGCGCACCGATCTGTGCGTGCGCCTGGGTGTCACGCTCGAGCGCTCCATCGACGTGCAGGTCACGCGGCTGCGCCGCAAGATCGAGGAAGACCCGAAGCTGCCGCTCTACATTCAGACCGTTCGCGGCGTGGGCTATGTGCTCGTGCCAGATCGCGTGGATTGAACCCCGTGCCGGCGCTGCATCCCTTTCGCCTTCTAAAACGGGCCCTGCCCCGCGGATTGTTCGGACGTTCGCTGATCATCATCGTGGCGCCCATGGTGATCCTGCAGGGCATCGTCACTTACGCGTTCTTCGTCCGTCATTACGACATCATGACCGCGCGCATGGCCCATGGCGTGGCGGCCGATCTGGCGCTTCTCGTCAGTATCGAAGAGGGCTATCCGCCGGGCAAGGCGCGCACCGCATTGCTCGACATGGCGGCGCGCAATCTCGGCTATCAGATCACCATCCTGCCGGGACAGCATCTCCCCGCGCCGCAGCGTCACAACAATCCGTTTCTGAAGAATGCAATGGAGACGGTGTTCTCGAACCAGTTGGGCGAGGCCTACAAATTCTCTTCCCGCGAGATCATCGACTATGTCGACCTGAAGGTCGAGGTGAAGGACGGCGTGCTGCGCGTGATGATCCCGAGGAAACGCATGGTCGCCTCCAACGCAGACATCTTCATCCTGTGGATGGTGGGTTCCTCGCTCGTGCTGATCGCGGCGGCGATCATGTTCCTGCGCAATCAGATCCGGCCGATCCAGCAGCTCGCGCTCGTGGCCGACGCATTCGGCAAGGGCCGCACGGTGCCGGATTTCAAGCCTTATGGCGCGGCCGAAGTGCGCAGCGCCGCGCAGGCCTTCGTCACCATGCGCGAGCGCATCGAGCGCTATGTGCAGCAGCGCACCGAGATGCTGGCAGGCGTGAGTCACGATCTGAAGACGCCGCTGACCCGTCTCAAGCTCGAACTCGCGATGATGGACGACAATCCGGAAACCCGCGCGCTCCACGAGGACGTGATCGAGATGGAGCGCATGCTCGACGAATATCTCGAATTCGCGCGCGGCGAAGGCGGCGAGGAATCCGAGAACGCCGATGTGTCCGATATCGTCAACGAGGCCGCGGCGTCGGCGGCGCGCGGACGCGGCGCCGGCCCCGAGCGGCTCAACGTCGACGCGGCTCCGGGCATCCGGCTCGCCGTCAAGCGCCATGCGCTCCGGCGTTGCGCAACCAATCTCATCGACAATGCGCTCAAGCACGGCTCGCATGTCGATGTGGCGCTCAAGAAAAACGGACGTTTCGTCGAGATTCTGGTGGACGATGACGGACCGGGTATTCCCGAGAGCCGGCGCGAGGAAGCATTCCGCCCGTTCCACCGGCTGGACCAGGGCCGCAATCTGCAAAAAGGCGGCGTCGGACTAGGACTTGCCATCGCGCGCGACATCGCCCGCGCCCATGGCGGCGACCTGACCCTGGGCAAGAGCGACACCGGCGGCCTTCGCGCGGCGATCTTGTTGCCGGTGTGACGGCACCGATATCAGGTGTCGGTGGCCGCCTTCTTCTTGAATCCGAACATGCTCTCTGCGCGACGCAGATCGCCATCGAGGCGGGCCATGGTTTTGGCGAGGTCCTTGCCGTCGTCGAGCCAGACGGGAATGGCGCGCGCGAGCGCGAGCGCGAGGCCCGCAGATTTGCCCGTGCCCGACGGGCCTGTGTCGGCTTCGGCCAGCACCAGCAGCCATCCGGCCGCGGACAAAATCTCGCCGCGCGCCGCGACGAGCGCGAGCGGATCGCGCTTGAGCCCGTTATAGAGCGAGCGGACGGCCTGCTTGCGCGCGGCCAGAACATCGAACCACGTCATTGCGACATCGAAGATGCGATCACGCGCGCTTTCGGAACCGGAGTCGCGTTTGTAGCGCGCGGCGACATCGTGGCCCAGCCGCGCGAGAATCAGTCCGAGCAACGCCGATTTGGACGGCGCGAGCGTCTGCAGGGTCGTCAGCGGAATCTTCGCGGCCTTCGCCACATCGGCGAGCGCAAGCTCGTCCCAACGCGTTTTGGCCAAGCATTTGAGCGCCGCGTCGGCAAGCTGCGTTTCGGGCGACGATTTTGCCATGGACGGAGCATCGCGCGCCGCCGCGCCACGCTCAAGCGTCAAATCCCGGCGCAGGCTGCCACAGGCTGAAGGCCGTACCCTGATCGTCCTTGCAGATCGCGCTGAGACCGGAAGGACTTTGCGAAACGTCGCCCGCGCTTCCGCCGAATGCGCCGAGCTTCGCAACCGCGGCCTTGATATCGGTCACCTTGAAATAGAGCATGGAGTAGTCGACCGGTCCGCCGGTCGAGAAGCCGAACGGCAGTTTGGTATTGCCGATATGCGCGGCCCCCTCGCCGGTTTGCTGGAAGTCCCAGCCGAACAGCACACCAAAAAACGCCTTGGCATGCGCCACACTCGGCACGGGAATGGTGACATATCCGAGTTCGATTGGCATCCGCTGCTCCATCCTTAGTGGTACCTTCGGACTCTAGCTCTTTTCGCGCGAGGCTTTGAGCATCGTTACTTCGTCCCACAGGTGGTTCATGTATCCGTCCGGATCCGGGACCTCGGCGCCATAGCCCCAAAACTGACGCGTTGGTGCACTTGCAAATTTGACGCCGCTGCTTGCAAGTTCCTGATGCTTGCGATCCACATCTTTCACCTGGATCGTGAGCGTAATCTTCTCTCCCGCCAGCGGTTTTGCGGTCTGTTGAAGAAAGATCGTCAGATCGGCCGTGTCCTTGATCGCGGCGACGCCTTCGCGCTCGAATTCGAGTTTGAAATCCAGATTGTTCACATACCAGTCGCGCGACTTGCCGACATCCGTGACGGGCAAAACCATATGAGAAAGCTTGGTCATTTGCTTTGTCCTTGTTTCCTCGTGCCTTCATAGGCCAGAGGCCGCACGAAGGATTGTAGATTTTTGCCTCCTAATCCGGCAGCGGAATGTGGCGAATGTCGGGACCCCGGCGCGAGAGATAGACGGACGGCGTCATCCCGGTAAAATCGCGGAAGTCGTGGATGAAATGAGATTGGTCGTAATAGCCGTGATCCGCGGCGATTTCGGCCCAATGCGTTCCCGGCGCGCGCGACACATGGCCCAACAACCGGTTGAAACGCCCGATACGAAGAAAAAGCTTGGGGGCCATTCCCACTTCTTCGGTGAAAAGACGAATGAAGCGCTTATGGCTGATATCTGCGTCCTTTGCCGTGGCTCCGACCGAGGCCGTGAGCGGCGCACGCGCGAAGCGGTCGAGAGCAAATGCGACTGCGGGATCGTGTGCAATTGCGCGTGGAGCCGCGTCGACGAGCGCCCGTCCAAGAATGCAAAACTTCCTGTCGATATCAGGCGCCTCGACGAGGCGCTGATGCAGCCGTTCGGCCTCCGCGCCCCAGATATTTTCGAGCGACACATGGCAATCGCCGAACTCCCGCGCCGAGGGACCAAAGAACGGATATGCTCCACCCGGCTTGAACTGCACGCCCATGACTTTGGGTTGCGTTGCATCGATGGCGAAGTGCCCGGATTGCGTACCGCCCAGACCGATGCCTCGCAGCGTATTGCGCGTCGCGTAGTTCTCGCCCGTGTACCAAACGAGTTCATCGATCGCGAGATTGACCAGAAGACCCATATCGCGAGATGCGACAATCGTATCGCGGCGATGGGCAGGCGCGATGCCCTCGCAATACCACAGCATCGCCACGAAATCGGCGAGAGGCGGCGGAGGCAAGCTATGGCGAAAAATCATCCCGCTATCGTGCGCGCGAGCGAGCGATAGCTCAAGCGCGCAGTGCGACCGCGCGGGCCCGTGCCGCGGCCACGGCGCGGACTAACAATTGTGTAAGACCGTTCTGCGCCATGAGGATCTCGAGCGCCGCTTCCGTAGTGCCATGCGGACTTGTCACATCGCGGCGCAATTGCCCAGGTTTGCGCGGATCGGCATCAAGCAACGCGCCGGAGCCCGAAATTGTCGCGCGCGCGAGCTTCTCGGCGAGCACACGCGGCAACCCTTCGGCCTCGGCTGCGGCGGCAAGCGCCTCGACCAGAAGAAACACATAGGCCGGACCCGAGCCCGACACGGCCGTCACGATATCGATCATGTCTTCATGGCCGACCCACACGGTTTCGCCCAAAGCGGCCAAAAGCGATTGCGCAAGTTTGCGATCGGACGGACGCACATTCTTGCCGGCAAAGAGCGCCGAGATCCCGCGGCCGATGGCCCCCGGGGTGTTGGGCATTGCGCGCACGATGCGCGCGCGCGGTCCCCATACCTTGCGCAGATTTGCGGTGCTCGTCCCTGCCGCAATGGAAAGCATCAGCGCGCCGGACTTCGCGATTCCCGCGAGACGCGCGGCTTCCGTTTTCAGAATCTGAGGCTTGAGCGCGATGACACAGGCTTTGAGGGCACGCGTGTCGGCGTCCGCCACATTCTTGTGAACCGCCACACCGTTCTGCTTGGCGAATTTGCGTAAGGCGGGCGATGGCGCGGTCTCGACGATTGCGACGGGCCCGAGCCCGTTCGCAATCCAGCCCTTCAACAACGCCGAACCCATTCGACCTGCGCCGACCAGAAGGATGGAAGGCGATGAAGAGTTTTTTTTCTTTCCCTTCGTCATTCGAGGCGCCCTTGCATTTCAAGAAGGGTGAATCACGCGCCCGCCTTCGCTAAAGCTCCGGCGGGTCAGAACAATGATCTTGTCCGCCGTAGCCTTTGGCGTAGGCGGAGAGGCGCGGGGAACGCGGGGAAGAAATAAGAGACCTGTGGAACAACGGACAAAGAGGATATTGCCCGCAAATGCGCGCAAAAGGCTTTCCTTGGCACGCGGTGCGAATCCTACTCCGCGTCCTCCGCGGCTCCGCGTGAGCAACTTCTCTCTTACGCCTGCCCCGCGCATTCGAGCACGGCGGCGGCCACGGCTTCCTCGGCGGTCTTGCCGCCCCACAGGACGAACTGGAATGCCGGGTAATAATGCTCGCATGCCTCGACGGCGAGGTTGAGCAGCGCTTCGCATTGGGCCGCGCTCGCCCGCGCATCCGGGAAAATCATCGCGTGGCGGAAGATCAAGGTGCCGTCTTCCGGCCACAGGTCGAAATGGCCGATCCACAGTTTCGCGTTCACATACATCAGCAGGTTCGCGACATCGGTCCGCCGGGAATCGTTGACCCGCATGTCGAAGGCCGAGGACAGATGCAGCGACTGCAGGTCCTCGCGCCAGGTGAAGCAGAAATGGTGGTCGCACCAGCGGCCGGCCACCGACAGATTCAGCTCGTCGCGCCCCGACCGCTCGAACGGCCAGCCGTTCTCCTCGACCGACTGCTCCAGCATGTCGAGGGGATGGATGGCACTCGGGGTCTCTTCCTGGTGGGCAAGGCTCATCCTTGGACTCCTGGGACACGAGGTCTGGTGAAAACGAAGCACCTTGGGTCAACCTGACACAAGATTTTGTAGGGAGACAAGAGTCCTGCCCTCAACCCCTTTGGGGCACAGCGTCCATGCACAGCTTTCACGAAACGGATTCGCCGTCCACAGGTTGCGTGGGGCCGAGCCGCGCTTCGAGCTCCGCAATGCGGCTTTCGAGGCGCTCATTCTCGCTGCGGGCCTTGGATGCCATCGCCTTCACGGCCTCGAATTCCTCGCGCGGGACGAAATCCATATCGGCCACAAGCTTCTCCAGCCGCTGGCGCATGAAGGTGTCGACCTCCGTGCGCACGCTCTGGGCAGCACCCGCCGCGTCGGTGAAGAACCGGGCGAGACCGTCGAGGACCGGATTGTCGCTTTGCATGTCCCCTATATGGCGGGGGCGGCGCGCCGGGGCAAGACTGGACAGGACAGCCTTGACAGTCCGCGGCGAAGCAGCGCGATTTAGGGTAAATGTCGTAGAGTTGTTTGCGAATGCCACCCTCCCCATGAGGGAGGGTCGAAATCGTCTTTGAGCGCAGCGAAAAGAGGATTTCGGGGAGGGGTGCTGTCGATAGAATACCCCTCCCCGAAGTCGTCTCCGTGCTTGCGCACGAATCCGACTTCGACCCTCCCTCAAGGGGAGGGTGGAAGATTTCTCAGTCGCTCCGGATTTAAGAGACGCATGGTCGAAGCCAGCCTCCCCTTCCCGCACATCGATCCCGTCGCCATCCACATCTGGGGCAGCTTCGGGATTCGCTGGTATGCGATCTCCTACATCGTGGGTTTGCTGCTCGGTTGGTGGTGGCTCGCGCGCACGATCCGCGACAAAGCGCTGTGGTCGAATCCCCCCTTCAACGGCAAGCCGCCGGCCACGCTCGACGACATCGGCGATTTCGTCGTGTGGGCGACCCTTGGTGTCATCATCGGCGGCCGGCTGGGGTGGGTGCTGTTCTACGGCATATTTCTCTGCACCGTGTCGCCGGAGAACGCGGGCTATTGCCGTGGTCTGCCGATGGATTTCATCGAGCATCCCATTCGCATCGTCGCCGCCTGGGAAGGCGGCATGTCGTTTCACGGCGGCGCGATCGGCGTGATCGTGGCGCTGTGGTTTTTCGCGCGCAGCCGCAGAATCGATTTCGTGCAGCTCGGCGATCTGGTGACGACCGTGGTGCCGATCGGGTTGTTTTTTGGGCGCATCGCCAATTTCGTGAACGGAGAACTGTGGGGGAAAGTCACCACCGTTCCCTGGGCAATCGTGTTTCCGAATGCGGGTAGCGATCCGCGCCATCCGAGCCAGCTTTACGAAGCGGGCATGGAAGGACTGCTCCTGTTCGCAATCCTGCAAATAGCGATGAGGCGCTTCCATCTGCATGAGCGGCCCGGGCTTGTGAGCGCGATCTTTTTCACCGGTTACGGCACGTTCCGATTCATCGCGGAGATATTCCGAGAGCCCGACACGATGTTCATCGGCTGGTTCAGCCTCGGCATGGCGTTCAGCATTCCCATGTGGCTCGCAGCGGCCTATTTTTATTGGTACGCGTTCAGGCCGCGAGCAACGGCGTGAACGCGCTCGCCGGGCGCATCGCGGGGATGATCGCGGCGCAGGGTCCCCTTTCGATCGCGCAGTTCATGACGGTGGCCGCGCTCGATCCGCAATTTGGCTATTACGCGACGCGCGATCCCCTCGGCGCGGACGGAGATTTCGTCACGTCGCCGGAAATCAGCCAGGTGTTCGGCGAGTTGGTGGGCCTGTGGTGCGTTCAGGCCTGGTTCGACCAGGGCCGTCCCTCGCATGCACGGCTTGTCGAGCTGGGCCCGGGCACGGGCTCGCTGATCGAAGATGCGCTGCGCGCGGCGAAGCTCGCGCCCGAATTCCGTCAAGCGATCGACGTCGTATTGGTCGATGCTTGTCCTGCGCTGGTCGCGCGACAACAGGCTCGCCTCTCCAAAGTCGGGGTTTCCGTGACGTGGCGGCCGCAGTTCGACGAGAGTCTTTGCGATCGTCCGCTGTTCCTGATCGCCAATGAATTTTTCGATGCGCTGCCGATCCGCCAATTCGTCAAGACCGCACGCGGCTGGTGCGAGAACATGGTGACGGTCGACGCGGGCCATAATCTGGCGCCGGCGCTTTCGCCCGATCCATTGCCGCTGGATGTGCCGGCGGAGCGGGGCGAGGCGGGCGATGGTGCCGTCTACGAAACGTCGCCTGCCTCCACCGCGCTCGCAGAGGAGATCGGCCGGGCGATCACCTCACGCGGCGGCGCAGCGCTCATCGTCGATTATGGGTATTCCGGCGCCGGTTTCGGCGACACATTGCAGGCCGTGGGCGAACACCAATTCAAGGACGTGCTGTCGACGCCGGGTGAAATCGATCTGTCGGCGCATGTCGATTTCGACGCGCTCGCACGCGCGGCGGAACGCGGCGGCGCCGCCGGCTTCGGTCCCGTGACGCAAGGCGAACTTCTCACCGGCCTGGGAATTCTCGACCGCATGATGGCTCTTCGCCATCGAAACCCCGGTGGACAAGCGGAGATCGCGCAGGCAGTTGACCGACTGATCAATCCCGATCAAATGGGGGCATTGTTCAAGGCGTTGGCCATCCTTCCCAAGACCGCGCCGTCGCCGCCCGGATTTTGAGCGATGTTGCGATTGACCACTGCCAATCTCGCCGACGCGCCGGATATCGTGCACGGATTTTTCGGACGCCAGGACGGGGTCTCGACCGGAATCTATGCCTCGCTCAATTGCGGGCCGGGCTCGGGCGACGAACGCGAGGCCGTGATCGCCAACCGCGCGCGCGTGCAGGCCGTACTCGGTGCGCAGAGCCTGATCACGCTTTATCAAATTCACAGTGCCCGGGCGGTAAACATAGCAGCGGCGTGGGAACTGGATCAGGCGCCACAGGCCGATGGAATGGCGACCAACATTCCCGGAATCGCATTGGGGATTCTGACCGCCGATTGCGCGCCGGTGCTGTTCGCGGATTCGCGGGCCAGAGTGATCGGCGCCGCTCATGCGGGGTGGAAAGGCGCGCTGGCCGGCATCGTCGAATCGACTCTGGCGGCGATGGAGCAATTGGGAGCGGAACGCGCGCGAATCGCGGCAGCGGTCGGCCCCTGCATTTCCCAGCCGAATTACGAGGTGGGACCCGAGTTCCGCATCCGCTTCCTGGACAATGATTCGAGCTTTGCCCGGTTTTTCGTGCCGTCCGTCAAAGCCGATCACTGGCGCTTTGACCTCAAGGGATTTGTCGCGCTGCGGCTCGACGACGCGGGAATCGAGAATGTCGCGCGCTTTCCGGCCTGCACCTATGCGCATGAAGGCGATTTCTTCAGTTTCCGGCGGGCGACGCATCGCGGCGAGCCGGATTACGGCCGGGAAATCTCCGCCATTGCGCTCGCGTCATAAGGCCACTTCTCCCGAGGGCGGGCCCTTGCTAGAACCCCCTTCACCGAACCTTCATACGGCAGCGGGGCCACGCGAATGAGCGATGCGAACGGAGCGCGCGGCATGAAGCTGCTCGCGGGCAATTCGAACCGGCCGCTCGCCGAAGCGATTGCCCAATATCTCAAGCTTCCGTTCACCAAGGCCGTCGTGCGCCGCTTCGCCGACATGGAAGTTTTCGTCGAAGTGCAGGAGAACGTGCGCGGCGAGGACATGTTCGTCATCCAGTCGACGAGCTATCCGGCCAACGACAATCTGATGGAGCTGCTGATCATCATCGATGCGTTGAAGCGCGCGAGCGCGCGGCGCATCACTGCCGTCATTCCCTATTTCGGCTATGCGCGCCAGGACCGTAAAGTGGGCTCGCGCACTCCTATCTCGGCCAAGCTGGTTGCCAATCTGATCACCGAGGCGGGCGCCCATCGCGTGCTCACCGTCGATCTTCACGCAGGTCAGATCCAGGGCTTCTTCGACATCCCCACGGACAATCTCTATGCCGTGCCGGTGATGGTGAAGGACATCCAGGATTATCTGGGCTCCAACAATCTGATGGTGGTGTCGCCCGATGTCGGCGGAGTGGTGCGCGCGCGCGCGCTCGCCAAACGGCTCGGCGCCGATCTCGCGATTGTCGACAAACGGCGCGAGCGGGCCGGCGAATCGGAAGTGATGAACATCATCGGCGACGTCAAAGGCCGCGTGTGTCTGCTGGTCGACGACATTGTCGATTCGGGAGGTACGATCTGCAACGCGGCCGAAGCGCTGATCGAACAAGGCGCGAAGGAAGTCTGCGCCTATGCCAGTCACGGCGTGTTGTCAGGCGGCGCGGTCGCGCGCATCCAGAGTTCCAAGCTCAAATCCATGGTGATCACCGATTCGATTTCGGCCACCGAAGAAGTGCGCAAATGCCCAAACATCCGGCGCATTTCGATTGCACCGCTGATCGGCGAAGCGATCCACCGCATCAACAGCGAAGAGAGCGTCTCGAGCCTGTTCGACTGACGCTCGCATATGGGCATGCCTGCTGCTCTACAACTCTTTCGTCGGCGCGCCGCGGGAACGATCGACCCTCGCAGCCGTTGCAACATTCGGGGCGGTGGCACGACCGGCCTCTTCAAAATGGGAAGACATATGCGCAATCTGGCAATGCTGGGTGTTGTCCTGGTGATCTTGGGTGTGGCCGCCTTGCTGTTCGGTCATTTCAGCTATTCCCAAACCAAGCCTGTATTGGACGCAGGCCCCATCCACGTCACGAGCCAACAGGAGCATGACGTGTCGATTCCGACGATCGCGGGCATAGTGGTGCTGGTTGCGGGGCTCGGTCTGATTCTGATCGGCCGACGCTCCGCATGAAGGACGAAGCGTCGCGGCCGTCGTCACTGTCGCGCGGCTTTGCAAGGATTGTCGAGCGTGCATCGCAAGCGGCGGGACACCCTCTCACGTTCAGCCTGTGCCTGCTGGCGGTGGTCGCCTGGGCAGCGGCGGGTCCGGTATTTCAATATTCGAATGCGTGGCTGCTCCTCATCAACACGGTGACGTCGACAGGGGCATTCCTGATGGTGTTCCTGATTCAAAGCAAGCAGAACCGGGACGATGCCGCGATCCAGGCCAAGCTCAACGAACTGATCCGCGCGCTTGAGCCGGCCAAGAACAAATTCGTCGGTATTGAAACCCTGACCGTCGAAGAAGTCCGCGAGATGCGCGACGAGACGGTCGAAGAATTGAAGGTCGAGCAGGAAGCCCTGGAAAAAATGGAATGAACCGACCTGCCCCGGCGACGGAGCCGGACTCAAATCTCCGGCCGATCGACGCTTCCGTGATCCTCGGCGATCGTCCATTCAATCCCGGCTACCAAAAGTGCGCGCAACTGTCCGAACGCGAGTCACGTCTCGATTGCGCATCGTACCGGTTCGACTGCGAAACGATGCGGGGCGGATATTCAGAATCGCTTGTCCGGCAATACAACCTGTAATATTGACTGAGATTTAATCGTACCTTAGGTTGAATTGGTAGTTCGACGTGAGTAGGTGTCGCGGCCGGTGCAGCGGAGCCGATCGCATGCGTTCGATTCCTCAGCGGTTGTTCGCGTCGGCACCGCTGAACAATCTGCCGCCGTCCGTTGGAGGACGTGCGAAACGGGGGATGCAAATGAGCTGCTGCGACAAGGCCACCGTCACAATCACGAACAACTCCAACGCTCTCCTCACCGTCAAGAGCATCTCGATCGACGAGGGCAAACTGGAGGGAATCTCAATCGGCAATGCCGTATTGCCGAACACGTCGTTGCAGGGCACGGCATCGTCGACCACAGGATCGAAAGGCGCGGCGATCGGAGAAATCGGCATAATCATCAGCAGCCAGTCGGGCGGAGGCACGGAAAAGGATCCGATCGTGCTCGGTTACAATTTCACTCCGAAAGACAATCTCGGAAAGTGTCCCTGCACGACGACCGGCGGCGCCAGTCCCAACGAGCGCGGCAGAATCGGGATCGACGTGACGCGGCAAAATTGCGATGACGACAAAAAGAGCAAGGCGGGCATCGCCTATTCGTTCGTCGAGGAAAAGCGCGACCCAAGGAGCGCAATCATTGTCGGCGCGGGTGCCGGCGGCATATTTAGCGCCTACGAGCTCACGACCCGCAAGCCCGACTTAAGCGTCCTTCTGCTCGAAGCGCGCGACCGCATCGGGGGAAACGTCGAAAGCGTCACCGTGACGGTCGATACTCCACCGCCTCCTCAATCTCCTACAAGCAGCTACGAGGTCGTTGTCGATGCGGGTGCGCAGTTCTTTTCTCAAAACGCACAGCCGAACTATTGCCAGCTGATCGAAACGCTCGGCCTGAACAATCCCCAAACCATCGTCAGCGCGTCGGCCGGAGTCACGATCTGGGACCGAACGACCGACAAGCTCGTCTTCAAGATTCCCGCGCAGCTGAGCGCTGCCTATGTCCTCGCACATCTCGACGACTTCATCGATTTCGGAATATTCCTCTATGAGGCCTGCAAGCTCTACAAAAAAGGCTGGGAAGACGAGACGTCCGTCAAGGACTGGGTGAACGGGCTTCATCTCATTCCCAGTTCGTTCCGGACGAACGCCATTCTGCCGTTCCTCTATCAATTCGACACCGTCGATCCCGACACGCTCAACAGTTGCAGCGCCTGGTACACGGTTTCATATCTCGTCGATTCCGTGCATCCCGAGACGCCCGGGGCGAACGCCTCGGGAGGCCTTTTCACGGTGCTGAACTGCATCCAGGGCCTGCAATATATTTTGCAGCAAACGCTCGCCGCGACGCCGGTGTCGCCGCTCTTGTCGACGAAAGCGGTCAGCGCCTCCTGGACCGGCGCTAACTGGACCGTGAAGTCCGCTGCCGGAAACGAGTACACGGCGGAAGCGCTTGTCTTTGCGATCGACGGTCCCGACGCCGCCGCTGTTTTGACCGCGGGCCAGTACAATTCCGAGGTCATTCATTACCTGTCGCAGCTTCAATTCGCGCGCCTTCCCATCACCTTGCAGGAATACGAAAGCAACTATATGCCCGGCACAACGGGCGATTGGGAGGCCGTGAACATCCTCACATCCAAGACCGGCAGCGGCGCGCTGCAATATCTCTTCACGGTCTGGTTCGGTGCGCTCAGGCCCGAGGTACAGGGCAGTCCCATTCCGATATTCAAATCCTGGGGCAATCCCGATTTCGATCCGAATGCGTACTCCCCGATCCTGCCGGGAGAGCATCCCGTTATCGTGCCGACATATGAATTCCTGCAGGCGCGTGACGAGATCGCGGACTATCAGGGTCTCGACGGCTTGTGGTTCGCCGGCGCCTGGACGAACTGGTTCGACAGCCAGGAGGCGGCGCTGAATTCGGCCGGCGCTATCGCCGATAAGATGTTTCCGGACCGGGCGACCGCTCGCCAAATGCGCGCAAAGACCGATCTCGCGTCCCGGCTTGCCACGATCGACAGATTGGTCGTCAAGCCCGCCCTTGCCGCCGTCACGGATGCGAAGCGTCGTGCCGAACTCACCGCGGTGTTCGAGGCTCTGGCGAAGGAGATCGGGAGTTGATTACAGGAGCGTATGATCGCCGGCAGCTGCTTCGCGAGCCCGCGTTCGGCTGAAGCGTTTCCCGCTGGCGGACGCGAAGCAAAATGCGGCATCATGCAGTCCTAGGAATCGCGCGCGAGATCGCTGAATGTCCACCTGCGAAGACGTCCGGCGTTTTGCGCTCGCGCTTCCCGGCGTCGAGGAAGTCGATCACTGGGGCGTGCCGGCGTTCCGCACCAAGCGGCGCATCTTCATCACGTTGCGGCCAGCCGAGCAGAAGGCGATGTTCCACCTGAACGAGGAACACCAGGAGATTCTGTTCGAGGCGCGGCCCGAGGCGTTCGAGCCGCTGCACTGGGGCAAGGTCACCCGCGCGTTTCTCAACCTGAAGAAAATTCCGCCGCGCGAACTGGAGACGCTGGTGCGCGAAGCGGCCGACAATGCGGCGCCGCTCGCGCGTACCCGGCCAAAGCCTTCGACCCCACGCCGACCGCGCGGGTAAAGTCCTCGCCTGTTGCCTTGCCCGGTGCCTTCCGCTAAAAACCCCGGCTTCCCGGCCCAACAAGCCATGTGCCCTGCCGAGACGGGCTGGAAAATCAAGGACTTAAGCCATGCGTGAGATGCAGGAACTGGCCGCGGAAGTGCGCACAGGCACGGGCAAGGGCCCGGCCTATCAGTCCCGCCTCAAGGGTCTCGTTCCGGCCGTTGTCTATGGCGGCGAGTCGGCACCCGAGAATGTGGCCATCGACCGGCACGCCCTCGAGCGCCACACCGGCACCGGCGGCTTCCTCACCACCCTCTTCAATCTCGACGTGGCCGGCAAGAAGACGCGCGTGATTCCGCGCCAGCTGCAGCTCGATCCCGTCAGCGACCGCCCCGTGCATGTGGATTTCATGCGCCTCGTCCAGGGCTCGAAGATCCGGATCGAAATCCCCGTCCATTTCAAAGGCCAGGAATCCTCGCCCGGTTTGAAGCGCGGCGGCGTGCTGAACATCGTGCGCCACACGGTGGAACTGCTCTGCCCCGTCGACAACATTCCGGAATACATCGAAGGCGACCTCTCCGAACTCGACATTCACGACTCGCTGCATATCTCGGCGTTCAAGCTGCCCGAAGGCGTGAAGTGCACCATTCGCGAGCGCGATTTCACCATCGCCTCGATCGTGGCGCCGACCAGCGTCATCGAAGAGCAGAAAGCCGCGGCAGCTGCCGCAGCGGCGGCAGCCAATGCGCCGGTCGTGGAAGAAGCCGCAGTGGCGACGGGACCCATCGGCGCTCCGGGCGCTGCAAGCGCCGCACCGGCGGCGGCGGCGGCAACTGCCGCGCCGGCAGCAGGCGCGGCCAAGGGTGCAGCACCTCAGAAGAAATAACGCGGTCCTGCGCGCGTGCGCGGGAACGAGCTTCGCGGGACGCTCATGTCCGATACGCCCCTCCTGATCGCCGGGCTCGGCAATCCCGGCGTCGACTACGCGCGCAACCGCCACAATGCAGGGTTCATGGCCGTCGACACGATTGCGGACCGCTATCGCTTCGCGTCATGGCGCACGCGATTTCACGGCCTGATCGCGGAGGGTTCGCTCGGCGGTCGTAAGACATATCTGCTGAAGCCCATGACCTATATGAACGACAGCGGACAATCGATCGGCCCGGCAGCGCGCTTCTTCAAGCTGCCGCTCTCGGCAATTGTCATAATCCATGACGAGATCGATCTCGCGGCCGCCAAGCTGAAGGTGAAGACGGGGGGAGGCGACGCGGGCAATAACGGCTTGCGCTCGATCACGGCCACGCTCGGCTCCGACTATCGCCGCGTGCGGATCGGCGTCGGCCATCCCGGCGAAAAGGGCCGCGTGCACGGCCATGTGCTGTCGAATTTCTCCAAGGCCGACGAGGATTGGCTGGTGCCGATGCTGGACGCGATCGCCGAAGCGGCGCCGCGCTTGGCCGAAGACGACGATCCCGGATTCATGAACAAGATCGCATTGATGCTTCATCCGCCGGTGAACAAACCGAAGCCGGATGCGAAGCCGAAGGAACAATAATGGGATTCAAATGCGGCATTGTCGGATTGCCCAATGTCGGCAAGTCGACGCTCTTCAACGCGCTGACCCAGACGGCGGCGGCGCAGGCGGCCAATTATCCGTTCTGTACCATCGAGCCCAATGTCGGCGACGTGGCCGTGCCGGATGCGCGGCTCGACAAGCTCGCGGCGATTGCGCATTCGGCGCAGATCGTGCCCACGCGCATCACGTTCGTGGACATTGCCGGGCTCGTGCGCGGCGCGTCGAAAGGCGAAGGGCTCGGCAACCAGTTTCTCGCCAATATCCGCGAGGTCGATGCCGTCGCCCATGTGCTGCGCTGTTTCGAGGATGACGACATCACCCATGTCGAAGGCCGCATCGATCCGGTCGGCGATGCCGAGACGGTCGAGACCGAATTGATGCTGGCCGATCTCGAAAGCCTCGAGCGGCGCGTGATCCCCATCGAGAAAAAGGCGAAAACGGGCGAGAAGGAAGCCAAGGAACAATATTCGATCATGATGAAGGCGCTCACTCTCCTGCGCGACGGCAAGCCTGCGCGCCGCGCCGAGCTGACTCCCGAAGAGCGCGAGCCCTTCCGCCAGCTGGGACTGATGACGCAGAAGCCCGTACTGTATGTGTGCAATGTCGACGAGGCGTCGGCCGCGCAGGGCAACAAATTCTCGGCGCAGGTCGAAGAGATGGCAAAGCGTGAAGGCGCGGGCTGCGTCGCGATCTCCGCGCGAATCGAGGAAGAGGTGGCGCAACTCGCGCCTGCCGAGCGAGAGGAGTTTCTTGCGAGCCTCGGCCTCGAAGAGCCGGGCCTCAACCGGCTGATCCGCGCGGGCTATGAATTGCTGGGCCTAATCACCTTCTTCACCGCGGGTCCGAAGGAAGCGCGCGCCTGGACCGTGGCGCGAAATTCCCGCGCGCCGCAGGCGGCAGGAGCGATTCACACCGATTTCGAAAAAGGCTTCATCCGTGCCGAAACCATCGCCTATGACGACTACGTCGCGCTCAACGGCGAAGCCGGTGCCCGCGACGCCGGCCGCATGCGCCTCGAAGGCAAGGAATACATCGTCGCCGACGGCGACGTAATGCATTTTCGGTTCAATGCGTGAAGATCGGCGAGGGAGCAACGTGAGCCTGCTTCACTTCGAAGATTTCCACGTCGGGCAAGTCTATAATTGCGGCGCGCACGAAGTCACCAAAGACGAGATCGTCGCGTTCGCGCGCGCGTTCGATCCCCAGCCGCAGCATCTGGACGAAGATGCGGGCCGACGCTCGCTGCTGGGCGGGCTCGCGGCATCCGGCTGGCAGGTGTGCGCTATCGGAATGCGTCTCTTCGCCGACGGGTTGATCCTCAAATCCGCGAACAAAGGCGGCTCCCGCGTGCAGGAGTGCCGCTGGATCAAACCGGTGAAGCCGGGCGACGTGCTGCGCCTCGATGCGCATGTGATGGAGACGAATATCTCCAGCAGACGTCCCGATGTCGGGTTCGTGACCTTCGAGTGGCGGATCTACAATCAGACAGAGCAGGTTGCCTCCGTGATCCTTTCGCCGATCCTGGGACGGCGCGAGCCGGGCGGAGCGTGACGGCGATGTGGTTCGAAGACATCGAGATCGGCATGCGCCGCGAACTTGGCGCTTACACCTTCACGCAGGACGAGATCATCGCCTTCGCGCGAGAGTATGATCCGCAAGCTTTCCATATCGATCCCGAGGCCGCAAAACACACGATGTTCGGCGGCCTGATCGCATCGGGCTGGCACACGGCCGCGGTGTGGATGAAACTGATGATCGCCGCGCGTGACGGCGGCCCCGCCGCAATGGGCTCCGGCGTTTCGCCGGGCTTCGAAGACATGCGCTGGCTCAAACCTGTCCGTCCCGGCATGACGCTCACTTATTCCACCGAAGTCATCGAGAAGAGGCCGCTCCACTCGCGACCGCAATTCGGCCTGATCAAAAGCCGCAACGAAGCGCGCGACGAGAGCGGCGAGCTCGTGTTCAGCTTCATCGGGAAGGGATTCGTGGCGAGGCGGGGTTAGAAGGAAACAGGTGTCTTCACGCGACGCGCTTGTCCCCGATTGCCGACGTTTCTTCCGACAATAGCGCCCCTTCTCGCAAAACCGCGGCTTTGGCGATGTTGGGCGGCGCATCGGGACCGTCCGGATGGTGCACCGGAAAAGCTTGCTGCCATGCCGATACAAATGCTCGTAACATGCGGTTTAGAGCGCCAATCGAAACACGGTGCAGCCGCGCCGAGAATCGAGTACGGCGACTGAATTCGCGATTTTCGATGACGCGCATGTGCGGTTCGTTCCATGGCGCTGTAGTATAGCAGAAAAACGGCCTGCGTGGGAGGCGGCAATTGGAGCCCCGGCCGCGGTATATTAATCTCGCATTGCGATTTCTCCCGGTCTTGCAATGCCCGTCACTCTCGTCAAACCCACCCTCGAATTCCTCCCCTCCTACAAATCCGCGCTGGAGCGCGGTTGGGGGCCGGACAATCTGCGGGAGGCGGAGGCGGCGCGCGAGCATCTGGCGAAGATCGCGCAGGACACTGCGCTGTTCGTCGCGCTGCATGACGATCCGCATGCGCTCGCAGGCCCCGTGACCTTGCCGGACGGATCGCAGGTCGCGCGCCTGCCCGGCATCACACGCTGGCTCTGGGACGGCGAGTTCTGCGGCAGCATCAATCTGCGCTGGCAGAACGGAACGTCGGCGCTGCCCTCCTACGTGCTGGGGCATATCGGATTCTCGGTCGTGCCGTGGAAACGCAGGCTGGGCTACGCCACGCGCGCGCTTGCGCTGCTCTTGCCGGAGGCGCGTGCGCAGGGACTCGAATATGTCGAACTCACCACCGCACCCGGCAACATCGCGTCGCAAAAGGCGATCCTCGCCAATGGCGGCCGATTGATCGAGCGCTTCCGAAAAGACGCAGCCTATGGCGGCGACGAGGGATTGCGGTTTCGTATCGTGTTTTGAAGGCGTTAGCGTCCCGCACGCGACTTTTCTCCGGGGCTCGCGGCCGGATTCATCCACAGATAAATCTGGGTCAAATGACCAATCCGCGACAGACCCGTGACAGCGACTCTTCGTAAAATCCCCGTTGCGAGGTGGGGATCATGCGATCTTTCGAGGAACGGCTGTACCGGCGCGCCTATGCGAGCGCGCAAGGTCCGCGCGCGTCCTTCCAGCTTGCGCAAATCGATTCGCAGCTGCGCCGACTCGGCGCACGCGCCGGCGCGGATACCAGCGGCTTCTATAGGGACCCGTATTTCAATGCATATGTTCTGGGCGTTCTGGATTCCATCACGAAATTCTACGAGACCGAAACGCGCCGCCGCATCGGCATATCGCTCCATGAAGATTTCTTCGTGGGCTATCTTTGCAAGCGCTTTGCGTGCTCTCGCGACGAGGCGCGGCAGCGCTTTGCTGCAGCCATCGAGGCTCTGGAAAAGAACGGAACTTCGTCAGGCTATGCGGATGGCTGTGCGGACGGCCAAGCGTCGCGCCGGGGCGGACCGGCGCAGACGCGACTGCTCTGGCATATGGCGGGCCGGAATGCGCCGCTTCGTGCGCCGCAGGCAGCGTCCCGGCGAGACGCGGTGGCGCAGGATTTCCGGCCGCCGTTCCTGGTGACGGACCGGCAGGCAGTCTGACGCCAAACATTCGCACGCAAAAATCATGCACGCGCCCGCCTTCGCTAAAGCTTCGGCGGGTCAGAATTGTGGTTTTGTCCGCCGTAGCCTTGGCGTAGGCGGAGAGGCGCGGAGGACGCGGAGGAGATAACCACGCAGGCCGCGAAGGCTCTTCCCGCGCGCCTGCGCGCGCGACTCTCCTTCTCCGCGTCCTCCGCGGCTCCGCGTGACAAACTTCTCTTTCCTGCGACGCCGCGGTGCGCTGTAATGCTCCCGGAGCATTACAGGAGACGACTATGGCCACACGCGGCAAAATGATCGACATGAAAATGATCGACGGGAAGACGATCGGCGTCTATCAGGTCGAACCGAAGGGCGCGCGGCGCGGCGGCCTCGTCCTGATCCAGGAAATCTTCGGCGTCACGGATCACATCAAGGAAACCTCGGACGGCTATGCCGATGAAGGCTATGAGGTGCTCGCGCCGGCGCTTTACGACCGCGAAGCGCCGGGATTCCAGGCCACTTATTCGCCGGACGACATCCAGCGGGCGATCCAGATCGCGCGCCAGGAACACCCGCTCGATCTTTCCATCGCCGACACGCAGACCACCATCAATGCGCTGACGCCCAAGGGAAAGGTGTTCATCACCGGCTATTGCTATGGCGGCTCGATTGCGTGGCTCGCGGCATGCCGGCTGACCGGTTTGAGTGCGGCGTCCGGTTATTACGGCAGCCTCGTTCCGCAATTCGCCCACGAGCAGCCGAAATGCCCGACCATCCTGCATTTCGGCGAGCACGATCACGGCATTCCCATGGAAGGCGTCGAGAAAGTGAAGGCCGCGCATCCGGAAGTGAAGGTCTATGTCTACGACGCGGGCCACGGCTTCAATTCCGATCGCCGCGCCGATTACAATCCGGCGGCCGCCAAGCTCGCCCGCCAACGTACGCTCGATCTGTTCCGCACCAACGGGGGGTAGGGCTGCGTTCCGAATTGATTCACGCGGAGCCGCGGAGAACGCGGAGGAAAAAGGGGCGCCACCGAGACACGGAGAAAAGGGAGAACTGGGAGAAGTTTCTTGCGCGCGCACGCGCGCAACTCATTTCTTCTCCGTGATCTCTGCGCCTCCGTGGTGCATTTCTTCTTTTTGTTCCGCGTTCTCCGCGGCTCCGCGTGAATACATTATTACTACCGCAAGCTCGCCTCGATATTCCCGCCGTCGACGGTGACGATGGCGGCGGTGGTTTTCGTGGCCGTCGCGAGATAGACGAACGCATCGGCGACATCGTTGGCGGTCACTTCGCGGCCGAGCAGGTTCGAACTCATGTAATCCGTCGCCGAGACGCCGCGCGCTTTGGAGCGCGACGCAACCATTTCGTCCGTCAGAAGCCCCGAACGGATTCGGTCAGCATTTACCGCATTGGCGCGGATGCCTTCCTTGCCATGATCGAGCGCATACTGCTTCATCAGGAACAAGGTCGACGCCTTGGGCAGGCCGTAGGGCCCGAAATCCTTGCCCGGATTGACCGCCTGTTTCGACACATTGAACAACAGGCAGCCGCCCGTTCCCTGCGCCGCCATGATCCGTACGGCGTGTTGCGCGACGGTGTGATGGGCGAAGAAATTAAGCTCGAAGGATTGGCGCAGGATTTCGTCTTCCACCGCGCCGATCTTGCCCTGCCACGCCGCACCCGCATTCGAGACGACGATATCGATCCCGCCGAGCCGCTTGGCGATCTCGTCGAAGGCCGCGCGCACGCTTTCCGGTTTCGTCACGTCGCAGCCGATGGCGATAGCCGTCTTGCCGATCTCGCGCGCGACCTGGGTCGCCGATGCGCGGTCGCGGTCGAGCACGGCCACTTCCGCACCGGCCCGCGCCAGCGCTTTCGCGGTTGCCGCTCCGATGCCGGAGCCGCCGCCGGTGACGACGGCCACCTGGCGCGCGAGAGGTTTCTCGGCCGCCTTGCCCAGCTTTGCCTGTTCGAGCGACCAATATTCGACCTCGAACATGTCCGCTTCGGAGATGGGGCGATAGGTGCCGATCGCTTCCGCGTCCGTAATCACTTCGATGGTGTTCTCGGCGATATCGGCCGCGATGCCCGCGTCCTTGGCCGACGCGCCGAGCCCGAACAATCCCTTGCCCGGCACGAGAACGACGCGCGGATAAGGATCGAGCTCGGTTTTCTTCGGATCGCTGCCGGCATTGTTGCGGTCGAAATAGTCGTGATAGCGCGCGACGAAAGCGGCGACTGCCGCCTGCACATCCGTCTTCCACCGATCGAGCTTTCCTGCTTCCGGCGCGGGCACGACGAGCGGCCAGTTCTTGGTGCGGATCGTATGGTCCGGCGTGACGACTCCCACCTGCGAATAGCGTTCGAGCTCCGCGCCGGCCACATAGGCGTGCACGGCAGGCGTGTTGCGGAAATCGACGATCTGCCGCTTGTAAGCACCGTCTCCCAGCGCAATCGCTACGGCGCCGCGCAGGATCGGCGCGATGTCGGCCGTGCGCGCGAGATTTTCGGGAAGCTTGGCGGGAACAAAATTCTTGCGACCGCGCGCCAGCCGCTCTTCCGCCAGGCTCACGAGAGCGATCATCTTCTCATAGGCATCCTCCGCGGTCGTGCCGAACGAAAAAATGCCGTGCTGCAACAGCACGAGACCTTCGACATTCGGATGGCGCGCAAACACCTGCGCCACGCTTTTCGCCAACGCAAAGCCCGGAATTGTGTAAGGCACATAGGCCACGCGATCGCCGAATACGTCGCGCGCCAGCGCCTCGCCGTCCGGCTGATCGGTGATCGCCAGCACCGCGGTCGAATGGGTGTGGTCGATGAATTTGTGCGGCAGGAACGCATGCAGCAGGGTTTCGACCGACGGATTTGGCGCGTTCGGATCGAGCAGATTGACCCGCTGGAAATTGACCATGTCTTCGTCGGAGAGCTTGTCGAGCGCCAGCAGGCGGCGCAGCGGCGCGAGCCGCACGGCCGGCAATCCCGCGGGTTCGATCGCACCCATGTCCCAGCCGGAACCTTTGATGCAGATCACTTCGACCGTATCGCCGAGAAAATCCTTCACATGGGTTTTGACAGAGGTGTTGCCGCCGCCATGCAGCACGAGCCGCGGATCGCCGCCCAACAACCGCGTCGTATAGACCCTGAGCGCGAGATCCTCGTTCACGCCCTTCGGCTCATAGCGCGCGACGCACTCGCGCGCTTCGGCGTCCGACCAACGGCTTTTCATGTCTCGTCCTGCACTTTGCGGCGTTCGGGAAAAAGGGACAAAAGCCCGTCCCGCGTCGCGGCGCAAGGCCCTCTTTCGGTGATGAAACCGGTGACGAGGCGGGCAGGAGTCACATCGAAGCCGGGATTGGCGCCCGGGCTTCCGGGAGCCGCGATTTCCACCGTGGCGAGGCCGCCGCCGGGCAGCCTTCCCGTCATTTTCAACAACTCGTCGGACGAGCGTTCCTCGATGGGGATCGCGTGGCCATCCGCAATCGTCCAGTCGATGGTCGATGACGGCAGCGCGACATGGAACGGCACGCCATTGTCCTTGGCCGCGAGCGCCTTCAGATAGGTGCCGATCTTGTTGGCGACGTCCCCGTTGGCGGCGACGCGGTCGGTGCCCACAATGCAGAGATCGACTTCGCCTGCCTGCATGTAATGGCCGCCCGCATTGTCGGCGATGATGGTGTGCGGCACGCCGTGGCCACCCAACTCGAAGGCTGTGAGCGAGGCACCCTGGTTGCGCGGCCGCGTCTCGTCCACCCACACATGCAGCGGAAGGCCCGAATCGTGCGCCATATAAATCGGCGCAAGCGCAGTGCCCCAATCCACGCAGGCGAGCCAACCTGCATTGCAATGGGTGAGGATGTTGAGCTTGGCGCCGGATTTCCTTTCGGAGGCCTCGCGCAGAATGGCGAGCCCGTGTTCGCCGATGCTGCGGCAGGTTTCGACATCGTCGTCGCAGATCGCCGCCGCTTCCGTCCAGGCGAGTGTCGCGCGCTCCTCGCGCGGACGGTTGCGCAGCCTGTCGCGCATGCGCGCGAGCGCCCAGCGCAAATTCACCGCTGTGGGACGCGTCGCGAGCAGCGCGTCGTAGGTCTGATCGAGAGCGACATCGGACGAGTCTTCGCGCATCGCAAGGGCGATTCCATATGCGGCAGTCGCGCCGATCAGCGGCGCGCCGCGCACGATCATCGTCCTGATGGCATGCGCTGCATCCGCGGCCGATTTCAACCGCAGCGTTGCGAAGGCGTGCGGCAGCTTCGTCTGGTCAATGATCTCGACCGAGCCGTCGTCACGCGACCAGATGGTACGGTAAGACTTGCCGGCGATTTTCATGAACGACTCTCAACGTTTGCAATCGTTTCCCACCCTCCCCTTGCGGGAGGGTCGAAGGCTTTCTTGGAGCGCCAGCGAAAAGAAAACTTCGGGGAGGGGCAAATCTCCGATCGCCGTGACTCGCCCCTCCCCGAAAAATCTCTCGCTACGCTCGAATTTTTCGACCCTCCCGCTAGGGGAGGGTGAAGAAATGTCTCAATGTCCCTCGAAACTCACCAGCGCCGTCACTTCCTTGCCCAGCGCACGAATCTTGTCGGCGCCGCCAAGCTCCGGCAGATCGATGACGAACAGGCAGCCGACCACCTTGGCGCCGGCCCGCTCGAGCAGCTTGATCGCGGCGAAACAGGTGCCTCCGGTGGCAATCAGATCGTCCACCACCACGACGTGGTCGCCACGGTTCACGGCGTCGGCGTGAATTTCGATGCGATCCTTGCCGTATTCGAGATCGTAATCCTCGCCCAGCACCTTCCAGGGCAGCTTTCCTTTCTTGCGCACGGGAATGAAGCCGGTCGAGAGCTGATGGGCGACCGCGCCGCCCATGATAAACCCGCGTGCCTCAATGCCCGCCACCTTGTCGATGCGCACGCCCGCGTAAGGCTGCACCAGCTCGTCGACGGCGCGGCGGAATGCGCGCGGATTGCCCAGCAGCGTGGTGATGTCGCGGAACATGATCCCCGGTTTGGGATAGTCCGGGATGGTGCGAATGACGGTCTTGAAATCCATGGGGACCTCTTGAATGCGCGGCGCCTAAAACTTCTTCCTCAAAACCCGCCCTGCAACGGCGTCGAGTTTTTCGAACAGGGCCGGATCGCGCTTGTCGTAGGACGTGATGACGGCGGTATCGAGCACATGCTCGATACCGAGCGGAGACGGTGTGCGCTCGGGACCGAGCTTGGGTGCCGCGCGCGCAATCAACCGCCTCGCATTGTCGGCGTTGGCCGTGAGGACCTTGATCACCTGATCGACCGTCACGTGATCGTGGTCCGGATGCCAACAATCGTAGTCCGTCACCATGGCGACGAGCGCATATGGCAGCTCCGCTTCGCGCGCGAGCTTGGCTTCCGGCATGGCGGTCATGCCGATCACGTCGCAACCCCAGCTGCGATAGAGATTGGATTCCGCCAGCGACGAGAATTGCGGGCCTTCCATCGCGAGATAGGTGCCGCCTTTGGCGTGCGGAATGTCTTCCTCCCGGCAAGCTTCGACGAGCGCATCCGCCAGCTTGGGGCAAATCGGATGCGCCATCGAGACATGGGCGACAAAGCCCTTGCCGAAGAAGCTCTTCTCGCGCGCATGCGTGCGGTCGATGAACTGGTCGACAATCGCGAAGGTGCCGGGCGCGAGATGTTCGCGGAACGAACCGCACGCCGACACCGAGATCAGGTCGGTGGCACCCGCCCGCTTCAAGGCGTCGATATTGGCGCGGTAGTTGATCGTCGTCGGCGAATGAATGTGGCCGCGGCCGTGGCGCGGCAGGAAGATCATGTCCACGCCTGCCAGCCGACCGAACAGAAGCGCGTCGGACGGCTCGCCCCAGGGGCTCACCACGCGATCCCAGCGCGCATGCTCGAGGCCCGCGATGTCGTAGACACCGCTGCCGCCGATCACGCCGAGGACGGTTTTCGCCATGAACAAGTTCACCCGAAAGCGGGTTCTTGTATCACGCGAAACGCGTCAATCAATGCGCGTCGCGCCAGATCCGGCGATAGGTGAGGAACAGCATGCCCGTGAGCAGCAGCATGAACGCCATCACCTCGAAACCGAGATGCTTGCGCTCCTCCATCCGCGGCTCCGCCGTCCAGGACAGGAAGGTCGCGATATCGTGACATTCCTGGTCGAGCGTCGCAGGCGTGCCGTCGGAATAGGTGACCTGATTGGCGGCCAAAGGCGGCGGCATGGAGATGTTCCGGCCCTCGAAATAGGGGTTGTAATATTTGTTCGCGAGCACGGTGAAGCCGGCAGGCACCGGCTGATGGAAGCCGGAACAGATCGAATAGATATAAGCCGGACCGCCTGCCCGCGCCTTCACGAGGATGGACATGTCGGGGGGAAGCGAGCCGTTGTTGGAGGCGCGCGCAGCGTTGTCGTTTGCAAACGGCGCCGGGAAATGATCCGCCAAGGTGCCGGCCTGAGTCAGCCGGTTGCCATTGGCATCGAAGATATCGCCCTTGTCGTTCGGCGGCGCGGGAATCTTGTAGCTCGCGGCAATCGCCTTGGCCTGCGCTTCGGTAAAGCCGGGGCCGCCGTCTTCGTCGAGATTGTGAAACGCAACGAGGTTGAGGCTGTGGCAGGCCGAGCAGACCTCCTTGTAGACCTGAAATCCGCGCTGCAGGCTCGCGCGGTCGTAATGGCCGAAGGGTCCGACAAACGAGAAGCTGACATCCCGCGGCGGAATGGCGGGCAGCGTGATCGTCTGCGCCGAAGCGACATTCGCCGCGCCGAGCAGTATGCCAAGCGAAATTCCAAGACCGAGTGCAATGCGCATGTTCATGTTCCTCACTCGGCCGGCGCCAGAACGGCAGTGGCGATGCTGGCGGGAAGAGGTTTCGGCGTTTCGATCAAACCGACGATCGGCAGGAGGAGCCAGAAGAAACCGAAGTAATAGGCGGTTCCGAGGCGCGCGACCCACACAAGGCCCACGTCGATGCCGCCCAGGTTCCAGGACGCATCGACCGATTGCGCGCCGCAGTAACCGAGCAGGATGCAATCGATCACGAACACCCAGAAGAAGACTTTGAGCATCGGTCGAAAGCGGCAGGAACGCACTTTCGACGTATCGAGCCAGGGCACGAAAGCGAGCGTGAGGATGGCGCCGAACAGGATCAGCACGCCGATCAGCTTCTGCGGAATGGAGCGCAGCATCGCGTAGAACGGCAGCAGGTACCATTCGGGCACGATGTCGGTCGGCGTCACGATCGGATTTGCCGGAATATAATTGTCCGGATTGCCGAGCATATTCGGCGCGTAGAACACCAGCGCCACATACAGGATGAGGAACAGGCCCACATAGAACGCGTCCTTCATCGTGTAATAGGGATGGAACGGCAGCGTGTCCTGCGGGCCCTTCACGTCGATGCCCAGCGGATTGTTGTTGCCCGGCACGTGGAGCGCCCAGACGTGCAGGCCGACGACACCGGCGATCACGAACGGCAACAGGTAGTGCAGGCTGTAGAAGCGATTGAGCGTCGCGTCGCCGACGCCGAAGCCGCCCCACAACCATGTCGCGATGCCGGTTCCGAGGCCTTTGTGAATCTGGTCGAACGCCGTGAAGAAGTTGGTGATGACGGTCGCAGCCCAGAACGACATCTGACCCCAAGGCAAGGTGTAGCCGAGGAAGGCCGTCGCCATCATCAGGAGATAGATGAGCACGCCCAGGATCCACAAAATCTCGCGGGGCGACTTGTAGGAGCCGTAATAGAGACCGCGGAACATGTGCACATAGACGGCGAGGAAGAACATCGACGCGCCGTTGGAGTGCATGTAGCGCATCAGCCAGCCGTAATTCACGTCGCGCATGATGTTTTCGACGCTGACGAAGGCGCCGTCGGCCGACGGGATGTAGTGCATCGCGAGCACGATGCCGGTGACGATCTGAATGCCGAGCATGACCGTGAGGACGGCGCCGAATGCGTACCAGAAATTCAGGTTCCGCGGCGTCGGAAAAGTCAGCATCGTGTCGTGGGCGAACCGCATGAGCGGCAACCGCGAATCGAACCAACGGCCGAAGGCGGATTTGGGAACGTAGGTTGATTGTCCGGACATCTTTCGCTCCTCAACCGATCTTCAGGCGCGTGGGCGTGAGGAACGCATAAGGCGGCACCGCCAGATTATAAGGCGCCGGTCCTTTGCGGATGCGTCCGGCGGTGTCGTATTGCGAGCCATGGCAGTGACAGAGCCAGCCGCCGTAATCGCCCTCGAGAACGGTCGGCGTGCAGCCGAGATGCGTGCAGACGCCTACGACCACCAACCATTCGGGCTTGAATTCGCGATTCGCATCCGTTGCCGGCGCGTCGTCCGGCAGATTGGCGTTGCGCGCGATCGGATCCGGAAGCGATTCGACCGGCACGGCGCGGGATTCCGCGATTTCCTTCGGCGTGCGCCGACGCACGAACAGCGGATGGCTGCGCCAGATGAAAATCACCTGCTGACCGGGCTGCACGGTTGAGATGTCGGCTTCGATGGAAGCCAAAGCGAGCACCGAGCCCGTCGGATTCATCTGATCGATGAACGGCCACGCCGCCATGGCGACGCCCACGGCTCCCACTGCCCCCGTCGCGATGTACAGAAAGTCGCGCCGTGTGGGTTCGGCCGATGTCACGTTTGCCACTGGCTCACCTTTGCGAGAATTGATGCATTCCGGGAGGATGGAGACTGGACGTGCACCACCCCGGATCACCGGCGCACGTCGAAAACCGCGCCGTAAAATAGAGAGTCGATTTTGGAGGGTCTTGCGGCACGATGACGCAGAATTTGCCCGAGATTCCACATACTTGGCGGATGGTTGGCAATTTTGTCCGTCAACATTCGACTGCGCTCATATGACCCTCGTTCGCATAGGCGAGCAGCCCGCGATCGCGCGTCATCACCGTGAATCCGTATTCGCGCGCCGTCGCCGCGATGATGCGATCGGCCGGATCAGAATGAAGAGTGCCTGGAAGCAATGACGACTCCATCAAGACCTTGGGAGTGAGTTCCGCGAGCGCCGTATCGGGAACATTCATCAAGCGCTCGAACCACCGCTGCGGCGCGTAGTGCGATCTGAACCGGCCCTTGCGGGCGAGCAGTCCCACTTCCCAGGCGGTAATCGGAGACACATAAATGGGAAAACCCGCGTCGCGGGTTTCGGAGAGCGCATCTGCCGTCGCCTGCGAGATCGATTCCGCGACGATCCAGAGCGCCGCGCAAGTGTCGAGCAGAATAGGCTGTCTCATCGCGACTTGCCGGAGAGACCCTCGGCAATGAGATCGGCTGTTCGTTCCAGATTGGCCTCCATCTCTTCCAATTCCTCCTCATCCAGCGCGGGCTTTGTCAAATCCCATCCGGGCTCAATGGTGAACGTGCCCTTCATGCTGCCGATCAGAGGGTGTCGTCCCTGCTTCTTTTCCATTGGTTCGAACTCGCGTTGGGACTCCGCCACGCCGTGAAGAGCGCTCTCTCTTACAAACACCAGCGTCTTGCCATCCATGTCGACCTGCTCCGTGCGGTAGCCGGCATCGAGCCATGATTGCGCATGGACGTGATTGGACGCGTTGTTGCTCCACCACATTCGATAAAGGATTGCTGAGCGCGGAAGCGGTGTTCCAATGAGTGCCTCGACATCGGCGAACGTCATGCGCAATTCGGTCGCCGTCTGGCTCTTTAAGTACTGCTCCAAAGGCTCATACTTGGACATGGGTAGATCTCGAAATAGGAACTATATTCGGAAAAAAGTACTTCATATGAATTCCTTTTTCAAGTCCTTTTAGAGGATTTCCAGTGCGCCTTGCCCTTTTCCAGCCGGACATCCCGCAGAACGCCGGCGCGCTGATTCGTCTCGGCGCCTGCCTGGGGGTCGGGATTGAGATCATCGAGCCCTGCGGTTTCGTCTTCAGCGACAAACGTCTTCGGCGCGCCGGTATGGATTACATCGAACTCGCGAATATCGTGCGCCACACCTCCTGGAACGCGTGGTGCGAGGCGCGCGCCAATCGTGCCGCAGGCCGCGTCGTTCTCTTGACGTCCAAAGCCTCGCATCCCTACACGGATTTCGCGTTCGCGCCGGACGATACGATCCTGCTCGGGCGCGAAAGCGCAGGGGTTCCTGCGGAAGTCCACGACGCCGCCGATGCGCGGCTGCGCATTCCTCTTTTGCCCGGTCTGCGTTCGCTTAATGTGGCGCAGGCAGGCGCGATGGCCTTGGGAGAAGCCTTGAGACAGACGAACGGATTTCCCGCATGACGACGGAGGCCGACAATCGCAAGGCGCGCATGCGTGCGTGGCTCGATGAACTGCGCGACCGCATCTGCGCCGAATTCGAAACCATCGAAGACGAATTGACGGGGCAGCTGTCCGACCGCGCGCCGGGCCGCTTCGAACGCAAGACGTGGTCGCGTGCCAGCGAAGACGGCGGCGACGCCGGCGGCGGCGTGATGTCGATCATGCGCGGACGCGTGTTCGAGAAAGTGGGCGTCAACGTCTCGGAGGTGCATGGCAGCTTCAGTCCGGAGTTCGCCAAGCAGATGCGCGGCGCGGCAGAGGACCCGCGCTTCTGGGCCTGCGGAATCTCGCTCGTGGCGCACATGCAGAACCCGCATGTGCCGGCAGTGCACATGAACACTCGCCATATCCGAACGACCGAATCATGGTTCGGCGGAGGCTCCGACCTGACACCGATGTTTCCCGACGAGGCTGCGGCCGCCGCGTTCCATGCCGCGCTCAAGCGCGCCTGCGATCGCCGGAACGCGGAGCACTACCCGCGCTACAAGAAATGGTGCGACGAATATTTCTTCTTGCCGCACCGCAACGAAGCCCGCGGCATCGGCGGCATCTTTTACGACTATCACGACAGCGGTGACTGGGAGGCAGACTTCGGCTTTACCCGCGACGTGGGACTCGCATTTTTGGAGGTCTATCCCCAGATCGTAAGAGAGCGGATGAACCGTCCGTGGACCGATGCGGACCGTGCTCACCAATTGGTGCGCCGCGGTCGATATGTGGAGTTCAACCTGTTGCACGATCGCGGCACGCAGTTCGGACTGAAAACGGGAGGCAATGTCGAGGCCATTCTGATGTCCCTACCCCCCGAAGCACGCTGGCCGTAGCGCGAGCACCCTTTGATCCACATTCACCTCATGTCTCCGGCGCTTGCGGCGATGCTGCAGGTGATCCTGATCGACATCGTGCTGGCGGGGGACAACGCGGTCGTCATCGGCATCGTGGCCGCGAAAGTGCCCCGGCCCGACCGACGCAAGGTGATTTTCTGGGGGCTGGTGGCGGCGGTCGTCCTGCGCGTGTTGCTCGCTACGGTCACCGCAACGATCCTGGAAGTGATCGGCCTGATGTTCGCCGGCGGCGTTCTCCTGTTGTGGGTGTCGTGGAGGCTTTATCGCGATCTGCGCCAATCGCCAGAGCACGATCTCGGAACCAGCACGCTCAACGAACGCAAGGCAGGCGGCACCGATTCGCCGGCGCATATGCCCACATCCGATCTGCGCCGCGCAATTTTGCAACTTGCCGTCGCGGATCTCTCGATGTCGCTCGACAATGTGTTGGCCGTAGCGGGCGCCGCCATGAACCATGTGTGGGTGCTGACGATCGGTCTTCTGCTCTCGATCGCGTTGATGGGCCTCGCTGCCTCACTGATCGCCAATCTGCTGCAGCGTCATCCCTGGATCAGCTATGCGGGCCTGATTATCGTGGTCTATGTCGCGCTGCGCATGATCTTCTTCGGCGCCTTGGAAATCTTCCACCACGCGACGTGACCGTCAGACAATTTCGAGCAGCAGCGCCGTCGCGTCGTCGCTTTTCTTGAAGCGCGGAAAACGCGCGCCGTTCGGGTCTTCCGCTTCGACCTCGCGCAATTCGTCTCCCAGAACCGCAAGACCTCGCGTGCGCGCCGCATGCATCAATGTCGCAATCTCATAACGATCGTAATCGCTCGCGAGCGCAAGGAAGCCGTCCGATACCAGCAAGAGAATCGTTCCCGCAGGCGCAGCGACTCGGGCAGACGCCACATGTTCCGCCGCGCGCGCGTCGGGTCCGAAGAGCCAGCCGCCGCGTTCGGTGTTGACCATATTGCGGGCCACGCGCAACGCCGGAAGAAACGTATCGCGCACCCCCGCAGACGCAGCACTTTCGCCCAGGCTCGAGGCCAGAGCCGCCGCGCGGCCGCTTTCGCGCGCCTTCTTCTTGATCGCGTCGCCGACAAGCTCGACGTTTTCTCCCGGCCGCTCGACAAGCGCCGCGCAATCGCCGAACCACAGCGCATCGAATCCCGATCCGGACTGCGCCACGAACATCATCGAGGAGAATGGAATTTCGTAAGTTTCAGTCGGCGCACGCCGGCGCAGATGGACGAAGGAATTTTCCGTATCGCGTAGCGAGGCCGCGACCGCATCGTGCGGGTTCAGGTCTTCGTCGCTGTGCGCCATCAGCCGATTGGCGCCGAACCGCGCGACCCAGGCTGCGTCGCTCGGGCCCGGCATCAGCTGCTCGCCCAATCCCGTCGCGCCATCCATCACCACCGCGGCCTGCGCGCGACTTGCGAACGCGTCGTCGTTCGGCTTCGACGGATCGCCCGGCAGGCTCAGCGATTCGATCGTTTCAAATGGCACGGGCCGGATCCTCAGAAATATTTTCTCAGCGCGGAACTACACTGGATGCGAACTCGATAACATAGGAACAGATACTCTTGCAGGTGTTACAGGTTGGTTAGATGCACGGAAGGGCGATGAGGCAACAACGCCGGCATCACACAAGGCGGATGAAGCCCAGTTGACGGCCGATCTGGCGCAAAATGCGGTAGAAATTGCGGAGAGTCACAGGAATGGCTTTGGCACTTGAGCCGGGCCGGAAAACCGAACGGGACACCCGTGCGAGTATCCCCTTGATCGATTGTCTCCCTTGCGGGCAACGGTGACGCGGCAACGTGGCGAAGACGCGAATATCCGCTGCGTAGGCTATCCTGTCCTGAAATTCAATTGGCTGCTAACGGTTCCGGCTTCGGCAGTACCTTGGAGAGGCTTTCATTCGAGAAGATAGGAACGGCGCGACCCTGACGGCCGCGACGGTGCGTTCAAATCGCGCACCAAACGATCTGCGGCGGTCGTGATGGTAGGATCGGGCCATGTCAAAGCTGCTTCAGACATTCATCGGCGGGTGCGAGCTATCAATTAGCATCGACGCGGCAGCGCGGCGGGCGTCGGCCAAGGCCAAAGTTCCGCTAGCTGTGATCGCGGTCGTCGTGATCGTGATCGTCTTCGCCCTGCTCTACCACGCGCATTAACACGCGCGGATCGCGCGCGAAAACTTCTGATAACGGCCATCATGGGAATTTATTTGAAAGGCTCGCGAAGGGAAGAAAAAGGGCTCGTGGCGTCGGGAACCTGATTGCTGAGAATCGCCGATAAAGACAACACGCGCCGTCCGCAATTCCGCCTTCCGAATACTTTCGCCCTCGCCGCAACAATCTGTCGCGTTAGGATGGTCGTAGGCGCGTTTTGCGTGAGGCCCGGCTAAGTTGATATCTCCTGCCCGTGTCGTTCTCGGGGAGCCCTTCGCGCTCGAGATCGGCGCGCAATCCGCTTGTGCGGAGCTCTCGAAAAAGGATCTGGACCGGCGGTCATTGCTGGGGCCAATTCGCCAAATCTCGAAGTGTGAGACCCAAAAAGACCAGCGCCGCCGCCCTGAAAGAGACTGGACCGATATCAAGCGCGATGATGGGATGAATGACCTCTCTGGCGTTGATGAGCGCACCTTGCGCAATAAAGCCGATCCACGTGAACGCAAAATAAGTGACCAGTCCGAACAGTCCATTTCCTGCAATTCGGCATATCATTCGCCATATCATTTGCTCAGTCCCTTTCTGGGGGTTTACTTTTTCTTCCACCGCCCGCTGTTGATCTCGACACGCTGCGGCTTTCCGTACCGCTCGAGAACCATATTCATGCCCACGACCAGAAGCAATCGGATGTCCATGTCGTGCTCATCAGCGAAAACGCGCCAAGCCTTCCAGTCAAGAAAAGAACGTCTATGAATATCTTGGCTCGCAGAACTGCAACTTTCGGCGGTGGCGACCCCGGAAGTCTCTTGGCCAAAACTTATTGTATCATTGGTGGCCGATGAACACCGATTATCTAATAAGCCGTCGCCTGCACGACGGCCTTGAGCCGTTCGGCAAGCGAGAATTCGTCGTCGGTGAAATCGCTCTCGATCCACCAATCTTCGACTTCGGCAAGGATGCGTCCGACCAGTGGACCTTCCGGGACGCCCGCAGCCATCACGTTGCGGCCGGTGAGCGGAAAGGCCGGACGTTCCCACGCGTCGGCGAGAGCGAGCAAAGCGCGCCATTGAATACCGTTGGAGTCCTTAGGGTCTTCCGCCCAGTGCAGGAAGACGCGATCCTTGAACGGCACGGGATCGAGGCGGTAGAGCAGCTTGCGAACTTCGCGGATCGAGAGATAGGAGACGATCTTTTCCCGCGCGCTTGCGAGGTCTTCAAGCCGCGCGCGATCGGCATTCGAAAATCTGAGGCGCTCGGCGATCGCCTGCACCTGCACCGGATCGTTCGGCAGCAGCGCCGCCAGCCGCAGCACGGCATCGGGCACGAAGAAACTCGCGGCATCGATCGCGGCAAGCCGTTCGAGGCGCACGATGTTCAAGGCTCCCGGCAGGATATCGGCCAGGATTCCGGATGCCGCCATCGCGCGCAGCATCGGCACGGGGTTCTCCGCTTCGAGCAGGCGCAGCATTTCCTTCTGAATGCGCTCGCCGGAAAGTTGCACAATCCCGCCATTCTCGGCAGCGGATGCGCGCAGCGCCTCCGCGTCGATCTCGCCTTTGCCGTACCAGGCGTGAAAGCGGAACAGGCGCAGGATGCGTAAGTAATCCTCGCGAATGCGGGCCGTCGCATCGCCGATGAAGCGGACGCGTCCGGCTTCGAGATCGGCAAGGCCGCCGCAATAATCGAAAATCTCTCCGTCGGCATCGGCATAAAGCGCGTTGATGGTGAAATCGCGCCGCTGCGCGTCTTCCATCCAATCGGTGGAGAACGCGACGGTCGCGCGACGACCGTCAGTCGATACATCCCGGCGCAACGTCGTCACTTCGAACGGTTTGCCCTGCACCACCGCCGTCACCGTGCCGTGCTCGATCCCGGTCGGAACGGATGCGATCTTTGCCGCATCGAGCCGGCGGATAACCTCCTGCGGCACGAGCGGCGTCGCAATGTCGATGTCCGCGACCGCGCGGCCGAGCAGCGTGTTGCGGATCGCGCCGCCCACGAAGCGCGCCGCGCCGCCGTCCTCGTTGAGCGCATGCATGACCGCTTTCGTCTCGGGGGCAGACATCCATCGCTCGCGTTTGGGGTCCAGTCGTCGCGTCACGGCTTTTTCGCTTTCTCCACGTGACCGGGAACGATCTGCCCGTTCACCTCATGGGGCGGAACATACACCCCGCTGGTAGGTTCGCCCTCGGTCAACCCGACATAGATGAAACTGATCGCCACCAGCGACAATCCCGCAATGAAAAGCAGAGCCCAGGGTGTCGCGCGCGCATTCGGGGCCGTGCGCTGCTGCGACAGGAAATAATAGATCCCATAGATCGCGAACGGCGCGGCGAACAGAAGCAGACGCATGACGAGTGTGCGGATCATGCGATTCCGAGCCTCTCGGCGAAGCCCGACAATATCGCGGCCGTGGCGCCCCAGATGTAATGACCGGCATAGGTATAGGCGTAATAGGAACGCTGCCTGCCCTGCCATTCGCGCGTGTGGCGCTCGCGATTTTTCGAATCGAGCAGGAACGCGAGCGGCACTTCGAACACTTCGGCCACTTCGTTGGGATCCGGCATCAACACGAATCCTTCCGTCAGCAGTCCCACGACGGGCAGGATGGCGTAGCCGGTTCCTGTTTCGTAGGGATCGAGAAACCCCGCAACGGTGACATAGCTTGCGGCAATTCCGGTTTCTTCTTTCGTTTCGCGCAGAGCCGTTTCGACCAGCGACAGATCGTCGGGATTGGCGCGGCCACCGGGGAAACTCACCTGTCCCGCGTGACGGGACAGATGCGCCGTGCGTTCCGTGAAGAGGATCGTGGGCTCGCGTCGCGCGACGATGGGCAAAAGAACGGCTGCGGGCGCGAGTTCGCCGCGCGGCGCAGGCCGCGAATCCGAATTGAGGTCGTAATCTCCGCGCTTCGGCACGAGCGGCAGAACGGAGGGCTCTGCGAGAAGAAGCGGCCGCAGCATATCGAGACCCGATTTGCCGATGCGTCGTGCGAGCGCGCTCGCGGATTCCTGCTCCTCGGCGCTCACGATTGGGGGCCTAACGGAAAGAATTGCCCTTCGCTCCACACGCCAAGTAGGCCCGCATATTCGTGCTCACCCGGCACGGCCATATCCGCCAGTTGGTAGAAGACGTTGCGGGAGATGCGCGCTTCGAGACCGCGCCGCACATGAACGTAAGGGGCAGGCTCGCCGCTCTCGGCATGTGTCTCGACGCGGATGGGATTGTCGGGCCCCGCGACTGTCTCGTCGCCGACATTGGTGATGAAAATGAGACGGCGACGTACTCCTTCGCCTTCGTCACGAAGCAGCACTGCCGTGAAAGGCGCGTCGTCGACCCGGATGCGCATTTTTTCGCCGGGGGTGACGAGATGAAAACCGTCGGCATCCTTCCTGAGGATGGTGGAGAACAGGCGAACCAATTCGCGACGGGTGAAAGGCGAGCCCTGATGGAACCAGGTTCCATCACGGGCGATGCGGATATCGATGTCGCCGCAATGGGCAGGATTCCAGCGTTCCACAGGCGGCAGGGTGCGCCCGGCGGCGGATTCGCGCTGCAGGCTCGCAAGTCCCAATGGCAGGCCGTCCGGCAGTGTCATTGCAGCCTCTTAACCCTTCACGGCGATGTGCGGCGCCGGGCCGCCCGGCCCCGACTTTTCGCAGTTGCGCGCGCGTCTCCGGGGTGCAACATAAAGCGCGCCTTTCAAGGCGCACATTGCGATTTGAACATAGGCGTCGGCCTCAGGACCGGCAACTCGGGCGGCCCGAACGCCTCACGCCGCCAGGATGATCTCATGAACGATACCCAGACCGACGCCGCGACGGAGAGTTCGGCCGTCGCGCATGCCGAAGCCGCAGCCGCGGCTTTCGTCAAGGTGCGCGACGCGATCGGCAAGGTGATATTCGGCCAGCGCGACGTGGTCGACCAGACCCTGGTCACCCTGCTTGCCGGCGGCCACGGGCTCCTGATCGGCGTTCCGGGCCTGGCCAAGACGCGGCTGGTGGAGACGCTCGGCATCGTGCTGGGGCTTGACTGGAAACGCATCCAGTTCACGCCGGATCTGATGCCGGCGGATATCATCGGTTCGGAAGTCCTGGAAGAAGCCGAAGGCGGCCGGCGTTCGTTTCGCTTCCTCACCGGGCCCGTGTTCACCCAACTTCTGATGGCGGACGAAATCAACCGCGCGAGTCCGCGCACGCAATCCGCATTGCTGCAGGCGATGCAGGAAAAACATGTGACGGTTGCGGCCCAGCGCTACGATTTGCCGACGCCGTTTCACGTGCTCGCGACCCAAAACCCGCTGGAGCAGGAAGGCACCTATCCGCTTCCCGAAGCGCAACTCGACCGCTTCCTGCTGCAGATCGATGTCGGCTATCCCGATCTCGACGCCGAGCGGAAGATGCTGGTCGCCACGACATTCGGCGAAGAAGCGACGCCGATGCCCGTCTTCACACCGTCGGCGCTGCTCGAAGCGCAGAAAATCGTCCGTCATCTTCCGGTCGGCGAAAAAGTCGTCGAAGCGATCCTGCGTCTTGTGCGCGCGGCGCGTCCCGACGCAGGCGGCGCCGCCGAACTGCGCGGCTACATCTCCTGGGGTCCCGGTCCGCGCGCAAGCCAGGCGTTCATGCTTGCCGTGCGCGCGAAAGCGCTGATCGAGGGGCGCCTCGCACCGTCAATCGACGACGTCGCAGCCCTTGCGCAGCCCGTGCTGCGCCATCGCATGGCGCTCAATTTCTCGGCGCGCGCCGAAGGCGCCACGCTCGCCGACGTGATCGACCGGCTGTGCCGGAGCACTCTTTGACGGAAAGCGGCGAATGGAATGCCTTGCGCGAGCAGGCGGAGACGCTCGCCGCGACATTGCCGCCTCTGCTGGCAGCATCCGAGCGGCTGGCCGCCGCTGTCAGCCTCGGCGTGCATGGACGGCGCAAATCGGGCATGGGCGAAACCTTCTGGCAATTCCGCCGCTATCGCAGCGAAGACCCGAGCACCGCCGTCGATTGGCGGCAATCGGCAAAATCCCAACACCTGTTCGTGCGCGAACGCGAATGGGAGGCATCGGAAGCCGTGTGGTTCTGGCGCGACGGTTCGGCGAACATGCGGTTCAAATCGGATTTCTCCACCGTCACAAAAATCGATCGTGCAACCGTGCTGGCGCTGGCCTTGGGTTCGCTGCTGGTACGCGGCGGGGAACGCATCGGACTCTTCGGCGACGGACGTCTTCCGGCCACCGGACGCATACCGTTGCGCCGAATTGCCCACGCGCTGGCCGAGCTTCCACCTTCGCATGCGGCCCTGCCGCCGGAGGCGCCCATCGGAAAGAACGCGCAGTTCGTTTGGCTCAGCGATTTTCTGTCGCCTCTGGGCGAGTTCGAGAGCGCCTTGCGCCGTCTCGCACATGGGGGAGTCGCGGGGCATCTGGTGCATATCATCGATCCGGCCGAGGAGGATTTCCCGTTCGCCGGACGCACGCGCTTTGAATCCGCGAGCGGAAGCGAGAGCGAATTGCTCGGCCGCGCGGAAATCGTTCAGCAGCCTTATCGCGCGCGTTTCAAGGCGCACAACGAAGCTGTTTCCGCGCTGGCGAGGCGACTCGGTTGGAGCTATCTCGCACATCGCACGGACAAGCGGCCCGAAACGGCTCTCGTAGCGCTCTACGCCGATCTCGGCGGCGCCCACGCGCGCCTGCGCATTGCGTAGGACACGGCCATGTCGATTCTTTCCGGCCTGAGCTTCGGCGCCCCCTGGATTCTCGCAGGCCTCGCGATCCTGCCAGCCATCTACTGGCTCTTGCGTGTGACGCCGCCCGCGCCGCGTCGTGTCGTATTTCCGCCGTTGCGCCTGCTGCTCGGACTCGAGGCGCCGCAGGAAACGCCGGCGCGCACTCCGTTATGGCTGCTCGCATTACGACTCCTCGCAGTGGCGCTTGTGATCGCAGCGCTTGCCGCGCCTTCGATCGGACAATCGACAAAAATCGGCGGCACGGGGCCGATCGTGCTGTTCGTCGACAATGACTGGGCCGCCGCGCAAGGCTGGAAGAGCCGGCAGGCCGCCATCTCGGACACGCTCGCGGATGCGGCACATGCGGACCGTCCGGTCGCCATCGTTCCCACGACAAGCGCCACGGCGCCTGTCGTCTCCTTGTTCGATGCGGGCGAAGCCGAACGCGGCGCGCGCGATCTCGCGCCGCAATCCTATTTGCCAAATCGCATGCGCGCAGCGGCCGCACTGTCAAAAACAAAGTTCGCCGCAACGCCGGAAATATTCTGGCTCAGCGACGGGCTCGACTATGGCGATGCGCAGAAGGTGGCGGAGACGCTTTCCCGAATCGGGCATCTGAAGATTTTGTCCGACGCGCCGGGCAAGGGCCCGCTCGCGCTCAAGAGCCAGCAGAGCGAGCCGGACGGATTTCTTGTGACCGTGGTTCTCGCAAGCACGGAGGGTGCGCGCGAAGGCGATGTCGAGGCACAAGGTTCGCATGGCGAAGGGCTTGCCGCGGCGCATTTCAAATTCGTTCCCGGCAAGGACGAAGCGACCGCAAAAATCGTCCTGCCTTTGGAAGTGCGCAACGAGGCCGAGCGCCTTGCCGTTATCAATCAAGACTCCGCAGGCACCGTAAGACTTCTCGGCGCCGGCGCACGCCGCCGCGCGGTGGAGATCGTGTCGGCCACCAACACGGAAAACCAGCAACCGCTTCTCTCGGACGTTTTCTATCTTTCGCGCGCGCTCGCGCCTTACGCCGATGTGCGCAAAGGCACGATCGAGGACGCGCTCGCCCGCAACGTTTCCGTCCTGGCTCTTGCCGACATCGGCAACGTGTCCGGCGCCGATCACGATCTGGTCGCCCAATTCGTCGAGAACGGCGGCGTACTGCTTCGCTTTGCCGGCGGCCGCATGACAACCAATGTCGACGATCTCGTGCCGGTCAAGCTGCGCGTCGGCGGACGCTATCTGGGTGGTGCGCTCGCCTGGGCCGCGCCTCAGCACCTGGCGCCGTTTCCCGATGCGAGCCCGTTCCGCGGCCTCACGATTCCGCCGGAAGTGACTGTCTCGCGGCAGGTGCTGGCCGAACCGTCCGTGGAACTCGGCGGACACACCTGGGCGCGACTGACCGATGGCACGCCTCTCGTAACGGCTGCCCAACGGGGCAAGGGCTGGATTGTGTTGTTTCACGTGACGGCGAGCCCCGCGTGGTCGTCGCTGCCGCTGTCGGGATTGTATGTCGACATGCTGCGCCGCGTGCTCGATCTGGCGGGGGGAGCGCGTCCCTCCGAAATGGGAACGGACGCAGCCGCGGTGTTTCCGCCTTATGCGACGCTCGACGGCTTCGGACAATTGGTCAAGCCGCCAAGCGAAGCGGAGCCGATCCGTGGATCCGAATTGTCGAAGCTGCGCGCATCGGCCACCCATCCCGCAGGACTCTATGGCGGAGAAGGCGCGCAGATCGCGCTCAATGCTGCGAGCGACGACATTGTTCTCACGCCTATGGGCGATGTCGGCGCGGAATCTTTCGCCTATAGCGGCGTGTCAGCGCTGCAGCTCGAGGCGCCGCTGCTGGCGCTCGCGATCGCGATTCTCCTGGTCGACATGGCAATCTCGCTTCGATTGCGCGGATTCGTTGCGATCCCGCGCAATCCGTTCGCCACGCGCGCGCTCCTGTTGCTCTTCTGTATTCCGTTCGTCTTGCCGCAACCCGCTCGCGCCGACGATGCGTTCGACATGAAGGCGGCCCTGGACACAAGGCTCGCCTACGTGATCACGGGCCTGCCCGATGTCGACGCGATCAGCAAGGAGGGGCTGGAGGGCCTCGGACGAGCGCTCAAAGCGCGCACATCCTACGAGCCTCAGGAGCCCGTGGGTGTCGACGTCGCGAAAGACGATCTGAGTTTTTTCCCGCTTCTCTATTGGCCCATGGATCCACGCGAACAGGATCTGTCGCCGCAGGCGATCAGCAGGATCGCCGACTACATGCGCAATGGCGGCACGATCCTGTTCGACACCCGCGATCTTTCGTTGGGCGCGATCGAGGGTGCGGATTCGCCGGGCGAACAGACATTGCGGCGGCTGACGGCCAAACTCGACATGCCTCCGTTGCAGCCCGTGCCGTCGGATCACGTGCTGACGAAGTCGTTTTATCTTCTGCAGGATTTTCCGGGACGCTGGGACGGCGGCAAGGTTTGGGTGGAAGCCCTGCCCCCGCCGGATCCCGACGCGGGCCCGCAGCCGGCGCGCGGCGGCGACGGCGTATCGCCCGTCATCATCGGCAGCAACGATTGGGCGGCTGCGTGGGCCGTCGATTCGCAGGATCGCCCGATTGCCGAAGTATCGCCCGGCGGCGCCGATCAACGCGAAATGGCCTATCGCTTCGGCATCAATGTGGTGATGTACGCGCTGACCGGCAACTACAAGACTGACAACGTGCACGCGCCCGCGCTGCTCGAACGGCTGGGGCATTAGGGCGCGCATGAATTACGCCATCGATTTCGCGCCGCATATTCCGCTCGCAGTGTTGTGGCTTCTCGCGGGTCTGGCGGCTGCACTCGTCGCCTATGCGTTTCTAATGCGCGCACGCGGTGCCTGGGCGCGCACAATCGCCTTCGCCATCGTGCTGCTCGCGCTGGCCAATCCGCTCATCGTGCATGAAACGCGCGAGGCGTTGCCGGATGTCATGGCGCTGATCGTCGATCATTCTCCGAGCATGGACATAAGAGGACGACGTGCCGAAGCCGACGCCACGGCGACGCAGATCAAGAAATTGCTGGCGGCCGACAAGAGCCTCGAAATCCGCGAGGCCTATGTGCCGCCGCCGCGTCCCGGCGACGACACCGGGACCGAGCTTTTTGCGACACTTTCTTCCGCGCTCGCCGACGTGCCGCCCGATCGCGTCGCCGGCGCCATCGCCATTACCGACGGCGAAGTGCATGACGCGCCCGATTCCGGCAAGCCTCTTTTGCACGCACCGTTCCATGCGTTGATCGTCGACAAGCCTGATGAACGTGACCGCAAGCTCACGGTGGTGAGCGCCGCGCGATATGCCATCGTCAATCAGAACGCGCCTATCGTCATCCGGGTCGACGATTTCGGCTCTCCTCCTGGGGGATATGCCGATGTGGACGTGCGCGTCGGCGGTGTCGATCTGGGCACGCGGCTCGTGCCGGTCGGCAAGGATACGCCGGTCAAGGTGACTATCGCGCATGCCGGCGAAAACGTCGTGGAGCTCGAAGCACGGCCGGGACCGGGAGAATTGACGCTCGAGAACAATCGCGCGGTCGCGGTGGTCAACGGCGTGCGCGATCGCCTTCGCGTTTTGCTGATCTCGGGCGAGCCGAATGCGGGCGAGCGCGTGTGGCGCAATCTGCTCAAGTCGGACCCTTCCGTCGATCTGGTGCATTTCACCATTCTTCGGCCGCCGGAAAAGCAGGCCGAAGATCCGACGCCGATCGACGAATTGTCGCTGATCATTTTTCCAACCCGCGAATTGTTCGTCGAGAAGCTCGACCAATTCGATCTCGTAATCTTCGATCGCTATCGCGAACGGGGAATCCTGCCGCTCGCCTATTTCGAGAACATCGCGCGCTATGTCGAAGCCGGCGGCGCGCTGCTGGTGTCCTCCGGAACCGAGTTTGCCGAACCGATGAGCATCTATCGCACGCCGCTCTCTTCGGTGCTTCCGGCACAGCCCACGGGCGATATCGTGACGGAAGGCTTCAAGCCGGCGGTGACGCCGGAGGGTCTCGCACACCCCGTGACCCGCGACCTTCCCGGTGCGAATGACGGCACGAAGCCGCCCGGCTGGGGCCGCTGGTTCCGGCTCATCGGCGCCACGAAAGTGTCCGGCGAAACCGTCATGTCCGGGCCGGGCGACAAACCGCTGCTCGTGCTCGACAATGTGGGAAAGGGACGCGTGGCGGAACTGCTGTCGGATCAGGCGTGGCTCTGGGCGCGCGGTTTCGAGGGCGGCGGACCGGACGCGGAATTGCTGCGCCGTCTGGCACATTGGCTGATGAAGGAACCCGAACTCGAAGAAGAGCGTCTGTCCGCTTCGATCGCCAATGGCGAGATCACCGTGGAGCGCCAGACAATGGCGGCGCAGCCCGCAGCGGTGACGCTCACGCTTCCATCTGGGAAGTCATCGACCCTGACATTGACCAAAGTCGAACCCGGACTTTGGCATGCGAGCGCCAAAGCCGACGAGCTCGGTCTTTATCGCCTGACCGACGGCACGCTGAACGTCGTCACCGCGACAGGTCCGCTCAATCCGAAGGAAGTGGCGGACATGCGCGCGACGGATCAGATCCTGAAACCGGTCGCGCGCATGACAGGCGGTTCCGTGAACTGGTTAGCTAAGGGCGGCATCCCGACCATTCGGCGCACGGCGCCCAATCGGTTGGCCGCGGGCGACGGTTGGATCGGCCTGCGCGAGAACGGCGCCTATCGCGTGACGGCCGTCGAGCAACAGGCGTTACTCCCCGCATGGCTCGCGCTGATCCTCGTGCTGGGCACAGTGCTCTTCGCGTGGCGGGTCGAGGGACGTTGAGGCGGAAGCCGAATTGCGCGGCTTTATTTGCGAGGCGTCGTACGCTCTACTTACCCGCACCCCAGCGGCGCGCTGTCGGCGCAGACGGGATTGTCGAGGTGGGCACGGCGCACGGGACCTTCGAGCGTTTCGAGCGCGCCGTCCGCCAGCGCCAGCCCGAGAATGCGCGCCGGATCGACCGGTCCGGGGAATTTGATGCGACCGCGCGCGATCTGCGTAAATCCCACGCGCGCGTAATAAGGCGGGTCGCCGACAAGGACGATCGCGCGATGTCCGCGTGTGCGGGCCTCTTCGATGCCGCGAGTCATCAAGGCGATGCCGATGCCGCGGCCGCGCTGATCCGATTGCACCGCGAGCGGTCCCAGCAGCAGGGTGGGTGCGTTGCCCACGAACACGGGCCAGAAACGCACCGAGCCCCTCAGCGCGCCGTCTTCGACGGCGACGAAGCCCAGATCGCGTTCCGGTTCGACCCCTTCGCGCAGGCGATAGGCGGATTTGACGAAACGTCCGGGGCCGAAACTGTGCTCCGCAAGGCGTTCGATATGCGGCGCGTCCCCCTGCGCCTCCTGCCGGATCTCCCACATGCGGCTTGCAACCCCTTTTATGGTCGAAGGCCCGCCGCTAGGCTCCGCGCCGGCTCAATCGATCGGAGGTAATCCCATGGGAGTGCTTGAAGGCAAGGTCGTTCTGGTGACGGGCGGCGCAAACGGCATCGGCAAGGAATGCGCGCTTCTGGCCGCGAAGGAAGGCGCCAAGGTCGTCGTCAACGATTTGGGAGGAGCCGTCGCGGGCGGCGACGAAGGCTCCGCCGGTCCCGCCGAACAGGTGGCGCAACAGATTCGCGCCGCGGGCGGCCAGGCCGCATCCAATTCCGACAGCGTCACGAGCCGCGACGGCGTCAAGCGCATGATCGAGCAGGCGATGGACTCGTTCAAAGGCCTGCACGCGATCATCAGTCCTGCCGGAATCCTGCGCGATACGATGTTCCACAAGATGTCGGACCAGGATTGGGACCTCGTGATCGATGTGCATCTGAATGGCAGCTACAATATCTGCCATGCGGCGATCAACCATTTCCGCGAGCAGGGCGAAGGCTCCTTCGTTCTCTTCACCTCGACATCCGGCCTCATCGGCAATATCGGCCAGGCCAACTATTCCGCGGCAAAGATGGGAATCGTCGGACTGTCGCGCATCATCGCGATGGAGGGTCTGCAGAAGAATGTGCGCTCCAACGTGATCGCACCGTTCGCCTGGTCGCGCATGATCGCGACCATTCCCGTCAAGGACGAAGCGTCCGCCAAACGCGTCGACCGCATGAAGAACATGATGCGCGCCGATCAGGTGGCGCAGCTTGCGGTGGCGCTCGCTTCGCCCGCGACAAAGGACGTGTCGGGCCAGATCTTCGTTGCGCGCGGCAACGAGATTTTCCTGATGAGCCAGCCGAGACCCATTCGCGGCATCGGCAAGGTGGAAGGCTGGACGCCGGAAACGATCGCAAACCATGCGATGGCGGCGCTCAAGCCCAGCTTCGTCGAGCTGGGAGCCACGACCTCCGTGTTCGGCTGGGATCCGGTCTGACCTACCAATAAGGACTTGGAGGCGCCTTGCTGGCGAATTCGGCAAGGCGCCTGCGGGCACCGGGAGCCGTGTCGTCCGGAGGCGAAGCCGGATCCGCCCAGCAGATTTCGCGAATTTCGAAATTCCGGACGAACTCGAATCGCGCATTGGCCACGCGATAGAGCGCGACCAGATTGGTGACCCAGCCGAATTTGCGCGTGAACAGTCCGATAAATTCGGGGTCGTCGGATTGCACGAGACCGATCTCTTCGCGCAGCTCGCGCACGATCGCGACGGCAGGCGGCTCGCCCGTCGACACGCCGCCGCCCGGCAGATGCCACCCCGCCATATAACTGTGGCGCACGAGCAGTACGCGACCTTCCTTGTCGTCGACGATCGCATTGGCGCCGAACGCGACCGGCGTCATCACGGCCCTCGCGCCCAATCCCAATGCGAGCCCGGTGCGGCGAAGCAATCGAGGACTGCGGCTCACGGTTTTCTCGCTTGAGGCTAAAGGATTCATAACCGAGGGATTGTAGCGTCAAACCGCGATCTCGCCGCGGCCGGTGTGCTTTGCACCTGCGCTGCCTTTCGTCACATGCGCCGGACTCTTTCGCGCCCAAGCACCGATGGATTACGAGACCTTAACGCCATGGCAAGCTTCGATCACCGCAATGGACTTGTCGTGAACGACAACGTCCTGCCGCGAATGGGTGATCGCCGAACTCAAGAGGATCGTCACCGCGAGGCACCGCAATGTTAACGATCCGGAAAGAGCTGTCTGCGCCGGGACCCGCTGAAACACGCAATTTCGCCACGTTTCAAACGGTCTTCATCGCTCCTTAAGCCCTATTATTAATAATGATCGAATGTGGGTTCGGGGGCATTCGCGCCGCCGCCCTTGCGCATTATTCGGGCTTCTTCTGATGCTCCAAATCGGCGGTATTGTCGTTCTCTTCGCGATGGTGTTCGGCGGCTTCCTGATCTCGGGCGGCTCGATCGGCGTCATTCTCGAATCGTTGCCGCATGAGATGATGACCATCGGAGGCGCTGCGATCGCAGCCCTTCTGATCGGCGGATCGATGTATTCGCTGAAAAAGGTCGCCGGCGATTTGAGCAAGGTCGTCTCCGGCCCGAAATGGAAGCCGCAGGACTACCGCGACCTTCTGTGCCTGCTGTTCCTTCTGACCAAGACGATGAAGACCAAGGGTCTCATCGCACTCGAAGCCCATATCGAAAAGCCGGAAGAGTCGTCGATCTTCAAACGCTATCCGCGCATCATGAAGGACCATTTCGCGCTCCATTTCATCTGCGACACGCTACGCATGATGACCATGAGTCTCGAGGACCCGCATCAGGTGGAATCGGCGATGGAGAAGGTGCTCGAAAAGCACCATGCCGAGGCGCTCGGCCCCACCAATGCGATGCAAACCATGGCAGACGGCCTGCCCGCGCTCGGTATCGTCGCGGCCGTGCTGGGCGTCATCAAGACCATGGGCGCGATTTCGGAACCGCCGGAAGTGCTGGGACGCATGATCGGTTCGGCGCTGGTCGGAACCTTCATGGGCGTGTTTCTCGCCTATGGAATCGTCGGACCGATGGCCATCCGGCTCAAGGCGATCGTGGAAGAAGAGGCTCTTTTCTATCACGTGATCCGCGACATCCTGGTGGCCCATCTGCACGGCAATGCGGCCCAGGTATCGGTCGAGATCGGACGCGGCAGCGTGCCGTCGATCGCGCAGCCGACCTTTCAACAATTGGAAGCAGCACTTGAATCGATCCCGCCCGACGGCGGTTGAACTCCGCCTCCGTACGAATCTGGCTTCCTCAAGACGATCCACCGCTTCGACCCTGATTTGCCGATAGGTCCTGGGCATTTGCGGCCATTGACTAATATGAGTATTTACTCATGTATCGAATGATACGGAACTCCGATCATCCAACGATATGACACGCAAAACCAAAGTAGAAGTCGGCAGCGGCAACATTTTCGTAGATCTCGGATTGCCGGATGCCGAGTCCCATTTCCTTAAGGCGCAGATCGTGTCGGAAATCTACCGGCTGGCCAACACGCGGAAGCTGACGCAGACCGCCATGGGCAAACTCGTCGGAATCAGTCAGCCGGAAGTGTCCCGCATGTTCCGGGGCAACTTCCGTGAATATTCGGTCGAACGGTTGATGGGATTCCTGACCGCATTCGATCGGGATGTCGAAATTGTCGTTCGCCCGCGCAAACGGGCCGGCAAGCCGGGCCGGATCACTTTCACGGCCGACGCGGCCTGAACGACAGGGCTATTTCGACCGTGCAGCCATGTGCTGGTCGGCGAGTGCGACGAAGAAGGTCGCAAGCGCTCCGGCCATGATGCCGAGCGGCACGGCGTAGAGCACATCCAGATCGCAACCAAGCACGATGATCGTCGTGACGACCATTCCCGTCCATTGTCCGATGTGTCTGGGCATGAGCATTTCCCGCCATTCGTTGGCGGCGAGCCTCGCGCGCGGACGTGCCAAAACGAAGCAAATGCTTAAGCAAGGGTTAAGATTTGCACCCGGGAACTCCGCGCTCCCGGGCCCAACGCCTCGATCCCTGCGCTAAACAGCGTCGAAAGCGATTCCCTGGGCGAGCGGCAATGCGTCGGAATAGTTGATGGTCGCGGTCTGCCTGCGCATATAGGCCTTCCACGAATCCGAGCCGGATTCGCGACCGCCCCCGGTTTCCTTCTCTCCTCCGAACGCGCCGCCGATTTCCGCGCCGGAAGGACCAATGTTCACATTGGCGATGCCGCAATCCGAGCCCGAGGCCGCGAGGAATTTTTCCGCCTCCTGCATGTCCTGCGTGAAGATGCAGGACGACAGGCCTTGCGGCACGTCATTGTGCAGCGCGAGCGCGTGATCGAAATCGCGCGTGCGCATGACATAAAGGATGGGCGCGAAGGTTTCGCAGCGCACCGTCTCCGTCTGATCGGGCATTTCGACGATCGCGGGACGCACGTAGAACGCATTCGGGTATTTGTCGGCGTGCACTCTCCCGCCGCCACTGATCCTGCCGCCCTCATCCTTTGCGCTCGCGAGCGCGCGCTCCATGTTTTCGAAAGCCCGGCCGTCGATCAGCGGCCCGACCAGCGTCCCGTTTGCCAGAGGATCTCCGATCGGCAGCCGCGCATAAGCCGCCTTCAGTGCCGGCACGAGGCTGTCGTAGAGACCGTCATGCACGAGGAGCCGGCGCAGACTGGTGCAGCGCTGGCCCGCGGTGCCGACGGCCGCGAACAGAATTGCGCGCTGTGCGAGATCGAGCTTGGCTGACGGACACACGATCATGGCGTTGTTGCCGCCGAGTTCGAGAAGCGCGCGGCCGAAGCGCGCGGCCACTGCAGGCGCAAGCGCGCGACCCATGGCGGTCGAGCCCGTTGCGCTCACGACGGGAATTCGACGGTCGCGCGCCAGCACCTCGCCGGCCTCGCGCGCACCGAGCACGATCTGCGAGAGGTTGGCTGGGGCAGTTCCGAAGCGTTTCACCGCGCGCTCGAACAGGGTTTGAGTTGCAAGCGCCGTGAGAGGCGTCTTCTCCGACGGCTTCCAGATAGTGGAATCGCCGCAGACCAACGCCAGCGCCGCGTTCCATGCCCACACCGCGACGGGAAAATTGAATGCGGAGATGACTGCGACGGTTCCGGCCGGGAGCCATTGCTCCATCATGCGATGACCAGGCCGCTCCGACGCGATGGTGAGACCGTAGAGCTGGCGCGACAGGCCGACTGCGAAGTCGCAAATGTCGATCATCTCCTGCACTTCGCCGAGGCCTTCCTGCAAAATCTTTCCCGCTTCAAGGGTGACGAGCCGGCCCAGCGCATCCTTGTTGGCGCGCAATTCCTCGCCGAACAGGCGCACCAGTTCGCCGCGCCTGGGCGCGGGCACGTCCCGCCAGGCGCGGAACGCGTCGATGCTTGCCGCGATTTTCTTTTCAATGGACTCCGCCGTGTCGAACGCGACGCAACCGATTTCCGCGCCGTCGATCGGCGAATGGACGGCGTGTCCGCCGGATGTTGCGGCGATGCCGAATTGGGATAAAAGGTCCGACTCGTTCATCATTTAGCTCCAGATTCATGCTGTCCAAAAAAATTTGCACGCGGAGCCGCGAAGGTCGCGGAGATATCTGTCGTGCAAAATACCTTGACCTCTGCGCTTTTGGTCGAATTGGCTTCTCCGCGTTCATCGCGCCTCCGCGCGATCAACTTTTCATTCCGCGCTCACGCAATTTGGTCAATGTCGTTGTGGGCGAGATCGCTTCGGGATCGACGCCGATATGAATGAGAGAAGGCCTCTTGGCTTCGACCGCTTCGAGGAATGCCGCCGCAAACTCGCTCGTTCTCTTCACATGGAAGGCCGCCGCGCCATAGGCGCGCGCGAGCGCCACGAAATCGGGATTCTTCAGATCGGTTCCGATCGTGCGGCCGGGAAATTCGCGTTCCTGATGCATGCGGATGGTGCCGTACATGCCGTTGTCGAACACCAGCACGACGATGGGCACCTGATATTGTACGGCCGTCGCCAGTTCCTGCCCGTTCATCATAAAGCAGCCGTCGCCGGCGCAGGCCACGACGACGCGGTCGGGATGAACCAGCTTCGCGGCAATGGCCGCCGGAACGCCATAGCCCATCGCACCGCTGGTGGGCCCGAGCAGAGTCGGGAAGGCGCGGTAGCGATAGAAGCGATGCAGCCAGCCTGCGTAATTTCCTGCGCCATTGGCGATGATCGCATTCGCCGGAAGCTTGTCGTTGAGCCACGCATAGATGTCCGAGGGATTGACGTCGCCTGGGCACGTAACGGGCCTCGCAAACGCTTCGTAATCGCTGCGCGCATCGCGGCGAAAGCCGCGCCACGCGACGCGCGCAGGCGGGGTCAATTCGGCGGCAGCGCGTGCAAAAGGCGCAACACCGGAAAGTATCGCGAGATCGGCCTGATAGACGCGGTCGAGTTCATTGGCGTCGGGATGCACATGGATGAGCGCTTGTTTCGCGACAGGCGGCTTGAGGCGCGTGTAGCCCGCCGTCGTCATCTCGCCGAGGCGCGCGCCGACCACGAGCAGCAGATCGCTGTCCTCGATCCGCTTCACCAGCTTGGGATCGGCGCCGATTCCGAGATCGCCGCAATAATTGGGATGCGTGTTGTCGAACCGATCCTTGGCGCGGAATGCGGTGCACACCGGAAGATCGAGCGCTTCGGCGAATTTGCGGATGTCGGCGATGGCGTCCGCGTTCCAGCCTGGTCCTCCCAGCACGACAAAAGGATTCTCCGCGCGCATCAGCATGGCATGCGCGCGCTTGACGGCCTCGCGCGAGGCGGTGGGCTCGCTTTTCTGATAGCGGCGCGTGGCCGGAGTGTTGCATTCGCCGCTCAGGACATCTTCCGGCAGCGACAGCACGACAGGTCCCGGCCGGCCCGACGTCGCCACATGAAAGGCGCGCGCGACATACTCCGGAATGCGGTTCGCATCGCGAATTTCCACTGCCCATTTGGCGAGCGGCGTGAACATCGCGCGGAAATCGACTTCCTGGAACGCTTCGCGGTCGAGATGACCTTGCGCCGCCTGTCCCACGAAGAGGATCATCGGCGTGGAATCCTGGAAGGCCGTATGCACGCCGATAGAGGCGTTGGTGGCTCCCGGACCGCGTGTGACGAAGCAGATGCCCGGCTTGCCCGTCAGCTTGCCATAGGCTTCGGCCATATTGGCAGCGCCGCCTTCCTGGCGGCAGCTGATCAGGCGGATTGTGTCGCGCGCGTCATAGAGCGCATCGAGCACGGCGAGATAGGATTCGCCAGGCACGCAAAAAGCGAGATCGCTGCCGTGAATCTTCAGCGCCTCGACGAGTGCCTGGCCGCCGCTGCGGGTTTCCATCTACACGAACCTCCTGCCGGCCCCGGCCACCGATCTGACGCGCCTACAACCCCTTCGCGTAATAACGCCCGAAGCGGTTGGAAAGGAAGTCCGAAAGTTTTGCCTCTTCCTGCCGCACGAAGCCCTCTTGCGGCAGCTTGCCCTGCACGAGCAGGTCGCACATGGCGCAGATGCCTGTGGCGGTGGTCACCTGGATCGCGCTCATCAGCCTGTCTCCCACCGTCTGGCTGTAGATTTTCTTGGCGTAGCTTTCCTGGGTCAGCCGGCCCTCCATCCAGCCGGACACGGTGACGAAGATCAGCACCACATCCTGATAGGTGATCGGGATGGCGGTTTCGAGAACGTCCTTCAGGATCTCGCGGCGCATGCCGAGCCGAAGGTCGCGCACCAGAATCTTGACGATGTCGCGGTGGCCGGGATAGCGCACGGTCTTGTAGTTGAGATTCTCGACTTTGCCTTCGAGGGTATCGCACAAGGTGCCGAGGCCACCCGACGTGTTGAACGCTTCGTATTCCGTGCCGTCGAGCGAAAACGCTTCGACCTCTTCCAACGCCGGCACTTCGCCGCGGCGGCCGTCGCGGATCGACTCGCAGGGGTTGCAATATTCGTTGATCAGACCATCCGTCGACCAGGTGAGATTATATTTGAGAGCGTTGTGGGGAAACACCGGCAGCGCGCCTACGCGCATCTGCACTTCCCGCAGCTTCTCGAACTTGCTCGCAAGATCGTGGGCGACGATGGAGATGAAGCCCGGCGCCAGACCGCATTGCGGGATGAAGGCCGTTTCCGCGCCATGGGCGAGCTTCTTGATCAGCCGCGTGGTTTCGACGTCTTCGGTCAGATCGAGGTAATGCGCGCGGACGCGCTTGGCCGCTTCGGCAACGGTCGAGGTGAGCGAATAAGGCGTCGCGGAGAGAACGATGTCGTGACCCTCGACTTCATGGGCGAATTCGCGCGCGTCGCCGATCTCGACGTGGCGCAATTCGACATTCTTGCGCGGCATCCGTTCGAGGCTCGCGGCGTCGCGATCCACAACCGTGACCCGATAGTCGCCCGAGGAGGTCAGGAATTCGGTGATCGCAATGCCGATCTTGCCGCCACCCACCAACATCACGTTCTTCATCGCCGCTGTCCTTTCGAGAGGAGCGCCAAACCTGCCCCCGTGCGCGGCCGGACGGGAGGCGGCAATGCGACGGAAACTGCGCTACCATCCGGCGAATCGCAGGAGTTTCCGGCGGATCGCCGGATCGGCCGACATGCGCGACACGGACACCCAGCTACTCGCTCTCCTGAAAGCCAATGCGCGGGAGCCCACGGCCTCGCTCGCCCGCAAATTGGGTCTCGCCCGCTCGACCGTGCAGGAGCGCATCGCCCGTCTCGAGCGCGAAGGCGCGATCAAGGGCTATACCGTGCGTCTCTCCGACGAAGCCGAGACGCGGCGACTGCGCGCGATCGTGATGATTACCGCCGATCCCAAACAGGCGGACCGGGTAAGCGGCGAGCTGAAACGCATCGCCGACGTGCGCACGCTGTCGGCCGTCTCCGGCGCCTACGACATGATGGCGATCGTCGAAGCCGACACCACCGCGCGCATGGACGCGGTGCTGGACCGCATCGGCAAGGCCATGGGTGTCGCACGCACGGTGTCGTCGATTATTTTGTCGGAGAAGTTTTCGAGGTGAGAGTGCAAGCGCCTAACCGGCTACTTGTACAGAACTCTCGGTTTGAAGCTGGAGGTCGCCTGCGCAAATTACACGGCCGCGTCGAGCCGAGCGATTTCCGCGTCCATTTCCGAACGGAGGCGGACGATTTCGGTCTCGTCGGCAAGCTTGCCCAGAAGCGAGGGCCAGACGGATTCGCGATAAAGCACGACAGTCGAAGGCTTCCACGGCCAGCTTGCCGCGGCGCGCATCTTGTCGAGCATGCCCTGAAGCCGATCACGTGCATTCTCGGCGTCCGGAGCGTATCGCGGCAGATCGTCCTCTGCGAACATGAAGGGTTGGGCAGCTTCCACGTTGTGTCACCCGCGAATCACCAGATACCGGGGAAGTTTGCCGCCGCCGGGCTTCGCGGGGAAGGACGGTTCAGGACTTGTCCCCAAGTTCCCCCGGCCGCGAGCCTATAGCGCCACGATCGTTTCAGTGTCGCCCGCTTCGAGGGCATTCATGTAGGCGAGAATGAGGTCGCGGGTGCGGAAGCGGCCGTCGTGCGCTTTTTCGTCCTGCTCGCGGACGATGGGAAATGTGTCGAGGATGTAGCGCACATCGTCGCGGTCTGAGATGCCGTAAAGCAGGAAATAGAGCGCATCGAGTCGGGCGCGCAGATGTGCGCGTTCCTCCTCGTCCCATTTGAATGGCGGAAGCACCTCCCCGGTCTTGCGATCCATATGCCCCATATCGCGCGCAAAATCCTTCAGATCGTGCGCGGTGTAGCTCAGCCGGAGCACATGGTCGCGCACGATATGGCTCGCTTTACGCTTGCCGAATTTCTGCGCGTAATGTTTCTCAGGCACGATTGGTAGCTGTTCAACGATGTACCAGTTTGCATGAGTCGACTGAACCTTTTGCCTGGCTACATAATCCAGCACGACCGAACTCAAATTCCCGGCAAGTAGAACCAACGCCTCACTTTGATCGCTCAGAATGAGCGGTAGCGTGTTTCCATAAGCGGCTTTCGGCACAATAGTCCCAATGATTGTCCGCTCATCCGTCGAACGAGCGATATCTCGGAAACCAAGGCACCAGTTGAGCTTGCTCGGCCACTCCACGGCCGACAAGTCGATCCAGTATTGCGGTCTTGGCGCAAAATCGAATTGTTGATGCTCGATCAAGGAGACCCTGTCGGAATGTCCCGCCACATGAACATTTGCCGTGTTTATGCCAACGGACGCCGCACGGTGATCGAATTGATGAATCATTTTGCCGACGCATAGCGGAACAAACTGCTGCTTACCCTTCTGCCAGCGGCTGCCGGGAACGGGATAGGCGCGGTGCGCCTCCAAGCGCTCCCGCGTCCAGAAAAAGTTTGAATCGTTGGTCATATGGAACATCGTAAAATACCGGACTGGCCAGACGCTCTCGGCGACTTCGCCGTCACCATCGCGGCGAACAAGAACAGGCAGCCGTTTGTATATCCCTGTCGTCATCCCGGCATCCCGTCGCGCGCGAAAGATAGGCGCAGTGCCGGTATTCGGATTGACGAGCGCGAAGTCGTCCGGTTTCAGCGTGAAGCAACGTTCCGGATCAGCAAGATCATCTTCGCCGCTGAGGAAAAATCCGCACTGCGCGTCGCCAGCGTTCCGTTTAGCGCCGGTAGCGACAAGAACGCAGAATTTGAAACTGTTGTGCACGTCGGGAAAGTAAATGCCGCGATTCTCGAAATCGAGCAGCGCGACAAGGCGCGCGGTTGTCGAGATCGAGCGGAAAAAATCGGCTGCCCCTTTGTCCGAGGCGATGCCGGAGGGCACGAGCAGTCCGGCGATGCCGTCGGGTTTGATGAGCCGCTGCGCACGCTCCACAAAAAGCGAATAGATGTTGATATCGCCGCGGCCGAGCAGCGGATATCCAGTCGAAAACCGCAAACGCCCGCCATGGCGCAAGTGGTATAGGAAGCGAAAGACTGCCGAATGACTCCGGTAGCCTTTCGCCTTATCCTTGGAATCGCCAAAGACCAAGGAGAAGTCATGCCGCTTGATGATTTCAATGATACGTTTCGCGACTACTATCGAGGCCGGATAGGTCAGGACGATCTCCGCGTCGAGATTGTTGTCGGGTCCGAATGTCCTGTGAAGCTTTCTTTAGCACTGCCAAATGGTGCGAGTTTAAAACACGCCCTCGCAACGCATCCACCGGGAGCCATTCTGGCATTGGATATGTCTGCCGAGACTGCTGCACATCTCTTTTCTGAGTTGCGCAAGAAATTTGACGAAATGGGTTGGCCGCTCCCAGCAGAATCCAGATCGCAAGACGCAGTTCAGCAACGCGTTCCGCAAAATCCACGGCGATCTCTCCGAGATAAAAGGGAGTGGTAAGAATGGCTCAACCAGAAAACCCGCCTGAGTGGGTGAAACGAATTGTTGATTCGCTGGGACAGGCGCAAGCGATAAATCGCGCCAATCATTTTATTCTGGCAGAAGTGGTGAACGACATGGCTAGGCAGTCCAAAGACCCGGAGAAATATCTTGCGACCATGTTCGAACGCATTAGCGCGCGAGCAGATCGAACACCCATCGAAAAGGAAGTGCATCCGGTAAACGCCGAATTCCGATGGACGATAGAAACCTTTTTTTCTCTGGCTCGAAAGCGTTTGAAGAAATAGGGGGCTCTGCCAAACACGCGCGCTCAAATGCCATCCGTTTGCTCAAGGTTTGTGAAATAGCTTCGAACATCCTAGGCACCCTTACTCAATGATAACCGCCGGTGAGGCGATATTCGAGCTGGTCGAGGCGGTCCATCGTTGGGCTGTTGACCATGTCCTGACATTTGCTCATCGGCGGCATGTTTTCGTGGATCGTGCGTTGCATGTCGGCGTCAACTAGCTTGCGATTGTCGACCGAAAGATGCGCCTTCTCCGCTTCGCTTTGCGCGAGCATGGTCAGAGATTGAGTGAAAACCAAAACCCATTCGTCGCTACGCAATCCGCAGTATTTCGCGAACAAAGCCAGCGCAACATCGCGTGCGGGAGGTCGTAAAGCCAACTCTGTCGCGAGCACAGGTGATGGCTGCGCTGCTATCGACATTTGAGGCGGCGACACGCAGAGCGCAGCAATTACAAATCCGTTGAACCCTAAACGCCGCATCGTGCAATTCCCCCATTGTCGATCAGGGGAACATATCAGCGCTGGAATTGAGGCGCGAATCTGTGGATTAGCCGGATTTCTTGACTTTGCGGGTGGCGGCTTCAGGCCGACTCGGTTTCCGCTTTGCTTTGGTCATCGAATCCGGGCGCGGCTTCGGCGGTGTCTTCAGCATCCGCAAGAGAACTTCATCGCGCTTATTGAGAGAGCGAGTCATGGCAAACCCATCTGGCAAATCAGGCGCGAGCGTATCACGCCGGCTTCCAAGCGGCGACAGGAAACGGGGGCTTAAGAAGCACACCAGGCTGGTGGGAGAAGTTGTCTGGGCATGGAGCGAGTTACAGAAGGCATACGCGTTTGCTTTCTCCCAGACCGTGGATAATGAAGGCACGATGATTGGGCACGCTATTTGGACCGCACTCAACAATGACAGTGCCCAAAGGGACATCCTTGATGAGGCGCTTTACTACTCGCTCAAGGTGAAAGCCGCTCAAAGGAAGCGTATTCAATGGGCGATCAAAGAAACCGGACATTTGACACGCTATCGAAACGATATCGTTCACGGCGCGCGAGGGTGGGAGATAACCACGCGCGGCCTGATCCCGACGTTTTCATCTTACGGAAACCCAATAAACCGCCTCGTTCGCTATGCAGACAGAGAGAGCGATGACGGCGAGTGGCTGGCGGGTCCAGACATCCATCAGTTGATGGTCCTGCTTCGGGGCGACCTCATGCAACTAGCCGCGTACGTCAAGGAAATTGGACGGGCTATCGCCGGGAGGAAGCCTTCAGCATTGCCTCGAAAACCTCGACTGCTAGCGCGGAAATTCGCTCTGGCGGCGGAGACGAAGGCGAAGTCTCCCAAGCGCCGTCAAGGGCGCGGAAGCCCGCCCAAACCATCTCGGACGTGATTTCAATATCTCGCGGGCGGTCGGCCTGTCGACGCTTATGTGTCATTGGGTGATTCCTACGTCAAGTGCACATAGGCCAGCCTGTTTGCTCTTGTCCGCAAGCTTGAGGGATGCATCGTCGGGCAGCAGGAGTGCGTCGGGAACATCGTCGCGGCCCTTCTCCGCCATCGTATTCTTGCGGAGGATCAGGTTTTCCCAACCGAGAGCGGACAGAACCGGGTAAATGATGCGCTCTTCGGTGTCCGCTTCATTGTGCTGTGCGCCCGAATGAAAAGGCGCGAATATTTTCCTCAACGCCGATTTGGCTGCGTCGACTTCAATCGGAGAAAGGGCCTGCCAATCCGATGTCTGAAGGATGCCCTCCCGAAGAAAGTCTTCGGTGAAGAGTGTGCCGTTCTGCATGACGGGGAAAACCGCGCGGCTAGATTCGCCGGCCCATACTATCGGAAAAGCGGCTCGACTGCGCGCCGGAGCACTACCGCAACCTGAATCCCGCCGCTTCGAGGCAGGCGCGGATTTCGGCGGCGTGGGTCGCGTCGCGCGCTTCGATGACCAAGCCGAGGTCGGCCGATTTGGCGGGCATGTCCGTGATCATGCGGTTGTGGGACACTTCGAGGATGTTGCCGCCTGCTTCGCCCACCAGGGTTGCGATCTTGGCGAGCAAACCAGGCCGATCCTCGATCTCCACCACCACCGAAAGGATCCGGCCTTCGCGCGACAGCTCGCGCAGGATCACGTTCGACAGCAGCCGCATGTCGATATTGCCGCCGGACAACACGATACCGATCTTGCGGCCGCGGAAGATGTCGGGGTTGCCGGCGACTGCCGCGTAGGCAGCCGCACCCGCGCCTTCGACGACCGTCTTTTCGATTTCGAGCAGAGTCGCCACGGCGCGCTCGATGTCTTCCTCGCGCACGAGCAACACGTCTTTCACCAGCGCACCCACGATTCTGCGCGTCAACGCGCCGGGTTCCTTCACCGCGATGCCTTCCGCGATGGTCTGTCCGGCACAAGGCAGCTGCGCACCTTTCAAGGCGTCGTACATCGAGGGATAAAGTCTCGCCTCGACGCCGTAAATTTCGATCGACGGCTTGAGCGCCTTGGCCGCGATGGCGATGCCGGAGATCAATCCGCCGCCGCCGATGGGCACGACGAGCGTGTCCACGTCCGGTACGTCTTCGAGCAATTCGAGCGCGACGGTGCCCTGGCCCGCGATCACGATCGGATCGTCGTAGGGGTGGATGAAGGTGAGATTTTCGTCGTTCGCGATCGTGCGAGCCCGCTCGTACGATTGGGACAAGGTCGCGCCGTCGATCACGACCCGCGCGCCGAAGCCGCGGGTGTGCTTGACCTTGTTGAACGGCGTGCCTTCCGGCATCACGATGGTGACGGGCACGCCGAGGCGGCCCGCATGATAGGCGACGCCTTGCGCATGGTTGCCGGCCGACATCGCGGCCACGCCCCGTTTGCGCTCTTCGGCCGAGAGCGACAGCAATTTGTTCAGCGCGCCGCGCTCCTTGAACGATGCGGTGAATTGCAGGTTCTCGAATTTCAGGTGGATGTCGCAACCTGCCAGCTGCGACAGCGTGCGGGAATGATGGGTGGGCGTGCGCTCGATCGCATCGCGAATTCGACCGGCCGCGGCGCGCACATCGGCAATCGTGACCTCGGGAAAGGTCGATGTTGCCTGGGTCGCCGATGTCGCCTTCTTGGCCAAGCCGCCTCCTCGCCGCGCTTCAAGGCTGGTAGCAGCGGAGGGATTTGAACCCCCGACCAAGGGATTATGATTCCCCTGCTCTACCACTGAGCTACGCTGCCCTGGCGCCAGCCAAGGCGGGGGATTTACGGGCGGGGTCCCGGCCTGTCAAGGCGAGGCCGGATAGCATCGGCCACGGAAATTGTGGCAGGCTGGGCCGCGAGACCCGAGAGGACGAAATCATGATCATCGGCGCGCATATCATGGTCCAGAGCACAAACGATGCTGCCGACAAGGCATTCTTCACCGACATCCTGAAATTGAGTTCGGTCGATGCGGGCGGCGGATTTCTCATCTTCGGCGTTCCGCCGGCGGAAATCGCGCTGCATGAATCCGACAAGAACGGCGCGCACGAACTGTTCCTGATGTGCGACGACATCGAAGATTTCGTTTCGGCGATGAAGAAGAGCAAGGTCGCGACCACGCCACCCCAAAACCGGGGCTGGGGAACGATGACGCAGATCACGTTGCCGGGAGGCGGCACGCTCGGCGTCTATCAACCCCACCACAAGCGGCCGAAACCGGTCGCAGTGAAAGCGGCAGCGAAGAAGAAAAAGACGCCGAAGAAGAAGACCGCGAAGAAAGCTGCCAAGAAAGCAATCAAGAAAAAGAAGAAATGATCGCTTGGCGCTGAGCGACAAGTATGCCCGCGACGCCGCTCACGCCACCTTGCGCGCGGGCTCGGCGCGGGCGATCCAGCCGCCCCCCAATACGCGCGTGCCGTCGGACGCGTAGAACACGCAAGCCTGGCCGGGAGCGACGGCGTCTTCGTTTCCGAGAAGTTCGACCGCTGCGCCGCCGTCGGCGCACGGCGTTACGCGCGCGGCGACGGCCGCGCGCGTCGAGCGCACCTTGACCGCGCAGTTGAATGCGCTCGCGGGCGCCGGCATCAGCCAGTTCACATCCGTCAGCGCAATCGTCCGTATGCGGAGCGCTTCCCGCGGACCCACCACGACGCGCGCCTGCGGCGCATCGAGCTTTAGCACGAAAAGCGGCTCGTCATTGCCGGAAAGTCCAAGCCCCTTGCGCTGCCCCACCGTGAAATGGATCACGCCGTCGTGGCGGCCGAGCACACGGCCTTCGAGATCCACGATCTCGCCGGACCGGGCCGCATCGGGCCTCAGGCGCTCCACCACCCGCGCATAATTGCCGTCCGGCACGAAGCAGATGTCCTGGCTGTCGGGCTTCTCCGCCACCGGAAGATCGAGCTCGGCCGCGAGCGCGCGGACCTCGCGCTTCTCGAGCGCACCCAGCGGAAAACGCAGAAAATCGAGTTGCGCGCGCGTCGTCCGGAACAGGAAATAACTTTGGTCGCGCGCGGGATCGGCGGCGCAATGAAGCTCGGCGCCGTCCACGCCTTCGGCGCGGCGGACATAATGCCCGGTCGCCAGCACATCGGCGCCCAGTTCGACAGCCGTATCGAGCAGATCGGCGAACTTCACCTTCTCATTGCAGCGCACGCAGGGAATCGGCGTAAATCCGCGCGCATAGGAATCCGCGAAATCCCGCATCACGCGCTCGCGGAAGCGCGATTCGTAATCGAGCACGTAATGGGGGAAGGCAAGCCGCTCGGCCACCCGTCGCGCATCGTAAATATCCTGCCCGGCGCAGCACGCACCCTTCTTCTTGGCAGCCGCTCCCTGATCGTAGAGCTGCAAGGTCACGCCCAGCACGTCATAGCCTTCGCGCTTCAGAAGCGCGGCCGTGACGGAGGAATCCACGCCGCCGGACATCGCGACGACCACGCGGGTTGCGTGCGCGGGCTTGTCAATTCCAAGGCTGTTGCGGGCACTCATGGCGGCAGCCCTATAGGACCGCCGCCTGCCCGTGGCAAGCCGGATCAGCCGGAGGTCGTGGGCGACAGGTAGTTGAGCAGCGAAACCTGGTTCAGCTGCGCCGTCACTTCCGTCGCCGCCTGCAGCGCCGTTTGATCCAGGTTCAGATTGCTGATCGCCGACGCCATGTTCACGTTCTGGATGTTCGAGACGAAGCCGGTATAGAGCGTGTTCATGCTCTGCTGCGTGGTCAGCGCCGTCTGTAGTTCCTGGTAGGTGTCGCCGTTTTGGCCGGAGATGGCGTTGACCGTGTCGCTCGCGGCCTGTGCCGTGGGAATCTCGTTTGACAGAAACGTCGATTGCGCGCCGGTGAGCGTCGTTCCGAAATTGCCGCTGGCACCGTTGTTGAAATTGGCGACGTCCGCCAGGGTCTGCAGAATCCCCGAGCCGATACTCGACGCCAGCAACCCCACTTGTACCGTCTGTCCCGCTCCCACCTTGACGCTGCCCTTGACGGTTCCGCTGGTGAACGCCTGCGAAACCGAGGATAGCGACGCCAGATCGCTGAGCGACGTCGTCGTCACGGGCGGCGTGTTGCTCTGGTCGCCGCCATAGATGTAGTTGCCGTTCGAATCCTGCGAATTGAGAATCTGGGTCACCTGATCGTAGATACTCGAGGCATCCGACATCAAGGTCGCGCCCGAATTGTTGGCGACGGCCGAAGTGATGTCCTGCTGCAGCTGGCTTGCGAGCGTCGAAAGCTGTGTCAGCTGAGAAGCCTGAAGGTTGACCTGGTTCAGCCCAAGCTGGGCTGCGGCCTGGTAGGCGGTCGTGGCGTCCACGCCGGCCTGCGCCGATTCGAGCGCGGCCGTCTGATCGCCGATTCCGCCATAGGTCGTCGATGTCAACCCCGTTGCGATCTGCTCCTGGGTCTGATTGAGCGTGATATTGTCCTGGTTCAACTGCGAAATCAGCAACATGCTTTGCGCGCTGGTGGATACCGGTCCGATCGTCATGGCGGCTGCCTCAGGTTACGTCTTGCTGGAGTGTTTGATCGAGCGCCTGTGCGACCTGCAGCATGCGGGCGCCGGCGCTGTAGGCCTGCTGATAGACGACCATCTTGGACAGTTCGTCGTCGAGATTGACGCCGGACGTCTGCGACTGCCGTGCCTGCGCTTCGCTCAGCCGGTCGCTCTGGGTCGTGCTGTTCGTCGATGCCGTTTGTGTCTGGGTCGCGATGTCCTGATAGAACGCGCCCACATAATTCGACAACGACGTGGACTGCGCCGAGAGATTTCCCGCCGCCTGAAAACTCTGCTGCCCGATCGCAACATTCTCGAGCGCATCGAGCCCGCTGGCATCGCCGGACGCCACGATCGGGTCGCCGATGGCCGTCGTGCCGGTGATCGAAGGTTGGCCGAAAGCCAGCAAGGACGGGTTCGCGGACAGCGCGGGATTGACGGTGAAACCTTGCGCCTGTGCGGCCAGCTGTTGACTGCCGAGACCGAAGAGTTGCGTAAAGCTCACGCCCGTGGAGCCGCGCTGCGTGGAATCGCTCACCGTATTCAACTGATAGCCGGCATTGCCCGCGGACGGCGTCATGCTGAGGGCGCCGCTGGACGAGAGCGTGAAGGTCGCAGCGCCGCCGAACGCGGTATTGAGCGCGCTGACGATGTCGCCGATGGTCATGCCGGCCGTGACGGTAACGCTGGCCTGCTTGCCGATCTGCCCGTTCGGACCCTTGAGCACGAACTGCATCGTGCCGCCCGACGCAAATCCACCCGCATCACTGGCCGACAAGCCCGTCGCGGCGTTCGAAGGCACCGAAGTCTGGAAAATATTGTTCAGGCCGAAGAACTGCGAAAATGCGGTCCCGCCGCGGCTCGACGGATCGCTCGCATCGTCCTGGACGACGATGCCGTTCGTGCCCGTCGCCGAAATCGAAAGCGCGCCGTTCGAAAAGCTCGCCGTTCCATTTGATCCGAGTGCCGAATTGAGCGCCGACGTGAAACTGCCGATGGTCGTGCCGATACTGACCGGCGGACCGCCGTCGACCGACAACGTGCCGGCGTCGAAATCGACATTGATCTGCGACACGAGATTGCCGCTTTGACTTGCCACCGCGATCGTCGTCTGACCGGTGAAGTTGAGACCGTCGCTCGAGAGCAGTCCCGTGTCGGTGCCTGTCAGGGTCGTGGGCGGCGGAAAGGCGGCGTTCGCATTCGATTGCGCGTTGTATGCCTGGGCGGTCTGCTGCGCGAAATTTCCCAGTTCCTGCTGGAAGTTCGCGAGCGCGCCGTCGCGCATGTTGACGAGGCCTTCGAGCTGACCCGAGCCGAGATGGGAATCCATGGCCTGACTCGGCCCGACATTCTGCCCGGTCGCGGGATCGATGGTCTGCATCGTGATCGGAGGGTAGCTGCCGGCCGAGCCGCCGCTATAGGAGAGCTGCCCGCAGGTGCTCGTGCCGACCAGGTTCACGCCGTCGCTGGTGCTCACCACCATCTGGCCGTCGGCCAGCGTGCTTGTTTGCACCCCGATATATTGCGAGAGGGTTTGCACCGCCTGATCGCGCTGATCCAAAAGGCCGGAGGATGAATCGCCTTGCGACTGCGCGGTCTGTATCTGTTGATTGAGAGAATAGATCTGCTGCACCAACGTATTGACCGAGCCGACGGTCGTAGTGACCTGCTGATCGACCTGGCCCTGCAGGCTGCTGATCGACGAGGACAAACCGGATACTGTCGATGCCAGATTCTGGTAGGACGTGAGCACGGACTGCTGGCTTGTGGCCGAATTGGGCGACAGCGACGCGCCGTCGAGTGCCGCAGAAATCGCATCCAGCTGCGAGGTAAGAGACGTGCTCGAGCCCGGCTGCCCCAGAAGTCCGTTCAACTGCGAGAAAACGCCGGACTCCGTCGCGTATTGCTGCGAGGACGAACTGGCATCGAGGTTTTCCTGCGTGAGGAACTGGTTCGTTATGCGCTGGATATCTGCGACTTCGACGCCGGAGAGGTTTCCACCCAGCACCTGCGTCTGTTCGTCGACCGTGCGGTCCGCATAGCCGGGCGTATTGAGATTGCCGATGTTCTGCGAAACAACGCCCAACGCGGTCGTGTTCGTCTGCAGTGCAGACAGCGCAGACGACAGAATTCCGTTTAGCGACACAGCCGGAGTCCCCGCGAAACCTTTGTTGTCGGCGTAGAGTTCGCAAGCGGCGTGCCATCGTCAAAACACGGCTTCCGCCGGAAATGCCATGGTTTCGCATACGTTACTGCGATAGTTGCGCGGCAGTGTTTGCCGGGGCGGCAGAACATTCCTCACAAGAATCGCTCCGGCGCGCCGCGATTTTCGCAGCGAATGCCGAAAAACGTGTGCGAGGCGGGTGGTCCGGCCCTTGCTACCGGTCCTGCGGGCAATCATTGGTGCATCGGCGTGGCGTCTGTCGCAACGAGTGGAGTTTCGTCGAATGCCGCCGCCACAGGTTTGGCGGCAGGTTCCGCGTCTGCACGCGGAACGGCGACGGCGAAGTTCGCCGCGGACGACTCGGATTTCAGCGCGATGCTGGCGCAGACGGATACGGCGCCAACCAAGCAAGCGGCCAGGATCAATTCCGCTGGCGCCTCGGCGGCAGGGTCCGCGCCTGCGCGCGGCACGGCGGCTGCGAAGCCCGGCACGGAAACTTCGAATTTCAACGCAACGCACGCGCAGGCGAACCAGGTGCAAGCGAAGCAAGCGGCAAGCGTCAATCCCGCTGTCGTCCCTGCCGCACGCTCTGCATCTTTGCGCGGCGCGACGACGACAAAATCCGCTACGAACGATGCGAAATTCAACACAACGCTTGCACAAATGGACACGGCGCAAGCCAAGCAAGCGGTCGGGATCAAGCCCTCTGTAGTCCCGATGGCACTCTCCGCGCCTTGGCGGGGAGCTGCAACGATAAAATCCGTCGCCAACAAATTGAAACTCAGCACAACGCTTGCGCAACTGAACGTCGTGCAAGCCGAGCCGGGGGGCAGGATCAATCCCGCCATCATCTCAGCGGCGGGTTTCGCGTCTGCGCGCGGAACGGCGACGGCGAAATCCGTGCCGGACGTTTCGGTCGTCGGCACAATGCCGGCGCAGAGGGACACGGCGCAAGCCGAGCCGGCGGCCAGGATCAATCCCGCTGTCGTGTCGGCGGCAGGCGATGCAGCTTTGCGCAGTGCAACGATAGCAAATTTGACCACGGACGATTCGCGGCTTGATACAACACTGTCGCAGATGGGCACGGCGCAAGCCAAGCCGGCGGCCTCGATTAATACCACCGTCGTGTCGGAGGCAAGCTCTGCAGCTTCGCGCAGTGCAACGACAGCAAATTTGACCACGGACGATTCGCGACTTGATACATCACTGTCGCAGATGGGCACGGCGCAAGCCAAGCCGGCGGCCTCGATCAATACCACTGTCGTGTCGGCGGCAGGCTCTGCGGCTTTGCGCAGTGCAACGACGGTAAATTTGGCCACAGACGATTCGGAACTCAATACAGCACTGTCGCAGATGGGCACGGCGCAAGCCAAGCCGGCGGCCTGGATCAATACCACTGTCGTGTCGGCGGCAAGCTCTGCAGCTTTGCGCAGTGCAACGACGACAAATTTGACCACGGTCAATTCGCGACTCAATACGGCACTGTCGCAGACGGACGCGGCGCAAGCCAAGCCGGCAGCCAGCACCAATCCCACTGTCGTGTCGGCGGCTGGCTCTGCAGCTTTGCGCAATGCAACGACTGCAAATTCGGCCGCGCCAGATTCGCAACTCAATACGGCATTGCCGCAGACGGACGCGGCGCAAGTTAAGCCGGCAGCCAGAACCAATCCCACTGTTGTGTCGGCGGCAGGCTCTGCAGCTTTGCGCAATGCGACGACCTCAAATTGGGCCACGCAAGATTCGCAACTCGATACGGCACTGTCGCGGATGGACACGGCGCAAGCCAAGCCGGCAGCCAGCACCAATCCCACCGACGTGTCGGCGGCAGGCTCTGCAGCTTTGCGCGGCGCAACGACGGCAAATTGGGCCACGGACGATTCGGAACTCGACACAACACTGTCGCAGACGGACACGGCGCAACCCAAACTCTCTACCAAGATCGATGACACGGTGGTCGCGCGCATCGTGGTCTCGAAAGCGAACCCGATCGTCGACACAGCGGTCAATACGTCGAGCAATACTTCGACGCGCGCATCGGACAAAACATCGACAAGCGTCAACCAGCCGAAGGTCTCGTCGCCCGAGGCGCAGCAATCTTCTGCGCCGACTTCTCGGCCCGTGAACAGCCTTCCTCAGAACGCTCCTTCGGTGCTCCCGCGCGTCACGCAAGGCATGGGCCCCGTGCTCGCCGCGCCTCTCAATCCGCATACCGATAAGGTCGAAAACACCGACGACAAGGCGGACTTCGCGCCGAAAATCGTGCAGCAGGATGCGGCGCAGAGCGCGGGTGAAGCGCCAAGTCCGACGTCAACACCGACTCCCGGAAAGCAGCGCGCGGAAGACGACGATACGGAAACTTCGGATCGGACATCGGCGACGCCGCAATCGGATGCACCGATCGCAGCGAGTTCCGAACCCGTGCAACAGACTTCGACTCCGGCACAAAATGACGACGTGCTTGCGCAACTCGTGAGTTCAAATCCAAGCGACAGCCGGCTCAACGCGCCGATGCAGCCCGTGCAACATTCGCCGCAACGATCGCCTGCGGTACAGCCGCCTCCGGCGCCGGCGAGCGCGCCGCAGCCCGACTCGAACGGCGGCAATCAGGCCGCAGCGACGCAGAGCCAGAGCAACGGCAGCGAAAACCCGGGCAACGGTCGCGGTCACAGCGATCAGTCTCGCGACACCACCGACAACGGATCGTCGCAACGTGCCGCGCTATCGACCGACGCGGCGAGCGCCATCGCAGCACCGACGCTTTCCGTTACCCCTGCCAATAATGGCGCTGCGAACGCTCCGGCCGACGCCGCCGGCAACATTTCGGCTTCCATCGGCGCTCAGAATGCCGGTGCCGGCAGCGGCACGCAGCCTGTGGCGCCAACGGCACAAATGCCGGCGCCGTCTGCGCAGCCCGACATCAATACGCTTGCGATCAGCATCGCCGCCCGGTCTCAAGCCGGTGCAAAGCAATTCGACATCAGCCTCGATCCGCCGGAGCTCGGCCGCGTCGAAGTGCGCCTGACCGTGGACGCAGCCGGCAAGGCACAAGCCCATCTCGTCGCCGAGAGGCCGGAGACGGTTCAGATGCTGCAACGCGATTCCGGAACCCTGACGCGCGCTCTTAGAGATTCTGGCGTTCAGCTCGGAGACAACGGGTTGCAGTTCTCGCTGAAAGGTCAGGGACGGCAGGGGGACGGCGCGCAACAAGACTCCGCGCGCGCCAAGCCGCTCGCGGCTGCGGCGGTTTCTGCTGCCGGTCCGGTTCTTCCCATTTCTTCCACTTACGGCCTCGCATACTCGCGAGCCGGAATCGACATCCGCGTCTAGGAAAGGTTTCAAGCCATGGGTACGAGCGCAATCAACGGGTCATCGGGCGCAGCGGGAACGTCGGCCAATGCGAGCCAGCAGCTCACCGGTAATTTGAATACGTTCCTGACGCTGCTCACCACCCAGCTGCAGAACCAGGATCCGATGAACCCGATGGATTCGGATCAGTTCACCCAGCAGCTCGTCGAATATTCGCAGGTCGAGCAGCAGATCAACACGAACACCAATCTGCAGACGCTCATCTCGCTGCAACAAGGCGGCGCCGGTTCGAGCGCCGTCGGTTATCTGGGAAAGACCGTCACCGTCACCAACGGCAATGCGGCGCTGATCGACGGGGCCACCAGCTGGAACTACGCGCTCGCTGCGACGTCCGCGTCAACAACGCTCACCGTCAGCAATGCGAACGGCCAGGCCGTCTACTCCACCACGGGCTCGACCACGGCGGGCAGCAACGCATTCAGTTGGAACGGCCAGGACAACAACGGCAATCAACTCCCCGACGGCGTGTATACATTGTCCGTGAACGCAACCGCCATCAACGGCTCGGCCGTGCAGACCGCGGTGAGCAGTTCCGGCGTGGTGAGCGAAGTGAATCTCTCGGGCAGCACTCCCGAATTGATGATCGGGTTGATGGCAGTCCCCCTCTCGCAGGTGGCGGCGGTCCAAGACCCGACAAGTTGACAATGAGGCGGTTGCCGAGAAACGGCGCCTTGAAACCCATCCGGTTGTCCTCCGCGAAGCGCAGGTTGGACCGAAAGGAAGAGAACCATGAGCTTGACATCCGCAATGCTTACGGGCGTGGCAGCCCTAGATGCAAACAGCGCCGCGATGAACATCACGTCGTCCAATATCGCCAACGTCAACACCATCGGCTACAAGGACAGTGAGGCCGATTTCATGACGTTTCTGACGTCGTCCTACGGTTCCAACATCAACGAAGCGAGTGTGTTGGTAAACTCGCAGCAGAACGTCTCCCAGCAAGGCGTCCTGGAGGCTGCAAACTCGCCGACCGATCTGGGAATCGAGGGCAACGGCTTCTTCGTCACCAGCCAGTCACCGACATCGACCAGCAACCTCTTCTATACGCGCGCGGGAAATTTCACACCCGACTCGTCCGGTCAGCTCGTCAACGGCGCCGGCTTCTATCTGCTCGGCTATCCCATCACGAATGCCGGCGGCACCTCGACCACGGGCAGCAGTTTGCAGCCGATCAATGTGAGCAATCTCGAGGGCTCGGCCGAACCATCGACGGAAATGACGCTTCAGGCCAATCTCGAATCGACAGCAACGGTCGATTCGACCTATACGCCCGGCGACATGGCGAGCGGCGTCGCGACGCCGGATTTCACCACAACCGTCAATGTCTACGACAGCCAAGGCGGTTCCGAACCGTTGAATGTCTCCTATATCAAGACGGGAGCCAACACTTGGGCTTATGAAGTGAGCTATCAGGGATCGGCTGCCAATATCTCCCCGGCGGTGAACCCGATCGCGACCGGCACCATGACGTTTAACGCCGACGGCACTTTGGCAAATGCCAATTCGGCCTCTACACCGCCGACCGGCAATGTGTCCGTCACCATTCCGTTTTCGTCAACATCCGGTCTCAATGCGCAGACGATCTCGATCAATATGGGGACCGTCGGAAGCTCGAACGGCATCACGCAATATGACAGCCCTTCGGCGCTTACGAATTCCTCGGTCGACGGCGCGGCCTATGGCAGCCTGACCGGCGTCTCGATCGGGACTGGCGGTATCGTCACGGCGCAGTATTCCAACGGCCTTACGCAGAATGTCTATCAGGTACCGTTGGCGACATTCGCAAATCCCGACGGCCTCAATGCGGTCACGGGAGATGCGTATCAGGCATCCGAGAGTTCGGGTGTGGCGACGGTGAACGACGCGAACACCGGCGGCTCGGGCACGGTCCAGTCGGGGGCGTTGGAAAGCTCCACCGTCGATCTGGCCACCGAGTTCACGAACCTGATCACGACGCAGCGCGCCTATTCCGCGGCATCGCGCATCGTCACGACGGCCGACACGATGCTGCAAACACTCGAGCAGCTTCCGTCAACTTAAGGTGATGGGGCGCATTCTGCCGCGAATGCGCCCCATTCCCATTTCAATACAAGTTAAGGCGGTTATTTAGCCAAACATTTACCCTGCGCTTTCGGCCTTTCTTAAAGCGGAGCGGGTTAGTTTGCGTGCGGGTAGTGGAGTGCGGAGCATAACCAATATGGGCGAAGACCGCAGAGGACGCGTTAGCTACGTGATCGGGCCCGATGGCAGCCCGCTGACGCTTGCCGACCTTCCGCCGCCGAACACGAAGCGTTGGGTCATACGTCGCAAGGCCGAAGTGGTCGCTGCGGTGCGTGGCGGACTGTTGAGTCTCGACGAGGCTTGCCGCCGCTACACATTGACCGTCGAGGAGTTCCTGGCCTGGCAGCGTGCGATCGACCGTTTCGGCCTTCCGGGCTTGCGGGCCACGCGCGTCCAGCAATATCGTCATTGAGCGCACGCAAATCGAAAACGATAACGAAACGTAAATTGCCGGCGCTCAATTTTGCTTCGCGATTATCGGTGCCGTTAAGGCGACCTTTACGTTAATCCCGGCAATGTTTGCCTAGCACGACGGGCGAGCGGCCTGGCAGCGGATAACTCCGCTTGATCCAGGCAGCACCCCTCACGCGGAGGCATGCGTTGTCGGACTTCATAAAAAACGTTGGTGCAGCGCGTTTCGGCGTCATGGCGGGCGTCGCGGCGGCCCTCACGGCATTCTTTCTGTATTTCGCGGGCGTCATCTCGGAACCTGCCAAGAGCATCCTTTATGCCGGACTCGAATCGCGCGAAGCGGCCGCGGTGACGGCAAAGCTCGATGCGATGAACGTGCCCTATGAAGCCAAGGGCGACGGCGGCACGATCCTCGTGCCTGCCGATCAGGTGACCAAACTGCGCATGGAACTTGCCTCCGAAAACATTCCGGCGGCCGGTGTCGGCTACGAGATCTTCGACAAGTCCGATTCGTTCGGCACCACCGCATTCGTCCAGAACATCAATCAGCTGCGCGCCCTGGAAGGCGAACTCGCACGCTCCATTCAAACAATCGACGGAATCGAAACCGCGCGCATTCATTTGGTCGTGCCGGAGCGGCAGCTGTTCTCGCACGATGCCCAAAGCCCCAGCGCTTCGGTCGTTTTGAAGACGCGCGGCACGCTCGACCGCGGCCAGGTCGCGGCCATCCAGCATCTCGTGGCGGCGGCGGTCGCGGGGCTGGAACCCTCGCGCGTCGCCATCGTTGACGACAAGGGCGAACTCCTCGCCGGCGGCGAAGACAAGACGGGACCCGAAGCCGCGTCGTCGGACGAAGAATCGCAGACGACGAGTTTCGAAGACCGGTTGCGGCAGCGCATCGAATCGATGGTGGCGAGCGTCGTGGGACCCGGCCATGTCCGCGTTCAGGTCGCGGCCGACATGAACTACAACCATACGAGCGAAACTGCGGAGACCTACGATCCCGACAGCAAGGTCGTACGCTCCACCCAGACCGTCGAGCAGGACTCGTCCGACGCGGGCAGCGGCAGCAACGGCGCGGTATCCGTTGCCAGCGCGTTGCCGGGCGGCCAGCAGGCGGCCCAAGGCGGTGCGGGCGAGACACCGAAATCCAACAGCACGCGAACCGAAGAAACGACCAACTACGAAATCTCCAAAACCGTTCGCACCAGCACGCAGGACGGAGGACAGATCAAGAAATTGTCGGTGGCCGTTGCCGTCGACGGCGTTTCGTCGGGCGCCGGCGGCAAGGACGACTACAAGCCCCGTTCCGCGCAGGAGATGCAACAGATCGAGGCGCTCGTAAAATCCGCTATCGGCTACGACAAGACGCGCGGCGACCTGGTTCAGGTCGTCAACATGCCGTTCGCAAAAGTCGATCTGGGTCCGTCGACCCCGGCCGCGACGCCTCTGCTCGGTCTCGACTCGTCCGACTGGCTCAAGATCATCGAGGTGGCGATTCTGTCCCTCACCGCGCTGCTGATCGGGTTCTTCATCGTGCGGCCGCTGATCGGGCGGATGTTCGCGCCCAATCTGGTGAGCGGCAGTCAGCGCCAACTCGCGCCGCAACAGATCGCCGGCCAGCTTCCGGCTCCCGGCCAGATGCCATCGGGCGGCGCGCTGCAATCGGCGAGCACGGGTGCCCTGCCTGCGCCCGAGAGCATGATCGATATCACGCGCATTGAAGGACAAGTGCGCGAATCCTCCATCCGCAAGGTCGGCGAAGTGGTGCAGGCGCACCCGGAAGAAGCGCTCGCGATCCTGCGGACGTGGCTCCATCAACCGGTATAAATCATGTCCCGCTCCGCAAAAACCCAAGCCAAGGAAGACATCCGCGCCCTGACCGGCCCGGAGCGCTCGGCCGTTCTGATGCTGGCGCTCGGCGAAGAGCACGCGATGCAGGTTTGGAAAATGCTCGATGACGACGAGGTCAAGGAGATCTCGCAGATCATGTCGACGCTGGGCACCGTGAGCTCGAGCCTGGTGGAAAAGCTATTGGTCGATTTCGTCTCGCAGATGTCGGCCACCGGATCCCTGATGGGATCCTACGAATCCACGGAGCGCCTGATCTCGCGCTTCATGCCGGAAGACAAAGTCTCGCAGATCATGGAAGAGATCCGCGGCCCGGCCGGTCGCACGATGTGGGACAAACTCGCCAATGTGAACGAGACGGTTCTGGCCAACTATCTCAAAAACGAATATCCTCAGACCGTCGCGGTCGTGCTTTCGAAGATCAAGCCGGAGCATTCCGCGCGCGTGCTGGGTGCGCTGCCCGAGGAATTCGCGCTCGAAGTGGTGCAGCGCATGCTGCGCATGGAATCCGTGCAGAAGGATATTCTCGACAAGGTCGAGCGCACGCTCAGAGTCGAGTTCATGTCGAACCTCGCGCGCACCGCCAAACGCGACTCGCACGAGCACATGGCCGAAATCTTCAACAATTTCGACCGCCAGACGGAAAGCCGCTTTCTCACCGCGCTCGAAGAGCGCAGTCGCGACTCGGCCGAGCGCATCAAGGCGCTGATGTTCACCTTCGAGGATCTGGGCAAGCTCGATCCCGGCTCGATCCAGACGCTTCTGCGTCACATCGAGAAGGACAAGCTCGGCCTTGCGCTCAAAGGCGCGACCGACACGCTGCGCGACGTGTTCTTCTCCAACATGTCGGAGCGCGCGGGCAAGATCCTGCGCGAAGACATGGAAGCGATGGGGCCTGTGCGCCTGAAGGATGTGGACGAAGCGCAGATGCGCATGGTCAACGTCGCCAAGGACCTCGCCAACAAGGGCGAAATCATGATCGCCAGCAAGCAGGGCGAAGATGAGCTCATCTACTGATGGCGATGGCCCGATGAACGCGACCAAATTCACCTTCGACACCGTCTTCGCCGACAAGCGCGACGTCGCCTCCGATGCCGCGAAGGCCCGCCAGCGACGGTCGTTGACGGAAGGGGAGATCGACAAATTGTGCGCGGACGCGCACGCCGCGGGCATGAAGGCGGGAGAAGTTCGCGCGCTCGAGGCTCTCGAGGTGGCGGCGCGCGATGTCAAGGTTGCGATCGACAACGCGCTCGCAAAGACGGCCCGCCACGTGGAAGTCATCCGCGCGCAGTCCGCCGAGGTTGCATTTGCGGTGGCACGCAAGGTTGCGCGCGCGGCCGTCGCGGCCTTCCCCAGCGGCGAAGTCGAGGCCGCGCTGCGCGATGCGATGCATCAGGCGATCGGCGAGCCCAGAATTTTGTTGCGAACCGCGCCTGCGGTCGCTGAGGCGCTTGCGCCGCACATCGCCCAGATTGCGCATGAAGAAGGTTATGAAGGCCGCGTGCAGATTTCGCCCGACGCAGCACTCAAGGGTGCGGATTGTCGCGTCGAGTGGCGGGGCGGTGGTGCAGAACGAGCGGAAGCCGCGATCGACGCGGCCCTGGATGAATTGATGGCGCGCCATTTCCGCAATGCGGAAGTGCGCCCGGCGACGGAGGTTTAGACGATGGCAGGCAACGACGAAGTCGAATTGCCGGACCTGGCCCAGGATCGTGCAACCGGGCCGGCATTGCTGAAAGTCGGCGCGGCGTCCGACGCGGATGTCAAACGCAGCGCGTCCGATCTCGAGGCCGTGTTCGATGTGCCGGTCACGGTTTCCGCCGTGCTGGGCAAATCGTCGATGGAAGTGAGCGAGCTCCTGAAGCTCGGGCGGGGAACGATCGTCGAACTCGACCGCAAGGTCGGCGAAGCGATCGACATCTATGTGAACGACCGTCTCGTCGCGCGCGGCGAAGTGGTGCTGGTCGAAGAACGCCTCGGCGTGACCATGACGGAAATCATCAAAGCCGGTCAATCTTAGGACCGGGCGGCAATTACCTGAAGGAATAAGATCATGCGTCTACTCATCGTCGGCAGTTTGCAGGGCCAGATCGGCGCGGCAACCAAGATCGCAATGGATCGCGGGGCGAAAGTTACCCATGCGAACGATCTCGAACAGGCGCTCGCCGAGTTGCGTGCCGGACGCGGCGCCGACCTCGTGCTGTGCGATGTGACGCTCGATATCGGGCGGCTCGTTCGCGCGCTCGCCACGGAACGCATCTGCACTCCGGTCGTCGCCTGCGGCGTCGGAACAGACGCGCGGCGCGCGGTCGACGCCATCAGGGCCGGCGCCAAGGAATATCTGCCTTTGCCGCCGGATCCCGAACTGATCGCGGCCGTTCTCGCCGCCGTTGCCGACGAGAGCCATCAGCTCATCTATGAAGACGAAGCGATGGGCGCGGTGATCGCGCTCGCCGACCAGGTCGCGGGCAGCGAAGCTTCGATCCTGATCACAGGCGAGTCCGGCACCGGCAAGGAAGTGCTCGCACGCTATGTCCACAGGAAATCGTCGCGGGCCGACAAGCCGTTCATCTCCGTCAATTGCGCCGCCATTCCGGACAACCTGCTCGAATCCGAATTGTTCGGCCATGAAAAGGGTGCATTCACCGGCGCCATTGCGCGTCGCGTCGGCAAATTCGAGGAAGCCGACGGCGGCACGTTGCTGCTCGACGAAATCAGCGAAATGGACGTGCGCCTGCAGGCAAAACTGCTGCGCGCCATCCAAGAGCGCGAGATCGATCGCGTGGGCGGCACCAAGCCGGTCAAAATCAACATCCGCATCATCGCGACCTCGAACCGCGACCTTGCCGATGCGGCCAAGCGCGGCACCTTCCGCGAGGACCTGTTCTATCGCTTGAACGTCGTCAATCTGCGCCTGCCGGCCTTGCGCGAAAGGCCGCGGGACATCCTCGCGCTGGCGCGCCACTTCGCGCACAAATATGCCGAGGCCAACGGCGTGCCGTTCAGGCCCATCGCGCCCGAAACCGAGCGCCTGCTCATTTCCCATCCCTGGCGCGGCAACGTGCGCGAACTCGAGAACACGGTTCATCGCGCGGTTCTGCTGTCGTCCGGTTCGGAGATCACGCCCGAGGCCATCCGCCTGCCCGACGGCACGCTGGTGGGCACCTCGCGCACGCCCGACATGCCGGGCACGGTGAAGACGGCGGTCGAGACCGCCGCGGCCGCCACACGCGGTCTCGTCGGCCGCACTGTTGCCGATGTCGAACGCGATCTCATTCTCGATACGCTCGATCATTGCCTGGGCAATCGCACCCATGCCGCCAATATCCTCGGCATCTCGATCCGCACGCTTCGCAACAAATTGCGCGAATACACGCAGGCCGGGCTGCAGGTTGCGCAGCACGGCGAAACGCGGCTCGCAGGCTAGAGCCGACAGCAGAGAGCACGAGCCCTAAATGGCCGAAGCCACAGACATCGCGGCGCTGCCCGGCACCGGCACATATTTCGGCGTCAACCCGTCCGCGATCGCGAGTTACCTGAAGCGCAGCGACCTTGCGCTCGCCATCGGCATCATGGCGATCCTGGTCGTCCTGCTGCTTCCGCTTCCGCCATGGCTGCTCGACGTCTGCCTGGCGTTTTCTCTGTCTTTTGCGATTCTCATTCTGATGACGGCGGTGTTCATTCGCAAACCGCTCGAATTCAGCGCCTTTCCGACCATCCTGCTCATCACCACGATGATGCGGTTGGCGCTCAATCTCGCCTCGACGCGCCTCATTCTCGGTCACGGCAATGAAGGCACCGCGGCTTCTGGTCTCGTGATCCAGGCCTTCGGCAAGCTGATCATGCAGGGCAATTTCGTGATCGGACTGATCGTGTTCGCGATCCTCGTGATCGTGAATTTCGTCGTCATCACGAAAGGTTCCGGCCGCATCGCGGAAGTGGCGGCGCGTTTCACCCTGGACGCCATGCCCGGCAAGCAGATGGCCGTGGACGCCGATCTGTCGTCGGGGCTCATCGATGAAAAGGAAGCCCGTCTCCGCCGCAAGCGTCTGGAAGAGGAATCGAATTTCTTCGGCGCCATGGACGGCGCTTCGAAGTTCGTGCGCGGCGACGCGATTGCCGGCCTGATGATCGTGGCGATCAACGTCGTCGGCGGCATCATCATTGCCGTGGCCCAGAAGGGTATGAGCTTCGGCGACGCCACACAGACATTCACGCTGCTGACGGTCGGCGACGGCCTCGTCACCCAAATGCCGGCGCTCATCGTCTCCACCGCCGCGGGCCTGATGGTCTCGAAGGCCGGAGTCGAAGGTTCGACCGACAAGGCGCTCATGAGTCAATTGTCGTTCTATCCACAGGCGCTCGGCATGGCCTCTGCCGTGATGGGCATCATGTCGGTGCTGCCCGGCATGCCGACCTTCGTGTTCGCGGGTCTTGCGGCCGGCATCGGCGCGCTGGCGTGGTTTGCCTACAAGAAAAAGGAAGACGCGCTCGTCTCAATTCAGAAGCAGGAAGCGAAGTCCCAGGCGGATTCCGCGCCCAAGGAAGAGCCGATATCGACGGCGCTCGCGCTCGATCTTCTTCGCGTCGAACTCGGCTACGCGCTTCTGCCGCTCATCAACGACGTCAAGGGCCACCGCATCACCGATCAGATCAAGGCGCTGCGCCGCCAGCTGGCGCAGGAAATGGGCTTCGTGATGCCCTCGGTGCGCATCCTCGACAACATGCAACTGGGCGCCAACGAATATTGCATCCGCGTCAAAGAGGTCGAGTCCGGACGCGGCGAATTGTTCCCCGGCAGCCTGCTGGTCATGGATCCGAAGGGCGCAACAATCGAATTGCCGGGCACGCACACGACGGAACCTGCCTTCGGCTTGCCGGCGACATGGGTCGCGCAGACCCTGCGCGAGGAAGCATCGTTCCGCGGCTACACCGTGGTCGATCCGGGCACGGTCCTGACGACGCATCTGACCGAGGTGCTGAAAAACAACATGTCGGAGCTGCTTTCCTATTCGGAGACGAAGAAGCTGCTCGACGATCTGCCGGCGGAACAGAAGAAGCTGGTAGAGGAACTGATTCCATCGCAGATCTCGGTTACCGGCGTCCAGCGCGTATTGCAGACCTTGCTGGCCGAACGAGTCTCGATCCGCGATCTCGCCGCGATTCTAGAAGGCATTGCCGAAGCGGTCGGCCACACCAAGAACGCGCTTTACATCACGGAGCACGTGCGGGCGCGGCTTTCGCGACAGATCTGCCATCAATATATGGCGCCGGGCGGCTATCTTCCGCTCATCGCGCTGTCGCCGACCTGGGAACAGGCGTTCGCGGAATCCATCGTGGGACAGGGCGAAGACCGCCAGCTCGCGATGGCGCCTTCGCAGCTCCAGCAATTCATCCAGAGCATGCGCGACCGATTCGATGCGGCCGCACAGAAGGGCGACGTGCCCGTGCTGCTCACGAGCCCGCAAGTGCGTCCATTCGTGCGCTCCATCGTGGAGCGCTTCCGCGCACAAACCGTCGTGATGTCGCAGAACGAAATCCACGCCACCGTGCGGTTGCGCACGCTGGGTCAGGTGTAGCGCGATGCAATTGCGCACCTTTCTCGCCAAAGACATGCGTGAAGCGCTCGCCAATGTGCGCAGCGAGATGGGGCCCGAAGCCGTCATCGTGGCCAGCGAACGCGCCAAGGGCGGCGGCATCATGGTGCGCGCCGCACTCGACTCGGAAGAAAGCGAAGCCGGGGTCGAAACGGTGGCGCGCGAGCTTGCCGCCGCACTGAATCCGCCGACCGCTTCTCCCAATTTCGAAACCAGCTATCGCGAAGGCCTGATCCGCCGCCTGCGCGGCGAACACAGCCCAGCCGCGCCGAACGCCATCGGCTTCAACCGGGCGGAGCTTCTCACACTGTTGCGCGCCCATCGTGCTCCCGACGGGCTGGCGCATGTGTTGGCGGAAGCGGCCGAAAAAAGCGGCCTGGCCGACATGACGTTGGCGCTGGCTTGCGCGCTCGACAAGCGTATGCGGACAAACCCGCTCGATATCGAAAATGCGAAAGCTGTTTTGCTTGCAGGCCCGCCCGGCGCAGGAAAGACGGCCGTCGCAGCCAAGATCGGCGCGCATGCCCGCCTGTCCGGACGCGAGGTCGAACTGATCGCCGGCGACGTCGCCGGCGCCGGCGCCATTGCACGCCTCGAGACTTTTGCGAAACATGTCGGCGTCCGGATCGTCATTGCCGAAACTGCGGATGCACTGGCGGCTGCGATCGGCGACTCCGCGTCGAAGAACATTTTGTCCGTCATCGACACGGCCGGCTTCGATCCGCGTAATGCAAAGGCGCGAACGGCCTATGCCGCGCTCGCACGCATCGAAGGTGTCGAGGCCGTCGGCGTCGTGACGGCGACCAACGATGCCGAAGAGATCGCCGAAGTCTCGGCCGCGCTCGTCACACTGGGCGTGAAGCGGACAATCGTGACCGGACTCGATCTGGCCCGTCGCGCCGGCGCAGTGCTTGCCGCGGCCACACAAGGCGCAGATCTGGCCCATGTCACCCGCTCGCCTTTCGTCGCGGGTGGGCTTGAAACACTGACACCCTTGTCGCTGGCAAGACTTCTGATCGAAACCAACACCGGCAGCGCCGACCGCGGGAGCGCACAATGATCACTCGTCATGCCCCGCGTCTGACGGCGATCGGTTCCGGCAAAGGTGGAACCGGGAAGACGTTGATCGCCGTCAGTCTTGCCTATGCGCTGTCGCATGAAGGCGAACGCGTTCTTTTGTGCGACGCCGATCTCGGACTTTCGAACACCTCGGTTCATCTGGGACTGGAATCCGGCGGCAACCTTCCCGGCCTGCTTGCGAATGCGTGCGCATTGCGCGACGCGACCGTTCCCGTATTGGGTGGTGCTGCCGCTCGCGGCGGTTTCGACCTGCTGGCGGCGGCCTCGGGTTCCGGCTCTCTCGCCGACTTTGACGAAACGGATGCAGCCCATCTCGTCGCCGGCCTCAAAGCCGAACGCAATTACGACCGCGTCCTGCTCGATCTCGGAGCCGGCGTCGATTCGAGTCTGATGCATTTCGCCGCCGCGTCCGACGAAACGATTGTCGTGCTCACCCCCGATCCCGCTTCGCTGACCGATGCCTATGCTTTCGTGAAAATCCTTATGCGCGCGTTCACCGCTCCGCCTTTTGTCGTGGTCAACATGTCGGCCAACGACGCCGAAGCCCGTCGCACCGCAGATGCGTTGACGTCCACCTGCCGGAATTTTCTCAAGACAACGCTGGAATATCTGGGCCCCGTGCCGCGCGATCCGCGCGCGGTCGAGGCGCTGAGGCAACAAAGCCATTTGCTGAAGCTTTATCCGCAGGCGCCGGCATCGCGCGCCATCGAGACGATTGCAGCCCGGCTCCACGCGCGCGCGGCGCCGCGTCCGGCTCTGGTCAGCGCGCGTTAACCACACCGTTGCCGGAATTGTGCCGGTTTACCCTGCGACGCCAACCCGAGTGTCCCTATCTCCCGCAGCCGCACGAAATCGTGTATCATTCTCGGACAGGAGCGCTCTTTTGGCCCCGAGGAATCGGTGGGGCGGCGTGTCATGGCGTATTCAGGGGACCTTAAGGGGGTAATATGTCTGTTATCATGGATCTTTGGCATTCAATCGTCGGCATCATCACGACGTCGGGCTGGATCACGCTTGTCATCATAGCAGTGATCGCGATCGGGGCGGCGTTCATGATCGAAGGCGCGGGATCGCTGGTGTCGGCAACGGTCGGCGCACTGATAGTATTCGGTCTGGCGACCACGATTTATTCCGCGGCCACTGCCAAAGGCGGCGCGAATTGGTCGGGGATGCCGCAAGCCGATTGGGCTGCGCTTCATTCCGTGACGGTCCCGATCCTGCTGGCTTACGCGATCATATTTGCGGTCGCCATCGGGGTGCTGAATTTCATCCGGTCGATCGTTCTGCGCTGAACTTCCGGCGGCATCGCAATTAACGCTCGGACGCGGCGTTGCGCGTCAGCGGCCTCTTTTGCCGCCGCCGCCGGTATTGTCGATCGCAAAGGGTCCGGCGCCCATTCCCATGAGGAGCAATAATCCGCCGGCGATAGCCATGTTGCGGATGAATATCTCGGAATCGGCCAGCCGGGCCGCCTCGTCATTCAGTTTCCAGTAATCGTGCATCGTCACCGATACGATCACGGTGAACCCGAACAGCAGCAAGGCACCGTGGCGCGCGTGATAACCCAGCGCAATCGATACGCCGCCCAGAATCATCACGGCCAGCGCAATGACGAGCAGCAACGGCGCCGCGGGCAGATGCCTCATCTGCAGCAACGTGACCGTGCCGTCCCAGGAATTGATCATCGACCACGCCTCGCCCAGAAAGAGCCACGCGATCGCCAGACGCCCGATCAAAGGCGATATTCTCTCGGAAAGCGACATTGCATATCCCCCGACGCAACGGGAGGACCGTAACGAATCCGCGTGCCGCCGAAAACCCCTAGACTTGGCGGAGAGCGTGCTTGCGCAGGTGGCGGACGATGGCCATTTCGTCGATGCGCGATTGGCTTCTGTGCGCTTCGACGTCCGCGACCCGCTTGGCTTGCTGCTCGGTCGCGAGTTCGAGGCTCTTGAGATCCTGGTAGGCGTGCGTGAGATCGCCCTGACATTGCGCGCGTTCGCGGTCGATTTCCTTCAGTGTCGCGCGCAAATTCTCGCGACGGACATCGATCGAACGCAGGAACGAGGGAAATGCGAGTCGTCCGATATCGGAATCGTTGGCGCGGTGGCGTTCGCGCGCCACGCTGTCTTCGAGATCGGCGAGCTTGCGCTCGACATCGGCGCGCATGCCGTCAAGAGTGGTCATCCGCCGCTTGAGATCGTCTACCCGAAAGCGCTTCAGGCGCATCAACGTGTCTCGCCGTTTCATGACGCATTACCCCTTCCCTGTCCGCCGCCCGATATGAGATCGAGCGCGGCATAACCCTCAGCCAGAGTGACGCGCTCGTCCTTCTTCTGGGACAGAAACGCCTCGATTTGCGGATAGACTTTTATGGCGGCATCGACTTCCGCATTCGTGCCGGCTTTATAGGCGCCGAGCCGGATGAGCTCGGCCATGTCTTCGTAAACTGCGAGAGGCACACGCGCGCGCGCGACGATCGCCTGTTCCGCCTCGGTATTGCATTTCGGCATCGCGCGCGACACCGATTTGAGAATGTTGATGGCCGGAAAGCGGCCGCGCTCCGCAATGGTGCGATCGAGAACGATGTGCCCGTCCAGAATGCCGCGCACCGCATCGGCGATCGGCTCGTTATGGTCGTCGCCTTCGACGAGTACGGTGTAAAGACCGGTGATCGAGCCGGTGGTTCCCTGCACGCCCGGACCCGCGCGTTCGAGCAGACGCGGCAACTCGGCGAACACCGTGGGCGTGTAGCCCTTGGTGGCCGGCGGTTCGCCCGCCGAGAGTCCGACTTCACGTTGTGCCATAGCGAAACGGGTCACGCTGTCCATCAGGAGCAGCACATGCAAGCCTTGGTCCC